>Ga0233335_1000244_pt1 | contig 10056 bp, 12 predicted proteins | sample GEONDECOMP222_FD_180695 | JGI IMG/M metagenome (GOLD analysis project Ga0233335, IMG submission 180695) | Leaf litter microbial communities from Shasta-Trinity National Forest, California, United States - GEON-DECOMP-222 | ecosystem: Environmental > Terrestrial > Plant litter > Unclassified... | reverse complement strand
AGACCACGATAGGCCGCGCGACCTAAAGGGTATTGAACACTCGTGCTCAAGCTGCAAAGCACTTACATTCCTCGTTGCCTGGCCACCTGCTCAGCCGTCGCGCGGCCTTGGTTCGTGCCAAAGAGGCCGATCAAATAGTTGGCCAATTCAGCCACCTCGGTATCGGAGTAGCGATTGGCGAAAGGTGGCATGGTTTCCTGCCGACTGCCGACGGTGAGATGGGTGCCTTGCAAGATGACCTGGATCACACTCCGGGCAGTTGGATCGTTTACCGACCGGGTGCCCAGCAAGTCGGCATAGTCCGATTGCCGGCCATGGCCGTTCCAAAGGTGACAGCCGGCGCAGTCCCCGGCAAATAACCGCGCCCCCGAGTCAGTGCCCGGCGGCGGCGCAATCGGCAGTCCATTGGCAACCCGCACCTCGCGAGGTGCGTGCAGGCTGACGGCCCCTTCACTACCCTCTGATTGTGCGGGCACAGCGCGCAGGTAGGTCGCCATCGACGCGATATCAGATCCGCTCAAGTACTGCAGGCTATTACTGATGACCTCCGCCATCGGCCCCGAAGCGCTACTTCTGCCCGGCGCGTGACCACGGCTCAAATACTGCTCCAGCTGCGCGACGGACCAATCGCCCAAGCCACTCTTGCCATCTTGGGTGAGGTTGGGAGCCACCCAGCCTTCGATCTCGGCACCGGCCAGAAACCGTGCACTGCTCATTGCAAAGCCAAGGTTGCGCGGCGTGTGGCATTCACCGCAGTGGCCCAAGGCGGTGGTCAGGTAAGCACCGCGGTTCCATTGAGTGTCTTGAGCTGCCACGGGGACGTAGGATTGCCGGCGGAAAAACACTACATCCCACAAGTGCAGTCCCCAGCGCTGGTTAAAGGGGAAACCAATGCCATTTGCACGGCGCGGCTGAGCAACTGGAGGCAGGCTGAACAGGTAGGCCTTGATCGCCAACACGTCGGCGCGACTCATACCGGTATAAGAGGTATAGGGCATGGCCGGGTAGAGATGTCCTTCGCGGCCCACGCCCTCACGCACGGCCCGCACGAATTCATCGTCGGACCATGTACCTATGCCGGTGGTCGAGTCAGCGGTGATATTGGTGGAATACAAGGTGCCGAATGGCAGCGTGAATGTCCGCCCCCCCGCGAACGCCTTGCCGCCCTCTGCGGTGTGACACGCGACACAATCAGCTGCCCGTGCCAGGTATTGACCACGTTCGACCTGGTTGACAATCTCTGGCGGCGCACCGTCTATACCGGCCAGCGTCCCCGGCATAGCGTCGGTGGATCGAGTTGCCAAGCCGAACCATGCTGCCAGCGCGACGATTGCCAACAACAGGACGATGCCCGCCACCCACCTTGAAGTCATGCGCATATCGATGTACCTGAAGAAGAGTCAGCGGGCCCGAATGTCACTGGGCAATCGGATCGGCAGCGTATAGAAACGCTTGCCGGTGGCGGCGTACACGGCATTCACAAAAGCCCCTCCAAGCCCTGCGGTACCGGCCTCGCCGACGCCTCCCGGGGGCGCCTGGCTGGCAATGATCTGCACTTCGATCTGCGGCGCCTGGTTCATGCGCAGCACCGGGTAGTCGTGGAAATTACTTTGCTCGACCTGGCCGTCTTTCAGCGTGATGGCACCGAACAACGCCGCGCTAAGGCCGAAATTGATACCACCCTGCATCTGTGCGACGACGGTGTCCGGGTTGACGACCACGCCACAATCCACTACGCAGATCACCCGCTGAACATGAATCGCGCCACCGGGCGCCACGCTCAGCTCCACCACCTGGGCCATATAGGTATTCCAGGCATTGAGCAGCGCAATGCCGCGCCCGAAGTGGGCCGGTAGCACGCTGCCCCAGCCGGCCAATTCACCGGCGCGTTCCAGCACCTGGTGGGCCCTGCGATTGTTGCCGAGCATGGCCAGGCGATACGCCAGCGGGTCCTTGCCTGCCCTGGCCGCCAATTCGTCGATGAAGCTTTCCAGAACCACCAGATTGCGTGTGGCGCCCACGCCGCGCCAGAACCCTGTGACGATCGGACCGTCCTCCTTGATGAACTCGGATCGGTAGTTGGGGATAGCGTAGGAAAATTGCGTCGAGCCTTCCGCCGAGTTGCCGTCCAGACCTTCCTTCAACGCGCCTGGCGACCAGCGCGCGAGGTTGGAGGGACCCGCTATCTTGTGCGACATCGCAATGGGGAAGCCATCAGCGCCGACAGACGCCTGCACCGAGTGCGCATACAAGCCGCGCGGGATGCCTTGGCTGATGTCCTCCTCGCGGCTCCAAGTGATCTTGAGCGGCGCCTGAACGTGCCGGGCAATGGTTACGGCCTGCTCGACATAGTCTGTTTCCAGGCGCCGGCCAAACGCGCCACCCAGCAGGTAACCGTGCAGGACCACGCGCTCAGGTGCGAGCCCGAGAATCTTCGCCGCTGCATCCCTGGCCCGCGCCGGAACCTGGGTACCGACCCAGATCTGCGCTTGCTCCGCTTCGACGTGCACGGTGCAATTAATCGGTTCCATTGGCGCATGTGCCAGCATCGGATTGTAGGCGCTGACCTCGATACGCTTTGGGTCGTCGGCGATGATTTTCAGTGCGTCGCCATCGTTGCGCGCCACCACGCCGGGGTTGTTCAGCGCCGACTGCATCAGCGCTAGCACGTCGGCCGTGGCCAGCTTGGCATTCGGCCCAGGCACCCATTGGATATCGAGCGCGGCCAAGCCTTGTCCGGCGTACCAGGTGTTGTCCGCGACCACCGCCACAGCGTTGTCGAGCTTGATCACCTCACGTACGCCGGGCAGCGCCAAGGCATGGCGCTCATCCACTGACAGCAACTTACCGCCCAGTTGCGGGCAAGCGCGCACCATCGCGAACAACATGCCCGGCAGCACCGCGTCGATACCGAACAAGGCGCTGCCATCGACCTTGCCCAGGGCGTCGAGGCGCTTGGCCGGCTGACCTATCAGGCGAAACTGGCTGGCCGGTTTGAGCGGGATATCAAGGGGGATAGGCAGCCGCGCGGCGGTCTCGACGAGCTTGCCGTAGCTGAGCGTGCGCCGGCTGGGCACATGAATGACCGTCCCTTGCCGGGCCTGGCACTGCTCGGCCGGGACCTGCCACACCTGGGCAGCAGCCTCGATCAGCACCAACCGGGCACCGGCACCCATCTGCCGCATCGGCAGCCAGAGGGTCTGGATCGTCAGCGAGCCGCCAGTGAACTGATCCATACGCGGCCCCCCATACAGGCGTGCATCCGGCGGCGCATGGCGCCACTGTACCTGGTCGAGGTCCACTTCGAGTTCTTCGGCGATCAACATAGGCAGCGAAGTGTAGGTGCCCTGCCCCATTTCGATCTTGGCCATGGTCAGGATGACCTGCCCTTGGCTGTCGATAGTGATGAAGGCGTTAGGTACGAAGGTTTGCACCGCCTGCGCCTCGGCCAGCTGCGGGGCGAGCGACCATCCCACCATCAGGCCGCCGCCCACCGCTAAGCCGGCCTTGAGGAAGCTGCGCCGAGTAGGGCCCGTATTGGCCATCGCATTGTCGTCAACCAGCATCATGAGGCTGCCGCGTCCGCTGCGTTTAGCCGGGCCGCCGCATGAATAGCCTGACGGATCCGTGGGTATGTGCCACAGCGACAGATATTGCCACTCATGGCAGTGTCGATGTCGGCATCGGTCGGCTGCGGCGTGTTCGCCAACAAGGCCGTGGCCGCCACGATCTGACCCGATTGGCAGTAACCGCACTGCACCACCTCGGCGGCCAGCCAGGCCGCCTGTACTGCCCGGCCCACAGCACTCGCGGCGATACCTTCGATGGTGGTGATAGCCTTGCCCGCCAGCGTTCCAACGGGCAGCACACAGGCCCGCACGGCCACGCCGTCTACCTGCACAGTGCACGCCCCGCACAGAGCCATCCCGCAGCCAAACTTGGTGCCGGTCAGTTGCGCTTCGTCGCGCAGTACCCACAACAAAGGCACTTGGGGCGTGACGTCAAACTCTTGCGACAAGCCATTGATGAGGAGATTGATCAACCGAACTGCTCCTTTGACGTACCGAAAACAACAGCCGCGTATCCCGCAGGTCATCGACTATTGGCTTCGGTGGAGCGGCTGCCTAGATCGCTTGTGCTCTTTTATAACGTCAGGATACGCCCGCCATGCAGGTATCAGCAGCACTGATGATGCCTATTGCGCCTAAGTATTTCTGCACTGACGTGAACGAGAACAGAATGGGTCCCAGAAGCAAACGACATCCAACGTTGCTTACAACCACTTCTCACACTCTCAGGAATACATACTATGAAAACTGCAATCTTCGCCGCACTCATGATGGCCAGCGTCTTCGCATCGGCTAAAGATAATGTCACAAACGTTCCATCCCCCGTAGCCCAGCAGTATACATACGCCACTCATCTGGATATCGCCAAAGTCATCAGTATGTCCACCGCCGAAGTCGGTACCGATGAGAGCGGCCTTGCCGAGGCACATATGGTTTATGTCGATCACAAAGGCGCCACGCACAGCGTTGAATATACCGTCGAAGCCTACAGCGATAAGCAAAGCTGAGCTTTACCGAATGTCACTAAAGCGTGGAACACCTGACCTTGGGCCGCTCTCAACCCTTGGTCAGGTGCACCAGCGACACCCCTGGCAGTTGCGGATCGCACGATTCATTCAACTTCGCCGGTCACGGCGTTACTCGAGCCTCAACCCGCCGTCCGCGCCTGATAGCTCATGTCTCTGCGCCCATTCAAGCGCGATAATATCTCCATACCCAAAAAAACGATGCTCTCAGCAGCAAGATCGGCAATTTCAAAGACCGAGCGCAATAGCACACAAATCCAATAAAGCATTCGCCTGATCATGGAGACTCCATTCAACATAACCCATCAGGCGCCCATCCATGTCATTACCAAAACCGAAAATGCTTGCCACCTCCGCACTCCTGTGGACGTTAGCAGCAATCGCCCCACAGGTTTTCGCTGAACCTACCCCTCCTATCGGCACCCAAGCTCCTGGCTATTTTCGCCTTGCGGTAGGCGACTATGAGGTGACGGCTCTATTCGACGGTTATAACGATCTTTCTTCTGATCTGCTGTTGAATATTGGCCAAGCTAAAATTCGCGAACTGCTCGCACAGCAAGCGATAAAATCACCGAACGTGCAGACTTCATTCAATGCATTTCTCATCAATACAGGTGATCACCTCATCTTGGTAGATACTGGGGCAGGTAGATGCATAGGTGATACTGCCGGCAATCTGCTTGCCAACATGCATGCAGCGGGATATGCACCAGAGCAAATCGACACGATCTTCTTGACTCACATGCATTTGGACCACGTGTGTGGCCTGGTGGGCAGCGATGGAAAAGCCCTTTTCCCGAAAGCGTTGGTTTATGCCTCTAAAGGAGAAGCCGATTACTGGCTTGATGAGGCTAGAGAAGCGAAACTGCCAGAGAAAGCGCGGGAAGGTTTTGAAATTGCGCAGCACTCACTGGCGCCGTACCGTGCCGAGGGGAGACTGAAAACTTTCGTACCGCCGGCATCCCCGCTACCTGAGGTACAAATTCAATCGGTGCCTGGGCACACCCCTGGTAGCGCTGCATACTCCTTTACGTCCAAAGGACAACGGATCGTTTTCATCGGCGACCTTATCCACAACGCAGCTGTCCAGTTCAGTCATCCTGAAGTAGCCATCAAATTTGATTCAGACCCTAAAGAAGCCGTGAGCAGTCGCGAGAGCGAGTTCGCGAAACTGGCCAAGGATGGTAGCTGGGTTGCAGCCGCGCACCTGCCCTTCCCAGGAGTGGGACACATTACTACTGAGGGTAAGAATTTCCACTGGGTACCCGCCGCCTATGGTCCTTATCATCGCCCCGACAATGTCCCACTTCTAAAGTAACGAGTTTTAATCCCGTTATGTGACCGGCCAAAGGCATGGCCGGTTCGCCTGAACTTCAACTCCTCTTGGCCACCATAAAGGGATCCTCTTAAATATTATGAATGTTCTTTTTTCGGTGGTACTCCCCATATTCGCTTTGGTGGGGGCAGGCTGGATGGCTCGCCGTTATGGGCTGTTAGGACCTACGGGCGCGCGCGAACTTAACCAGTTTGTCGTGTATCTGGGAATGCCCGCACTGCTTTTCCAGATCATGGCCAATGCCAGTTGGCATGATCTCAATCAACCTGGATTCGCCATGGCATTTGGCCTAGGATGTGCCATCACATTTGCTCTGAGTGTGCTGATTCGCCGAAAACAAGGAGCACACCTGGCAGACGCCAGCTTGGATGGATTGAACGGTGGCTATGCCAATGTGGGTTTCATCGGCTTTCCTTTGTGCTTGGCGGCATTTGGGCCTGAGAGTTTACCACTGGTAACTATTGCGGCTATCTTGACCGTGAGCGTACTGTTTGGCGCGGCAGTTCTTTTAGTGGAAATCGGCGTGCAAACCCAAGGAAATGTGGGAGCGATAATAAAGAGAGTTTCTTTTTCGCTCGCCAAAAATCCAATGCTATTGGCACCTGTATTGGGCATTTTGTATGCCGGGTTTGCACCTGCGTTACCGGCAGGGCCGAATCGGTTTCTAGGTCTTCTTGCTAGCGCCGCCAGCCCTTGCGCTCTGGTTTCGTTGGGTGCCTTCCTTGGGGACTGCAGAGGTAGTTTCAACTGGCCTAGAGTGTCAGGGCTCACCGCTCTAAAACTTTTACTACAGCCTGCTTTGACCTGGTTTTTCGCTTTTTATGTTTTCCATTTATCTCACGAACTTATCGCTGTAGCAGTGGTGGTATCAGCGTTGCCCGCTGGAACCGGGCCTTACATGTTGGCGAACTTATATAGCCGTGACGCAGCAACTACCGCTGGCAGCATCCTCACGTCAACGTTGGTGTCCATTGCAACGATAGCAACGCTCATCTCCATATTCAAAATGTAGAGCCTTATCAAGGCCCGTTCAACTGGTCACACGTTCGTACTGCCAATCTCTCAAGGGGCCTCAGGCCCGGAGTCGCTCGTTATGCCCGACCGCGAACCACAAAACCAACAGAGACCGCCCCTCGGTGGCTCGTCGCTAGCAACCCGATTGGCAAGCATTGGATTAGTGATCCTGGTGGCCGCTACCGCGTTCACTTATGTGAATGGAACGCTTGACCCCCAGCGTCTGACCCCAGCTCAAATAGTGAACCAGTTGGAAAAAAGTAACGGTAGTTTTCCTGGTTACAGACGCAATCACCCGAAGGGCATATGCGTAACCGGCTATTTTGATAGCAACGGAGCCGCGGCACTTCTCTCCAATGCCCAAGTATTCTCCAGTGGCCGTACTTCTGTCATCGGTCGTCTGGCCCTTCCCACCGGCAATCCGTATTCCCCCGACAGTGCTGTCCCTATTCGCAGTTTCGCGGTGCAGTTCACTCAAGCCAACGGGCAGCAATGGCGCTCAGGCATGAACAGCATGCCCGTGTTCCCAGTTGCCTCTCCTCAGGCCTTTGTTGACCTTCTGGCAGCGACATCGCCCGATCCCAAAACCGGGAAAGTCGATCCGGCCAAACCCCCAGCATTCTTTGCCGCTCATCCTGAGACGCAGGCTTTTCTGACGTGGGTCAAGACGGCGACACCATCAGGCAGCTTCGTCACGGAAACTTACAACAGCATCAATGCTTTCGTACTTGTCAGTTCGAACGGCAATCGTCAGGCGGTTCGCTGGAGTCTCGTACCTGAAGCAGGTATCCATTCAGCAGCCGATGTATCAGCTGGGCCCGATTACCTCCAAAAGGACTTGGAGCAAAACATCGCCAAAGGCCCGCAGCGCTGGAATCTGATCTTGACACTGGCCAACCCGGGGGAGCCTACGAATGACGCCACCAAAGAATGGTCCGGACCACACAAAACTGTGAATGCGGGTGCGCTGGTAGTCAATGCGGACATACCTCAACTTCAAGGCGCATGCCGTGACATCAACTATGACCCTTTGGTTCTTCCAAATGGCATTGAGAGTTCGGACGACCCATTGCTCGCCGCTCGATCTGCGGCGTATGCAGTTTCGTATCTACGTCGCACGAGTGAGGTTGGCCAACTGACAACAGCACCTGGCCTGGAGAAACAGCCGTGAGCATACCGACTTCAAACTTTGCGCCTATGGCTCGCTTGCTTCACTGGACAATGGCTTTCATGGTCATCGCCATGTTGTTTATCGGCGCAGGCATCGTTGCTTCCGTGTCCGAGCGCCATGAGTGGTTGCTCAGCCTGCATAAGCCACTCGGAATTGCGATTCTATTGCTGGTCGTCATCCGGCTGCTCGTACGCCTGACGACTCAAACGCCGCCGCTGCCCTCCAACCTCCCGTACTGGCAAATACTTGCTGCCAAGGCATCACACTATTTGCTTTACGCACTAATGTTTGCGATGCCGCTAATCGGCTGGGCGATGATTTCGGCAGCAGGTGACCCCGTAATGTTGAGCCATTCAATGCAGTTGCCCTCGATTCTTGCTGCTGATGCCGAAACGTTCTCATTCTTGCGAAAGGCCCATGGCTATCTGGCTTACCTATTCTTTTTGACAATCCTTGCGCATCTCGCCGCTGCGTTATTTCACGCCTGGATCAGGCGGGATGATGTCATGCAAAGCATGCTGCACGGCAAGGATCGGCGCTGACCCATGATCAGCAAAAGCGCCACCGCGCGGCGCAAGACTTCTGCGCCCATGGGCATCGTCCTCGTATTTCATGACACGTAGCAGAGAGCACTAATGAAAGATCCAATCCAAGAAATAAATTTACAGCGGCGAACCGTGCTGGCTAGTTCTGCAGTAGTGGCAGCGGGTTTGTTAATCCCGCTGGCCAGCTTCTCCGAATTGACCGAAGCCGCAACCCACTCAACATCCACTTCGCATCCTCATAATGGAACACACGAAATGACTTCAATCACAACTAAAGACGGCACATCGATTTTTTTCAAGGACTGGGGGCCGAAGGATGCAACACCTATCGTGTTCCACCACGGCTGGCCATTGACTGCGGATGACTGGGACGCCCAGATGATGTTCTTTGCACTCAAAGGGTACCGGGTGATCGCGCACGACCGGCGTGGCCACGGTCGCTCGACCCAAACCGGTGCAGGCAACGATATGGACACCTACGCCGCTGATGTAATGGCGCTGACCGACGCGCTTGACCTCAAAAGAGCAATCCACATTGGCCATTCGGCAGGGGGCGGTGAAGTAGCGCGCTACGTTGCACGTGCCAAGCCAGGGCGTGTCGCGAAGGCCGTTTTGATCAGTGCTGTGCCGCCGATCATGGTTAAGTCCGAAAAAAATCCAGGTGGCCTGCCTATCGAGGTCTTCGACGGATTCCGTGCTGGGCTGGTAGCCAACCGCGCACAGCTGTACATCGATGTACCCGCCGGGCCGTTCTTTGGCTTCAATCGTCCAGGTGCGAAAGTCTCGCAAGGGGTGATCGATAACTGGTGGCGTCAAGGGATGATGGGAGGTGCCAAGGCTCAATACGATGGCATCAAAGCGCTTTCGGAAACCGACTTCACCGAAGACCTGAAGGCTATTCAGGTTCCAACACTGGTGTTGCATGGCGAAGACGACCAGATCGTGCCCTACGCGGACTCCGCACTTCTGTCAGCGAAACTGCTGAAGCACGGCACTCTTAAGACCTATCCAGGCTTCCCCCACGGCATGCCTACCACCAACCCCGATCAAATCAATGCCGACCTGCTGGCGTTCATCCGTAGCTAGCCGCCGATGCTGTGTGGCGTCGCGTTTGCCAACACAGCATCTCTCATACCGAGTACTAGGTACGTCGAGTCCGCTCAACAATACGTGGATCGCCCCGTTGCAGCCATCGACCGCGCTGATGATGCCTATTGCGCCTAAGTATTTCTGCACTGACGTGAACGAGAACAGAATGGGTCCCAGAAGCAAACGACATCCAACGTTGCTTACAACTACTTCTCACACTCTCAGGAATACATACTATGAAAACTGCAATCTTCGCCGCACTCATGATGGCCAGCGTCTTCGCATCGGCTAAAGATAATGTCACAAA
>Ga0233335_1000243_pt1 | contig 10070 bp, 9 predicted proteins | sample GEONDECOMP222_FD_180695 | JGI IMG/M metagenome (GOLD analysis project Ga0233335, IMG submission 180695) | Leaf litter microbial communities from Shasta-Trinity National Forest, California, United States - GEON-DECOMP-222 | ecosystem: Environmental > Terrestrial > Plant litter > Unclassified... | reverse complement strand
AAGCGGCGGAGCAGGCAGGCGTCAAGCACATCGTCTACACGTCTATTCAGCGCAAGCCAGGGTCGACGCATATTATCCCTATGGTGACTGAATCGGACCAGGCCACTGAACAGGCACTGACGCAGAGCAGCCTTGATTACACAGTGGTACGCAACAGCCTCTATCAGGAGGTACTGCCATTGATGCTGGGGTCGGACTGGGCGGCTGGCGGCATTCATATGACCACGGGCGATGGGCAAGCGGCGATGGCTTCACGCAAGGATCTTGCTCAAGCCAATGCGCTGATCCTTACTCAGCCAGGTCATGCCGGCAAGACCTACACCCTCGGCGCCAGCGAGGCGATTTCATTCAAGGAAATAGCGACCACACTGTCGGCGATCACTGGTCGGGAAGTACCCTATCGGATCGTATCCAAGGATGACTTTACGATCCGGCTGACGGCCGCCGGCTTTCCCTTGGCGGTTGCAGACTTTTTGCACGAATGGGTCATGGCGGTCAATCTGGGAGAGTTCTCCGAAGTGACCGGCGACCTGGAGCAACTGATCGGCCGACGACCGCAAAGCTGTAAGGACTTCATTGCCTCGCATTACCACAACATGAAAACGGCCGGATAACCGGCCGATTCATCTCACACCTGCTGGCCGGTCTTTGCTAGCAGGTTCAATGGCTGCATCACCGGCTCGCCCTCCAGCTTATCTTGCAATAGCTCGAAGAACGCCTTGGTATAGGGCTGGGTCAGGTGTTCGGCATGGGCCTCGGGCGACGCGAAATACTCGAAGAAACAAAAGAGGTTCGGATTGTCAGCCGCTACGGTCTGATGAAATGCGATACAGCCCGGCTCCTTGAGCGTCAGCGCGAGGGTCTTGGCGGCCGCTTCGGCGACCTGGTCGAAAAACTCTGCTTTCACCTCAGCTTGCACCCAGAGAATGAAGGGCTGTACGTCCATTTGGCTGACCTCTCAAGCTGCAGCTGGCGGATTGAAATAAATCGCATCGGGCAACGATAACGTCGACTTGATAAAGCGAGTTTTCTCATCTACCAACACTTCGAGGTCGCCCGCCTCCACGCCTTCATATACCGTGCGCGCCACATCAAGCGGATCAGACTTCTGGACATCGAAACCTCGCACCAGGTCGGTGTCGATAAAACCGACATGAACGGCAACCACTTGGGTACCGCTTGCCTTCAGCCCCAGACGCAAGGCATTGGTCACACTCCAGGCTGCCGACTTGGAAGCCGCATAGGCCGCCAGCATCGGGACGCTCAGCCAAGTGACGTCCGATAGCACGTTTACTACTGCGCCGCCTCCATTGGCAGCGAGGACAGGGGCAAAAGCCTGGCTGGTACGAACGATCCCATAACAGTTGGTTTCCATCATTTTCCGGGTGAGTTCGACCATACCGGCATCCAGTGCCCCCTCTTGCACAATACCGATACCCGCATTGTTGACCAGTAGTGTGGTATCGGAACATTGCAACGCCGCCGCGGCGACCGAGGCATCATCGGTCACATCGATCTTTACCGGGATCAATCCCGGTACATCGAACCCGGACGGATCACGCACCCCGGCGTATACCTTGGAGGCGCCTTGCGCCAGAGCAACTTTGGCGAAAGCCAGGCCGAGACCGCGACTGGCGCCCGTCACGAAAACAACTGATCCTGAAATATTCATAGTGCATTCCTGTTTGGCGTTGAGAACACCGAAGCGACTGCCCCGACGTTGGATTTCAGAGTCCCTGGACCTTTGGCAGAAAGGGCGCAACTTCTTCGGCTCGAGTAACCGAGGGGTCAAGACGGTTATTGACTGTTGAACCGCCAATGTATCGCTCGATGATTTTCCAACCGGTTTGGGTACGGCGCAGTCGGTCCATCATCGGCGAGTACAGCCAAATGCCCGGCAAGTCATCAGCACTGTGCATTGCCTCCCCTGCGCTCAATGCGGCGGCGGCTTGCGGTGATGCATAACGCACGAGCAAGTTGTGATAGCGCACCACGACGCCCTCTTCGTCGTTATCAACGATATGGTTCGTGGCATGCCGACTGACACCCGGGATCAGGTACGGATAGTCGTTCGCGAAAAACTGACGAATCTGTTCATGGCCATCAATCGTGCCGTGGAAATGGTAGGCCACGGCATCAGGCAAAAAAGCGTCGACCATGGCATCGACATCCCAGGTTTCAAACCACCAATTGACCCGGTTTACAAAATCGATAGCACTGATTCGATCCGCAGAATCGACCGCTGTGCCCATCTGGATCCTGGGAAATGCCTTCATCTTCGCGACTTCCTTTGTAACTGGATAATGTGTAATTGCACACCTAAAGACAAAAAAATCAGCCGCCTCTGACGGCTGCATTCAGCGAGGTCCTTATCGATATCGCCTGGTCGGATCCCAAGTGATGCTCATGTTCTACCTGTGCCGCTTGCCAGAAAGGCTCACACTCTTTGAGTTTTCCACTGCCCGCTATAGACAACGACAAGCTCAAAGCAGCTCGCGGCCCATGAGGCTGCGCGCTGACGAACCCTTCAAGTTGCAGTGGCTTTAGCGCTCTGACCAAGGTGGTGCGCTCCATCACCATGGCATCGGCCAATTCGGCAATCGATATTCCCGGGCGCTCATGGATGAGCGCCAAAATGGAAAACTGTGAGATCGACACCTTGCCATTCGCAAGGTGACGGTCGTACAGGCGAGTGAGATAGCGTGCGTTACGCCGTACAGCGAGGCAGTGGCAGCGATCAGTTCCAGAGAGTTCGTTCATGGCTTAATCATATGTGCAATTGCACTAATGTCAAGTGACATAGGATCAAGGGACCGGGTGCGATCAAGCAGGATTTTTTACGCTTGGCCGTTCCGCCACCTTGGCCTGCCAGGCCGTCAAGGCGGCACACTCTGCAGGAATATCGATACTGGCAAACTCGGCGAAGACCAGCCCAGCGAACACGGTAATGTCGGCCATGGAAAATTGCTCACCCGCCACATAAGGCTGGCTTTGCAACACCCGATCGAAATACTTCATCCCCTCTACCGCCCTCTCCCGCTGCCGGTTACCCCAATCCACACGACCGGGCCAATCGGGGCTTTTGTAGGCTTGCAATGCAGCGCCCAGGCCAGGAGTGGCATGGTGAAAATAAATGCCGACTGGGTCGGCCAGCTCGGACTCGGCACGTTTTTGCATCATGTGAATGATTGCACGCTCCTTGGCGGTCTTGCCGGTCAAGGACGGATTCCCGTCGAGATTGTCCAGGTACTCGGTGATGGCCGTGCATTCGGAAATATAGGTGCCGTCATCCAGTTGCAATACCGGTACGGTGCCGAGCGGGTTGATCTTCAGGAACGCCGGCTGCTTGTGCTCTGCGGCCGGTAAATCGATCGTCACAAACTCGGTGACAGCTTGCAGACCCTTCTCTGCCAACACGATACGGACACGCAAGGGATTGGGAAAACCGGGGGTATCAAAGACTTTCATCGGGAGCTCCATAGCTATCTATCTACTGGTAGATATACAATGACCCTAGATAATTTGACTGTCAATATCTATCTACCGATAGAGAGGTAAATCATGACGATGGATACCCGAGAGACGATCATGGCGATTGCTCGGAAAATGGTTCAAACCCGTGGCTATAACGGTTTGAGTTTCCGGGAGCTGGCAAAGGAGGTCGGTATCAAAAGCGCAAGCATTCACTACCACTTCCCCACCAAAGGGGATTTGGGGGCTGCGCTTGCGAAACGCTACACGGAAGATGGCTTGAGCTACCTGCAAGGGCTGCGTATGGAATCTGACGACCCGGCGGTTTGGGTCAGGGGCTACACAGAGATCTTCCGCATGGCTTTGGTCAATGACAATCGGATGTGCTTGTGCGGGATAATGGCCGCCGAATATGACGACCTCCCTCCAGAGGTGCGCAAGGAAGTCGATGGTTTCACCGACCTCAATGTGCAGTGGCTGGCCGACGTTTTGTCCGTTTGCCAATCGCAACTGGATAACGAACAGCGACAGCGCCATGCCTTGGCCATCTATGCCGCTGTCGAGGGCGCCCAGCTGATTGCCCGCGGCAGGGGCGACATCACCGTCTATGACCGGACCATCGAGACTTATCGCGTAGCCGGGCTATTGCCTTGAGCAGTGCTGTCGGCAGTCTTGAGCGGCGGGATCTCCCAACCGCCACCGATGGCCCGGAACAATGAAACCGCTGCCCTGGCCGAATCGGCTTGGGTACTGCTCAGCCCGTCCCTGGCAACCAGCAGTTCACGATTGGCATCGAGCACATCGGTCAACGGAATTGCTCCCGCCTTATAGGCTGTTTCAGAGAGATCACGAGCTCGGCTGAGCGCATCGACCTGCCCCGTGATTTCCTGGTTCCGCTGCTCTGTTTGAGACAAGGTGACCAGTGCGTTTTCGACGTCTTCGCACGCTTTCAATACGGCTTGGCGATATTCAGCCAATGCCTGTGCATTAACGCCTTTTGCTTGAGCAACCTCGGCGTCGATTTTGCCGAAGTCGAAAAGACGCCAGCGTACCAGCCCACCGATGGAGGGTTGGAACGCGTCACTGGTAAACATGTGCTGGCCGGTGATGCTGTCGAAACCCAAGGCGCCAGAGAGCGACACCTTCGGATAATAGTCCGCTACAGCTTGGCCGATTCGCTCATTCGTGGCTGCCAGGTGACGCTCGGCTGCGATGATGTCCGGCCGCCGGCGCAGAACATCTGCTGGAGCGACACTGTCGGTCACGGGTGCCAGTTTTGGAACAGCAGCTATCGTGGCCAATTGCACGGCTCCCGTACCGGGCTGATCGCCCATTAATACATCGAGTCGATTGAGTTGGGCCTCCAGGCCAATACGTAGCGGTGGCACACTGGCTCGCGCCTGCTTGAGCAATGCCTGGGCCTGCGCCACCTCCCGCTCGTCAACGTCGCCGAGCCGACGGCGCAGATTGACTAGCGCGAGCAAATGCTCATCGGTATCGATCTGATCGGCAGCGACCGCCAAACGCGCCTGATAGCCACGAATCTGCATATAGGCATCTGCAGCCTCCGCGACTACGGTCACACGGGTTCCCGCATGCTCGGCTTCGGCCGCTTGCGCTTCGGCACCGGCGGCGGCGGCTCCGCGTCTCAGCCCTCCCGCCAGGTCGATTTCCCAACTGGCGGTTGTACCGGCAACCAGCTCCTTCTGATTTCTGTCATATCCAGGCAGATTACGTCCCAAGGCCCCCAGTGGGCTTTGCAAGCTTTCCCGTTGTTTAGTGGCAGAGCCGTTGAAGTCGACGGTAGGATACAGTTCGGCACCTGCTGCTCGGGCTACAGCGCGCGACTGTTCGACACGCGCCAGCGAGGCAGCGAGATCAAGATTCTGGGTTAACGCCCTCCTCACAATCGCAGTCAATGCTGGATCGTGAAACGCGTTCCACCAGGCCGATAAGTCCACTGCTTTCGCAGTGTCCACGGTAGTGCTCGGGCCGTTATGGAATGGACTGAGCGAAGGCTGCGGGGCGTGATAGTCAGGTCCCACGGAGCACCCAGCGAGCGCTAAAGCCAGCACCAGGTAATTGATTCGATACGTCAGGCCGGCCATCAGCGTCTCCCGTGGAAATATTTGCGGATAAATATGTAGAAAGCGGGTGTGAATAGCAGGCCGAAAACCGTGACACCCAACATTCCGAAGAACACCGCGGTGCCCAGTGACTGTCGCAGTTCTGCACCAGCGCCGGTCGCCAGCGTCAGCGGCACCACACCGAGAATGAACGCCAGTGAGGTCATCAAAATGGGACGCAACCGGGTGCGCGCCGCATGCACAGCCGCTTCCACTGCTGTCGAACCCTCGTCCTGATGTTGCTTGGCGAACTCCACGATAAGAATCGCGTTTTTTGCTGCCAGTCCGATCAATACGATGAAGCCGATCTGCGCGAGGATATCGACTGGCATCCCTCGCAAGGACAGGCCAGTGATTGCCGCCAAGATACACATAGGCACAATCAGAATGATCGCCAATGGCAGTCGCCAACTCTCGTATTGAGCCACCAGCACCAAGAACACAAAGAGCGCTGCCGCACCAAATACCAGCAAGGTAGGCGTGCCTTTCTGTTGTTGCTGGTACGCCAGCTCGGTCCATTCAAAACCAATACCCTTGGGAAGAACTTGCTGAGCGAGCGTTTCCATCTTCAGCAACGCAGTACCGGTCGCTACGCCGGGTGCAGCCGCCCCCTGCACCTCTGCCGCCGGGTACAAGTTATAGCGAGGTACGCGATAGGGAATGGTGTTGTGCTCGAGGTTGGCCACACTGCCGATGGGAACCATGTCGCCGGCATCGTTGCGTACCTTGAGACGGGTAATGTCTTGCGCGGTTCCTCTGAAGGCAGCATCCGCTTGGGCAACGACTTGATAGGTACGCCCGAGATAATTGAAGTCGTTGACGTATTGCGAGCCCAGATAAATTTGCAGGGTGGAGAATACATCGCTGGGTTTGAGCCCAACCTTCTCGGCTTTCACTCGATCAATGTTGGCAAACAATGAAGGTGAGCCAGCGTTGAATAGGGTAAATACACCGACGAACTCCGAATCTTTCCTGGCCGCAGCCACCAGCTTGTTGGCTGCTTCAGCCAGTGCTTTGGAGCCTAACCCCGCACGGTCTTCGAGCATCAGTTTGAAGCCACCCGAACTGCCCAGTCCCTGGACCGGTGGAGGCGGTATGGTCAACACGTAGGCGTCCTTGATGACCGAGAGACGCTGACGCAAATCTGCCAGCACCGTTTGCGCCGTCACTCCCGGAATCGAATGGCCGTACAGCGATGGCAACCCCGTGAATATAGTGCCAGCGTTGGATGCAACAGTAGACGTGGTTGCGTCAAGGCCTACAAACGGAGCAACGTGCTCGATGCCCCGCGTCTCAAGTGCAATATCGCGGACCTGCCGGACAACGGCTTCGGTGCGAGCCAAAGATGCACCCGGTGGTAGTTGCACGATGGTAATCAGAATGCCTTGATCCTGCTCGGGGATAAAGCCGGTGGGCGTGCGGTGAAATTGCCAACCGGTCAACGCAATCAAACCGACATAGACAAGCATCACCAGCACCAAACCTCGCGCGATGCGTCGGGTCAGTTGGCCATAGCCAAACGAGAGCCGATCAAAGCCTCGATTGAAGCGCCCGAACGTAGCATTCATAAAACGCCCGGCCCATGAAGTCCGTTGGCGGTGGGCGATGTCTTTATGTTTGAACAAGACGGCGCACAGCGCCGGGCTGAGCGTCAGCGAAACGATGCAGGAGATCACTGTAGAAGCGGCGATGGTGACCGCAAACTGGCGGAAGAACAGTCCCGAAATCCCACTGAGAAAAGCCGCAGGCACAAACACCGCACACAGTGTCAGAGCGATGGACAACAGTGCCCCGCCCACCTCGTCCATGGTCTTGTGGGCCGCCTCGGTGGGCGACAGGCCCGCATGAATATTGCGCTCGATGTTCTCGACCACGACGATAGCGTCATCCACCACAATGCCAACCGCCAGCACCAATGCGAACAGCGACAGGTTATTCAGCGAGATACCGCACAAGTACAAGACGGTGAACGAGCCCACCAGCGAGATTGGAATGGCGACCACGGGAATGATCGTTGCGCGCCAGTTTTGCAGGAACACAAACACGACGAGTACCACCAGTAGGATGGCCTCGAAAATGGTAGTGATCACTTCGTCGACGGACTTGCCGATAAAGATGGTCGGATCGTAGATGATCTTGTAAGCGACCCCAGGAGGGAAGTCGCTCTTCATCCCGACCATTGCACCGAGCACGTCATGGTCGACCGCCAGTGAGTTGGCACCCGGCTGCGCGTAGATCAGCAGCGTCGTTGAATCACTCTTGTCCATGTACGCAGTCGAGCCATAGTCCACAGCACCGACTTCGACACGGCCAATATCGCCAATGCGTGTCACGCGTCCTGTGGCATCGGTCTTGACCACGATCTGCGCAAACTCTTCAGGCGTCGACAGTCGGCCCAAGGCTTCGACATTGATCTGATACGCCTCGGCACTCTTGACGGGTGGCTGGTTGAGCACGCCGGCCGAAACCTGAATGTTCTGCGCCCGGAGTACCGCTAACACCTCGCTCGCACTGAGGTTGTAGGCAGCGACCTTGTCGGGATCGAGCCAGATACGCATGGCATACTCCCGGCCGCCCTGGAACTGCACGTCCCCCACCCCCGGAATACGCGCCAGCGTGTCCTTGATGTGCAAGGTCGCGTAGTTGGACAGATAAAGCGGGTCTTTGCTGCCGTCATCCGAATAGAGATGCACCGCCAGCAAAATGCTGGGGGTCGATTTACGCACTTGAACACCCAGCCGCTGCACGTCATCCGGCAGGCGAGAAATGGCATTCTGTACGCGGTTTTGCGTCAGGTTTTGAGCCACGTTCAAATCGGTGCCAATGCGAAAGGTCACCGTGATCGTGAGCTTGCCATCGCCGGTGGACTGGCTGCTCATATAGATCATGTTCTCAACGCCGTTGATCTGCTGCTCCAAGGGTGTCGCAACTGTCTTGGCGATGGTTTCGGCGGAGGCACCGGGGTAGGACGTGACGACCTGCACTGTGGGCGGGACGATCTCAGGGTATTGGGCGACGGGCAGCACAAACATCGCGCCCAGGCCGATTAGAGTGATGAAGCAACTGACCACGACAGCAAAGCGTGGACGATCAATGAAAAAGTGAGCGATACGCATCGTGGCCTAATCCTTCACTTGATCGTTTTCAGGTTTTATTTCCCCTTCCTTGACACTGACTTTCGCGCCCGGAGCAGCAAAGGGAAGTCCACCGATGATCACTTGATCATTCGCGGTGAGCCCCGCAGTGATCGCCCGCAGTCCTGACCGCATATCTCCGACCTCCACCTGCTTGGCAGCTACAACACCTTCTTGGTTGACTATCAGTACGTTGAAGCGCGACTGATCCGGGAGCACCGCTGCGTCAGGTACCAGCAGCGTGGGGGACGCAGCCGACGCAATCACCCGCACCCGAGCAAATGCGCCAGGTGTCAGCATATTCTGCGGATTGCTCACGGTAGCCCTGGCATGGATGGTGCCGCTGGCTCGGTTCAAGCTGTTATCGATGAAGTCCAACGTGCCGACGATGGAAAATTCATTGGAGCCGCCAGCGGCGATTTCGACTGGAGTCGCGGTACCCGCTTGCCGCTTGGCCGTAAAGCGCTGGTACGATTGGTAATCAGACTCGCTCATGTCGAAGTCGAGATAGATGGGGTCTTGCGAGACCAAAGTCGCCAACAATGTCGTGGGGCTCGCCGCAGCTCGACTACCGGCGATCAGGTTGCCGATGGAGACATAGTGGTTGCCGATTCGCCCTGAAAAAGGGGCTGAAATTTGGCAATGGTCGAGATCAAATTGGGCATCCCTGATTTGGGCGTTGGCATCGGCAAGCGCAGCGTCAGCCTCTTGCCAGTCAGATTTACGCTGTTCCATGTTCTGCACCGAGCCCGCCTGGTTGCTGGCCAGTTGGTTAGCCCTGCTGAACTCGCTTTTCGCATAGGCCAGGCGTGCCGTTGCGCGCTGCTGCTGTGCACGTGCCTGAGCCAGCTTAATCTCGTATGGCACAGGATCGATGCTGAAAAGAAGTTCGCCTTTCTTGACCCACTCACCGTCAGTGAAGTGAATTGCTGTCAATGTTCCGCCGACCTGAGCGCGCAAATCTACTTTGTTGACTGCAGAGAACTGCCCCAGGAAACCAAGGCGGCCTTCAAGGTTTTTCACCAGAGGGCGGCTTGCGGTGACCTCAGGGAGTGGTGCAGCTGGAGCAGCAAGAGCCTGAGGAGCATTTCCCAAAACGCTGAAAATTCCGGTGCCTAGCGCCGCGACAATAACCCCCGTGCCTACTGCGAACCAGGCAAACCTGCGGCGGTTGGGCGGTCTATGTTGCGGTATTGATCCAGCCTGCTTGCCTTGTAATGAGTTCAATGGCGCCCCCTCTTGTCTTCAAAAATAATCGGCAGCTGCGCAGCAAGCGACTGGCCGGTAGCAATCCTCGCAAAGATGATATCCGTCATCATTAATAGTGTAAAGATGTCGA
>Ga0233335_1000242_pt1 | contig 10113 bp, 10 predicted proteins | sample GEONDECOMP222_FD_180695 | JGI IMG/M metagenome (GOLD analysis project Ga0233335, IMG submission 180695) | Leaf litter microbial communities from Shasta-Trinity National Forest, California, United States - GEON-DECOMP-222 | ecosystem: Environmental > Terrestrial > Plant litter > Unclassified... | reverse complement strand
CGAGTTTGGTCGTGATCGCCGCGGCATGCGCCGCGACGATCTGGCTTTCGGGCGAATTGGATCCGAACGGGATCAGCACGCGATCGAAGCCGCCCTTCTCCTGCGCCTTTGCGGCGGCCTCGACATAATGTTTGTCGAGCCCGCGCGATCGGGTGGCGTTGTGGATTTCGGACGTATCGTTGAAGCCGATATAGCCGATGAACTTGACGGGCATGGAAGTCTCCTGCTGATCGCAATCAGATGACGAAAAAGCCGTGGGTCGCGTCGCGGGCGAGCTGGTCGACGAGGCCGAATTCCCAGTCGAGATAGGCCTGCATCGCGTCCGCCGCGTTGTCGGTGCCCTCATAGGGACGCTTGTAGCGATGCGCGGGATCGGCTGGCGGGTTCACGACGGGCACGCCGGTTTCGAGCGCCCCGTCGAACCCACCATCGAGGACATAGACCTCCCAGCCCATCTGGCCGAGCCACGACGCGGTCATGTCCGCGCGCGGACCGAGGTCGTCGGCGAGAAGGATACGCGCACCGCGAATAGGCGCGGCCATGTCGGTTTCCTGGACGAGCTGACCACCCGGGTAATGCCGGAAGCCGGGGATGTGACCGGCGGCATATTCCTCGGCCGACCGCACATCGAAACGGTAGAGCGTCCGCGCGGCATCGTCTGCGAGCACCGCGGCGTCCGCCGGCGTGACGTGCCGCACGCCGGCCTTGTAGGCCACGGCGCGCGCGCGCGCCGGCGCGTCGTCCGATGCGCCGATCCGGGCGCGGCGATCCGCACCATGCTGCAGATCCTGCCCCGCCAGCGTCCAGCCGATCGTGCCGTTGCGTAGGGCCACCACCTTGTTGGGCAACCCGGCATTGATCAGCGACTGCGTGCCGATGATCGAGCGGGTACGCCCCGCGCAATTGACGATGATCAGCGTATCGGGGTCGTGCGCGACCTGCGGTGCGCGCAGGACGAGCTCGGCCCCAGGCACGCTGGTCGATCCCGGAATGTTCATCGTCGCATATTCCTCGAAGCGGCGCGCATCGAGGATCGCGATGTCGGCCTTCTCCTCGATCAACGCCGCGACGTCCTCGGCCGGCAAGGACGGCGTATGGCGCCGTGCCTCGACGAGTTCGCCGAACGCCTTGGAGTAGCTGTTGACGTCCTGGAACAGTTCGTAGCCCGCCGCACGCCAGCCTTGGAGCCCCCCTTCGAGGGTGCCGACGTTCGTATATCCCAGCGCGGTCAGACGCTTGATTGCGTCAGCGACGAAACCCTCGCCATCGTCATAGAGGACGATCTTCACGTCCTTGCGAGGCAGGCGGGCCTCGGCTTCGAGATCGATGCGATCGTACGCCAGATTGGCCGCGAAGAGCGGATGCGCGGTCGCGAACTGCGCCTCATGCCGGAGATCAAGCAAGGCGATCTCGTGTCGCAACAGCAGCGCGCGGCGCGCCTCCTGCGATGTGGTGATGCGTGTCATTGCGAGCGATCCCAGATGTTCGGCAGCGTTTCGTTCGCGTAGCCGGAGATGAAGCGTTTGGGCGTGCCGGCCAGATCGTACGTCGCGCGCTCGACCGCACCGATATTGGCGCCGTAGACATGGATGCTGATCGAGACGCGATCGGCGAAGGCATTGGTGACGCGGTGGATGTCGCCGACGCGCGGGGACACGGGATCGACATCGCCGACCTCCAGCCTGTCCTCACCGACACCGTGCAAGCCCCCGTCGGCCGCGCGTTCGAACCGCTCGGCAAGCTCGGCACCGCGCAACATGCCGACGAGACCCCAGACACGATGATCGTGGATCGGCGTCGCCTGCCCCGGACCCCAGACGAAACTCACGACGGAAAAGCGTTCGCGGCTGTCGCAGTGAAGCAGATATTGCCGGTAGTGCGACGGATCGGGCACCGCATAGGCCGGCGGAAGCCAGTCGTCGGTCGCAACGAGATCGGCCAGCAAGCGACCACCTTCGGTAAGGATCGCAGCTTCTTCCGCATGGCGATCGAGCAGCGCGCCAAATTCGGAGACGAATGCGCGCAGCCGCGCTACGCCGAAAGGATAGGATTTCGTCGTCGCAGGAATGAATAGGCTGGCCATGACCGCCTCTATTGCTCGCGGCCGATGAGGTCGGCGTAGACGCCGTCACCCAGTTCCAGCCCGAGATGACCGAGAAGCTTGGCGCGCAAGCCGCGGACGACGCTCGCGCGATGCCCACGGGCCGCCGTGATCCGCTCCTCGGCGGCGATCTGCCCCTTGTCGAGCACGAGGATACGGTCGGCGAGCGCCATCGCCTCCTCGACGTCATGCGTCACCAGCAGCACGGCGGGCTGATGCGCGCGCCACAGTGCGAGGACGAGCGCGTGCATCTTGATCCGGGTCAGCGCATCGAGTGCGGCGAACGGCTCGTCGAGCAATAGCAATTGAGGTTTGCGGACCAGAGCGCGGGCAAGCGCTGCGCGCTGCGCCTCGCCGCCCGACAGAGTCAGCGGCCAGGCATCGAGGCGATGGTCGAGCCCGACCTCGCGCAGCGCCTGCTCGGCATGGTGGCGCGGCGTGCCCCCGCGCAGACCGAGCGCGACATTCTGCCAGACCTTCTTCCACGGCAGCAGCCGTGCATCCTGGAACACCGTGGCGCGAGATGTCGGTACGCGAACATCCTGTCCCTGCGTATCGTCGAGCCCCGCCAGCGTACGCAGCAGCGTCGTCTTGCCCGAGCCCGATCGCCCGAGCAGCGCGACGAATTCGCCGGGTGCGATTTCGAGATCGAGGCTTTCGATCACCCTCGTCTCGCCGAAGCTGCGCGTAAATTTGTTCAGCCTGACGACGGGTTCCGCCCGCGGCGTGGGCACCGCCGCAAGCGGGATACGCAGCACTTCGCTCATGATCGAGCCTCCACCAGATTGGGTCGCCAGGCGAGCGCGCGGGTCTCGACCGCGCGGACGATGAGATCGGCGCTGAGGCCGAGGATCGCGTAGACCATCAGGCACACGACGATGATGTCGGTCCGCATGAAATCGCGCGCATTGTTGATCAGATAGCCGAGGCCGGACGAGGCATTGATCTGCTCGGCGATCACCAGCAGGATCACCGCGATCGACAGCGAATAGCGCAGCCCGACCAGGAAGGAGGGCAATGCACCCGGCAGGATGACGTGGCGGATGAGTTCGGTTTGGCTCAGCCCGAAGCTGCGCGCCGCATCGAGCAGGCGGATGTCGACGCCGCGGATGCCCTGATAGAGGTTGATGTAGATCGGGAAGATCGTCGCGAAGGCGATCAGCGCGATCTTGGGTGTCTCACCGATCCCGAACCAGACGATGAACAGCGGCGACAACGCCACCACCGGGATCGTCCGATTGATCTGCATGACCGGATCGATCGCGGCATCGCCCGAGCGTGACAAGCCGGCGACGAGCGCCAGCACCGTGCCAAGCGAGACGCCGATGATCAGCCCGACCGCGGCGCGCCCGAACGAGACCAGCAAATTGGTAGGGAGTTCGCCCGAACGGATCATATCGAGCAACGTCGCGACCACCGACGACGGCGCGGCGAGCGTTCGCGCGGGGATCAGACCGGTCCGCGATCCGAGCTCCCACAACAACAGCAGCACGATCGGCGACAGCCACCGTGCGCCCCTCAACTGATACGCCAATCGTCCGGCGCGCGACCTGTGCATGGCAATTCCTCGATCTGCGGTGACGCCTCGCGAAAGGGCCTGCGATACGAGTTTCATTCAATTGAGTTATTCTGTTCCACCCATGAGGATTCCCGATACGCCTCCAAAGGCGACACCTAACAGACTGTATGGTTTAGACATTCTCTTCTGCAGAGCCCAACGGATAGAAACCCTTGGCAAGGGCCAAGGCGAAGCAGCATAGCCATACCCTATCGTCGGGCTAGACAATGCCCATGTCGGTCAACCTCCCTACCACGCTGCTACGAAGCTTCGTCGCCATCGTCGACGCCGGGACGATGCTGAATGCCGCCGAACAGGTGTTCCTGTCGCAATCGGCGCTCAGTCTTCAGATCAAACGGCTCGAAGAGCTCGTCCAGCAGCCACTCTTCACGCGCGAAGGGCGGCGATTGGTGCTGACCGCGTCGGGCACGGTGCTGCTCGATTATGCGCGCCGGGTCCTCAACCTCCACGACGAGGCGCTCCACGTCATGAGCGCGGGCCGATATTCGGGACCAGTACGCGTCGGCATGGTCCAGGATTTTGCCGATACGCTGCTTACCGGCGTTCTCGCGCGCTTCTCGGCCCTGCATCCCGACACGCAGATCTTCGCGCGTGTCGCCGGCACCGCGGAACTGCTCGCCATGCTCGGACGGGATCAGCTCGACATGATCCTCGGCTATGCCGCCGCCGACGATCCCGCCGCGATCCGCGTCGCGCCGATGGCTTGGTTCGGCGCACAGCATCTCGCCGAACGCGAGGTCGTTCCGCTGGCGGTGCTCGAGACCCCCTGTCGGTTCCGCGATGCGGCGATCGCCAGTCTCGAGCGGGCGGGCCGCGCGTATCGGATCGCGGTGGAGACCCCCAATTTGTCGACGATGCGCGCCGCGGTGGAAGCGGGCCTCGGGCTCACCTGCCGGACCGCGATCTTCCTCAAGGATCACGAGCCGATCGACAGCCTGCTGCCGCCGCTGCCGGACGTCTCCTTCATCATCGCGCAGGCCCATAATATCGATCCGGCAAAAGCCAGACTCGCGAGTCTGGCGGCGGACGTGGTACGCGATCTTTAGCTGGCGTCGGCCGCTTATGAGAATGTTTGTTCGATCGATCCGAAACTCTCGTTGGTTCTGGCCGTCCCTCGCTCGCTAAAAAGTCGGCGGCCGCCGCTGTCGTGCGGTCTGGATTTAGGGACCGATCGATGGCGCTAGACGATCCGGCGCATCAGCTCGCCGTAGAAGCGCGGTACGGCCGCCAGGAAAAGCCCGTGCCGCTGTTGTGGAACGACACGATCGCGCAACTGCTCGCGCACCGCTCGATACGTTCCTATAGCGACGCGCCGCTCGATCCCGCGACGATCGCGACGCTCGTCGCCGCCGCGCAGTCGGCGGCCAGTTCCTCCAACCTGCAATTCTGGAGCGTCGTCGCGGTCACCGACCGGACGATCAAATCCAAACTCGCCGTCCTTGCCGGCAACCAGCGCCATATCGACGATGCGCCGCTCCTCTTGGTGTGGGTTGCCGACCTTCACCGTACCCACGAACTCGGCGTGAGCCATGGCGTGCAGACGGATGCGCTCGACTATTTGGACAGTTTCATCGTCGCCGCGGTCGATGCAGGATTGGCGGCGCAGAACGCCGTGGTCGCCGCAGAATCGCTCGGGCTCGGGACGGTCTATATCGGTGCGCTCCGCAACCGGTCCAACGTCGTGGCCGAGCTTCTTGATCTGCCGCCGCGCGCCGTCGCGTTGTTCGGGCTCGTCGTCGGATGGCCCGATCCTTCGCAATCATCGGCCGTCAAACCGCGACTGCCGCAACAGGTCGTGCTTCATGCGGAGCGCTATTCGCCGACTGATCCCGCCGAGGCGATCGCGCGCTACGACGCGCTCAGCCGGAATTTCCAGGCCGACCGGCAGATCGCGCAGACCGGTTGGATCGCGCCCGTGCTGGCCCGCACCGCAGGGCCCGCGTCGCTGCACGGGCGGGAGACGCTCAAGTCGATCCTGGAAGACCGCCAACTGCCGCTCAACTGACCAAGAATCGCATGAGGAGACGATGATGACCAAAGCCGCCCAAGAAAGTCTGAAGGCACAATTCGATACCCTTCACGCCGAACGCGAACGCACCTGGGAGCCCGAGAAACTCGCTCGCAATGTCGAGCAGCGGCGCGCGCTGGTCGCGGCTTTCGACGCTTCTGCGACCGTCCAGGTCGGAGACGAGGTCGCGCCCTTCACGCTCGATCTGTCGACCGGAGGGCAGGTATCGCGCGACCAACTGTTGGCGGATGGCCCTGTCTTGTTGATCTTCTATCGCTTTTCGGGGTGCCCGGCCTGCAACATCGCGCTGCCTTATTACGACCGTCAATTGAGCGCGCCGTTGCGTGCCGCGGGGGTTCGCATCGTCGCGGTCAGCCCGCATCTTCCGGAACGCGGACTGGACGATATTCGCACGCGACATGATCTCGGTCTCACGGTCGCGAGCGACCGCGGCAATGCGCTTGGCCGGACCTTCGGGTTGACCTTCGAACCCGCCGACAATCCACCCGTCCCTATCGACGACGAGAATTGGATCGGCGCGCTTACCGGAACCGGGAGCTATGAACTGCCTCAGCCGGCGGCAATCCTGATCGGGCAGGACAGGATCGTCCGCTTCGTTGACATCAGTCCCGATTGGCTCGATCGCGCGGAAGCCGACGACATCCTCACGGCGGTGTCGACGGCAACCAAGGTTGCCGTGGCCGCGTGACGCAGAGACGGTGTGGCGCGTGGGGACGCGTCACACCGTCGATCGTATCGGATCGCGGACGACCGTAGGAGCGCCGCTTGTCCCTGGCGCTTCGCCGCCTCTCCAGCCCCTAAACAACTACGCTGCCGGCCTACTCCAGAAAATCCGGCTGCTCGCGCAGGATACGATCCCACAGAGGGCGAAAGCCCCAGGCACCCGGATCCTCGCCCTTCATCTGATTGGCGGTATGGAGCGCAACCTCGGGTCGGATCGGCCTGATCTCGCCCGCCGCCTCGGCGAGGAGTTGCGTCTCGCAGGCATTCTCGAACGAGACATAGCTCGACACCGCGCTGTCGACGCTGCGGCCGACGGTCAGGATACCGTGGTTCTGGAGGATGGCAGCGCTCTTGCCGCCAAGCGCGGCAGCGATGCGATCGCCTTCCGAAGTGTCGAGCACGATGCCGGTGAAATCGTCGAACAACACATGGTTCTGATAGAAGAAACAGCTATCCTGGCTGATCGGATCGAGCAGCCGGCCCAGCGTCGACCAGGCCTTGCCGTAGATCGAATGCGAATGTGCCGCAGCGATCACGTCGGGCCGCGCCTTGTGGAGCGCGGAATGGATCGCGAAACCGGCCTGATTGATCGGGCCCTCGCCGACAAGAATATTGCCGTCATGATCGACCTGCACGAGATCGGACACGCGGATATGCCCAAACCATGGACCCAGAGGTGCCACCCAGAAGCGATCCTCATATTCCGGATCGCGGGCGGTAATGTGGCCGGCGAGGCCGTGATCATAGCCCTTGAGCGCAAAGATGCGGTAGCCAGCGGCGAGGCGCCGCTTGCGGTGCAGCCGCTCCTCCTCGATCGAGCGGCGCGCGCCGCCGGGTAGCTCGAAATCCTTGGATCGGACGATCTGGTTCATGGCAAAGCTCCTTGATCGAGAGGGTCAGTAGCCGGCGGCGGCGTCGACGAGGTCGTGCAGCGGTTCGCCGCGAACAAAGCGATCGAGATTGGCCGCCACCTTGGCGAAGAGATTGTCCCGCACGAGGGTGTAGTTGGACGAGATATGCGGGGTCAGCCGGACTTTGGGATGGGTCCATAGGCGGTGGTCGGCGGGCAGCGGCTCGGGATCGGTAACGTCGAGCGTGGCGAAGCCGAGACGATCGGCATCGAGCGCATCGGCAAGCGCCTCCTGATCGAGCACCGATCCGCGTGCGATGTTGATCAGATGAGCGCCGGGCCTGGCACGGGCCAGCACCGCTGCGTCGATGATTTGCCGGGTCGCGTCGGTGCCGGGCAGCGCGAGCACGAGATGATCGGCCGATGCCACCACGTCGCGAAGATCGTCGAGCAGCCGGACACCCTCGATCCGGCTGGGTAGCGCCCGCCTGCGCGTCGCCGTGACATGCGCGCCCAAGGCCAGGGCCCGCCGGGCCACTGCTTCGCCGATCGCACCCAGACCGACGATGCCGACGGTGCTGCCGGCGACGCGGCCGAGCGGCGTCGGCCGCCATTGATCGAGCGACCGCGCCCGATGCGCCTCGAGATTCTTGGCCTCGAGATAGATCGCCGCGACGACGTAGTCGGCAATCTCCTCGGAGGCGACGCCGCGCCCGCAGGTGACGAAGGGGGCCTCGAGCAGCCAGCGCGGATAGAAATCGACGCCGACCGACGCGCTGTAGACCCAGCGCAATCGTCCGGGCCAGGCGCCGGGGCGCGCGCCGGCCAGCCCGTGCAAGGCGCGCCATGCCGGCGAAGGCCGCACCAGGAGCACGTCGGCATCGTTGGCGGCCTCCCACGGCCGATCCTCCGGAACGCCGATGACGGTCGGCGCGACGGCGAGGGCCCGCAGTTCGGCGTTGAAGCCGTCCTCCATCTGGCTCGCGATGACGAGTGCCATCTCAGGCGAGTCCGAGGCCGGCGCGCCCGGCAGCGACCAGTATGGTATCGTCCTGCGGTGAATGGATACGACTGCACAGGACGTCGCGATAATGGCGCTCGAGCGGGTTCTTGCGGCTGAGCCCCGGATTTCCGGTCAGTTCCAACCCTATCCGCACCGCACGGATCGCGTTGCCGGTCGCGAGATATTTGACGGAATTGGCCTCGATTGCGCTCGGCGCATCGTCGCTGTCGGCGCGCGCCGCCGCGGCCTCGATCAGCACGCGATTGGCATAGAGCAGAGCCTCGATCTCGCCGAACTTCTCCTGCACGCGCGGCAGCGTCGCCAGCGACGCGCCGAGATTGCTCGGCGCCCGCTCGTTCAGATAGCGCGCCAGCCAGTCGCGCGCCGACCAGGCGACGCCGTCGTAGATCGTCGAGATGGCGAGCGCGTTCCAGAGCATCAGCGCGTTATCGCCAGCCTTGGGCGCCCAGTCCGCCGGCGTACGCACGTCGACCGCATGATCCAACGGCGTCGGCGTGCCGCTGAATACCACTTCGTGGCTGACCGTCGCCCGCATACCGAGATGATCCCAGGCCGGTACGATCTCGATTCCTGCCGATCGCGGATCGACGAGGAAATTGCCGACGCGCGGCGTATCTTCGTCCGTCTTGGCCCAGACCGAAAACCAATCCAGCCCGGTCGATCCCGTCGAATAGATTTTACGACCGCTGATCGCCCAGCCGTCCGCCGTCCGCCGCGCGGTCGTCGCCGGAAGTCCGCCGCGTACCGGTGTGCCGAGTTCGGGCTCGACCCGCAAACCGCCGATCAAGCCGCGCCCGGCGACCGCCTCGCGGGCGAGCCGGTGATAGATGTGTTCGGGCCAACTCTGCACGCGATCGGCGCGCGCATGCTGGGCGTATGTCATGAACAGGATCAACGCCGTCGAGGGTTCGCCACGCGCCACAGCACCCAGCACGCGCAGCGCCTCGCCGAGCCCGGCCCCGCCCCCGCCCAGTTCCTGCGGCACGGTGAGGCCGATCAGCCCTTCCGATCCCAGCAGGTCGAAATTGGCGCGGGGGAATTCGCCCGATCGGTCGTAGCCTTCCGCGGTCTCGCCCAACCGACGCGTGATCTCGTCGAGTCGCGCCTGCGCGATCGGGCGGGATCGGGATGTCGGTCTCGCGACTGTCAACGTAGCCATGGTCAGACCCTCTCCTCGATAATGCTGTTGAAGCGATCGTCCCACAGCGGCCGGACGTCGACGGTTCCCGGAATCAGCTTCTGCGCTGCGAAAATGTCCGCAACCTGTTGCTGCGAGGCGATCGCCTCCGGCGTGACGGGACGAAGCGTATAGGGTGCGCTTTTGCGCTCGAACGAGTCGCGTACATAGGCGAGCGGCACGCCGATCTCGCGGGTGACGACGTGCGCCCAGCGCTCCTCGTTCGCGACGGCCCAAGCATAGCCCCGCTTCTGGACGCGGATGAAGCGGCCGATCCGGTCGACCGTCACGGGATCGTCCAGCGCCTCCTTGTGCGCGACAAGGATGTAGTTGCCGGACAGGAAGCCGAGTGCGGTCTTGAGGATGCGCGCGCCCTCCGTCGCGAGCGCGCGTTCGATCGGAAAGCCGTAGATCGCCCAAGCATCGAGCGCGCCATTGGAAAAGGCCGCCGCGCCGTCGGATACCCCCATCGCGACGGGATTTACGTCATTCCAGCCTAGCCCTACCGATTGCAGCATGCGGATCAGAAAATATTGCGACGTGGTGGCGCGGACATAGCCGATCCGCTTGCCCTTGAGGCCAGCGAGATCGCGGATCGGGGAGCCCTTCGGCACAAGCACGACCTGATCG
>Ga0233335_1000241_pt1 | contig 10117 bp, 6 predicted proteins | sample GEONDECOMP222_FD_180695 | JGI IMG/M metagenome (GOLD analysis project Ga0233335, IMG submission 180695) | Leaf litter microbial communities from Shasta-Trinity National Forest, California, United States - GEON-DECOMP-222 | ecosystem: Environmental > Terrestrial > Plant litter > Unclassified... | reverse complement strand
GGCGCCACCCGAGTGCAGGCGGTCCTGCGATGCGGTCGCCGCGACAGTGGGTGCCAGCGCAGCGCGGGCAATCCGGTATTGCGCTTCGTACTCGCGCACCTGCAGGGCCGCGACCCGTAGATCGCGGTTATTTTGAAGGGTAAGCGCGATCACCTGTTGTAGTTGCGGATCTTTGAACACCGAACGCCAATCTGCGAGGGCGTTGGTGCTGGCATCCACTGGCGCAGATTCGTGCGTGCCTGGGCCGTTATCACTGTTAGCGCCGTTAGCAACGTTATCACTGTTCGGATAGGTTGTTGGGATCGGTGCTGCCGGGCGCTGATAGACTGGGTCCATGCTGCAGGCGCTCAGGCAAAGCGCTGCTGCAAAGGTTAGCGCTGTGAGCTTGGGCTTGATTCTTCTCATATCGATCAAACGTGTTTTCATGATTTTCCCTCGTCGCCAGCGATGTCCTGACCTTCGTTCTTTTCTGCTGCATGGCGCTTGTCGATATTGCTGTCGCCGCCGCTGAACAGTTTTCGTACCGTGACGAAGAACACCGGGACGAACAGCACAGCGAGCACGGTAGCCGCTATCACACCTCCGAGAACGGCTGTACCCAGACCGTGTCGGCTCGCCGCGCCCGCACCGCTGCTGATCGCCATCGGCAATACGCCGAAGCCGAACGCGAGCGAAGTCATCACGATGGGCCGGAAACGCAGTCGCGCTGCGTCCATCACCGCGTCGAGCAGACGCTTACCCGCTTCTTGTTCCGCTTTCGCATACTCGACGATCAAGATCGCGTTCTTCGTCGCCAGTCCGACAGTGGTCAACAAGCCCACTTTGAAATAGATGTCGTCCGACAAGCCGCGCAGATGCGCCGCCACCAACGCGCCGACAATGCCCAGCGGCACGACCAGAATCACTGAAAACGGCACAGACCAGCTTTCGTACAGACCTGCAAGACAGAGGAACACGACCATTAACGACAGCGCGTAAAGATAGAGCGCTTGCGAGCCAGCCAGACTTTCCTGATACGACTCGCCGGTCCACTCCATGCCTATGCCATCGGGCAATTTGTCGACCAGCGCCTTGACCGCCGTCATCGCCTGACCGCTGCTCACGCCGGGCGCAACCTGCGCCGTCATCTCCGAGGACAGCTCGCGGTTGTACCGTTCGACTTGCGGCGATCCTGCCGTCCAATGACCGGTAGCGAAAGCCGAGAAGGGCACCATCTCGCCGTCATAGCTAGTGCTGGTGGAAGTCGATGCCGTGCTTGAGGAGGTCGATGCGGAGGTCGACGCACTCGTGCTGGTAGTCGAAGACGTGCTGGTCGCAGTAGCCGTCACGAACCAAGTCCCGATGTCGTGCGGCATCATCCGGTTCGGTGCGTCGCCTTCTACATAGACTTTCTGAATACGGCCGCTGTCGATATAGTTGTTTACATACGACGAGCCGAACGCTGTTTCCAGCGTCGCGTTGATATTGGCGGCGGTCACACCGAGCGCGGCAGCTTTCAGATAATCGATATCGACTTCGTATTCAGGCGCGTCCACCATACCGGCCGGACGTATTCCCGCGAGGTCGGGATTTTTCGCCGCCGCCGCGATCAATTGATTACGCGCGGCGACCAGGGCATCGTGACCTGCGCCTGCCTGATCTTCCAGCTCGAAGTCCAGACCGCTGTAATTGCCGAGCGATTGGATCGCCGGCGGGCTCATCACAAAGACCTGCGCGTTCTTGATCTGAGCGAAGTGCGCATTGGCAGCACCGATCAACGCCGAAGCCTGCTGACTGGCGGCGGTCCGCACCGACCAATCTTTCAGGCGCACAAACGCCATCGCATTATTCTGGCCTGAACCGTTGAAGCTGAAGCCGTTGACCACGATGATCTTCGACACATTCGGATTAGCGAGATAATACTGTTCAACCTGTTTCGCAACATCGAGCGTCTCGCCAGCGGTGCTGCCGGGCGCGAGGCCCATCGAGGTCATGATGAAGCCCTGGTCTTCGGTGGGCAAAAACGAGCTTGGCAAATCCCAGTAAAGGAGTCCTGCTACCAGGCAGATAACGCCGTAAACAAGCAGCGAGCGCCCCGGACGAACGATCATCTTTCCAATCGTCAGCGTATAGCGTTCACTGGTTTTGTCGAAGGTGCGCTCGAACCACGCGAACAGACCCTTCCTCGGGCCGTGATTCTCGGTTGGCTTCAGTAACGTTGCGCAGAGTGCCGGTGTCAACGTCAGCGCCAACAGCACGGACAACACCATGGCGGCCGTAATGGTCAGCGAGAATTGCTTGTAGATTGCACCTGTCGAGCCCGACATAAAGGCCATCGGAATAAAAACCGCAATCAGCACCGACGTCACGCCGATCAGTGCGCCGCCGATCTGACCCATCGCTTTCAGCGTCGCTTCCACGGGGCTGAGCCGTTCCTGACGCAGGATGCGTTCGACATTCTCGACCACGACAATCGCATCGTCGACCAGCAGGCCGATGGCCAACACCAGTGCAAATAGCGACAGCACGTTGATCGAGAATCCAATCAAGGACATCAGTCCGAAGGTGCCCAGCAACGCTACCGGCACGACAATCGTCGGGATCAGCGTGGCACGCAGATTGCCCAGAAACAGATACATCACCAGGAAAACCAGCACGATCGCCTCGATCAGCGTCTTGACCACTTCCTCTACGGACACGGAAATGAACGGTGTGGTGTCGTAGGGGTAATCGATTGCGACGTTCTTCGGCAGACTTTTCTGCAGGGTGGCAAGCTTGGCCTTGACCGCTTTGGCGACCGAGAGCGCATTGGCACCGGTCGACAACTGAATCGCCATCGCGGCGGCCGGCTTGCCATTCACGCGCGACGATGTGTCGTACGAATCGCCACCCACTTCGATGCGTGCGACGTCTTTCAGATAGACCTTCGATCCATCGCTATTCACGCGCAGCAGGATCGTGCCGAAGTCGCTGGTTGTTTTCAGGATACCTTTTGACGTGATCGTCGCATTGATGACCTGCGGGGACGTGGCGGGTGTGCCGCCAATCTGTCCGAGCGACAACTGCGTGTTCTGATTCGTGATGGCAGTGGTCACATCGCTGGGCATCATGCCGACGCTACGCAGTTTCTGCGGGTCCAGCCAGATGCGCATGGAATGCTGTGCGCCGAACAGTGTCACGTCGCCGACGCCACTGATTTGCGTTAGTGGGTCCTCGATACGACTTGCGATGATATTGCCCAGATCGACGGCGTTCATGCTGTCGTCGGTGGACGAAAGCGATACGATCATCAGAAAGCTCGACGTGCTCTTGGTGACCTGTACGCCTTGATTCTGCACGGCGGTAGGCAGCGATGCGTTGGCTTCCTGAACCTTGTTCTGCACCTGCATGGCTGCGACGTCCGCATTCGTGCCCGACTTGAAATTCAGCGTGATGGTTGCGGAGCCAGCGGAGCTGCTGGTCGACGACATATACAGCAGGTTGTCGATGCCACTCAGATCCTGCTCGATGACTTGGGTTACCGTGGTCGCCACGGTGTCGGCCGATGCGCCAGGGTAAGTCGCCTGCACACGTACCGATGGCGGTGCGATAGACGGATATTGTTCGACGGGTAACGACGCCACCGAGGCGGCGCCGATCATCATGACGACGATTGCAATCACCCACGCCAGAATCGGGCGATATATGAAAAAACGAGACATGCTTGGCTCCGTTATGACCGCGCAGGCGTGTCTGTTGAGTCTGTTGCGCTAGATGAGCTTGGTAGGCTAGATTCAGTAGCAGCGGCGCCGGACCCGGCTGCGGGCACGCCGGACGCAGCCGCGTCATCGGTCCCGGCCTTGGTTTCCACCGGCGTGATGGTCATGCCGACGCTAAGCTGCTGCAGGCTGCTTGTCAGCACGCGGTCGCCGGCCTTCAGGCCGCTGCTGACGATCCACTGATTGCCGTACGCGGTGTTCGCTGTGACCGTGCGGAGGGCGACCTTATTGTTCGCGTCCGCGATCATGACCGACGATGAACCGTCGCTGGCGCGAGTGACAACGTTTTGCGGCACGAGCAGCACATTGTTTTGCGTTCCTTCGCTGAACGCCGCGCGCACGAACATGCCCGGTAGCAAAAGGTGGTCGGGGTTGGGAAAGACCGATCGAAGCGTTACCGATCCGGTGGTGGCATCCACCGTCACATCGGAGAAGAGGAGCCGGCCTGCTTGCGGGTAAGGGCGGCCATCCTCCATCGTCAATTGAACCGCAATACTGCCTGCCTGACGTTGGCCGGACGTCATCGCTTCGCGCAGACGCAACGCGTCGACGCTCGAACGGGTGGCGTCAAGATAGAGCGTGTCGAGCGCCTGCACGGTCGACAGAGCGGTGGTCTGTTCGGCGGTAACCAATGCGCCCACGGTATAGGCCGATTTGCCGATTTGACCGGCAATCGGTGCGAGTACTTGAGTACGTTGCAGATTGATACGGGCCGTTTGCAGCGTCGCCTGATCGGTGAGCACATCCGCTTTGTCTTCAGCCGCAGCGGCCACGTAATTCTCTGTATCTTGCGCACTGACGCCTTTGATCCGCGATAAGGCTTCGTAGCGCTGTGCGGTGGTGAGCGCAGCGCTATAGGTCGCCTGCGCTTTCGCCAGCGTGCCGCGCGCCGTGTCGTAACTTGCCTGATAGCTGCTCGGGTCGATTTGGTAGAGCGGCTGACCTTTCTTGACCGAGGTGCCTTCGACAAATAAGCGCTTCAGGATGATGCCGTCCACTTGCGGCCGTACGTCAGCCACCTCGGTAGCAGAGAGCCGCCCCGACAGTTCGTCGACGATATTGATCGTCTGCGGTTCGACGTTCAGCACATTGACGTGCATAGGCGACGGTGCGGCCGCTGCGGTGTGTGCGTCGTCCGATGCGTTGCCTTGCTTATGGCAGGCTGTCAGGAACAGTGCAAGTGTTAGGGCGTGTCCAAAGCGGATGGCGCGCCGACGCTGCGGGCGGAGCAATGATGAGAGAGGTTGCATTGATGGTCCCAAGACGCGGTAGTACGTGACGATCAAGGGTATCGACCGCCACCTATCCGGTGCTTAGCGAACCGTTACGAAAGATTTCGCGTGCCGTTGTGAAGCGTCTTGCGCCCGACGTCGGGGAAGGTGAGTGTGACGCACAGGCCACCTGCAGGGGCGTTGGATAAGCTCAATTCACCGCCATAGCGCCGAGTCAAGCGGCGTACGATCGTTAGCCCCAGTCCACAGTGCGCATCGCCGCCGCGCGCAGCATCAAGGCGTACGAACGGTCGCAAGGCGCGGTCGAAGTCTGCTGGCGGCATGCCCGTACCCTGGTCTGTGACCGACAGTACGTAGCTGCCGTGATGTCTGGCGGTTGCAATCAGCAACGGCGGCGCACCATAAGCAAAGGCATTTTCGATCAGATTGGACAGGATGCGGTCCAACTCGATGCCCGGCAACGTGAAACCGTCTCCGGCGTCCAGGCTTAGCAAAATCAGCGGCTCGCGTTCCCTAGCAAGGTCGGTGACGCGATGACTTCCTGTGCTTTGGTCGATTCGCTCATCGATACCTATATCAATATAGCTATCGACGTTACCGCGATCTTCGGCTTTGTCGTCGCTTTCAGCTGCATAGCGGGATTCGCAAAACGTATCCACTTGCAGCCACTCCGCCTCACTATCGTCATCGACATCACGCGCCAGATCGAGAAATTGCGTCACGATGTGCGATAGCGAAGCGCTATCTTGTAATAATCCGGCTTGTAGTTCGTCGTGGTCGACCATTGCGGCGCGCACCTGTATTCGCGTGAGTGGCGCGCGCAGATCGTGCGCGACCCCCGCCAACATGACCGCTCGCTCTTGCTCGGCATCGATAATCGCGCGCGCCATCTCATTGAAGTCTCGCGTCAGCGCCTTGAGTTCGCTCGGTCCTTCTACGCGCACGGGCGGCGGGCGTTGGCCCGTTCGCAGTTGCCGGGCTGCGCGTGCGAGACGAAGCAGCGGCCGCTCAACTTGCCATGCGCCCAACAACGCAATGCACAATGCGATGATCAGCGTTGCCCCGTTCGCGCCCGTCAATCGCCACGCGCTGGGTGCGACCGCTGGTATGACCACCCAATGCGATGCACGACCGACGTGCGCCCAGACCTCGCCGCGTCTTTTGTCTAGCGCGACAATGCTTTGAAGAGGGAGATGCCTGCGAATCGCGGTCTCAAACGGGCCGTCAGTATTCGCACACGCATTGGGGCAGCCGAAAGGTGGATGATAGGGATCTGACTCGATGAATCGGATGCCCAGCGTGTCTGCTAACCGAGTGCGCAGCGACAGCGGTGGGATAGCGTTCGCATCGCCCCACGTGCCCGAGGCGAGTTGGATCAAGCGGCCAAGATGGTCGGCTTCGACCTCGACTTGATGCCTTGCCACCACGATTGTCCACGTGGCCTGAATCAGCACTAACAGCATCACAGCCAGTAGCGCGAGGCGGCCAAAGACGGAATTGACCGCCCGTCCCAGGCGCAGCAATGTGGCGCGCAGGCTCAATGAGCGGCGTCTAGAAACGGGGGGATCGATTGTCATGGCTATGTCTCCCGATGCATCGTCATTTCCTGGTCGGGGAGGGCGTGTCTATAGGAGGTGGAACAAACATATAACCAATGCCACGGATGGTCTGAATCACTTTAGGCGCAGCGGGATCGTCCTCGATCAAGCGGCGCAAGCGGAAAATGGGGACGTCGATACCGCGCTCGGTCAATTCGACATAGGCGCCGTGCCACAGTGCCAATAGCCGCGCACGCGACAGTGTTTCCATCGGATGGTGAACGAGTACGCTCAGCAAGCCATATTCGCTGCTGCTGATGCGCAGCGCTTCGCCGTTTTCCCGCAATGTCCGATTGTCGACATCTAATTCGAACCGTCCAAATCGGTGGCCCCGCGCCGATAATCGACCGCTGTCGGGCACATGTTGATGGCGTCGCCACAGCGCGAATATGCGCGCCAGCAGTTCTTGCGGTAGGAAGGGCTTGCCAATATAGTCGTCAGCGCCCAGCTCCAGGCCGATCACCCGGTCGACCGCTTCCGCACGCGCAGTCAGCATGATGATGGGTGTTGCATCGCCATCCGCACGCAATTGACGTAGGGCGCTCAGGCCATCGATCACCGGCATCATCAAATCCATGACGATGACGGAGGGACGTTTGACGGCCACAAATTCGGTGATACCCTCTGCGCCAGGCAGCGTCAGTAGCGGCAAACCCCGTGACGCGAAGAAAGTTTGCAACAAGCCCCGCAATGCGGCGTCGTCATCTACAAGGAGAATCGTAGGCTTGTTTTCTGGTAATACATTCATCGCGACGGGAGGGTGGTAAGCAATTGGGCGACGGACAAGGCGGCACATGCATGCGCGGCCGTCGGACCGCCGCCGACAATGACAGCTTAACCGCCGGTCCTACAGCTTTGCTTAGTGATATGTTACGGAAAATTACAGTTGACCATGCCGTATTTCAGCGGTGCCTTGCAAAGGAGCGGCCGACCTTTCAGCGGCCTACATAAGTCATCTCTCTGATTGCATCGGGCACGATGGACGAGGCCTCATCTCAACTTGTGCATGCCAGCGGTGGTTCTATGCAACTGATCGCGATATCTGGCGCGGGAGCAAAGGCTGGCGCTTAAGCATTCGGAAGCGGCATAACGAAATTTTACCAATCGGATAAGGGCGGTGTGGGTAAATATCGGCAGCGATTGGAAGACACTCGACCGACATAAATCGATAAGAGGTCTTTCATGGCAGGAACATATCCCCGGTCTTCTTCGCATATAGGTTTGTCTGTGACGGACCTGGACGCAGCTGTTAATTGCGCACCGTGACATGGCTGTCTCGGCCGTTCGTCGGCGATAGCAAACGCATTACATACATCGCCTGACGATATGGCATCGATGCGCCCAGCGTTGCGTGCAACCACCGGAGCTCGCCCGTGCTCGACTCAGGAAGAAGCAAACACAAAATAACATGAGTGGGTCGAAGTGACTCGCCATAAAGCGCACGAATCATGCGCAGCAAAGCGCTCTGCTCACCCGCACAGGGACTTGAGGCTCGGCCAACATTGCCCGAACTAATGCTTTGCGGGTCTGGAAGTTATAGTTTATCGCGGCAGCATTGACGCCAGCACCCACCGTGATGTCACGCGTGGTAAATCCGATAAGAAGTAGTTCCAGATCGTCAGCCTCGTAGGGCAAACCATTGTGTATCTTCGTGAAAGCCATCCATACACCACGCAAGATGCCGATGTTCATGCCGGCAATAGCGAAAAGAAATATCGCGGATACGCTGGTTGACACCGTCCCTCCTACTACCCTCCACGACTCAAAGCGGTTCTCCAGGGCGGATGCGGTCGCAGCGACCGCTACGGCCACCAGAAATACCACCGCGGAGTGCCCGAGTGCAAAAAAGAATCCAACGGTAACGGCGTCAAACCGCCCAGTGATTTCTCCGGTTGCTTCTCGTTGTATTCCCTTCGCCATGTCTCGATCAGAACGCGCGCATGGGCGAGACTCGTAAACCAGTTTTCATTCAGGCATTCGTCGCGGAAACGGCCTTTGAACGATTCGATGTAGGCATTTTTATTCGGATCCGGAATGGGGTCCTGACGCCGTCATGAACAAAGTAGGCGCTTTTCTGACAAAGCAGTATCGGGTTTTGAACCTTGAATGTCAGTCTAGGTGCTTGGGCCACCAAGTCGGACCGCAGGCCCTTTCTATCGTTGCGAGCGCCTGAAGCGGGCAATGTAAGAACTCGGTGACGCGGCGGGGTAGCGTCTTTCCTACCTGTAACCGCCCGTTTTGACTATCTCAAAAAACGTCTTTGGCGGTGCCTGTGGACGAATTACGACGCCGACAAGCATGCCGCCGTATGTGAGACAGCGTACGATTGAAGAGATGATAGTCGTATGTTACCGTCCGCCGATAGGCACTGCTAGGTGCCGTCATAAAACCCTGTCGATACTGTGAAGTCGATAACGAATGATCTGCTGTTGCTGACAGCCGCACACGGATCACGCGCCTGGCTTGAGTGCTGAAGCGTTGCAAACGATAGCCGTCCTCGCGCCTATTTTTGCGATAACTCTCATCCTCGAAAAAAGAACAGAATGGCTGTTGCCGTAGTGCAAATCAGAGACGGCGTGACCCCGCACGGTCGCATCTCGCCACGTAGCGCCGACCCACGCCGTCCATTCCTGAATGCCTTGCCAACGCACCTGCCACTCAGGGCGTGTGCAGCGCTTTTAGTGAGTATGTTGCTATCGGCCATTCCAGTAGCGGCGTTGGCGCACGCCAGTGCGAGCGATGCAGGGGCGATCATCGTCGCCCAAAATACGCTGCCGGGCGGCAACGCGGCGGCATATTCGACGTCAAAGGCAATGGGCGGCATGCCGTCGCATGGTGCACCAAATATAGCGTTTTTCTCAGGGGCGAATCCGCCCGTCGATGCGCTGCAGGCATTCGACGCAGTCGTGATCGACCCAGCGTCCGGCTTCGATCCATCGGCCCATACCTTAGCGCATACCGTGTGGATCGCACGCACGCACGGGCAAAGTGGCAGCGTTGCGCCAGATACGTCCGCACCCGCGTCGGCAGACGCCTTTGTCGCGGATGTTATCGCGCCGCTTTGGCAGAAAGGCTATCGTGGCTTTCTGTTGGATATGCCCATTGCTATTGCGGCCGTCGAACGTATTCATGCCCAGCATCCGGATGCACGCCTGATCGTGGGCGGCACCGATGCGCTACAAACCGCCACGCCTTACGCGCCTTATCTGTATGCTGTTCTGGGCGATTCGTTGGTGCAGGGGGAGGCGCATGGGGTCGCGCAGGACATAAGCGCTGTCGGTAACGCGGCGGGCACTGTCACTGCGGCGGTGTCGCCGGTCTCGGATGCGCTGCGCATGCAGCGAGCAGCTGCGGCACGTGCCTTCACCGGGCAAACGGGTGTTCCTGTCATCTCTGAAGAATTCTGCACGACGGCAGACCGTCAATGCGCGCGCGATATCGCATCGAAGGTTGTCGCGGAGGGTGTGACGCCATATGTGACGCGTCCGGGCGAGAATATCGTCGGGATCGGTCGGATCGAAGTGCTGCCGCGTAAGGTGCTGATCGTCCA
>Ga0233335_1000240_pt1 | contig 10139 bp, 13 predicted proteins | sample GEONDECOMP222_FD_180695 | JGI IMG/M metagenome (GOLD analysis project Ga0233335, IMG submission 180695) | Leaf litter microbial communities from Shasta-Trinity National Forest, California, United States - GEON-DECOMP-222 | ecosystem: Environmental > Terrestrial > Plant litter > Unclassified... | reverse complement strand
TCCCGGGCTTCGCCGACGCTATCGTAGGCTTTGAGATACACGTCCTCATATTTTACCGAACGCCAAAGCCGCTCGACAAAGACATTGTCGCGCCAGGCACCTTTGCCGTCCATGCTGATCTCGATCTTGTTCTGCTTCAGCAGGTCGGTAAATTCGGTGCTCGTGAACTGGCTTCTGTGGTTGCCGCCCGGTGTGCAAGAGGGTTTTGATCGAATGTGCGCGTGATCGAGTGCGGTCTTCTGTCAGGCCTTCATATGCGGCATTTTCAGAAGCCGCGGGCCAGTATGGTGATCTGCGGATCAGGTCCAAATCTACCTTCCGCGCTTTAACGCTCACAGCCAGTTACTGGTTTTCCTGATCCAGATCTGTTCGATCATTTTGCCCATTCAGGTCGTCGCCTTCTCACACCCCCTTTATCCGACGTCAGATAGATTTTGCGGCATGTCGATCATGCTGCTGCCACCTGCGCCGAATCTCGATAATCCTCATTTTTTGTCAGCAAAGCCCAGATCGTCCGCGCCATTTTGTTGGCCAGCGCGATCGCTACCAGCATTCTTGGCTTTCGCGCCGCGATGCGTGCCAGCCACGAGCCTTCGGGGATCGATTTCCGGCCGAGCCAGTTCAGGCGCGACATTGCTCCGATAATCAGAAGTCTCCGGATATCGCTCTGTCCCGCCTTCGATACCCTACCGAGCCGTTCTTTGCCGCCAGAGGAGAATTGGCGTGGAACGAGGCCAAGCCAGGCAGCAAAGTCGCGGCCGCTTCGGAAGCTCCCCATTGGCGGCGCAAAGGCTTCAACAGCCAGGGCGGTCAATGGACCAACTCCGGGGATCGTCCGCAAGCGCCGCGCTGTATCCGCTTTAGCCGCCAGAGCTTTGATCTTTGCCGTCCGGGCGTCAATGCGAACCGTCTTCTCGGCAATCTGCTTCATCAGATCACCTCGCGCAGCACTCGATCGATCGTCGACGCGCTCATCTCCAAGAGCCGTTCGCGAACATCACCTTCCAGTTCAAGGTGGCCATGCCGCTCCATCGCTTCGATCATCGGTCCCAGGCCGGGTTGGAGGCGTTTGCCGCAGATCCGATCCGATGCTTCCCAGATCACGATCAGCGCAGCCCGCGTGGCCTCGTCGTACAATCGGCGCTCCGGCCTCGCCGTCGCCTTTTTGGTGATACCGGCGCGCAATAAGCGCATCGCGTGTTTCCGGTGATACCCCGTTACCGCGACGAACTCGTCCAGGATCCGTTGCTTCTGCACCTTCGGTGCCCCCGCGTATCTCGAACTCGTCGCCTCAACCAACTCTGCCCGCGTCGCCATGCTTATCGCCCTCATCCCACCGCTCCACCGCAAAGGCCGCCCGGGAGCATTCTAGGTGAGGCAACACCTCAACCGTCAGGAGCAGTTCTGATGACGCAATGCGCTTCCTATCCAGATTGTCGCGCCACAATGCGGTCAAGCACGGCCTCGCCTTCCCACCGCGTGATGCGGCGGAAGTTTCCGCAGGCGCACTGCGCCTTGAGCCCGCAACCGCCACAGGCGCGTGGGTTTGAATATTGCACGATGATATGATCGCCCTGAAGCCAGCAGTACCGTGTGTCGAGCCGTTGATCAGCGGGGCAGTGATAGCAATCCCCGGCTTCATCGTAGCGGAACCGCTCCTTGGGAAAGCGTCCGTCGCCGAGGGCCGTGCCGCGCTGGGGCGACATAGGGTGTGATTCCGGCCCGCTCGCACGCGGCAATGTTCTCGCCCATGTAATATCCCATGTCGGCGACCGCATGGATCCGCTCGACGCCGAGAAGGTCCTCCGCCGCGCCGGTTGTTTCAGCCAGAAAACCCAGATCGCTGCCCGCGTTGGTGACATGCTGTTCAGCGATCAGTTTGTGCTTCGCATCGACCGCGACCTGAGCGTTATAGCCGACGCCGACCTTGGGATGGGCTGCCATCGCGCGGGCGTCCGGGTCGGTGAGCGAAATCTGACTCTCGCCGCTGGCCTTCAGTTGCTCCAGCATCGCCTGGTTCACCTGACGCTGCTCGCGCACCTTCGCAATCTTGGCCGCCAGTGCCTCGCTCCGTCTGGTCGTGCCAGCCTCCTCGCCGTTGGCGGTCTAGGCCAGCGCAGTCGACGTAGAATGCCCCAATTGTGGCGACGTGCCCCCCTTGCACAGCGCACGCTGCGGCGTGTCCCCCGAGCTCGTGCCACATGGTCAGCAGCGGCATCAGGAGCGCGCCCCATCCCAGCATCGTCAGCGTGTCCACTTGCTGCCGCATCTGCACTGCTCCCTCAGCACAGCTTACGCTCGGTGCGCTCGAGCACAAGGTGACACAATGGCCGCGGAACGGCCCATGCGCGCTCAGCGTTGAAAACGGAGGAGGACACCATGATCGACACACGCAACGAGACCCAGCCACGGCCGAACCTGTCGACTGAACCCGGCGCGAAGCCGCCCGGGCGAAACCCTACTGAGACACAGCCGAGCCCAAACATCTCGACCGAGCATCAAGCCGAAGGGGATGCGCGCGAGCCCTCGGACACGTTGGATCGGGGTCAGGATAGCAACAGCGAGCATGACGCCGGCAATGCTGATCGTAACGCCTAGGAGAACGGGTCCCGTTGATCTTGACCTAAGTGGGTGAGGTCGATTGACATTCCCGCGACGTGAACGCCTTTATGGAAAAATGAGTCGAGGGCGTGCTGTGCCAGCCAGAATTTCAGAACGAGTTGAAGTTGACATTGCGACTCAGACCGTCGGAGACGACGAGGACATCTACATCGTTCGGCCTGGCGCGGGATACGCGCTGTACAATGAATTTCAAAGAACCTCCCGAGTCTTCTTGGATTCCCTGGCTTTTAGGATTGTCCCTTCAGCAGAGGCAGAGGCAGAGGCCGGCTGCACTTCGCCAGATGATCGCCCGATCGCTTGAGACGCGGGATTGGCTGTTATCGACCGATCTACGCCCCGTCCGTCGGATGACCTGAGGGATTACATCGAGAAGACGAAACGGCGGAACCTGGGCCGCTATTCCGCGGCGATCGAAAAGCTGTATTTCGACTTACCCGAAGGCACGATCATCGTAGTCCCTGGCCCGGGTTCGTCAGCGACGTGATGATTGGCGTGCTTCAGGGCAGGCCCGTGCAGGCGAGCGACGTTCTTGCTTATGCCGGGGAAACGATGCCAATTCGAAAAGTTCGTTGGCTCACCAGCAAACAGCGGGCAGCGTTCAGCCCTGGTCTGCGGGATCGCTTACGCAACTCACATGGCGCTTGACCGCAACATGCGCCGCGAAGTCTTAGAAGCTGGCTTTGATCGGTTCATATTCAAAGGTCAATTTCAGGTTCGCCTGGGTATTGAGACACTGCGGTCGTGGATGCCATCGCACCGAGCCCTGAGGAGGTCGCCACGAAGCTGCGCGCGCGCATCACGCCGGCTCAGGCCAGCGCCTGGCAAGGGGGCGACGTCGCCGCTTGGGCTCAGGAGGCGTTCCAGGTGGCGCGCTCAACCGCCTACCATCAGGTCGCCCGCCAGCTGCGGATCCGACTCCTCGCCGATCTCATTGCCGCCGCGCTATGACGCTGCGGCGCAGTCGGCCGCGTCGCTACAGCTCGAGAGGGCTGGCGTTCGGCTGGCATCGATCTTGAACCGGGCGCGGGCGAACGTCACGGTCCAAGCTGCAGCCCCTGGTGCGCCAACGACTGCAACGACAGCGAGCGGCAGCGCGCCGTCCAGGACGCCGGAATCCCTCGCCTGCTCCGCCGAGGCCGATACTCGCAGTCTGCATGGTAAGGATCGCCAGCGCTTCCGACGCGAGTGCATTCTGGAACACCGGGCTGCCTGAGCAGTCTGCCGTGAATAGCTCGAACCTTCGCTGAGCATCGTGTCCGCTGCGGAGCGTGACGGCGGACGTAGGAACACGTCCGCCGTCAGATCATCACTCGGCGGCTTCGGCCACCTTCGCCGGGCGTCGGCGCTTGCGCGCAGCGGCCAACGCGTCCGTCGCACTCTTGGGCTTCACAGTCTGTCCAGGCTTGCGGCCGAGGCCGATTTTCTTGGCGATCGCGCGACGCGCTTTCGAATAGTTCGGTGCGGTCATCGGATCATCAGGCTTCAGACCGTAGCGCTGGCGATATTCGGCCGGAGTCAGGTCGTTGGTCGTCAGGTGCCGGATCAGCGTCTTGTACTGCTTCCCGTCAATCATGCTGACGATGAAGCCGGCCGAGGCGAGCGACTTGCGCGTGGTCACGGCGGGCGTGTGCTCGGGAGCGGTTCGACCGCGGTGTCAGCGGGAGGCACCGATAGCGCGAGCACAGCGTCATGCATCGGCTTCAGGAAAGCGGAACATCCTCGGGAGTTGCGCGAGTATTCGAGTTCGACAACCAAGCCATCGTCAGTTCCGTGGCGAGCTCCACGGTGTTCGTCGTTTCCCCGTTCAATCTAGATTCCTTCCGAGCCTCCAAATAGGGAAGGAATGTTGCCATGACAATTCTTGAATCGCGACTGAAGGCGCATCAAATAATTCAGCTTTTCGTCGAAACTGGATAACGTCAACCTAGATCATCATCGTCAATCGGGAAGGCGTTTTCGCGGGATTATACGCCGAGGTCAGCAGCCACAGCTTGGAGCAGATGCCCGGAAATGAGGATCAGTCTTGATAATCGTACTCCTGAAGCCCCCATACGCGTTGTTGCGTCCGCGTTTCGATCGCACTAGGCAGCTGTATTGCCTTGCTTGTGTGCATGCACGGCGACCGAGAGACACGGAAGGGCTCCCGCACGACTTTGGGGGCAACCATGCCGAAATTCCTTCAGCCCGCGCCGGACCTTTCCGCCTGCGACCGGGAGCCGATCACCCAGCTAGATCGAGTTCAGAGCTACGGCTTTCTGCTGGGCTTTGCCAACGACTGGACGGTCGTAAGAGCATCCGCCAATCTTGCCCGATTCCTCGGAACGGAGGGCAATCAGGCGATCGGTATGCCGGCTGAACGGGTTCTCGCACAGACCGCCTTGCACGACATTCGCAACCGGTTGGTGATGTTGCAGCCTCCCGATGGCACCGAACGACTGTTCGGCGTGCGGCTCGGGCCGGATCACCGCCTCTTTGATCTAGCCCTGCATTACGCGGGGGACATTTTGGTGATCGAGGGCGAGCCTTGCGGGGCGGATCCGCCCACCGGCGCCGCCATACTGGTCCGGTCGATGGTAGCGAGACTACAGACGCAACCGAGCCTGACCGGGTTCTTTCGAGATGCCGCGCGCCAAGTGCGCGCCTTGACCGGCTTCGACCGCACCATGATTTACCGCTTCGCTCAGGACGGATCCGGTGAGGTGATCGCCGAGTCGATCAAGGGCACGGCGGAGAGTTGGCTCGGGCTACACTATCCCGCAACCGACATCCCGGTGCAGGCGCGCGCGCTGTACCTACGCGCGCCCTTCCGGATCATCGCTGACGTGAACGCAGCGGCCGTCGACCTGCTACCCGCAGTTTCGGGCGTCACCGCCGCTCTCGACCTGTCGTTGGCGGTGACCCGCGCTGTCTCACCCGTGCATATCGAATATCTTCGGAACATGGGAGTTGCCGCATCACTGTCGATCTCGATCATCGTCGACGGCAAGCTGTGGGGGCTGGTCGCCTGCCACCACGGCGAGCCGCGGCTGCCGAGCTTCGTGATGCGCAGCGCGGCGGAGCTCTTCGGCGCAATGCTGTCGTTGACACTCGAGGGTCGTCTCCGCACGGCATCACTCGTTGACGAAGATCAGGCTAGGGCCCTTGCCGAACGCATTCTGCTATCCGTCGGCAGCACTCCTGATCTGCTCGGTAATCCTGATTGGTTGCTGAGCGCTATCGGCGATCTTATCCCGTGTGATGGTTTGGCCGTGTATCTTCGCGGCAGGCTAGCGCTGAGCGGAAGCACGCCCAGCTTCGCCGAGGTGATGGCGCTTACCGACTATGTCGACACGATGCCCCCGAGCCGCATCTTCGATACCGACTGCCTTGCTCAGCTTTCGCCTGACGCAGCACTGCACGCTGAGCGAGCTGCCGGAATGCTCGCGATCCCAATTTCGCGCACGCCTCGCGATTACGTCATGCTTTTCCGCAAGGAAAGGGTCGAGGCCCGTCGCTGGGCTGGCGATCCGAACAAGCGAAACGACGATGACAACATCTCGCGGATCAGCCCGCGCAAGAGCTTCGCTGCGTTCAAGGATCTCGTCCGCATGCGCGCGCTACCATTCAATGCATCGGAGCGACGCGTCGCCGAGACGGTGCGGTCGGCGCTGATCGAAGCCATCCTGCGGCTATCAGAGGCGGACCCTGACGAGCCGCGGCACCTCAGCGACCGCCAGGAGCTGCTGATTGCCGAATTGAACCACCGAGTCCGCAACATCCTGGCGCTGATCCGCGGTCTTATCGCCCAGACGAATGCTGAAGGCGTGGACACAGCCGATTACGTCGCGACGCTCGGCGGCCGCGTCCAGGCTTTGGCGCGCGCGCACGATCAGGTTACTCGCAAGAACTGGTCGCCGGCGCCGATCACCTCCCTATTCGAAGACGAGATCGCCGCCTTTCTGCCCCTGCAGCGCGAACGTTTCCTGATGAGCGGCCCCGCCGTCCTGCTGCTACCGGTCCCCTTCTCGACGCTCGCATTGGTGGTCCACGAGCTGGTCACCAACAGCCTGAAATATGGCGCTCTGTCGGGGTCAGGCTCGGTCACTGTAGCGATCGAACGACGCGAGGGGCAAGGACTGAGCATCGCGTGGCGGGAGACAGGCGGTCCGCCGGTCTCACCTCCGGCGCGGCGGGGGTTCGGCTCAGTGATTGTCGAGCGGACCATCCCGTTCGACCTGGGCGGCACGTCTGAGGTTCGCTACCCGCAGTCGGGCTTTGAGGCCGACTTCTTCCTGCCGGACCGGCATGTCGCGGGTATCATCGACTTAGTAGTGGCGATGCCCATCTCCGCGTCCGAGGAAGTCGGCCGGGAGACCCTGCCGAATTTGCGTCCGCTGAACGGACGAACCGCCTTGGTGCTCGAGGACAATCTTATCGTCGCGATGGAGGCCGAGAACCTGCTCTATGATCTGGGCGCCACCCATGTCTGGAGTGCGAGCAGCATCCTTGAGGCAAACGCCATCACCGACAGTGAACGCGTCGACTTCGCGATGCTGGACATCAATATCGGGCGCGAGACCAGTATTTCCTTCGCCGATCGGCTGCATGGGGCCGGCATCCCCTATTTTTTCGCAAGTGGATATGGAGAGGATGCCGGCGTCGGCACAAGCCAGCGCCACAGCGTGGTGGTCCGAAAGCCTTATGGTATCATGGACCTGCGTAACGCGACGGCGAAGGTTCTGGGCGAAGCCCCGCGATGTTCGCCGATGGTGGAGTATGTGCCAGCCCTTGAGGGAAAGCTCTAGGAGCCTGTCCGCGAATTCGATTTAGCTGCGCTAGTTCCTGTCGCGCGTGAGTATGGGTGGCGCTGCGGGCGCATGCCAGCGTAGAAACGCTTTAATGGCGCCAAGAATCCGGCTCTGGTCATCCAGAAGACGGAATTATGCGCCAAATATCACGCTGCGGCCCATAATTTGTTGATGTTATGGGCGATGCAGACAAGGCTCCACTCGTCTTTCACTTTGTCCAGACCGCGCAGGAGAAACTGACGAAAACCTCGGCCTGTTTGATCTGGCCGAAGACTGGCTCGGGGAGTTGCTTGCGGAGACGGTAGCGACTTCGATGACCGCCGAGTTTCAGCTTTTTGCGCATCGCCTGAGTGAGCGGCCCGCCGACCTTGCCGCCAGCTGTCGGTCGCTTCGCCCGCCCCGTAGCGATGTACGCAGAGATTTTGCGCTCCTTGAGGGCGGCGAGATTGGCCTCTGAGCAATAGCCGGCGTCCGCGGATAGTTCTTTGGGTCGCTTTCCCATATTTTGCGTGACAGCATCGGTGAGCGGGATCAGCCAGGGTGCGTCGGCCGACGAATTCGACAGCGAATGGGCAACGATAACCTGCGCAGTTGCATCGACTGCGGCCTGTCCGTTGTACGCCTGAACAAAACCGTCGCGGCCAGGCATGATACGACTGTCAGGATCGGTGAAGTTGCGTTGCGCCTTGGGTTTGGGCGTGCCGGGAGGATGCTTGGGCTTTGGACCACGCCGTGGCCCGTCGCCTCGATCGTCGTCCCCATTTCCGGTTCTGGCGTCTGCCTGTGTCTTGGCTTCTGCCTCAAGGGCCGCTTTGGCTTCACGAATTTTGGCCAGTCGCTTCTGTTTGTCGGCGACCCAGTCCGGCATCTCGTCACCGCGCTGGTCCGCGCCCAAAGCCGTGTCGTCCTTGCGATCAGCAGCGTCGGCGGCTTTCAGCCAGCCGGCAACTTCGGCGGCCAGAGCAGCCTCGGCCTTCTGCATCCGCGCATAGCTCATCGCTTTGTGCTTTGATGCGTTGGCTTTAACCCGGCAACATCTTTGGCGTCTATCACGAACTTCGACATCTTCTCGCCATTGCCCGGCGACAGCGAGGTGATTAGCCACTTCGTTTGCGAGAGTTCCAGCGACACAAAAATGGCATTCAGGTCGGTGCGAACGGCGGAAAATGCTTCGGACGATGGGCTGCAATCAGCATGTCGGTCTCCAGAGTTAGTTTTTAGCGAAAGCAGTCTGACAGAGTGCTACTCGCTATTCACCTCCTCATGGCATCTCACCCGGTTGGCAGTCTGCAGGCTGATCAGGCGACGGCGAACGTGCCGTCGACGAGGTCGCGAACAGCCGCGAGCGCGGATTGTCCGCTGATGCGGGCAGTGCCGGTGACGGAGCGATATCCAGCATGGATCTGGGCACCCCAGTCCGAGCGGAAGCCATTTGTCACTTTGCGGAACACGACGGATGGTCGGATCTCGCGCTCGGAGATGTTGTTGGTGGCCGGGACATCACGGTTGGTGAGGAAGACGAAGAACTTCGTCCTGCAGCCTTTGATCTGTTTGAGCAGGACCTTGCCTGCGGGGTGGGCAACGGGCGGGCGCATCAGCTGGGACACCTTGAGATCCGCCCTGGCCGCATAACTCGCCAAGGTGCTGTCCTTAAGTTCGTGTCGGCGTCTACCGACCCGGATCGCCCATCGTAATGATCGCGGATCGTCGGCGCAAAGATCGTATCGCCGCAGTCGATGGCATACTGAACGTCGCGGAGTACATGCGCGAGGCAGACCAGGTGGACCCTCGCCAGTTCCTGTTGGCCGGCATAGCGGTCCGACACCCAGACGTCAGGCCGGTGATCTCCCAGCACCTCTTCGGCGACACGGCGTGCCCGGCTTGGCGCGACCTTGTGCAGCACCGCCTGATTCGAGATGAAGACCCATTGCCACTGGATCACGCCATTGGTCCGCGTCGTTGTCTCATCCGAGGCAATGATCCGGGCCGAAACCAGCTTCTGGCGGATCGCGCTGGTCGCGGTGGCATCTCCTGCCAGTCGGGCCTTACCGGGATCGTCAAGCCAGGCAGCCTTCCCAATCAGTAGCGTGACCGGCCACTGCGCCGCGTCCTTGTCGTCTTTAAAGCCTTTCTTGCCGAACCGGCTCGAGAGCGAATTGGCGCGGGCAAACGCGAATTCGTTGCCGCACGCCATCGCGCTGTGAAGCACCAGGTCTCGGGCCGCAATCGTGTCGCTCGCTGCCTTTCCGCTAGTGAGGGCCGCGCCAAAATTCGCCCACGGATCGACGTTTTGGGCGGCGGCCGGACGCGCAGCCGTCAGCAGCAGCAGAAACGCCCGGCCCCGCAGATACCGGATCACGGAGTGGGATCGCCGCGCGGATTACCGTTCTCGCCGAGCGTCGCAGCCCTGACATCAGGCGTTACGCAGATAAGGTCACCCGAAAAGGCCTCGCGCCAGACAAATCCGAGGGCGCACGTCTTGGAACCAAACGGGCGGGGCACCCAGAGAAGCGGTGCGCGCGCATTGTCGGCGGCGGCACGGCGGCGGCTCTCGGGGGGAACGCAAACGGTGTCAGAAGCGGCCGCCTGTCCCGCGACGAGTCCCCCAGGGCACGGTGCGGCGAAGCCGATACCCTCGGCGACAGGATCAGCGCTACTCCTAACATGATAGATTGCTCGCGACGTCATGTTAGGAGTAGCGCTGATCCTGTCGCCGAGGGTATCGGCTTC
>Ga0233335_1000239_pt1 | contig 10143 bp, 9 predicted proteins | sample GEONDECOMP222_FD_180695 | JGI IMG/M metagenome (GOLD analysis project Ga0233335, IMG submission 180695) | Leaf litter microbial communities from Shasta-Trinity National Forest, California, United States - GEON-DECOMP-222 | ecosystem: Environmental > Terrestrial > Plant litter > Unclassified... | reverse complement strand
GCCGGTCTGGCTGAACAGGTAGATCGCCACCCAATGGGCGGCGCCTGCGCGCTCGTCGCCGCGGACCTTATCGAAGGTCAGGGAAAACTGCTGGGCACGGGAAGCGAGCAAGCGCCACATGTCCCTGGCATCGTCGCCGCGCAAGGTGCCGAAGGCCGGATCGCTGAACACCACATCGTCGCTGTAGCAGGCGCACATGGCCTCGGCATCGAGGCGGCTGAACGCCGTGTAGAAATCGCGGATCAGGGCTTCGCTCATCAGGGGTCGTCCACCAGTTATTGTGCGGCAGTTTTAACAGGAGCGACCCGCCATTCGCCAGTATTTATTGGCGCATACGATCGGCTCGAGAAGCTGGCGTATCCTTTGTAGCGAGGGGGCTTGCCCCCGATTCAGTGGCGCGGCAGCATCATGCCTTGGCGGCAATTTTCGGGGGCAAGCCCCCTCGCTACAGGGAGCGCGATCACACTCGCTCGCTGCTCACATTCACCTGCAGCGCTCTGCCAGCGCCCATCCCGGCGATCGTGGCGGCGATGCCGATAAACGCAAACACCCAGCCCACCGCGCTCCAGCCGCCGGTCATGTCATGCACCAGCCCGACCGCAAACGGCCCCAGCGAGGCAATCGTGTAGCCCACCCCCTGAGCCATGCTCGACAGATTGGCCGCTACATGGGCGTCCCGCGAGCGCAGCACGATCAAGGTCAATGCCAGGGCGAACACCCCGCCCTGCCCCAACCCCAACACCACTGCCCAGCCCCACAGGCCACCCAATGGTGCATACAGGCAACCGAACAGACCGGCCATGGACAGCGCCATCACCACCACGATCGCCAGCCGCTGATCGCGCCCGCGCGTCCCGAACCACGGCGCCGTCAGCGCACTGGCCAACTGCACGACGATCGACCCGGACATCACCAGGCCAGCGTCCGCCGCCGACAGGCCACGGCCGATCAGAATCGATGGCAACCAGCCGAACACGATGTACGCCAGCGACGATTGCAGCCCCATGAACAAGGTCACCTGCCACGCTAGTGGATCCTTCAGCAATCCGCGCACCCGATAAGCGACCTTGTGCGACGCATGCAGCGTGCGAGCCTGCGGCCACCAGACAAGCGCCGCCAGCAACGCCGGCAATAGCCAGAAGCCCAGACCCAACTGCCAATGCCCGCCCAGAGCATTACTGATCGGCACGCTGCTGCCCGCCGCCAGCGCCGCGCCCAGGCACAGCGCCATGGTGTAGACGCCAGTCATCATCCCGGCCTGCTGGGCGAAGTCGCGCTTGACGATACCCGGCAACAACACGCCGATGATGCCGATGCTGGCGCCAGCCACCAGGCTGCCGGCGAATAGCCCCGCCACGCCGAAATGGCTGCGCAAGCCGATGCCTGTTGCCAGCACCAGCAGGACCAGCAGGACCACACGTTCACTGCCCATACGCCGCGCAAGCAGCGGTGCCAACGGCGCGAACAGGCCCAGGCAGAGCACCGGCAACGTGGTCAGCAACCCGGCCTGCGTGCCAGACAACCCAAGCGCGGCAGCTACCTCGCCGAGCAACGGCGCCATGCTCGACAGCGCCGGCCGCAGGTTGAGCGCGACCAGCACCAGGCCGAGCAAGAGCAGCCAACGGCGGGAGACCACCGGGTGGGCAGGGCCGCCTTCGCGGGCAGAGCCCGCTCCCACAGAAGCAGAGGCAGAGGCAGGTGCAGGTGCAGGTGCAGGTGCAGAGGCAGAGGGAGAGGCAGAGGCAGAGGCAGGCAACGGGGCGTCCGTGGTCTTTATCGACACAGGCTCGGGGACCGAGGCGGCCTGCTGGGGTTGAATCGACATGGGGGGCTCGCTTGAATGGCTAGCAATCTATCGTGGCAGCTTTGATGAGCAATTGGCAAATTCACTGCACAAGCGTCTGACACCTCGCTGAATGGCCAACTGGGCGCATCGTTGCTAAACACGACTACTCGTGTGTTGAGAAATAAAAGCACAAACGATATCCAGGTTTTCAGTTATCTCAATCTGCTCCGGCGTATCCCTAAAATCTTTGGGACTGCCAAAACAAATGGCCTTCTTAGCGAAGCGAGCCGCCAGCCGAAGTTCATCAAGGGTTCCCGCTCCTCCTGGCAGCGCAACAATGACGTCACTCGTCAGGATATTGACATAATTGCGACTGATTCCCCCCGGGGCAATGCCCGCTTCCAAACGCGGCAAAGGCGTAATGATGGGCAGGTCCACATATTGGTTGGGGTATCCGGAGCGCGGAACATACCCAACCGCACCATCGCTTACAGTGGGCACGATACCAATCGTACGCCCTCTGCGATCTGCGACACTGCAAAACGCCCTGCAGACTGAAAGCATTGTGCCCTGACCCGCTCCAGTCAGGAGGTCATAACCGTTTTCTGCGAGCCATCGCCCTAGCGGCTCAGCGAGATGGTCCCATTTAACAGTACCCGATCCCATGACGCCAACGACAGGCATACGTTACTCCTCACCAAAATGGGTATTGTACCGAGAGCTACACGTTGCGTAGTAAATACATTTCGTTACAAATTATTAGGCGAAGGAAGGAAATGATCCCCCATTAAACTTGTTACACCCAAGTGATACCTTTGGGTCTGACGCATCGCAAATGCAATAAAACAGCTCTATAAAAAAAACAATACCCAGGCAGACTTCCAATGCTCGATCAAACCAGCAACGATCTACTTACCAGAGTCGGACCCAACACTCCATGCGGGAACCTGATGAGGCGCTACTGGCACCCAATCTGCTTTACTTCCGAAATCGGCAGAGTCGCTGAAACCAAAAAAATACGAATTTTAGGCGAGGATCTAGTTCTCGCTCGCACAGCCACAAACGCCCTCCTGCTCATCCAGGAACATTGCCCCCACAGAGGAGCGTCACTGCTGTACGGATTCGTCGAAGACGAAACTATTCGATGCGCTTATCATGGATGGAGATTTAACAGCGTCGGCGAATGCGTCGAACGACCCTTTGAATCAGAAAAAATTAACCGCACCTGCAAAAAATTGATTCGAAGCTATGCAACCCATGAGTGCGGCGGAATGGTATTCGCTTATCTCGGGCCTGAGTCTGAAATCCCCGCCTTTCCGAATTGGGACATTTTGGTACGAACTGATGGCGAACGGCACTTTGAGACACAGCCGGACCTGCAATGCAACTGGCTTCAGGTTCAAGAGAACGCTGTAGATGTCACACACACGTTCTACACGCACTCTAAATATTTTGAGCGTCTCGGCCTGGCGGACAACTCCGGCTTTGACAAGCCCTTTCTACGATTCGGATTCCAGCCTTTTGAATGGGGTATTTTGAAGAGTTGGGAATATGAGGGCCACGGCAAAGGTTGGGGCAATCTCATGATCTTCCCAAACATCTTGAGGATCATGACCGAAATGCACTGGCGTGTTCCGGTAGATGACTATACAACCCGGATTTATTGGGTATCCTTCACACCAGCTAATAAAATAGCCGAACACGTCCCGGCGGCGTCCCCAAAAATTATCCCACAGCCTCCCCGCAAGGACTCCGAAGGCCGATACACGATGAATACCTTCATGAGCCAAGACGCGATGGTCGTTGAGACGCAAGGGGCCATACTGGATCGAGCAACTGAGACATTGGGAGCATCTGATCACGGAATCGTAATGCTCAGAAAGCTGTTAACACAGCAAATTAAAAAAGTTCAAGAGGGAGATCGCCCCATAGCGAACATCTACGGTTCAGCGCCCAAAGTCACCGATCTACGCCAGTGGATGGGCGGCTATTTACCAATGAGCTGTGCGCCTGACCCCACTTATATCCAAACCAGGAAACCAGAGGAAATATTTGACAAACACCATGTGGAATATGAAATCCCAGCTTCCTCTCCGGTGAACCGCCGCTAGAATCGCACCTCAGGGATATCCATAATGCGTAGTACTCTGACAGCAACCAGCTTGATATTTATCGGCTTGTGTATTTTAGCTCTACTTACTTCGATGCAGACTGTATCAACCACAGACGCAAAAATTTATTGTATTGTCTTGATTTGCCTTACCCTCTGGGCTACTGCAGCCATACCAGCGGCTTTGACCTCCTTACTATTTTTCTCACTATCAATGTTAATGACAGACTTAATTCCCAGCGAAATCCTGTCAGGATTTACTTCATCTGCTTTCTGGCTGGTGTTAAGCGGTTCTGCAATGAGCTATGCAATAAAAGAAAGCGGATTAGGCGATAGAGCAGGGGCTTACTTGACAAACATCATAGGCCACTCTTACTTAAGAGCCCTGCTGACGTTTTCATTATTTAGCTTTCTATTGGCACTTACAGTACCCTCCACCTTTGGAAGAATCAGCATATTGGTGCCGATTGCCGTTGGGTACTGCCAAGCAGCCGGAATAAAGAATAATGATAACGGCTATACAGGGATAATTATGCTAATCATAGTCAGCGCATTCGAGATAGGTTCAGGAGTGCTTCCTGCGAACCTGCCCAATCTTATTATGGCTGCGGGAATGGAGAGGACAGCGCACGAAACGATGGGATACACAGAATACTTATATTACTTCTTTCCTGCCGCAGTCCTACTTAGAAGCGCAGTCCTTATCGCAATTTCGTATATATTCCTCAGTACCAAAATTACTCAAAAACCACCGCCACACACATCGAAAAAAATCTCTCACCATGAGATTCTGACCGGAACCCTTATCCTGCTCACTGTTGCTTTTTGGATGACAGATAAAATTCATGGTATATCACCAGGCTGGGCCGGTATAATTTTCTCGGTATCCTACCTATTCACAAGGGGAAAAAACGCCTTCCAAAGTATCCGGCATATCATAAACTTAAATCTACTGCTTTACATATCCGCCACTGTCGGAGTAGCAATATTGCTTAGCCATGTCGAACTCCCTAATGCAAATAACCTAGGCCTCAATTTTGAAAGCAGACCGATCGCGACCTACTTCACACTCGCTGCGCTGTCTATCGCGCTGTGCTTTCTTGTAACGTCTAATGCTTCTCCAGCAATTTACACACCCATTACAGCCAACGCCCTGCAAGGCAGCGCTAACTTAAAAATGGGGATACTTACACAGGTGCCTGCCTACTCAACTACGTTCATGCCTTATCAGGCCCCGCCTATAGTTTACGGGATACTGATAGCAGATATTGATAAAAAAGCCGCACTCAAATACTGCATGCTTACTGGTGCTGCAGGTTTAATAACTGTGATACCCGCAAACGCTGCGTGGTGGTGGTTAATCAAAGCATTCCCCATCTAGCCCACCCGACAAAATAAACCAGAGGAGAATAGTCATGCCTTTGAAGGAAATTCTGACAAGCTTTTCAAACAGCCATCTCGGCACTGAATCCTTCAAACTTGTTCGCTATAAGTGCGAGAAAGCCCTTTTTGCAGGAGGCGATCATGCTGCGGTGTATTTTTTCATCGCCGAATACTGCAGAGCCTATGTAAACTTTTATGAGGATCAGGAAGTCTCTCCTGAGTTTGCTGAAGCGAAACATAAGGAGCTTGGCTCCTACTTGGAAAGCCTTCAACATTCACTGGTGTACAACGACACAATCCAAATCTATGCGACCCTGAACAGTACAATACGCTCTCATTTTCTTGCAGTTGGAATAGCATAGATCACCGCACATCCACTAATTTAATCCATATATAAAAAACCCGGACCTGAGCCCGGGTTTTTGTATAACGCTACGCTTCAACCAATCAATGCAGGATCTGGCTGAGGAACATCCGCGTACGATCACTCTGCGGGTTATCGAAGAAGTCGTTCGGCGCGGCCTGTTCGACGATTTCGCCCTTGTCCATGAAGATCACCCGGTTGGCCACGGTCCGTGCGAAGCCCATTTCGTGGGTCACGCAGAGCATGGTCATGCCGTCTTCGGCCAGGCCGATCATGGTGTCGAGTACCTCTTTGACCATCTCCGGATCGAGTGCCGAAGTCGGCTCGTCGAACAGCATGATCTTGGGTTTCATGCACAGGGCACGGGCAATCGCCACACGCTGCTGCTGACCGCCGGACAGTTGCCCGGGAAACTTGTGAGCCTGCTCCGGAATCCGTACGCGCTGCAGGTAGTGCATGGCGATTTCTTCGGCCTGGCGCTTGGGCATCTTGCGCACCCACATCGGCGCCAAGGTGCAGTTCTGCAGAATGGTCAGGTGCGGGAACAGGTTGAAGTGCTGGAACACCATGCCGACTTCGCGACGCACCGACTCGATCTGCTTGAGATCGTTGGTCAGTTCGACGCCGTCGACGATGATAGTGCCCTTCTGGTGTTCTTCCAGACGATTCAGGCAGCGGATGGTGGTCGACTTGCCCGAACCCGAAGGCCCGCACAGCACGATCCGCTCACCCTGTTGCACATTCAGGTTGATGTCTTTCAGTACGTGGAACTGGCCGTACCACTTGTTGACGCCCTGCATCTGGATGATGCCCGGGGCGCCCGCTGGCTGTTTGATCGCTTCGCTCATGGGAAAACTCCTAACGCTTGTGGCCAGTGTCCAGCTTGCGCTCCAGATACTGGGAGTAGCGGGACATACCGAAACAGAAAATCCAGAAGACCAGAGCGGCGAATACATAACCCTCGGTCGCCATGCCCAACCATTTAGGGTCGGCGGACGCTTGCTTGACGCTGTTGAGCAGGTCGAACAGGCCGATGATGATCACCAGGCTGGTGTCCTTGAACAGCGCGATCAGGGTGTTGACCAGCCCCGGGATCACCATCTTCAAGGCTTGCGGCAGAATCACCAGGCCCATGGTGCGCCAGTAGCCCAGCGCCATGGCGGCTGCGGCTTCGTACTGCCCCTTGGGAATGGCCTGCATGCCACCGCGTACCACCTCGGCAACATAGGCGGACTGGAACAGGATCACACCGATCAGTGCACGCAGCAGTTTGTCGAAGTTCATGCCTTCAGGCAGGAACAGCGGCAGCATCACCGAGGACATGAACAGCACGGTGATCAGCGGTACGCCACGCCAGAACTCGATGAAGGTCACGCAGACCACCTTCACCGCCGGCATGTTCGAACGACGACCCAGCGCCAGCAGAATACCCAGCGGCAAGGCGCCGGCGATACCGACCACGGCGATTACCAGGGTCAACATCAAGCCGCCCCATTGGCTGGTCGCCACGTTCTCGAGACCGAACGCGCCACCATGCAGCAGGAAGTAGGCGATGATCGGATACAGGATGATGAAGCCCAGGCCGTAATAGCCCTTCTTCGGCACCTTGGCGATGAACAGCGGCGCCACGCCGATGATCGCCAGCCACACGGTCAGGTCCACGCGCCAGCGGAATTCCGCCGGGTAGTAGCCGTACATGAACTGGCCGAAGCGCTGGATGATGAACACCCAGCAAGCGCCTTCCTTGCTGCAGTCGGCCTGTGTGGTGCCGACCCAGCTGGCCTTGAAGATCGCCCACTCGAGCAGCGGCGGGATGATCAGGTAGATCAGGTACACCGCGACCAGCGTGAGGATGGTGTTGAACCAGCCATCGAACAGGTTGTTGCGCATCCAGGCCATCGGCCCGAAGACCTTGCCCGGTGGCGGCATGTCAGGTTTGAAATTATGAGTGCTCATGGGCGCATCCTCACCGTTCGATCAGCGCAATGCGCTTGTTGTACCAGTTCATCAGCAGGGAAATGCTGATGCTGATGGCCAGGTAGACGCTCATGGTGATGGCAATCACTTCGATCGCCTGACCCGTCTGGTTGAGCACGGTACCGGCGAACAGCGAAACCATTTCCGGATAACCGATACCGGCGGCCAGCGAGGAGTTCTTCGCCAGATTGAGGTACTGGCTGGTCAGCGGCGGAATGATGACTCGCATTGCTTGCGGAATGATCACCTTGCGCAGCGTCGGACCGTTACGCAACCCAAGCGAGTGCGCGGCTTCGGTCTGGCCATGGCTGACCGACTTGATGCCCGACCGTACGATTTCGGCGATGAACGCAGCCGTATACACAGTGAGCGCCAAGGTCAACGCCAGCAGCTCGGGGATCATCACCCAGCCACCCACGAAGTTGAAACCTTGCAGCTGGGCGAGCTCCCAGTGCACCGGTACGCCGAAGATCAGCATGCTCAGCGCGGGGATCACGACGATCAGGGCCAGGCCGGCCCAGAACTTGTGGAACGGCACGCCGGTTTCTTCAAAACGCTTGGTGGCCCATTTCGACATCACCACGATCGCGACGATCGCAATGACAACGGCGATCACAAACGGCCATACACCTTCGGCAGGAATCGCCGCCGGCATGTTCAAGCCGCGGCTGCTGACAAAGAAGTAGCCCAGGATGCTGTGGGCGGCACGCGGACCCGGCAGCGTCAGGAACACCGCGAAGTACCAGAACAGGATCTGCAACAGCGGCGGAATGTTACGGAAGATCTCGATGTAGACCGTCGCCAGCTTGTTGATCATCCAGTTCTTGGACAACCGCGCGACACCGAGCACAAACCCCAGCAAGGTCGCCAGGATGATGCCGATGAAGGTGACCAGCAAAGTGTTCAACAGCCCGATCAGGAAGACCCGTGCGTAGCTGTCCGATTCTTTGTAGTCGATAAGATGTTGAGCAATACCGAAGCCGGCACTGTTCTGCAGGAAGCCAAAGCCCGAGGTAATGCCTCGATGCTGCAGGTTGGTTTGTGTGTTATCGAACAGAAACCAGCCCAGGGAGATCACCGCGAGTACCGTGATGATCTGGAACAGCCACGCACGCACACGTGGGTCGGTCAGGGAAAACCCTTTGGGTGCGCCGATTTGATTTTGCATTGAGTGCCCCAGGAGAAATGAAACAGAGCAACGCCCGATAGCCGAAGGGCTACCGGGCGTTCAGCCGATCAGCGCACTGGAGGTGCGTACTGGATACCGCCGTTGTTCCACAAGGCATTCTGGCCACGATCGATGGCCAGCGGAGTGTTCTTGCCGAGGTTGCGCTCGAACACTTCACCGTAGTTGCCGACCTGCTTGACGATCTGCACGACCCAATCCTTGCGCAGCTTCAAGTCTTTGCCGTATTCGCCGTCAGCACCCAGCAGACGACCGACGTCCGGGTTCTTGGTCGACTTGGCTTCTTCCTCGACGTTTTTCGAGGTAACGCCCGCTTCTTCAGCGTTCAGCATCGCGAACAAGGTCCACTTGACGATCGCCATCCAGTCTTCGTCGCCACGACGAACCACAGGACCCAGCGGCTCCTTGGAGATGGTTTCCGGCAGAACCACGTAGTCGTTTGGCGAGCCCAGTTTGCTGCGCTGTGCATAGAGCTGCGATTTGTCGGAGGTCAGCACGTCGCAACGGCCGCTTTCCAGCGACTTGGCGCTTTCGTCGGAGGTGTCGAAGGTGATGGGGGTGTATTTCAGACCCTTGCCACGGAAGTAGTCGGCCACGTTCAGCTCGGTGGTGGTACCGGCCTGGATGCAGATGGTCGCGCCGTCCAGCTCAGCGGCACTTTTCACGCCCAGCTTCTTGTTTACCAGGAAGCCGACGCCGTCGTAGTAGGTCACGCCAGCGAACACCAGGCCCATGCCCGCGTCACGGGAGCTGGTCCAGGTGGTGTTGCGCGACAGGACGTCGATTTCGCCGGACTGCAGCGCGGTGAAGCGTTCCTTGGCGTTCAGCTGGCTGAACTTGACCTTGGTGGCGTCGCCGAATACAGCGGCCGCCACAGCGCGGCAGACATCGGCGTCGATGCCGTTGATCTTGCCGGTCGAATCCGCTACCGAGAAACCAGGCAAGCCATCGCTGACGCCGCACTGGATGAAGCCTTTCTTCTGGATTGCATCAAGGGTAGTCCCTGCCTGAGCGAAGCTGGCAACGCCGAGGGCGGTTGCAGCGGTCAGTACGGCCAGGGTGGATTTCAACATCTTCATTCAAAACCTCCAATGTGCTCTTGTTGTGTCTGAGCTTGAGTTGCGCCGCACCTTTATGAGGCAAATTCGACCAGTGCTGGCTTTTTTTTGGGTCGAGCGCCGCAACCAGCAAGATTAAAATCCACAACGCGTAAACTACGCGCCGGGTTGAAACTCACCTTTGCCTATCGTTTGCCGGACCGAAGCGCAGGTACTCTGTGTCAGCAGCCATTCGCAACCATCCGTCAGACAAGGGTAAAACATCTGCATGACGGGTTA
>Ga0233335_1000238_pt1 | contig 10211 bp, 9 predicted proteins | sample GEONDECOMP222_FD_180695 | JGI IMG/M metagenome (GOLD analysis project Ga0233335, IMG submission 180695) | Leaf litter microbial communities from Shasta-Trinity National Forest, California, United States - GEON-DECOMP-222 | ecosystem: Environmental > Terrestrial > Plant litter > Unclassified... | reverse complement strand
CGGCATAACGCTTCGATGGGGGGCACGGGCGCCATCGTGCTGTGGATTCAGCGGCGCTTTTCGATCAACGCCGGGCTCTCGCAATTGGCGTGTGATTGCGTGCTGTTTCTCGTGGCAGGGTTGTTCTTGCCCCTTGAAAAAATGGGCTGGTCGCTCGTTGGGACATTGGCGATGAACGCCATCCTGATCATCTGGCACAAACCGGGGCGCTATCGGGGGTAGCCGTGAGGTCGCAGCGCTCCTGCGGACCGCGCACGGCTTCCAGCACTCGCCAAACAACCCGCGCACTGATTATCGAGTAGGTCACGGCCTGGATCGCTTGCGTGTCCGAAAAGGTGGCAGCAATGACATTGCGACCATCATCTGAAAATCTCATCCTAGGCCACATCGGCACCGGGCAAATCCCAAGTGCCCATCCCGAGGACTAGCCCGTGACCGTTATCGATGACCTGACCCAGCGTAATGCCCTGTTCGCAACCCACGACTTCGATGCACAGCTGCAGATCATGCCGTCGATGAAGACGGTGATCATTGGCTGCGTCGACCCTCGCGTGGACCCTGCCGACATTTTCGCCCTCAACCCCGGCGAGGCCGCAGTGATCCGTAACGTCGGCGGACGTATCAATCCTGCAACCCTGCAGAGCATGGCCATCGTGCGCACCGTCGCGGTGGCCCAGGGCAAGGAAGTGGGCCCAGGCTGGAATCTCATCGTGTTGCACCACACCGACTGTGGCATCACCCCTTGCCTGGCCCACGCGCCGGCCTTGCTGGCAAAAAACCTCGGCGTTGAAATCACCGATCTCGACAAGCTCGCCATTGCCGATCCTTACGCGGCCGTGGCGATCGACGTGGCCGCGCTCAAGGCCAATACCCAGCTTCCGGGTGGTTTTCTGGTGACCGGCATGGTGTACGACGTCGAAACCGGCAAGGTTGAAATAGTCGTGCCCCCTGCCCTGCTGCGCCCTGAAGCCTGAACATCCCCTCCTATCTCACCGAGTAACGCTCATGAACGTCAACCTGCGCTCAATACTGGTAGCGGCCGCCCTGTCGCTCAGCCTGCTTGACACCGCCCAGGCGGCTCCGCTGCCCAAGGTACCCACCACCAAAATCATCGCCATTGGCACGGTGACGCCGGGGTCGACCCAGCAAGCCATCAGTGCCGTCCTGCCCCAGGAAGTCCGCGAAACCGTCCAACTGCATCTGGACGGCAAGATCGAGCAATGGAACGTGCGCAATGACAAACTGGGGGTGGTCTTCGTGCTGAACATGACCAATGTCGATGAAGCCAAGGCGATCTTCGCCAAGATGCCCCTGGATCGAGCAGGCTTGATCTCCTTCGAGTTCATTCCCGTGGGGCCATTGGCGCCCCTGTCGTTACTGCTGGCCCCTGCAAGTCACTGAGGGCCAGGTTGTTGAGCCAGACGGCGTCCTCTCAAGGACGCCGTTTTCGTTCGTTCAATGTGCGAAGGCGGTCATGAGACAGAGGTGCGCCGTGTTGGTCCGTCAGGATCGATGATCAGCGGGGGCAGTTTCGGCTGCTTTTATCAGCACCCAGGCCAACAGTGCGGCGATCCCGGCAAATGCCGCACCGCTGAACAGCACGGCTTGGTAAGCGTAGCTGTAGCTGCCAAGGGCCAAGGCATGCAGAGCCGGCGAACCGGCGCCGGAGAGGTCTCCGGAACCGATGGCATGCACCAGGGCATCGGCATCCACGGGTGAGTCGACGGGCAAACCGCTCATCACGCGGGCCTTGAGCTGCACCAGCAACACCGCGCCCAGCACAGCGAAACCGATGACGATACCGGCAAAACGAATGGTGCCGGAGATTCCCGACGCCATCCCCGCTCGTTCGGGCGGTATGACCGACATGCTGACTTTTGCCGTTTCACCATTGAGCGTGCCTGCGCCGATGCCCATCAGCACCAGCCCTGGCAACAACGCCGCGTAGTGCAACTGTGGCACCGCCATACCGACCCCCAGCAAACCGGCGGCAATCAGCGTGAGGCCGCCCGTGAGCAGCACGCGGCCACTCAGGCGATGAGTCAGGTACGCCGCCACCAGCCGCGGTACCACGAACAGCGGGATGGCAATGGGCAGCATCAACAGGCCGGCGCCTTGGGGGCTGTAGCCCAGACCGTTTTGAAAGAACATCGGCAGATACGTGAGCATGGTCAGCAACGACACCGAAAACGCCAGGCCCGAGATAATCGCGCCCAGGTACGTCGTGCGGCGCAAGAATCCGAAATCGACCATAGGGCGCTTTTGCACGCGTTCGACCCACACAAACAGCACGAACAACAGCGCCGCCCCCGCAAGCTCCAGCAACACCGCCGAATCGTCCCAGCCCCGGTGATTGCCCGAGATCAAGGCCAAGGTCAGCAAGAACAAGCTGGCGCTAAAGGTGACCGCCCCAGGAATATCGACCCGTGTGGCGTCAGGATCGGATGACTCGATTAAGGTGCGGCTGACCAGCACGACCATCACCACGCCGATCGGGATATTGATGTAGAACGCCCATTCCCACCCGAAATGCTCGGTAATGAACCCGCCCACGACAGGCCCCAACGCGACGGCGATGCCGATCACCGTCCCCCAGAACGCAAATGCTCGAGCGCGGTCGGCGCCACGAAAGCTGTGGGACAAGGTCGCCAACGCCGCGCTGAGCTGCAACGCGGCGCCTACCCCTTGCAGGGCACGCGCCAGGTTCAGCACCACGGCATTGGGCGCCGCGCCGCAGATGAACGATGCCACGGTGAACACCACCAAGCCGATCATCAGCAAGCGCTTGCGTCCAAAGCGATCCGCCAAGGCGCCGGCCGGCATCAGCAGGGCAGCGAAACTCAAGGTATAGGCACTGATCACCCATTCGATATCGGCAAAGCTGGCGCTCAGCGAATGGGCAATGGACGGCAGGGACACCGCGACTATATTGGAATCCAGGTTGATCATGAACGACGGTATGGAGACACACAGCAGGATAAACAGACGCTGTGTCGCTGACACGGGTGCAGGGAGTTCGCTAGGCATGGCGGGGCGTCTCGATGGAATGATTGGCGGCTGGGGCACTTTAGCGTACAACCATAATACAATTGCTCGACGGTCATAGCGGCCACCTTTTCGGTCATCAGGCGCGAACCATGCAAAACATCGGATTGATTCTTTATCCAGGCTTCCAGGTCCTGGGGCTGTCGATGTCGGCTACCTTCGAGGTCGCCAACATGATGGCCGAGCGGCAGGTCTATGCGGTCACTTTGCTGTCCGAACAGGGCGGCATGGTGCTGTCTTCGGCGGGCTTCGGGGTCGATACCGAGGCGTTCGACCAGCGCCACTTCGACACCCTGCTGGTGCTGGGCGACAACGTGGTGAGGCCCGCCTCGCCGGGATTGATCGAGTACATGCGCCAATCCTGCGCGCTCACCCGCCGCCTCGGATCGATCTGCACTGGCTCCGCCGCGTTGGCCGAAGCCGGCCTGCTCGACGGGCGTCGTGTCACCACCCACTGGGCTCACGCGCCAGATCTGCAACGGCTGTATCCGGACATCAAGGTGGATGAGGACCGTATTTTCATCAACGACGGGCCGATATGGACGGCAGCGGGCATGAGCGCCTGTATCGATCTGGCCCTGGCGCTGGTGGAGAACGATCTGGGCAGCGAAATCACTCGGTTGGTCTCGCGGCACCTGGTGATCTACCACCGGCGCGCCGGCGGACAATCGCAGTTTTCGGTCATGCAGGACCTGGATCCCAAAAGCGATCGGATCCAGGCCGCGTTGACCTATGCCAGGCATCACCTGAAAACCGAACTGTCGGTGGATCAGCTGGCTTACGTCGCCAACCTCAGCCCTCGCCAGTTCAGCCGAATCTTCACCGCTCAAACCGGCCAGTCACCCGCCAAGGCCGTGGAGCAGCTGCGCGTGGAAGCCGCGCGCTTGATGATGGAAAGCGGCCATCACGCCATTGACGTGGTCGCCACGCAAACCGGTTTTGGTGATCGCGAGCGCATGCGCCGGGCCTTCATGCGCGCGTTCGGCCAGCCGCCTTCAAGCTTCGGCAAAGCGCAATCCCATCCGGCTCAAGATGACCGAAAAGGTGGCAACCGCGACCTGCGGCAATAATATTACGACTGTAATCTTAACTCACTGAAACCCCAACCACTCAGTGAGGAACGCCCCATGACCATCGTCAAAGCCGCCGCCGTACAAATCGCTCCCGTGCTCTACAGCCGCGAAGGCACCGTAGAGAAAGTCGTGAGCAAAATTCTCGAACTCGGGGAAAAAGGCGTGCAGTTCGCCGTTTTCCCGGAAACCATCGTCCCCTACTACCCCTACTTTTCTTTCGTACAAACGCCGTTCGAAATGGGCGCCGAGCACTACAAGCTGCTCGATCAGGCCGTCACCGTCCCCTCGGCGGCCACCGACGCCATCGGCAAGGCGGCCAAGCAAGCCAACATGGTGGTGTCCATCGGCGTCAACGAACGCGATGGCAGTACCCTGTACAACACTCAATTGCTGTTCGACGCCGACGGCACCCTGATCCAGGCACGCCGCAAAATTTCCCCGACCTATCACGAACGGATGATCTGGGGCATGGGCGACGGCTCGGGCTTGCGTGCGGTGGACAGCGCAGTGGGCCGCATCGGCCAACTGGCGTGCTGGGAACACTACAACCCGCTGGCCCGCTACGCCCTGATCGAAGACGGCGAGCAGATTCATGCGGCCATGTATCCAGGCTCGTTCGCTGGCGAACTCTTTACCCGGCAGATGGAAGTCAGCATTCGCATGCATGCCCTGGAGTCGGCGTGCTTCGTGGTCAACTCGACCGCCTGGCTATACCCGGAACAGCAGGCGCAGATCATGCGTGACACCGGCACTTCCATCGACCCTATCTCCGGCGGCTGCTTCACCGCGATCATCGACCCCCAGGGCGAGATCATCGGTTCGCTGACTGAAGGTGAAGGCGAAGTGATCGCCGATCTGGACCTTTGGGAAATCGACAAGCGCAAACGCCAGATGGATGGCCGTGGGCACTACAGCCGTCCGGAAATCCTCAGCCTGGTCATCGACCGTACGGCCCATAGCCATGTGCATGAGCGCAACGCTCATCCCAAGATCGCCGAACTCGAACAACACGCTACCAATAACCAGTAACCACTAAACATCCACCCCCCCAGTCTGTGCGCGCCGAGCTCCATGGCGGTGCGTATGGGCCCGCTCATCTCAAGGAAACGCTCATGTCTCGTATCAGTGTATTGACCGCCGAACAAACCCCAGAAGCCTCCCGCTCGTTGCTGGAAGGTGTCAAGCAGGCCTTTGGTGCCGTACCGAACGTCTTCAAGGTGCTCGCGCACTCGCCCGCTGTGCTGGGGAGCTATTTGCAGTTTCATCAGGCCAATCAGGGCAGCTCGTTAACCGATCTGCAACGTGAAGTCGTTGCCCTCGCGGTGTCTCAGGTCAACGGCTGCGAATATTGCCTGGCGGTCCACACCGCAATCGGCGGTAAAGCCGGGCTGTCAGCAGAGCAACTGCGCAGCGCCCGCGACGGTAGCCTCGACGCCTACGCGCACTTTGCCCGCGAGGTCGCCCAACAGCGCGGCAACGTCAGTGACGAGGTCCTGGCCAGCGCTCGCGATGCAGGCCTGTCGGATGCCGCATTGCTGGGCATCATCGCGCAGGTCACGCTGCTGACCTTCACCAACCTGCTCAATAACGTTGCGCAAACCACCCTGGATTTTCCGCCAGTCGCACTCTAGAGCAGTTCCGCGGCAGGCCATTGCAGCGTGACTCGTCTCGCTGCGAGAGCCTGTCGGCCCTGTTCAGGACTTCACCCTTTCTGCCGTTTCCAAAATCTGGAGCCCGTATCCCGACGACTGACACGTTTGATTGCTCCGAGTCACTTTCATTATGAAATTCACTGTGCAATATTATGACCATCATTCAATGAAACCGATTGGAGCAATCCATGAAACGAGCCACCTTCCAACCCATGCCGTGCCCCGTTGCCAACGCCCTTGAACACATCGGCGATGGCTGGAGCCTGCTGATCCTGCGCGATGCCTTCTACGGCCTGCGCCGCTTCGATGACTTCCTCAACAGCCTGGGCATCGCCTCCAACACCCTCACCCGCCGGCTCAACGATCTGGTTGCCAGCGGCCTGCTCGAACGTCGCCCCTATCAGGACAACCCGCCCCGTCACGAGTACCACCTGACCGATGCCGGGCGTGATCTGCGCCAGGTGATCCTGACGCTGATGGCGTGGGGGACCCGTCACTCGAACGCCGGCGACAAGGTATTCCTCGCTGACGAAGAGACCGGCCAGCCCGTCGACCTGGCCTTGATGGATGCCAATACCGGCAAGCGCATCACCCGCGAAGGCCACCGCGTGCACGTCGCGGCCGACGCCGACGCCCTCACCCAATGGCGCGTACGCGCCGGCCAGGCCTACCGCGACAACGACACCCTGGTCAGCCCTTTCCCTAACTGAAACCCACGAGGTCCTTCGTCATGGACGCAACTGTCAGCCCCGCACCGCAACACACTGCTACCCCCACTGGCCCTTCACGGCGCAAGAAAGTATTGCGTGTTGGGCTGCTGACCCTCGCCGTGGTCGGCGCCCTGGGCTATGCCAGCCACTGGTGGCTGACCGGGCGCTTTATCGAAGACACCGATGACGCCTACGTGGGCGCCGATGTGACGGTGATCAGCGCCAAGGTGCCGGGCTATATCAGCGAAGTCGCGGTGCAGGACAACCAGTTCGTCAAGAACGGCGACCTGCTGGCGCGCATCGATGTACGCGACTATCAAGCCGCACTGGCCAAGGCCGATGGCGCCGTCGCCGCCCAGCGGGCGACCCTGGTCAACCTGGATGCCACCGAGCAGTTGCAACAAGCAATGATCAACCAGGCCAAGGCCCAGCTCGATGCCACCGATGCCGAGAGCCAGCGCGCAGGCGATGACCACAACCGCTACCAGAACCTGGTACGCACCCAAGCGGTGTCCGTGGAAAGCGCGCAACGAGTAGACGCCACCTGGAAGACCGCCCGCGCCGACCATGCTCGCGCCGAAGCCGGTGTGCTGGCCGCACGCCGGCAATTGGATGTGATCGAAAGCCAGCGTGGCCAGGCCCGCGCAGGGCTGCAACAGGCGCAGGCCGAACGTGATCAGGCGCAGTTGAACATCGGCTATACCGAGTTGCGCGCGCCGGTCGATGGCTACGTCGGCAACCGTCGCGCGCGGCTTGGGGCCTATGCCGCGGCAGGCAGCCAGTTGATCTCGGTGGTGCCGGCCCAAGGCCTGTGGATCGATGCCAATTTCAAGGAAGACCAGTTGGCACGCATGCAAATCGGGCAAGGCGTCAACGTGCGGGCGGATATCCTCCCTGGCCGCGAATTCCATGGCCATATCGAAAGCCTGGCCCCGGCCACCGGCGCGCAGTTCAGCGTATTGCCGGCAGAGAATGCCACCGGCAACTTCACCAAGATCGTGCAGCGCGTGCCGGTGCGTATTCGCCTCGACAGCGCAGATGCGGCATTCGGCGCGCTGCGCCCAGGCCTGTCGGTGGTGGCGAAGGTCGACACTCAGGCGGCCCCCGAGCACAAGGACGTGGCCCTGGCGGTGCAACCATGAACACGCCGCTGCCAACCCTGAGCACCCAGCAGAAAGTCGCTGCGTTCGCCACCATGTGCGTTGGCATGTTCATCGCGCTGATCGATATCCAGATCGTCTCCGCCTCGCTCAAGGACATCGGCGGCGGGCTGTCGGCCGGCGCGGATGATACCGCCTGGGTGCAGACCGCCTACCTGATCGCCGAGATTATCGTCATCCCCATGTCCGGCTGGCTGTCGCGGGTGATGAGCACGCGCTGGCTGTTCGCCGTCTCCGCCGCCGGTTTCACCTTGACCAGCCTGCTGTGTGCGCTGGCCTGGAACATCCAGAGCATGATCGCCTTTCGCGCCTTGCAAGGCTTTTTGGGTGGCTCGATGATCCCGCTGGTGTTCACCACCGCCTTCATGTATTTCACCGGCAAACAACGGGTCATCGCCGCCTCCACCATCGGCGCCATCGCTTCCCTGGCCCCTACCCTGGGCCCAGCGGTGGGCGGCTGGATCACCGATATTTCCTCCTGGCACTGGCTGTTCTACATCAACCTGGTGCCGGGGCTGTTCGTGACTTTCATGGTGCCGATGCTGGTCAAGGTCGACCGCCCCAACCCCAGCCTGCTCAGAGGCGCCGACTACCTGGGCATGGCGCTGATGGCGGTGTTCCTCGGGTGCCTGGAGTACACCCTCGAAGAAGGCCCGCGCTGGAACTGGTTCAGCGACAGCACCATCGCCACCACCGCCTGGATCACGGTCATCAGCGGCGGGCTGTTCATCTGGCGCTGCCTGGAAATCAAAGAACCCATCGTCGACCTGCGCGCCCTCGGCGACCGCAACTTCGCCCTCGGCTGCCTGTTTTCGTTCATCACCGGTATCGGCATTTTCGCCACCATCTACCTGACGCCGTTGTTCCTCGGTCGAGTGCGCGGCTATGGCTCGCTGGATATCGGCCTGGCGGTGTTTTCCACGGGCATCTTTCAACTCCTGGCGATACCGGTTTACGGCTTGCTGGCCAACCGCATCGACCTGCGCTGGATCTTGATGTTCGGGCTGGCGCTGTTCGCCTTGTCGATGTGGGATTTCTCGCCCATCACCCACGACTGGGGCGCCAAGGAGCTGCTGCTACCCCAGGCGATTCGCGGTTTTGCTCAACAGATGACGGTACCCCCGGTGGTCACCCTGACACTCGGTGCGCTGGCGCCCGACCGGCTCAAGCTCGCCTCCGGGCTGTTCAACCTGATGCGCAACCTCGGTGGCGCCATCGGCATCGCCGCCTGCGCCACGGTGCTCAATGACCGCAGCAACCTGCACTTTTTGCGCTTGGCCGAGCACCTCAACACCCGTAACGAGCCGATGAACACCTGGCTCGACCAACTGGGCAGCAGTGCCCAAGCGCTCGGGCAGAACAGCCTGGACGCCAGCCAGGTGGCGCTGCGTCAACTCTGGGCGCTGACCTGGCGCGAGGCGCAAACGCTGACCTACGCCGATGCCTTTTTGATGATCATGGCCTGTTTCGTGGTCGCCACTGCGCTGGTGCCACTGATGCACAAAGTCCAACCGCCGCCGCAGCCGTCCGCCGACGCGCATTGATTTCAGTTCGAGGAAACCCTGATGAAAACCCATTCAACCAATAGCCGCTCGGGGAATAGTATGATGACTGGCATCTTACCCGCCGCACGCTTCGCCCTTGCCGCGTTGTCGATCGCCCTCGCGGGCTGCACCGTGGGCCCGGACTATCAACGCCCTGCCGACCAGGCGGCAACGCAGTTCATGGCTCAGGACGCCTTGCAACATCGCCAGGGCACGCTGGCCGCGCCGCCACTGGAGACCTGGTGGCAGGGTTTCAATGACCCGCAGCTGACCCGGCTGATCCAGACCGTGCTGGCGCAGAACCTCGACCTGGCCGTGGCCATGGCGCGGGTCGAGCAGGCCCGTGCCGTCGCTCGCCACGCGGGCGCCGAGCGCTTGCCACAAGGCAGCCTCGATGGCCAAGTGGTCCGCCAGCGCCAATCGCTGGAAAGCCCCCAGGGCCAGTTGGCCAGCCACCAACCGGGCTACGACCGCAGCCAGACCCTCAGTGACATCGGCGCCGGTGCCAGTTGGGAGCTGGACCTCGCCGGCGGCCTCCAGCGCGGCGAGCAGGCTGCGCTGCAAGACGCCCAGGCGGCCCAGGCCAGCCAAGCCAGTGTGCGGGTGACGGTGGCGGCCGAAGCGGCCGACGCCTATCTGCGCATCCGCGGCGCACAACAGCGCCTTCGTGTGGCGCAACAACAGATCGGCAACCAGAGCGACCTGCTCGGGCTGGTCGACAAGCGCCTGAGCCAAGGCATCGGCACGCAGCGTGAAGCCTCACAAGCACGCGCCGTGCTGCAACAGGCGCGCACCACCCTGGCGCCGCTGCGCACCGAACTGGCCATACAGCTCAACCGCCTCGACGTGCTGATGGGCGCCACGCCCGGCACTTACGCCCGTGAGCTGACCCGCAGCACGACGCAGGATTACGCCTATCAGGTGCCGCAGATTCCGGCCGACATCGCGCCCAGCGAGATGCTCCGCCGTCGCCCCGACGTGATCGCCGCCGAACGGCGCCTGGCGGCCAGCAACGAACGCATTGGCC
>Ga0233335_1000237_pt1 | contig 10257 bp, 10 predicted proteins | sample GEONDECOMP222_FD_180695 | JGI IMG/M metagenome (GOLD analysis project Ga0233335, IMG submission 180695) | Leaf litter microbial communities from Shasta-Trinity National Forest, California, United States - GEON-DECOMP-222 | ecosystem: Environmental > Terrestrial > Plant litter > Unclassified... | reverse complement strand
CTGTTGTACATCAAGAAGCTGGAAGCTCTCTTGGCTTGTTGGCTAGGCGGCGAGATGGTGTTGCCTGGGCGACTGCCAGCGTCCTGTTGTCATGATGAAATGCCTGTCGTACGCTTAGGTGTAGACCAGATCATCGTTCCGGTTCCTGTCAGGCATGCCCAGGTTGGGGATGGCAACCAGAGCAGCAACGCTAAGCACTGTCTTTCAGACTCAACGCCATGCCCCTGTTCTTGCTGGCAGATTTAAGAAAAGTTTCGAAAGCGCGACGTTAGGTCTTGCTTTCATTGCGGCAAGAGCACAAGACTACATATGAATATAGCTTTGATAACTTGATCTGTGCTGAGGCTGATTTCAATTATTATTCGCAACAAATAGCTAAGAAACTCTGATCCTGCTTTCGCCGTGGGCACGAATCCCCGAAAATTGTGAAAATGTAACTTCATTTATCCTAGTTTGCGGATCCTGATGGCAAAGCTGCTGAACCAAGCCTTGTTAAGTGACATCTGGGGTGATGAGGACAGCAGACTTGCCCTGGATGCGGCAGATGCAGGCACGTGGCGCTGCAATTTCATACGGCAGGTGATCACCCTGTCGACCTGTTCGTGTAGCCTTCTGGGCACCGAAACTCCCAGTATGTCCTTCCCGTCCTTCCTGACACTTCTCCACCCTGAGGATCGGCCGGTTGTTTCCAAAATCCTGCGGGACAGAGCCGGCGCGTCCGGCAGGTTCAATGTCGATTTCCGCCTGCTGACCGGAGACGATCAGGGTCCCTGGCTGCTGATGCGTGGAAGTTCAGCCGATGAAGATGGTCAGTCCATCGAGGCGCGGGGCCTCCTTATCGATGCGGGGCGCCAGAAAGCGGCAGAACAGGCGAACCGCCGTCTGGCCGCCCTGGTTGCCTCGTCCGACGATGCCATCGTAGGGGAGACGCTGGACGGCATCGTCACCGATTGGAACCGAAGTGCCGAGGTCATCTTCGGCTACACCGCGGTCGAGATGACGGGACGATCCGTCTCTATCCTGCTGCCGCAGGGACAGGAGGATGAGGTCGCGACAATCCTCGCCAAGATCAAGAATGATGAGCGGATCGAGCATTTCGAGACACGGCGGCGACGCAAGGATGGCGAGGTCATCGACATCTCGCTCAGCATATCCGTAGTCCGGGATAATGCCGGCCGTGCGACCGGACTCTCGAAGGTCGCCCGCGACATCACGTCAGCCAGACGCCTTGCGGTAAGGCTGACAGAGCGCGAGGCGCATCTGCAATCGGTGCTGGACACGGTTCCGGACGCCATGATCGTGATCGATACGCAAGGCATCATGCAGTCGTTCAGCGCTGCGGCAGAGCGGCTGTTCGGCTATACGTCCGACGAAGCGAGCGGCCGCAATGTCAGCATCCTCATGCCGGGCCCCTACAAGGAGCAGCATGACGGCTACCTGACCCGCTATCTGACAACCGGGGAGCGGCGGATCATCGGCATCGGACGGCTCGTCGTGGGGCAGCGCCGAGACGGATCAACCTTCCCGATGGAGCTTTCCATCGGCGAGATGCGCTCCGGCAGCCAGCGGTTTTTCACCGGTTTCATCCGTGACCTGACCGAGCCCCAGCAGACCCAGCAACGTCTGCACGAGCTGCAGGGGGCGCTGATCCATATGTCCCGCTTCACGGCACTGGGCGAAATGGCCTCGGCCCTGGCACATGAGCTCAACCAGCCGCTCACGGCCATCGCGAACTATCTCAAGGGCTGCCGGCGGTTGCTGGCGCCTGAGCGGAGCGACGCCACAATAGCCGCGCGCGACGCCATCGAGCGTGCCGCGGAACAGGCGCTGCGGGCGGGCCAGATCATCCGCCGGCTGCGCGACTTCGTGGCGCGTGGCGAAACCGAGCGGCAACTCGAGAACCTCGCCAAGCTGATCGAGGAGGCAAGCGCGCTGGCGCTTGTCGGTGGCAAGGAAGCGGGCATCCGGGCCGTGCTGGAGTTCGACCCATTGGTCGAGACGGTACTCGTCGACAAGATACAGATACAGCAGGTCCTGCTGAACCTGCTGCGCAATGCCCTGGAAGCCATGCAGGACTCTCCGGTCCGAAGCCTCCTGGTCAAGACACGGCGGATGGATCGCGACGCGGTCGAGATCAGCGTCACCGATACCGGCATCGGCATCGCTCCGGAGATCGCAGAGCAATTGTTCCAGCCTTTCATCACCACCAAGCCGCAGGGCATGGGCGTCGGGTTGTCGATCTCCCGGACGATCATGGAGGCGCATGGCGGACGCCTGTGGGCCGAGCCGAACCCTGGAGGGGGCACGGTCTTCCGGCTGAGGCTGCCTTTGGCTCCGGGAGGATCGGTCAACGATGGCGAGTGAAGCCGTGGTGCATCTGATCGACGACGACGACGGGGTGCGTCATTCGCTGGCCTTCCTGCTGACCACGGCCGGTTTGGCGGTTCGTGTCCACGAGACGGCCAGCGCGTTCCTCGATGTGCGCACGACGTTGCAGCCGGGATGCGTGGTCAGCGATATCCGCATGCCCGGAATCGATGGACTCGAGCTGCAACGCCGCATTACCGAACTGGAGCTTAATCTTCCCGTCATCATCATGACCGGCCACGGCGACATCGCGCTCGCGGTCCAGGCGATGAAGGCAGGGGCCATCGACTTCATCGAGAAGCCGTTCGATGACGAACTGATGCTGTCGGCGATACGCATCGCGCTCGATCGCCATGACGAGGTCGGCTACCGGAAAGCCGAAATCGTCGAGATCCAGACCAAGCTGCAGTCCTTGTCGTTGCGCGAGCGGCAGGTGCTGGACGGCCTTCTCGGCGGACATGCCAACAAGGTGATCGCCTATGATCTGAGCCTGAGCGCACGCACGGTGGAGGTCCATCGCGCGAACATCATGACCAAGATGGCCGCCACCAGCCTGTCCCTACTGGTACGCAAGGCGCTGGTCGCCGGCTTGCTGCCATCCGCCTGATTGAACCTTGAGCTGCATCAAGGTGTTTGATGACGATCTCCTTTTATGATGCGCCTGATGCTGTCCCGCAGGTGGTTGGAGGGGCGCGGAGTCGGATCATGACCATGAGGCAAGACATCGTTCTGGTTGTCGACGACGACTTCGCAGTAAGAGATTCGCTCAAATTCGCCCTGGAGATCGAAGGCCTGACCGTGCATGCCTGCTCCGGAGGCGCGGAGTTGCTGGCCCATCCGGAGTTGCTTCAGGCGCGCTGCATCGTGCTGGATTACAAGATGCCGCTCATGGACGGCTTCTCCGTGCTCGAGCGGCTGACGGCCTTGAATCTGCATATTCCGGTCATTGTCATCACCGCGCATGCCACCCAGGGTCTGCGTGACCGGGCGGCCCAGGCCGGCATCCAGCATGTTCTCGAGAAGCCGCTTTTCAACGGCTCCCTGCTGGACAGCATCCATGCCGTCCTCGGCCGTGGAAAGGCATCGGTGGAGATCCCGTCCTTCGGCTAGGCCTGAGGATGATGTCGGCAGTCTACGTATAATCCCGTAGGGGCTCACCCACTACGCAGAACCGGCGATGGGGCTAGACAGGGAGTCGATCGACATTGTCTGGAGAGCCCGATGCTCACGTCTTTTGCACCTTCCAACCGTCAAGCCGCTCCAGCCCTTCAAGGCCTGCCGATACAGGGCCTGCGGATGAATGGCGCAGAAGCAACCCAGTCATCGCGGCCCGGCCCCACCGGGACAACACTGCATTTTGCCCAGGATCAGGAGATCTACTGCGAGTCTGACGAGGCCAACCTCTTCTTCAAGGTTGTGTCCGGTGTCGTACGGACCTGCAAGTTCCTCTATGATGGACGGAGGCAGATCGATGCCTTCCATAGTGAGGGTGATGTGTTCGGCGTCGAAGCTTCGGCTGAATACAGCTACTCGGCCGAGGCCGTTTGCGATTGCACGCTCGTCTCCTACAGGCGCCAGGAAATGGATGTGTCAGCTCTCGAGGATACCGGATTCTACAGGCAGCTGTTCTCGTATGCGATGCGCAGCGTCGCACGTGCGCAAGGCCATGCGCTGCTGCTTGGACGCAAGAGCGCGCTCGAGAAGGTGGTTGCCTTCCTGCTCGACTGGGCTCGGCATTCAACCGACAACGAGATGATCGTGCTTGCGATGACGCGACAGGATATTGCGGATTATCTCGGGCTTACGATCGAGACGGTGTCGCGCACTTTGTCTTTGCTGGAGCGGGATGGCGTCATCGGCCTGATGTCCGCACGACAGATACGCATAATCCGGCCGGCGACGCTCCAGGCCCTGAACTCCTAGCCGGGCAGCATGGATCCAGTATCGATATAGCGTTGATGGAACGACAATGCCTCATCCAGCAAGGTTGGCGACTGCAGCCCGTAGGACCCTTTGAGCGCGCGCTGGTAGTAATCCTCAAGGATCGGCCGATAAGTCGGATGGGCGCAATTGTCGATGATCACGCGCGCGCGCTGCTTCGGAGACAGGCCGCGCAGATCCGCCAGCCCCTGCTCGGTGACCAGCACCTGCACGTCCTGGGTGATGTGGTCCACGTGGGAAGCATGCGGCACGATTGAGGAGATGGCGCCATTTTTCGCCACAGAAGGCGTCATGAAGATCGAGATATACGCGTTGCGCGCGAAATCCCCGGAACCGCCAATACCATTCTGTATCCGTGAGCCCATGATATGCGTGGAGTTTACGTTGCCGAAGATGTCGGCCTCGATCAGCCCGTTCATGGCAATGCAGCCCAGGCGCCGTATGAGCTCCGGATGGTTGCTGATTTCCTGCGGCCGCAGGATCAGCCGGCTGCGAAAGCTGTTCATGCGGGTGTTGATGTCCAACGCCGCCTTCGGGCTGAGCGAAAAGGCGGTGGCGGAGGCCACACGCAGGCGGCCGCTGTCGAGCAGGTCGAGCATTCCATCCTGGATCACCTCGGTATAGGCCGTAAGCTGCTCGAACGGGCTGTCCATCAGGCCGGTAAGCACCGCGTTGGCAACGTTGCCAACACCCGACTGCAGCGGCAGCAGGGAGGCCGGCAACCTGCCCTTTGCGACTTCATGGCGAAGGAACTCGATCAGGTGACCGGCAATCGCTTTCGCGGAATCATCCGGTTCCGCAAAGGCTGCATTGCGATCCGGCGCATGCGTCTCGACGATGGCGACGATCTTGTCCGGGTCGCAGGTGAAATGCGGTACCCCGATGCGGTCATCCGGCCGTGTCAGCATGATCGGCTTGCGGTCCGGTGGCAAGGCGGTGCCGTAGTAGATGTCGTGCATGCCGTCGAGGGCCGGGCTTTGCCAGGAGTTGACCTCGAGAATTACCTGGCTGGCACGATCGAGCCAGGTCTTGTTGTTGCCCACCGATGAGGATGGGACCAGTGTACCGTCCTCGCGTATGGCAGACACCTCGATGACCGCGGTATCGAGCGGTCCCAGGAAGCCCTGCCACGCTACCGGCGCAACCTGGCTGAGATGCATGTCGAGATATTCCATCTTGCCGCTGTTGATCTTCTCGCGGCAGATCGGATCGGAGTTGTAAGGCAGACGGAACTCGATGCCATCGACGAGCGCCAGCGCGCCGTCGAGTTCCGGCCCGGTCGAGGCACCGGTCCAGACCTTGAGGCTGAATTTATCACCGGCGGCATGCGCTGCAGTGATCCGGTCGGCCATCGCCAGCGGCACGACCTTTGGATAGCCGGAGCCGGTAAACCCACTCATTCCTACCGTGGTGCCGGCGGCCACAAAGCGTGCCGCAGCCTCTGCCGGCATGATTTTGCGCTGGAGCGCCTGGGCGCGAACCCGACCGCCATGACCGCCATTGTCGGGCATCATATCAAACTGCTTCCTTGCTGGCCGACGATCATGGACGCTGCAACGAAGCCGCACAAGGCACGGCGTTCCGGCAGGCGTCAAACCAGACCCGGTGCTCTAGAAGCGATAGCCAATGCCGAGCCCGATGACCGTTGGATCGAGCGACGTCCGCGCACGAATGGTGCCGCCGTTGATGCGGGCCCTGGTGTTCAGGAACATCTGCTTGGCATCCGCATTGAGGAACCAGTGGCCGGTTACGTTGTAGTCGACACCGACCTGGATGGTCGGGCCGACAGCCGTATCGAAGCCGACCTTGGTGATGGTCGGCCTGGCTGGAGACGTATCATAGAACCAGGCCACGGTGACGCCCGCGCCGACATAGGGGCTGAGGCGGGCATGTGGCATGAAGTGATATTGCAGCGTAAGAGTCGGCGGAAGCACATAGGTGCTGCCAACGTCGACATGGCCTATGGCAGTGCCGGAAGCCGAAACTTCGTGACGTGTGCTGGCAGCAATCAGCTCCGTAGCCAGATGATCGGTAAAGAAATAGGACAGGTCGACTTCGGGTGCGACCTGATTGGTGGTTTCCACCGACCCACCGAGGCTGGTGGAACTGGACTTGTTCTCCGGCAGTACGCCAAGGGCACGCAGCCTGACCATGAAAGTACCAGCAGTTTTTCCAACCGGTATCATATCGAACGGATCTGCGGCCGACGCGTAGCCAGGAGCCACAGTCAGCACCGAAAGCGCGAGCAGGAATATTATTCGGGAGAACATCGTTTGGGACTTTCAGAACAAGCTGTCATTCCCAGAAGGCGACGATCGCAGCAACCACGCCTTGACCTGTATCAATCGATAATGAGCTGCACCACGAAGGCGGTCTTCAGCAGGCCAGCGTCGGCGCCATCTCGATCAGGAAGTCCATGACGGTACGGGTACGCAACGGCAACTTGCGCGGGCCAGGGTAGACCAGATGCAGCGGCAGATCGCGCAGCCGCCAATCCGGCATCAGCCTTACCAGCATCCCGGACAGGATCTCGGCCTTGACCTGGAAAAAAGGCAGCACCGCCAACCCCAACCCTTCCATCGCCGCCCGGTGGACCGCTTCGCTGTTGTTGGCGCGGAAGCGTCCAGTGGCGGGAACGATGATGCCATCCTGGCCGGTTGGTGGCTGGGCCGGAATGAATTCCCATTCGCGTCGTGTGGCGCCATAGGTATAGGCGATGCAACGATGTTCGGCGAGATCCCGCGGATGCAACGGCGACGCGCGATCGCTCAGATAGGGAGGTGACGCCACCAGGATCCGCTCGACGTCCACAAGCCTGCGGGTGATCAGCGCGCTGTCCCCGATCTCGCCGACCCGGATGGCAAGATCAAGCCCCTCCTCGACCATGTCGCCGAAGCTGTCGCGCATCACGACCTCGATCGACAACCCCGACCAGCGTTCCAGCAGCAACCCTATGATGGCGGTAAGGTGCAGCCCGAAGGCCGTGGTGGTGCCGATGCGGACCAGGCCGGCGGGAACAGCCTGGGTTCGACCCAGGGTTGCCTCCGCGGCCTCCAGCAACTCGATCATGTCACGGGCATAGGCGAGTAGGCTGCGGCCATCCTCGGTGAGGGACAGGCTGCGCGTGGTGCGGCTCAACACGCGCACCCTGAAATGACGTTCCAGTTCGGCAATCTGGCGCGAGACGGTAGGTTGGCTGACACCGGTTTCACGAGACACCGCAGAGAAAGAACCGGTCTCGGCGACACGTGCGAAACTACGCAGGGCCGTCAGCAGATCCATTGCAGCCACTCTACCGGTTGGTGCGCTGCATTCATACGCGACGCCTATAAGACATCTACGCAAAGAAGCGTTTATACGTCAATCGGCCAGGCGCATGGTCCTTCGTATCGGGACGTCGGAGAGGAACCGGACCAGCCGGCTCCGTCCAGACCGCCGTCCCGCAACCAGGGATCCAGACCATGCTATCATTCAATGTTGCCCGTTTCCTGCAGGTGGCTTCCTTGGCTGGCTTGATGATGGCCGGGCTGACCGCCTGCAGCACCATCCCCGTGAGCACAGGACCTACCAGCCTTGGCGCCAATGACAGCTGCTCGACATTATCGCCGATTGAAGACTGTCTTGATTTGAACGGCCTGTTGCCGAACAAGACCGTGCCCAACGTCGCGACCTACGGCTGATGTGGACGCCGCTTCCGCTCAGGAAATACCTGCTCAGTGCGAGACGAACGAGCACCGGTCGGCATGCAGCAGCAGGTCGCGCGTGACACCACCGAGCGCCCACTCGCGCAGACGGCTGTGCCCGTAGGCGCCGGCGACCACCATGTCGGCATTCTGTTCCCGGGCAACCACCCTCAGCTGGACGACGTCGTCTCCGGCCGAAGGCAGTGCCAGGGATCTTGCTCTGACACCGTGACGTTTGAGCCAGTGCACGACATCGGCAAGATGCGTACGGCTTGCGGCTAGACACTCCTCGTCCGCGAGCTCGACGACCGTCACCTGGCCGACCCTTTTCAGCAGCGGTAATGCGTCATGCGTTGCACGGCGAGCTTCGCGCGTGTCCTTCCAGCCAATCACCACCCGATCAAGTACCAGTTCATCAACGACCGCCGGCACGATGAGGACCGGACGTCCGGCTTGCATGATCAGGTCGCCCTTGTTGACCTGCTGCGATGCGTTGGGCAGCGCTCCTGAGTTTCCACCGGTAAGAATGAGATCAGCACTGCGAGCCTCATGGGCGACATAGTTGGCCAAAGGGGAAAATGTTATGCTTGACCGCCACATGATGTTTCCGGCACAGGCGCCAAGGGCGTTCCTGAATTCGGCCTCGGCCGTCTTGATCTGCTTTTCTATATCGTCGCGATCCTGCTCAATGATACCGGCGGCAACATAGCAGCCACTGCCGTAGACAATCTGCATGGGCTGGCAGGCAGCGATGCCGACGACGTCGGCATGAAACTGCTCTGCGAGATGTCCGGCAATCCGCAAAATTCTTGTATTGGAGCTGCCTGCTTCCAACTGCACCATCAATGTCGGGTAGGTCATGATTGATCTCCTTCAGGTAGAAGAGTTTCTGCCGCCTCAATGACGCGGGTCGGCGGCATGTGGCATATAAAGCAGCTGCAGCCGCGATCCCGATCGATCTCGAGGCTCGCGTCCTTATCCTGCAGCAATGTCCTGATCAGTCGCATGCCGAAGCCATGGCTGCGGGCCGGATCGAAATCGGCCGGTAGCTGTCCCTGGTCGCAGACCGTCAGCACGCCATTACCGCCGGTCGGCTGGCGAAATGTCACAGTTATGACGCCGGTCCCGTGCTTGAGCGCGTTGGTCACGAGTTCCGTCAGCACGAGACCCAGGGTCGAGATATCCTCAATGGGCCAGGCTACCGGATCGGCTGCAAGGTCGATCCGCCGATACTCTGCAGTCGAGACAATCCCGGAACGTAGATCCTCGACCAGTTCTTTGAGGTACGTGGCAACCTCCATGATCGATGACGATGATCCGAGCCCGTAGAGCCGGTGATGGATGGAGGCGACCGTTCTTATTCGTGCGGCACTTTCCAGCAGCTCGGTGGAGGCCTGCTTGTCCTGGGTGGCACGTCCCTGCATCAGCAGCAGGCTCTGGACGAGTTGCAGGCTGTTCCTCACACGGTGATGCGTCTCCAGCATAGCCAGCTTGGCTTCAGAAAGAATGGCAGCTCGCTCGATCTGTTTGGCCGGCGTCGCGTGCGTCTCGATAGGCCGCTGCCTCCCAACGGCCATGGCGATCAGGTCGGCTAAAATCTGCAGGAACGGCATATCCAACCCGTCAAGGCCTCGCTCGCTGGAACCGCCGACTTGCAACACTCCAAAACGGCAGCGCAGCGTACTGATCAGCACATCGACGCTGTGGGTCGATGCAGGCACTGCAAACCGTTCCTGCACAATTCCTCCAACAAGACCATGATGCCAGCCGACACCGGCACGCATCAGAAACTCGTTGGTGGCTTGCCTGTGCTCCAGCACGGCGGCGTACTCACACCTGGCGCCTTCGACGGCTACCCGGCATGCTTCGTCCAGCACAGGTTGCAATGCCTCGGTGCGAAGAGTGAAACGCGCAAAACCTGCAACCAGCTCCTGCTGCTCCAGGCGCAACCGAAGCTCTGCCTTGATCGTTCTGATGTTTCCATGGCAGGTCATTTCTGAAGTTCCGGGCCGGTTCTTGTCATGGGATCGGGTTTTCCTCATTCCTGGACCGCGATCATTCCGCTTATCCGTTGGAGGCGCCCCTTGTTGCAGGAAAATGCCGGCCACGTTATCCCCCATGCTTTTCGACAGGAACGATTCATAGCCGTTCGCATTCGAGTTCAGCTTGATGCAGATCAAAGCGGACCGATCTTCGGGAAGTCATCCTGGTTGGTGGCTGAGACGTGCGGCAGTGTGAAGCTGTCCGGCTCTGCCACAGGCAACCG
>Ga0233335_1000236_pt1 | contig 10342 bp, 8 predicted proteins | sample GEONDECOMP222_FD_180695 | JGI IMG/M metagenome (GOLD analysis project Ga0233335, IMG submission 180695) | Leaf litter microbial communities from Shasta-Trinity National Forest, California, United States - GEON-DECOMP-222 | ecosystem: Environmental > Terrestrial > Plant litter > Unclassified... | reverse complement strand
CCCACCAGTACCGCCAGAGTGTTGCGTTGAAAACCAGCTCTCATTTCCCTATATCCCCGATGTTTCAAAGCACTCGAATGGCGCTTTAAGTGGTACAGCCACTCCCAGCCGTCCCCAGGGACTACATCCTGGGGCGGCAATATATGAATACTAATTATTATCATTTGCAACAAAATTTATACTTTTAAAGCGAAAAGGATCTCTTCCTGGCCCAAAACGGCGGACACAACACACCTGAAATCTGATGTGCGCTATATGCGCCCTGATCAAACCCATGAATTTCGGGCACAAAAAAGCCACTTTCGAGAAGTGGCTTAGGTATCTGATTTCAATCAGGAATAGATGGCCTGGACAGAGCGATTCGAATACGCCTCCCTTACAACCCCATGTGAGTGCGCCACAGAGAATGGACGGAGCTCAATCATACAATTGGACGATGGTTAAAAATGAGATTGGACGCTAACCAGCCCTAAGATTGGACGGAGCTACTCCCCGGATTTACACCGCTTTCAACCCCCGGCCCTCAGGCCGTAACGTGAACACCCCCCCTTATGTAGTAGGTCTAGCGATAGAGATCTTGCCCCCCTCATCATCCGGAAGTCGCTGCGGCCCTGTAGCGGGCTGAATGTGGTGCACGTCTCTTCAGTTGGGGGCTTCCCCTACCCGCCCGCCATCCACGGGCAGGCATACACCGGTAACATGCGCAGCCGCTTCGCCGAGTAGAAAAGCCACGGCCGCGGCAACGTTGCCTGGCGTACCCGGGCCGCCCAGCGCCGAAGTCGCCGTGGCGACGCCGGCTTTCATCTGTTCAAGGCGTGGTGACGCGATAGGCCCTGGAGCGACGGTATTGACGCGCACGCCGTGTCGGCCATATTGGGTGGCCAGCCCCTGAGCCAGCAAGTTGAGGGCGGCATTGGCGCACGCCCCCGGTAGATGCCGTGGCGGTGGGACGCTGCCACCACGGCCGCTGATCATGACGATGCTGCCTTGCCCCTGTTCGATCATCCTGGGTATCACCGCCCGCGCGGGGCGGATCGAGCCCATGAGCTTGGTATCGAACACCTGCAGCCAAGTGTCGTCGGTCAGATCGATGAACTCGCCGAAACCGGGCATCGTGGTGCACGTGACGAGGCCGTCGATGCGCCCCAAGCGTGTGTGGATCGACGCGGCACAAGCGTCTACGGCCGAGGCATCGGTCACGTCCAAGGGCAGTGGCCACAGACGTTCGCGGGCCGTCGGCAAGCTTTCGCGACGACGGCCACTGACGACCACGTGCGCGCCCTGCTCATGCAGGTGCTCGGCGATGGCGCTGCCCAGTGCGCCCGATGCGCCGGTGATCCAGTAGACAGGGTGGGGCATGGTTGACGCTCCTTCAAAAAATTGGCAGGACGGATCGCATGCGCTAGGCGAGAAGGTTTTGCAAACTCGGCAGCTGCCGCTGTTGATCGAGTGCGGTGATCTGCAAGAGCACGGCCTGCGCTCCGCATTCTGCGGCCTTGGCCTGGCGTTGTGCGTCACCGAGCGGCGCCTCGGGTGAGCCGGGCAGCGCCGTGCAGGTCTGCTCCAGCACTCGGCCATCAGCCAGCTCCACGCGAACGCTCGCGGGTGCAAGCTCGGCAGCGTTATGCGCGTCTACGTGTAACTCGATGCGCGGCAACAACTCAGTGATCCGCGGGTCCAGTACCGCCTCGGGCCGCAGATCGTCCAGGCTCAAACGGCCGCGCAACAGCACTGCCGCCAGCTGATAGCGCAGGTTGAATTGCGCCAGCACCTGCAGGTCGGCGCTCGGGTCGAACGCGCCGCCAACCAGCCGCTGCATGAAGGGCGAAATGGTCGCCGTCACCGTTGCCACCTGCTCCAGCGAGAACGGTACCCGTTCATGCAGATCGAGCAACGCCTGAATCGACGCATGGCCGCACGCGCACACCGCAAAGGCCTTGATCGCCGTGTCCAGCAACTGCCAGCACTCGCCCCAGCCGTCCAGTACCGCCTGGTCTTCACCCGCCTGATACAGCGCACGAATCCCGAAGCGGCCTTCCAACGCCTGTTGGGGCGCGGTCGCACCCGCCTGGGCCAATAAGGCCGCTTGCATGCCAGTGCGCACCGCCAATGCCGGTTGCAGGCGCTTGGCCAAGGTCGGCTCGACATTGGCTTGCTGGGTACCGGAAGCCTGCACGGCCGCCAATCCCAAGGCATGGACGAGTTGATCGAGACTCAGCTCCAACAGCAAACCGCTGGCCAGTGCGGCCCCCATCCCGCCATACAGCGAAGTGGGCGACCAGCCCCGCGAAGGCCCCTGAGCACTGCGCGACAAGCGGCTGACCAGCTCGCTGGCGGCCACATACGCTGTCAACATCTGACGCGGCGAGCGCTGGCAATGCTCGGCCATCGCCCAGGCCGCCGGCAGTGTGACCAGATCAGCGTGTACCGCGCCGTTCAGGCTGTCGTAATCCAGCGCAGCGGCGCTCAGGGTGTTGGCGAAAGCGGCATCAGCAGGTGCCAGAGCCCGTCGGCCCCGTCCGTCAGCCAAGCCGCAGGCCTCGTCAAACCACACCTGGCACGCCCCAGGCGCGCCGATCAAGGCATCGCTCAGCTTGCGCGTGCTGGCTTGCGCGCGCCCGGCTACCGACACCAGCAACAGGTCTTCGATTAATGCCTGAGCCTTGGTGCGGACCTTAGCGGGCAATGCCTCGTACTGTAAAGCCATGGCCGCCTGGGCGATCCGCCGGGTCAGGGATGGCCCATCACCGTGCATGAGGATGCTGCGGCCGCGCCAAGCCGAGGTGCTCACGCAGGGTACGCCCCTCATAATGCGTGCGGAACAGCCCGCGGCGCTGCAACTCCGGCACCACCTGTTCGGTGAAATCCCGCAGCCCCACGGGCAGGTGCGCCGGCATGATATTGAAGCCGTCGGCTGCGCCCTGCTCCAGCCACTGCTGCATCACATCGCTGATGTCCGCCGGCGTGCCCACCAGGGTCAGGTGGCCGCGCGCGCCCACTACCCGCTGATACAGCTGGCGGATGCTCAGGTTGTCGCGGCGCGCCATGTCGATCAGCAACTGGCGCCGGCTCTGTGGACCATTGGCGGGCGGCAGATCCGGCAGCGGCCCATCGAGGTCGTAGCCACCCAAATCGACCTCGCCCAGGGTGGTTGCCAGCGTCGCCAGGCCCAGCTTGGGCAGCACGCGGTCCTGCAGTTGCTGGAATTTTTCTTCGGCCTCGCTGCGGGTGGGCGCCACCACCGGCAGCAGGCCCGGCATGATCAGCAACTGCTGCGGATCGCGCCCAGCCTCTTGGGCCAGAACCTTCATGTCGCGATAAAAGCGCCGAGCATCTTCCAGCCGCTGCTGGGCGGTAAAGATCACGTCTGCGGTACCCGCCCCCAAGCGCTTGCCGGTGTCCGACGACCCCGCCTGGACTACCACCGGGTGCCCCTGCGGAGAACGCGCCTGAGTCAGCGGGCCCTTGACCGCGAAGTGCTCGCCTTGGTGATCGAGCACGTGCAGGCGGCGCGGGTCGAAGAACTGCCCGGCCGTTTTGTCCTCGATGAAAGCCTCATCCTCCCAGGTGTCCCACAGGCCCTTGACCACCTGCAAAAATTCCTCGGCGCGAGCGTAGCGATCACCGTGCACGGCATGATTGCTGCGGCTGAAATTGAGCGCCTCCGCCTCGTTATTGGAGGTCACCAGATTCCAGCCAGCACGCCCTTGGCTGATGTGATCAAGGGAGGCAAAACTGCGTGCCAGGCTATAGGGTTCGTTGTAAGTGGTGGTCGCGGTGCCGATCAGGCCGATACGCTGGGTGACCATCGCCAGCGCCGACAGCGCCGTGAGCGGGTCCCAATGGATGGCGCGGGCGCTGTGCTGCAGGGCGTCCAGGTCGTTGGCGCCGCGCATGGCATAGGAGTCCTGGATGAACAGCAGGTCGAAGCACGCGGCTTCGGCCAACTGCGCCAGCTCGATTTGCTGATGAAAGTCCCGCGCGGCGGCGGCGCCCGCGCCTGGGTCGCGCCAGCCCGCGATGTGATGCCCGGTTTCCTGGATGAACAGGCCGAGATGCAATTGACGCGACATGGTCGGCCCTCAGCGTTGCAAGGTGGAGTCAAAGGTCGCGCCCAATTGCGCCTGACCGATGATCTGCGCGGTGCGATCGTGCCCGGCATGCACCACGAAGGTTTCGATGTTGCGCGCGGTACGGCCCAATGGATGCTCTTCGAACTGCGCGGTGGCGCCTGCCGACAGCAGTACGCTCTGTAGGGCACTGAAGGCGCTGCGGGCCGCGGTGGACTTGGCACTCATGGAGGTCAGCTCGGCGTGCACCACATCGTTGCCGCGCCAGCTCTGCACGGCACGATCAAACAACGCTGCGGCCGCATCGATCTGCATCTTCACCTCGCCCACGCGCAGCTGAGTGTAAGGGTCGTTGCCCTTGTTGCGCCCGCGCTGGTAGTCCAGATACCAATCGAACAAGCCCTCGGTAGTGCCCAGGTAGTTGGCCGCGAAGCCCAGATGGAAACGCCCCTGCCAGCGTTGACGAGCGAAAGCGCCGGGCTCGCCGAGGAGATGGTTGTCAGGCACGAAGACGTTTTCCAGGCGCATGATCGGGCTGCGCGCTGCGCGCATGCCGTGGGGCTGGTACCAGGCATCGTCCCAGCTGACGCCGGGCATGTCCGGGCGAATCAGCATCATCTGCAGATTACCCAGGTAGCCTTCCACGCCATCGAGCGCCACCGAGGTGATGATCAGGTCGGCGATGGTGCCGTTGGTCACGAAGTTCTTTACCCCATTGACCAGCCATCCGCCATCGACCCGCACGGCGCGGGTCTTCATCTCATACATGTTGACTCGGCCCGGCTCACTGCCCACCGCCGAGAAAATGCTGAATTTTTCCAATGCCGGTTTGACGAACAGCTCGATCTGCTCCGGTGTACCGATGGTTTCCAGCTGCCACAGCGCATGGTTGTGCAGTTGGAAACAATGGCCGGTGGCGCTGTCGGCGCGGCAGAGAGTGCGCAGCATGTTGAGGAACAGCTCAGGCTGCGCACCCTTGAGGCTGCCGTCCGGGCCGCCCAGGGCCTGGGAATGAGTGACGTGTAACAGGCCCTGGGTCTGCAGCGCTTGCAGGCTGGCGATCGGCGCTACGCCTTCGCGATCGGACTGCGCGCCCACCTCTCGAAAGCTTTCGGCCAGGCCCAGCAGTTGCGGGAGGGCATCATTGAGTTGCAGGTAATTGGACATGACAGGTTCCTGGTAAAAGGTGGCCACTCAGCTGTGCCGCACTGAAGGGTGAAAGAGGGAGTCGACGGCCAGTGGCGCTGGCAACAGCGCCTGATCCACCAGGTACTCGATGAACCATTGCAGATTGTCGCGGTTGGCCTTGAGGCCGCTGGCAAAGAGCTGGTCGCCGAAGTCGGCGCAGCTCTGCTGCCACGCCAGGCGGCCCAGCGGCATAGCGGTGTAGGCGTAGTCTTCATAGGCGTGGCGGGTCTTGTGCTGGGCATCTTCCCAAGCGTCCAGCAGGTACTGGGGCAAGGCGGCAAAGCGCTCGGCCACGTCCTCGCGAATGGCCAGCACATGCATGGCCGGGAAACACTGGCGCTCGGCAAAATAGGCCAGGCACTCGGCGCGCTGATCGCCGAACAGCGGCCGAATGCCCCCCCGCCCTTCGAGTACGGCACGTGGCGGGCGTGGATCGATGTAGGCATCCACCGCGCCGTCGACGAGCATTTGCGCGCCCGTGACTCCGACCGGCATAGGTTGCAAACACACCCGCGAGTCGGCGAAGGCGAGCTGTTCGGCGCCTTCCGCGAGCCAGTGGATGTCCTGCCAGTCGACACCGTGGCGGGACTTCAAATCGCCCTTGGCCAATACCGACAGACTCACCTGCCAACCACGGATCGCCACGCGCCGGCCGCGCAGGTCGGCGGGTGTTTCGACCCCGTTGCCAGCCTTGACGTAGATATGGTTGGCGCTGAACAGCCGGCGCGGGAACACCGGCACCGCGGTGAACGCCGCGCCACGGGCCTTGGCCATGATGTAGGAGGCCAGCGACACCTCGGCCACCGCAAACTCGCCGTCACGCAGCATGCGGCCATGGCGATCAAGACCGTCGCGGCCAGGGCTGCTCATGCCAACGTCCAGCGCGTGCAGGTGAAAGCCCTCGGCGCGCGGCAACCAGCCGAGGAAGAACGGCAGATGCCGATCGAAATTGGCCAGGGCGATGGTCAAAGGCGTGCTCATGCCGTCACCTCGATGATTCCGAGCCGGGTCATTGCAAGGTTTCCTGGGCCAGCCGGGTGGCTTGCAGCGCCTTGTCGGCATTGGCTTCGGAGTTGAAGGTCAGGCCTTTCTGGAAGCCTTCGGCGGTCAGCGCGCTGGCGGCCAGGCCGGGTTTGACGTCGGTACGCCGCGAGTTGACGAAGCCGCGCGCGGCCCAATCGGCCTGGGCCGGTTGCGACAGGAACCAGTTGACGAAGACCTTGGCAGCGTTCGGATGCGGTGCCTGGTGCATCAGCGCAATGGCCCCCCAGCCCGGCGTCCAGGCCGTGCGCTCAGGCGGCGTCTGCAGGGCTTCGACCGACTCTGCCAGGCCCTGATTCTTGAGCGAGGCGACTTCCGACGGGCTCAGGCCCGACGTGATCGGGTAGGCCCCTTGGGCGACCCAGTCCTGCAACTGGCGATTGCTGGAAGCAAGGACCGGTTGCTGCTGGGTCAGGAATTGGCGCGCCTTGTCGGTGCCCAAAGTGGTCTGCAGCAAGGTGATCAGATGGCCGCTGCCACGGGTGCGCGGGTCAAGAATGGCGATCTTGCCTTTCCATTTCGGGTCGAGCAGCTCTTCCAGACTACCCAGTTCGCCGACCGGCACTTTGCTGCGATCGATGTTGACGTTGTTCTGCTTGCCGGCCTGGAAGGCATATACATAGGCCTGCTGCTTGTCGAGGAAGCCCGCCGCGAACCCGCCCAGCCAGTTCTGGTCCGCCAGTACTGCGGGCTGAGTGATCAGCGGGCGGATCGGGTCATACCAGCCTTCAGGCAACTGCTGGGTGAACGCCGAACCGCTAAAGCCCTGGATAGTCAGGTCCCAAAGATAGCGATTGACGCGACGCTCGTTGCGAATGCGCGCCTCGAATTCGGGCGAGCTGACACCGGTATATTCCAGGCGAATCTTCGGGTAAGCCTTCTGAAACTGCTCGATCGCCTGGCGGTAGGGCTGGATGGCCGGGCCGAGTAAAGTCAGCGAGCCTTCCTTTTCGGCGGCTGCCACCACTTGATTCCAATCTTCAGCCTGAGCAGCCGCGCTGAATGTAGCGCCCACGAGCACGGCGGCGCTGATCCATGTTGGTTTGAACATCGGTCTATTCCTGATGAGCCAGCGCGCTGGCGTGGGGATGATGGGTAAAGCGGATGCCAACCGATTGCCCGGGCGGCGTCAGCGATTCACGCGACTGATAGGCCATGAGCCATTGGGTGTCATCGAGTTGCACGTAGGTTTCGAAGCGATCGCCGGCGAACACGCTGTGGCTGACTCGTCCGTGCAAGTTCGGCGCTGCTGCGCCAGTGGTGTCGAGCAGCACGTGCTCGGGGCGAACCAGCACTGCCAGCGCGCAATCCACGGGCGCATCCGGAACTGCGCCGAGGCGGACCTGAACACCGCCAACATTGGCATGCAGGCGGTCACCCATCAGCCGTCCGCGCAACGGCGAGCCACGCCCGACAAAGCCCTGCACAAAAGCCGTCGCGGGCCGGTCGTGGATCTGTTCGGCGGTGCCGATCTGCTCGACGCGCCCGGCGCGCAATACCGCGATGCGGTCGGACAGCGCAAAGGCATCGTCCTGATCATGGGTCACCAGCACCACGGTCAGCCCAAGGCGCTGCTGTAGCGTCTTGAGCTCCTGGCGCAGCTGCTTGCGCAGCTGGATATCCAGGTTGCTGAAGGGTTCGTCGAGCAACAGCAGCTTGGGATCGCCGACCAGCGCACGAGCCATGGCCACCCGCTGCTGCTGGCCGCCGCTGAGCTGATGGGCCGGGCGCTGGGCGTAGTCCTCAAGGCCTACGCTGGCCAAGGTGGCGAGTACCTTGGCATTGAGCGTCTGGCGATCTACCCGGCGATGACGCAGCGGGTAGGCGACGTTGTCGAAGACACTCAGGTGCGGCCACACCGCGTAGCTTTGGAACACCAGGCCGATGCCGCGTTTCTGCGGCGGGATCAGGGTTTTCTGAGCGCTGTCGAACCAAGACTCGCCGGCGAAATACAGCGCGCCGTGATCGGCCTGTTCGAGCCCGGCCAGAATGCGCAGTAGGGTGGTCTTGCCGCAGCCGCTGGCGCCCAGCAGGGTGAAGATCTCGCCGCTGTGGATGTCCAGGCTGAGGTCGTCCAGCACGCGCTGCCCACCGAATTTTTTGGTGATGTGTCGAATTTCCAGCATGACTACCTCTGGCCTTGTGGCAGGCGTTGAGAATCGGGGCGGTGTGCCTCAGTGCGATAACCCAGACGCCGGGCAATCAGCGCCGCGACGATGGCCATCCCGGCGATCAGTACGCCGATCACCGCCGAGGCTTCGAAGCGGCCCTCGGCGATGTATTCCAGCTGCAGCATCGACAGCGGCTGGTTATCGCTGCTGACCAACAGCGACAGGTGACTGATATCCCGCGCTGCCGAAATGAACGCCATCACTGCGACCACCATGATGGAGCGCGCGCACAGGGGCATGACGATGCTCAGCACCGCTCGCCAGGCCGACACGCCGCTGATCCAGGCAGCTTCTTCGAGCTCCTGGCTCAGTTGCAGCAATTGGCTGCGAATTAGCTGCACGCCTAAGGTGATGGACGCCAGGGTCACGGTCACGATCAGGCTCAGGGTCGAGCCGTACAGCCAGTTCAGGCCGCTGTGCAGGATCAGCCAGAGCAACGCCAGCGATGCCAGCACGCCGGGGATGCTGAACGGCAGCCACGAGGCGAATTCCAGGAGTGCCCTGCCGGCTCGGCGCGAACGCACGATGGTGTAGGCCACTGCCAGGCTCAGGGCTGCCGTGAGCAACGCGCTGCCAGCGGCGATCTCTAGGGTGTTGCGCACCGCGCCGAGAAAGATCGGATCGCCCAGCACGCTGTGCCAGTGATCCAAGGTCCAGGGCTGGCGCAAATTAAAAAAGCCGAAGCGGCGCATCAGGCTGCTAAGCACCAGGAACACCAGCGGCACCACGGTCAGCACCAGCGCGAAGGCACCCACCAGCACTGTCAAAGGCCAACGCCAACGCCCCAGCGCCATGACCGTGGTCTGCGCCTGACCGGACACGGTCACATGCTGGCCACCGCGCCCGCTGCGCCGGGACAGCCACGCCAGGACCATCATCACCACCACGATGAGAATGCCCAGCGCGAAGGCACTGGCGAAGTTGATCGGGTCGTAGCGGGTCATGTCGTAGATCAACGTGCTGTATACATCGATACGCTTGGGCGCGCCCAACACCAGTTCGATCTCGAAGGATTCCAGAGCCCGGATCACGCCCATGATCGCGGTCACCAGCAATGCCGGTTTGAGCAGCGGCAGCGTGACCTTGAGCAGCGCCTGCAGGCGGCTGTCGCCGGCCATGAGCGCGGCTTCTTCATAGCGCGCGTCCATGCTCTGGAACGCCGGGGTGAGCATCATGATCTTGGCCGACACCGTGGTGGTGATCAGGTGGGCAAAGACGATCCCACCCCAGCTGTAGATATCCAGCGGCGCATGGGTAAGGCCAAAGGTCTGCATCAGCCAGCGGTTGATCAGCCCGTTGTTGGGGTCGAGCAGCAGCGTCCAGCCCTGCACCACCGCCAGTGCCGGCAGGAAAAATGACACCCAGAAAGCGAATTCCAGCCAGCGCCGCCCCGGCAGATCGGTACGCCCCAGCAGCCAAGCAATGCCAATGCTTAGCGGCAGGGCAATGGCCTGGCTTACCAGGGTCAGGGTCAGGGTATTGCCCAGCGCCGAGAGGATACGTGGCTCTCGCAGCAAGGTGCGCCAGCCCTCCAGGCTCCAGCTGCTGGCGCCTTGCAATTCGCTTTGCAGGCTGCCTTGCAGCATGGCCACCAACGGCAGCACGGTGAATGCCACGAACACCAACACCAGCAAGGCGTATAGGCCGGCCTGCCAAGGCCAGCGCACGATACGGCGGGGCCGGAAGCGGTGGGTGGCGATCTTGTGACTGGCGGTCATCGGGCAATCTCGATGGCGGGTGGGTTGAGGTTCAAGGTCAGGCCCTATAGCAGCGCGAACTTGTAGCTGACGATCAGCTTGTTCTCGTCCACGAAGCCTTGCCCCCACTCGGCGTGCCTGCAAGGATTGGCGGTGCCACTGCGGTTATCGCGAT
>Ga0233335_1000235_pt1 | contig 10349 bp, 8 predicted proteins | sample GEONDECOMP222_FD_180695 | JGI IMG/M metagenome (GOLD analysis project Ga0233335, IMG submission 180695) | Leaf litter microbial communities from Shasta-Trinity National Forest, California, United States - GEON-DECOMP-222 | ecosystem: Environmental > Terrestrial > Plant litter > Unclassified... | reverse complement strand
GTCCAGCGTCGCCTATGACTATGCTGCGGCGCTGCGCGACGACAACCTTGATGTGCGGGCGATCTGGACCGGCGAGGTGGTGGATCTGGTCAGGGATATCCTCCCAGCCGGGCAACTGGTCGAGCAGATCGTCGCAGGTGCGCGGGAAGCGCTGCAACGGGGGGCGCGTCGATGCCTTTGAAGCCAGCTGCCGACATCGTCTACGTCAGCCACGGCCATGGCCCCGCCTTGGCCGTGGTCATGGCGCCGGTAATGCCGTATTGGGACGAAGGCCAGTTCTTCGCGCCGCTGACCGAGCGGCTGGTCGCGCTTGGGTATCGAGTGATGATCTTCGACAGTCTGTCGCTGCAACCCGCACCTGGGGATCTGGCGAGCTTTGCCGATGCCTGGCGGCAGATACTCCAAGGCCTGGGGCCGATCGAGTTGCTGGCCGGCAATGCCTTGGGCGGCGCGCTGGTGCAGAGTCTGCTGGCCAGCCGTTGGGCCGCGCAGATTCCTGCGACCTTGTTGATCAGCGCGCCCAGCCAGGCCGATGATCAACTGGATAAACGCTTGGGGTACATGGCCGAATTGGCGGCTGCGAGGGAGCTGAGCGAGGCCCTGCGCTGGCTGGACCATTGGGTATCACCCGACACCGGTACCGCAGGCCCCATCCCCACCTCTGCCGATAACCCTGTGGTGAGGGGGCTTGCTCCCGATAGGCCTAGCCTGCGTTACACCGAGTGTCAGACAGGGCCTGTCGGGGGCAAGCCCCCTCACCACAGGGGTGATGCGTGGCCCCAGAACACAGGGAATGCCCTGGCCTGCGAACGCCTCGAACGTGGCTTCGGCCTGCTTGAAAAACTCGATGTACGCGATGCGGTGCACGTCTACCCCGGCAAGCTGCTAAGCCTCTACGGCGAACAGTCGCACCTGGTACGCGCCAGCAACATCACCTTCGCGCGCACCGACCGCCACCTGGCCGCCAGCATCGCCGGCAGCGGCATGCGTGCGCATATCGAGCAACCGGCGCGGGTCTGGGCCTGTGTGCAGGAGCATCTGCATCTGAGCGCACAGATCGCGTTTTGAGCTGAATCTTCGCAAGCCTTACCGGCGCCTTCGCGGGCAAGCCTTGCTCCCACAGGTGTACGGCTCAGAAACTGTCAACTCTGTGGGAGCAGAGCTTGCTCGCGAAGGGGCCCGATCAGTCGACATCAATCCCCAGACAGGCCCCCGCCATGAACATCACCGACGCGCAATTCATCGACGTGCACTACCACTCTGGCCCCGACGCCTATCTGCGCCGCCACAGCGCCACCGCAGCCGGCGAACGCTACCAGCATCACAACGGCTGGGTAGTGCTCAAGAATCACCTCGGCTGCACCGCCGCTCAGGCCTGGGAAGCCCGTGCCCGCGGCCTGCCGGTGTCCGGCTCGATCGTGCTGAATGAAATTGCCGGCGGCCTCGACACCCGCGTGGTTGAACGCTCGCTGTGCCAGCACGATGCCGACCTGCGCTTTATCGTGCACCTGCCCACCGTCACCGGCCGCCAGCACAGCAGCCGTCTGGCCCGCACCCTCAGCCACCCGATCCTCAGTCAACGGCCGATCCAGCCGCTGACCGTCAGCGATGCCAGCGGCCAGCTCAACGCCGCCACCCTCGACCTGCTGCGCATGAGCCGCGACTATCCGTTGGTGATTTCCACCGGGCACGCCAACGGGCCGGAAGTGCTGCGGCTGGTGGAAGCGGCGGATCGTTTGGGAGTGCCACGTTTGATGCTCAACCAACCGGCCAACCCGCTGACCGGGCTCGATGCGGCGGCGCTGAGGGCGCTGGGGGATTTACCGTTTTTGTATATCGAACAGACCGCCCTCACCTACCTGCTCGGCTATCAACCGTTTGACGACTTCGCGGCCGTACTGAGCGAATTGCCGAGGGTGCTGTACAGCTCGGACCTGGGCCAGACCAGCCAGCCAGATGTGCCCGAGTGGCTGAGCCTGACCCAGCAATGGATGGCCGGCTTCAACCTCAGCGCCGAGCGTGTCGATGCCATCACCCGGCGCGGGCCGTTGCAGATGTTGAGCTTGTGAACGATTCGACTACCGTCTACCTGATGGACGAAACGTAACGGCAAACTCTGTGGCGAGGGGGCTTGCTCCCGATACGGTGCCTCAGGCACAAATATGCTGTCTGACACACCGTATCGGGAGCAAGCCCCCTCACCACAGGGCCGGCCGCACCACTTCAATAGACCACATCTCAGCGTTTCAGTTTGCGCTTGTTGCGATACTGGTCGATCACCACCGCGATGACGATGATCAAACCCTTGATGATGTCCTGGATGTAAGCATCGACCCCCACGAAGGTGAAACCGCTGGCCATGACCCCGAGGATCAGCGCGCCGATCACCGTGCCGCTGATCCGCCCCACACCGCCCACCAGGCTGGTACCGCCGATCACCGTGGCGGCGATGGCGTCCAGCTCGTAGGACACCCCCATGCCCGCCTGGCCCGTCGCCGCCCGTGCCGAAGCCACCACCCCGGCCAACCCGGCCAGCAAGCCAGCGATGCTATAGACGATGATCAAGTGGCGCTTGACGTTGATACCCGAGGTGCGCGCCGCCGCCATGTTGCCGCCGATGGCGTAGGTGTACTTGCCGTACTTGGTGTAGCGCAGGGCGATATGGAAGATCACCGCCACCACCAGGAAAATGATCACCGGCATGGCGCCGCGGCCGATGGCGGTGTACGAATCGGTGAGCATGCTGATCGGTTGGCCTTCGGTATAGAACCGCGCCAGGCCCCGGGCCGACACCATCATGCCGAGCGTGGCGATAAAGGGCGGAATACCGGTGATGGCGATGATGCTGCCGTTGATCGCACCGGCCAGCAAACCGACCCCGAGCCCGGCGATCACCGGTACGTAGACCGGCATGTCAGTCAGCGACGGAAACACCGCCCGGCTGAAATCCGAACCCTGCGCCAGACTGGCCGCAACCATCGCCGACAGCGCCAGCACCGAGCCGGACGACAGGTCGATACCGGTGGTGATGATCACCTGCGTCACGCCGATGGCAATCAGGCCGATGATCGAAACCTGCAGGATCATCAACACCAGGCGCTGGGTGTTCATCAAAAAGCTCTGATCACGCACGATCCAGCCGAAGGCTTCGAAGATCAGGGCAATGCCGATCAGCACCAGAAAGATACTCAGCTCGGTGGGCATGCGCCGCCGCGAGCGGGTCGGCGCCGTGGCCGGTTTGTTTTCCACGATTGTGTTCATAGCCACTCACCTCTTCTTGTTCTGACGCGGGCCGGTGGCCCGGGTGGTGTTGCGGCGCGGCGCTTGAGGTTGCCGCGCGATATCGAAAATTCGCGGGCAGAGCCCGCTCCCACAGGGACGGTCTTAGTGCAGAGCAATCCCGGAGGCCAGTTGCATGACGCGCTCCTGGGTGGCATCAGCACGATCGAGGATGCCCATCTGCTCGCCCTCGTGCATGACCATCACCCGGTCGCTCATGCCCAGCACTTCAGGCAGCTCGGAAGAAATCATGATCACTGCCATGCCCTCGCTGGCCAGGAAGGCGATCAGCCGGTAGATCTCGGCCTTGGCGCCGACGTCGATGCCACGGGTCGGCTCGTCGAGAATCAGGATGCGCGGGTTGGTCATCAGCCAGCGCGCCAGCAGGGCTTTTTGCTGGTTGCCGCCCGACAGGGTGTCGATGCACTGCTCCAGCGACGGCGTCTTGACCCGCAGCTTGCGGCACATGTCTTCACAGAGTACGCGCAGGGCTTTCTGGTGCACGAAACCGTTGCCCACATAGTGCGGCAGCACCGCCATCTCCATGTTCTCGAGCACCGACAGGCAGCCGAACAGGCCGGTCAGCTTGCGGTCTTCGGTGAGCAGCGCGAAGCCCTTCTCGATGGCCATGTGCGGATCGGTGACGCGCAGCGGCTGGTCGTCCAGGGTGATCTCGCCGCCGGTGCTCGGAGTGATACCAAACAATGCTTCGGCGACGTTGGTGCGGCCCGAGCCCATTAGCCCGGCGATGCCGAGAATCTCGCCGGCGTGCAGGTCGAAGGAGACCTTCTCGAACACCCCATCGAGGCTCAAGTCGCGCACCGTCAGCAGGCGCTTGCCGATTGGCGTTTCACGCACAGGGAACAAGGTGCTCAGTTCGCGGCCGACCATCATCGAAATCAGCGTGTCGTCATTCAGCGTGTCGGCCTTGTGCAAGCCGATGTACTGGCCGTCGCGGAACACCGCGACTTCATCGGCGATGGCGAACACTTCCTTCATCTTGTGGGTGATGTAGATGATGCCTTTGCCCTGGGACTTGAGGTCCTGGATGATCGAGAACAGGTGCTCGACTTCAGTCTCGGTAATGGCCGAGGTGGGCTCGTCCATGATCAGGATATCGGAGTCGTAGGACACCGCCTTGGCGATCTCGACCATCTGCCGTTCGGCGATGCTCAGGTTGCCCACTTGTTCTTCCGGATCGAGCCGGATGCGCAGGCGCCCCAACAGCTCGGCGGTGGCGCGGTGCATGGCGCGGTGATCGACCATGTGCAGGCCATTGAGCTGCTCGCGGCCGATCCAGATGTTCTCGGCGATGGTCATGTGCGGCATCAGGTTAAGTTCCTGATGGATCATCGCGATGCCGGCCTGCAGCGCCGCTAGCGGGGTGGCGAAGCTTACTTTTTCACCCCGCAGGAACAGCTCGCCGGCGTCAGGCTGATAGATGCCGGCGATGATTTTCATCAGCGTCGACTTGCCCGCGCCGTTCTCGCCCATCAAGGCCAGCACCGAGCCTGGGCGCACGCGCAGTTGCACGTCGGACAAGGCGATGACGCCCGGGAAACCTTTGCTGATATGGGTGATTTCCAGCAGATAGGGCGAAGCCTGAGGCGTCGACCCGTGAGTCGGCAGCGCTTGCGCGGTGGGCATTGCGAGGTTGGCTTGGGCAAACATGACAGGCTCTCCATCATCAGGTGGCCGCGCCTGGCGCGGGCCACCATGGGCACGGTTCGAATCGCTAAGCGCGAACGACGCGTGCGTTTATTTGAAGGTCGCGACGTTTTCCGGGGTGATCAGGCGATATGGAATGACGGTCGCCGCCGGATACTCTTCTTTCTTGACCATCTTCACAGCCACATCCACCGCGCCCTCGGCCTGGCCCTTGGCGTCCTGGAATACCGAAGCGGCCATTTGTTTCTTCTCGATGGCGTTCAAGCCGTCGGGGGTGCCATCGACGCCGGTGACGAACACGCTGCCTTCCTTGACGCCGGCTTGCTTGAGCGCCATGGCGGCGCCAATGGCCATCTCGTCGTTGTTGGACACCACCGCATTGAACTCCTTGCCCTGGGTCAACCAGTCGTTGGTCAGGGTCATGCCTTTGTCACGCAGCCAGATCCCGGTCTGCTCCTGGATGACCTTGATATCCGGGTACTTGGCGAAAATTTCCTTGACCCCTTTGGTGCGGTTGGTCGTGGCATTGTTGGCCAGGTCGCCCAACAGGATCACCACGTTGCCTTTGCCGTTCAGCTTGTCGGCGACGAACTGGCCCTGCAGATGGCCGGCTTCGATTTCATCGGAGACTACCGTGGCCACGCCTTTGGGCAGGGGCTTGTCGCCATCCGGCTTGCGGTTCACATAGACCAGCGGGATACCGGCGGCCTGGGCGTTCTTGGTGATGTTGGCGGTGGCGGCGGTGTCGACCGGATTGACGATGATGGCATCGACCTTGTTGCTGATCAGCTCCTGCACCTGGTCGAACTGCTTGTTGACGTCGGCGCGGCCATCGACGAACTGCAGGGTGACTTTTTCAGTGGTGATGGACTTGGCCCGCTTATCCATGAATTCGCGCAGGTAGGTCAGCCAGGTGTCGTCGAATTGCGACATGGCCACGCCGATCTTGATGTCGGCGAAGGCGGTAGCGCTGGCCGCCGAGAGAGACAGAGACAAGGCAAGTGAAGCTAAAAGGCGTGGAGTCTTCATGAGCGAGCTGTTCCTTGTTTTTCTTGTAGGTGCTTTTCGCGAAGCGGTAGAGCGCGCAACTGGCGAGGCGGCGGTCAGTCCAGGCGCACGATCGGCGCGCCAGGAATGCACAGCACCAGCGCGCCATTGCGTTCAATGCCTTTGGGATTCAAAACGGCGTGGAGCAGAGGGGCACAGGCCTTGGCCAGTGTTTTGCAAAGAGCAGCAGCGTGACGCGCGGTGCGGAGAATGTTCATGGCGGTACCTGTTTATTTGTTGGTTTTATTTTTGAGGATCGGCAACCTTGGAACGACTCTATTAGAAAATAATTTCCATATCAACCTGTTTTAGAATTTTATTCTAAATTTTTTCCGCGCTGCCATCGGCACTCAATTTCACCACTTGGCGACGCTCGGCACTCAGCCGCGCGGCGTCCAATACGCGCACGGTCAGGAGGGCTTCGGCCAGCGCTACAGGCAGTTCGCCACCTTCTCTGACGGCATCAACCACCTGCCCGTAGAACTGCGGCCAGTTACCGTGCTCGCTGCGGATTTTCTCGCGCTCGGCACCGCGTTCGAACCAGCCCCAGCGCCGATGTTCCTCGACGCCCCAGCGCTCGCCCTCACTGCGCGGAGAGCGACCGGCCAGGGTCGCTTCTTCCTGACCGTCCAGGCCTTCGACGCAGTAGGTGCCGTTGCTGCCGGTGACACGAAAACGCCGTGGTTCGGCGTCCTGCAGTTTGTTGCCGTACAGGTGGCTGACCACCCCGCTGCGATGGCGCAAAGCCACAAAGAAACCGTAATCAATATCGGGTGCCTGTGGACTGTAGTACAGCTCGCCGTAGACCGTTTCCACCGCGCCGAACAGCTGCAGGGCCTGGTCCACCAGATGGCTGCCGAGGTCGAGCAATACTCCGCCGGCACTGGTGTCGCCCAGGGACTGCGGCGAGTAGCGTTCGAAGCGCGATTCAAAGTGGCTGACCGTGCCCAGGGTGCCCTCGGCGATCAGTTTGCGCACCGTGAGAAAGTCCGAATCCCAGCGGCGGTTCTGATAGACGGTGAAGGGCACACCGCTGCTTTGCGCGCCGGCGATCAGGGCACTGGCCTCGCTGGCGTTGAAGGCGAAGGGTTTGTCGCTGACCACCGCGATGCCGTGGTCGAAGGCTTCCTGGATCAGCGCGGCACGCCCGGGTAACGGCGTGCAGATCACCAGCAGATCGACGCCGGCCTCGACCAGTTGGCCGATGCTGTCGAACGCCGGGACGCCGGGGTGATCGGCGTTGAGTTGCTGGCGGCGCTCGTCAGAACGAGTCACCACGCCCACCAGGCTGGCGTCGGCCAGGCTGGTGAGCAGCGGAGCATGAAAGAAACGGCCACCAAAGCCGTAGCCAACCAATCCGATGCGCATGGGGTGGATTCCTTTAATGTACTCGAGCATGCCTATAACCCTGTGGTGAGGGGGCTTGCTCCCGACAGGCCGGACCTGCCTTATGAGGCGTGTCAGACAAGGCCTCTCGGGAGCAAGCCCCCTCACCACATTAGAGTGTGCGAAGCCGAATATTTTTGAGACGGCAACTATCAGTTATAGAACGACGGGCGCTCTGGCAGGCCGAGTTCGACGATGGCGCCGCTCTGCTGCGCCGCCACACAGGCATCGGCCGCCACGGCTGCGGCGAAACCATCCCACGCCGAAGGCCCGTTGATCTGCCCTGCCCGCACGCCATCGATAAAGGCCTGCAATTCGACGTCATAGGCCGCGATAAAGCGGTCCTTCCAGTCCATCAGAATGGCGTTGGACAGCTTCGCCTCACTGCGCAGTTGCACCTGCGACGGTTCCGGCAAACGAGCGATGCCGGTCTCCCCCACCACTTCGCACTGAATGTCGTAGCCGTACTGGCAGTTGACGAACACCTCGACGTCGATGCGCGTGCCCTTGACCGTCTCGATCAGCACGATCTGCGGGTCTTTGAGATGGGCGAAGGCTTTGCTGGTCTTGCGCGGGAACACCACCTGCACCGATTTGTAATCATCGGCCAACAGCCAGCGCAGCACGTCGAGCTCGTGAATCAGAGTGTCGGTGATCGCCATGTCGGTCTTGTACTGCTCCGGCACGGTGGGGTTGCGGTGCGCGCAGTGGAGCATCAACGGCTCGCCGATCTGGCCGCTGTCGATGACCTTTTTCAGCGCCCGATAGCCTTCATCATAAGGGCGCATGAAGCCGACCTGAACCAGACGTTTGCCAGAGGCGATCTCGGCGTCGACGATGTGCCGGCAACCCTCGGCGGTCACTGCCAGCGGCTTCTCGCAGAACACCGGCTTGCCGGCAGCGATGGCGGCCAGCACATACTCTTCGTGGGTCGGGCCCCAGGAGGTGACGAGGATCGCCTCGACTTCCGGCGCGTTGATTACCGCGTGGCCATCGGCATACACCTCGGCGGCGATGCCCAGCTCGGCCACGACCTTGGCCGCCTGTTCCAGATTGATGTCGGTGACCGCCACCACGGTGCTGTTGAGCAGGGCGTGGCTGCAGCGGCGGATATGGTCACGACCGATAGCGCCCGTACCGATGACGCCCAGCTTTAAAGGTGAAGAAGAGGTAGCCATGTGAAGCCTCCAGATTGTTTTTGTTGGTCAGAGAGCAATCAGTACTGACGGGCCTTGGCCAGTCGTTCGTTCAGGGTCTTGGCCACTGCATCGGTGCGTTCGCTGGTGGAGACTTGCGCCACGCCCACGCGCCACCACGACAGGTATTTGTGAATCATGGTCTTGGGCAGAACCTTGATATCGATCAGCGTCGACACCGTTTGCAGCCGGGCATCGGCCAACGCCGCGCGCAGTTGCTCGACCGTCGAGACCTTGTAGGTCTTGCAGCCGTAGGCCGCCGCGCTCATGGCAAAGTCGACCGGCACGAAGCCACCATCGAGCTGGCCGCTTTCCGGGTTGCGGAAGCGGAACTCGGTGCCGAAGCTGTCCATGCCGTGTTCCATCTGCAGGTTGTTGATGCAGCCGAAGGTCATGTTGTCGAGCAGCACCACGTTGATCTTGCGCCGCTCCTGGATCGAGGTGGCCAGCTCGGAGTGCAGCATCATGTAGGAGCCATCGCCGACCAGCGCATAGACCTCGCGCTGCGGCTCGGCGAGCTTGACGCCCAGCGCCGCGTTGACCTCGTAGCCCATGCACGAGTAGCCGTATTCCAGGTGATACGTGTTGACGCCCTTGCTGCGCCAGCTGCGTTGCAGGTCGCCGGGCAGGCTGCCAGCAGCGGCGACGATGATGCCGTCGTTGGGCAGGGTTTCGTTGAGCACCCCGAGCACGCGGCTCTGGGTCAAGCACGAGCCGGTGAGCTCGATGAATTCACGCAGCACGGCCGGGTCCATGTGGTCGTTGATCTCGGGGACGAAATCGGCGCTGGTGTATTCCACCTGGTAGATGCGATCGACCTCGGCATCCAGCTCGGCACGCGCCTGTTGCACGCGGTTGTTCCAGCCCGAACGAAAGCCGGTGCGCGCCAGCTGATCGGCCAGTTGCTGCAAGCCGACCTTGGCATCACAGAGCAACTGCACGCCGTCGAGCTTGAGGGCGTCGGCGGGGCTGATGTTGATGTTGAGAAACTGCACCTCGGGGTGCTGGAACAGCCACTTGGATGAGGTGGTGAAGTCGGTGTAGCGGGTGCCGATGCCGATGATCAGGTCGGCTTCCTTGGCCAGCAGGTTGGCGGCCAGGCAGCCGGTTTCGCCGATGCCGCCGACGTTCAGCGGATGCGCCGAGACGACGGCGCTCTTGCCGGCCTGGGTTTCGGCGAAAGGGATGTCGAAACGTTCGGCGAAGGCCTGCAATTGCGCGTTGGCGCCGGCGTATTTGACCCCGCCGCCGCAGATGATCAACGGTGTGCGTTTGCCGCGCAGGGCGGCTACCGCGTCGGCGAGCATGGCCTCGGTGGGCAGCCGGCGATCGATGCGATGCACGCGCTTTTGCAGGAAGCTGTCCGGGTAATCGTAGGCTTCGGCCTGCACGTCCTGCGGCAGGGCCAAGGTCACCGCGCCGGTTTCCGCCGGATCGGTGAGCACGCGCATGGCGTGGATGGCTGCGCTCATCAACTGCTCGGGGCGGTTGATGCGATCCCAGTACTTGCTCACGGCGCGGAAGGCGTCGTTGGTGCTGATGCTCAGGTCGTGGAACTGCTCGATCTGCTGCAGCACCGGGTCGGGTTGGCGGCTGGCATACACGTCGCCCGGCAACAGCAGCAGCGGGATACGGTTGGCCGTGGCCGTGGCGGCAGCGGTGAGCATGTTGGCGGCGCCGGGGCCGACCGAGGAGCAGCAGGCGTAGATCTTGCGGCGCAGGTGCTGCTTGGCGAAGCCGATGGCGGCGTGGGCCATGCCCTGCTCGTTGCGG
>Ga0233335_1000234_pt1 | contig 10359 bp, 6 predicted proteins | sample GEONDECOMP222_FD_180695 | JGI IMG/M metagenome (GOLD analysis project Ga0233335, IMG submission 180695) | Leaf litter microbial communities from Shasta-Trinity National Forest, California, United States - GEON-DECOMP-222 | ecosystem: Environmental > Terrestrial > Plant litter > Unclassified... | reverse complement strand
GTGATGTAGCTCGGAAGGAGGGACACGTACGATGATGCCAGAAGCGCATCGCCCGATTCTCACTTGGTAGAAGACCGTCATCTAGGCACCTAGAGTGTATGGCTTAATTGGAACTATCAGGAGAAACCATGAAAAGCTATCTGTTTACCATGTTATCAGCCTTAACTGTCTTAGTAACATCGGGCTGTTCAACGACGCCGCTGACAACAAGTATGCAACCGCAGGCAGTGTCGACAGCCCTGACCCGGGCACGCTTCGATATGAATTGTCCTGGCGCAACCGGAACGGTGCTCTCGAGCGAAGATATTCAGCCGCTGATCGGACCCGGCATGATGATGAGAAGCGGCGGCGGTATTGAACGAGCGGCGTTCACGATCGGCATCAGAGGCTGCGATCAGCAGAAGTCGATGGTTGTGATATGCTCGCAAGAGAATGGCTGCTTTGCCGGCCAGGGCACTCAATCACAGTTCCAGCCGAGCTAGATCGGAAGATGACCTACCTGGCATGTAGGCGGGACACGGCATCCCGTGCATCGTCACCCTTCTCCCAACTGGGTTCCTGACGTCTGATAAGGCAACTAGCCTGAATGACCTTCGGCCTAGCTGCACATGTTTGGTTTTCTTTCGATCCCTTCCGCGACTACGATGGACCTGAAGTTAAGTTAGTCTAGGTTTTGTTGACAAATACCGTCCACAACATTCAATTTCGGTAGGACTTCAAGGGCATATACCATCTGCCGAAGAACCAAGGTCAGAAGTTTTTCAAGGAAGCTAGGTCAGCCCACCCCTCGCAAGATCGAAAACGGAGGAGTGGGGGTGTTCTGACTCTAGTTTATCCCAAGCTTTTGCTCCCTCGGCACCTTTGAGCAGCGCAGAAAACTGAGACGAAGACAAGAGGACGGTACACTTGCAGATCCACTTGGGCCTGAAGAGGCGCCAAGCGTAGCCCATCGGAAGAGAGTAGTGATTTATGATCAATAAAAACAAGCCGAATGTCCTCCTTATCCTCGCCGACGACATCGGTTGGTTCAACGTGGGAGCCTATAATCGTGGCATGATGGGTGGTCCGACCCCCAATATCGACCGTATAGCCCGGGAAGGCGTGTTGCTGACGGACTGTTACGCCCAGGCAAGTTGCACCGCAGGCCGCGCAGCGTTCATTACCGGTCAATTACCGATGCGCACCGGCCTGACTACCGTTGGATTGCCCGGCGCAAAGCAGGGCCTCCAGCCGGAAGACCCAACGCTCGCGGAATTGCTTAAGCCTCAAGGATATATGACAGCTCAGATCGGAAAAAACCACCTCGGTGATCGGAACGAATACCTACCTACGTTGCATGGGTTTGATGAGTTCTATGGTAATCTATATCATCTTAACGCCGAGGAGGAGCCGGAGCAGGTAGATTACCCAGCAGATCTTCCTGTATTTACGCATTTCTTCAAGCCGCGTGGCGTTCTAGAATGTAAGGCTAGTGATGTGGACGATCCGACTGAGGATCCTCGCTTCGGTAGAGTCGGCAAACAGGTCATAAAAGACTCCGGATCGCTGACGCGCAAGAGAATGGAAACCATCGAGGACGATCTGCTTGCACATTCACTCGACTTCATCCAGCGCGCTCATGATGCCGACAAGCCTTTTCTGCTCTGGCACAACACGACCCGAATGCACGTCTGGACACGGCTTTCCGAGCGTTGGCATGAGAAGACTAAGTTTGGCCTCTACGCTGATGGTATGCAGGAGCTTGACTGGGTAGTCGGTGAATTGCTTGCTAAGCTGGATGCTCTTGGTATCGCCGAGAATACGATTGTTCTCTTCACCACAGACAACGGCGCTGAGAAGTTTAGTTGGCCTGATGGCGGTACGTCTCCATTCCGTGGCGAAAAAGGTCTAGGTTGGGAGGGCGGGTTCAGGGTTCCGTTCGTAATGCGATGGCCGGGAACAATTCCTGCTGGACAAGTACTGAACGGCATCTTCTCATTGGAGGATGTCGTGCCGACTGTGATGGCAGCGGCCGGCGTTCCCGACGTCAAGGAGCAACTATTGAATGGATATCAAGCCGACGCCAAGCACTTTCGTGTTCATCTCGATGGTTACAACCAACTTCCATACCTTATCGGTGAAAGCGGCGATTCCTTCCGCCACGAGTTCTTTTACTATGGAGAGCATGACTTGTTCGCCATCCGCTACAACAACTGGAAAGTTCACTTTCTTGTAAAAGATGATTGGTTCGCTGGCCAAACTGTTAAGCCGACCGTTCCTCGCCCAGTAAACCTTCGCAACGATCCTTTTGAACAGCATATGGATGCGCCAGGTTATCCACTCTACGCTGGAGAGAAGCTCTGGACGATAATGCCAGCTGCTTACATCCTGAAACTACACGCCGAGACATTCACGCAATTTCCACCGCGACAGGCACCACCAGAATTCAACCCAGGTGCGCTCCTGGAGCATGCAATCAAGGCTGCTGCTAACGCCGTCTGAGAGGCGTTCAACCCCATAAGCCAGTCTGCAGCTGATGGGGTTGATTTTTGCGTCGGGGGTTGCGGATGAACGAACGGGCTTTGCCGTATAACTTGACAAACGAATTAGCCAAAGAACGAAACCGAGCCGCTGCTGAGCGAACTTTGATGGCTTGGATCCGAACTGCGCTCTCGCTGATCGGCTTCGGGTTTGGAATCGGCAAATTATCTGGCTATTTGGACGCGATTGGCGTGCACAACTCTCGGGACCCCGCTCATGCGACCCTGATCTTCGGCACTAGCTTTATTGTTGTCGGTGTTTTCGGTCTACTCGCGGCTATCGTGCAGCATGCTCGGATTATGAAGCGGCTATCCCGTCCTGATTTTGCTTACAGCGCCATGCGTCCTGTCGCCATGACCGTTGCATGCATGTTAATACTTATTGGGGTTTTTGGCTTGTTCTTGGTTTTATGGTGATCCAGCACCCACTGAACACCTTCATGGGCCCATTATCTACTGATAGGTTTTAGTCGTCAGTCTACTCAAGGGCCTGCTTGATTACAATGTCTGATATCATTTTGCTGACGTAGACCCATATTCTGTGGTCTGGCGCATCCAAAGCTAAGACAAGCTACACTAATGAGTATATAGGTGCCGGACTGAAAGGGATGCAGTACATCCCATCAGCCGATCCTTCGCCGTCATTGCGCTTCTAAGCGGACCGACGGCGGCGTTACAGTGGGCCTGTGACCCGCTGAATTCCCCAGAGCGATCGACTTTGCTATCACGTTGTCTCTATCTATGATACAAAGCCTAGTTCCTGCCCGGACTTACAGTCTTATTATGGGACGACCTGAAGGACTCGCAGGATCTTAGTCGGTCGACATCCTTGATCTTTGAGGGTGCCGTAGCTGAAGACGTCCAATCCCTCGCCGTAGCAAACATAGCGGAAGGATGTGTAATGACCGTAAAGAGTCCTCAGGTCTTGATTGTGTACTATACTCATACTCAGCAGGCCCGTCGGGTTGCCGATGCCACGGCAGACGTACTGCGAAGCCGTGGCTGCAATGTTACACTGACTGCAATCGAGTTTGTAGATTCTCGTTACAAAAAACGCTTTGATGACTTTCCCTTCAAACGTCTGTACCTGGATCTCTTTGCAATGTTGTTGCCTCAGGTTCGACGAGCAACCGGTGAGATAATTGTCTCTGAAGAAGCGTTGGAAGGCGACTATGATCTGATCTGTATCGGGTCGCCCACATGGTGGCTCACGACTTGCATGCCTGTCCGGTCCTTCATGAAATCAGATGCCGCAGCTAAACTTCTTAAAGGAAGGAAATTGGCAGTATATGTGGTGTGCAGACGATACTGGCGTAACAACCTGATGACCGTGACCACCCTGGGGACCGGACTTGGAGCCCAATTTATCAAGGGGGCTCATTTCGCTTATGCTGGAGGGCAGATACGCTCTATGTTGGCCCTTCTTAGCTATTACGGTTCAGGCCAATACAAAAAGCGCTATCTAGGAGTCCCCATCCCTCGAACCAACTTGACGCCGGATTTTGAAGCGGTAGCTCTGTTGTTTGCAAACGAGCTGGCGGATGATTTGCTCGTTCAGGAGGTTCCGGCGGCGTGGTCAACGCCTATTTCTGTGGCTTCGTGATCCGGCACTTAAATTCGCCTCGTAGCTTCCGCGTCCATCTGGCTATGATGCATAAGCTTTGCTGTTTTCTCGGGGTACTTAAAGTCAGTGGTAGACCCGACAGGTCTTAGATAAATGTCGATACACCTCCCCAGGTGCATGGCGTGTTGAAGGAGAACCAACTTATGGTATCCGAGTAGCAGTATGCCAGGAAATCACATGCCCATGTGTCAGATCTGGGGGCCTTCTGATCGGTTATCATGTTGTCGCGAACGTCAGGTTCTTGGTAGGTGTACTCTCAAGCGAATAGGGGCATTCTACAGAATAGGATCCAGATGGACTACTATCTCGTAGCGGTAGTTGAACTGATAGGCACGATTAACCTAAAACTAACGAACCTCCTATCTATACCCCTCAGGCGACACGGCCAGCTTGTAGGATTATGTGTCGGGAGACAGGCAAGGTGAATCTGCGGGGCGTCCAGTACAACCGACAGCGACGAGCACCGCCCTTGAACGAAGGTCGCATTTGAAACAGCGGAGCGATAGCAGGGTGAGCGAGAAGGGTTCCTATGGCTGCCCCCTTAACAACCGCCGGCGCGCTACCGGACATTTGATGTTCTCGCACCCCGAAACAGTACGACCAGTTACATTGATTTCCTCGGCAGGCTAAAAACATGCTGAAAATGTGAATTCACCTTCGCAGAAGTTTTTCTAGTAAATTGCCGAAACTTTAGGTCGCAGACGCCCTGCCACCCCATGTTGCGGTCCTTTCAATCAGATCTGTGACAATCTGTAAATGGAACAAACCATGACCGACCCTAAGGATAAATTGCTGCGCAACGTGCTCCCGATACCAGACCGTCCGCGAATAGGTTTGATTACCTATGATGCCAAGGATCCGGATACCAAGTATCCGGTTATTGAGCAGCTTCGCCCTCCAAAAGGTGCGCCAAATATTCTGGTCATTCTCATTGACGACGCCGGCTTTGGTTCATCAAGTGCGTTTGGTGGACCTTGCCAAACGCCACATGCGGACCGGCTTGCGGCAGGGGGGCTGAGATATAACCGATTTCATACCACGGCCCTCTGTTCGCCTACACGCCAAGCGCTTCTTACTGGACGCAACCATCATTCAGTCGGAATGGGCGGCATTACCGAAATCGCCAGCGGGTCCCCTGGTTACAATTCTGTTCTCCCCAACACCGCGTCGCCGGTCGCGCGGACTTTGAAGCTAAACGGGTACTCCACTGCGCAGTTTGGGAAGTGCCACGAGGTTCCAGTCTGGGAGACAAGCCCCGTTGGTCCATTTGATGCGTGGCCGACCGGTGGAGGTGGCTTCGAGTACTTCTACGGCTTTTTGGGTGGTGAAGCGCATCAGTGGTACCCGACCCTATATGAGGGAACGAGCCCCGTTGATTTGAGAAAGACTCCTGAAGAAGGGTACCACTTCATGGAGGACATGACCGACAAGGCGATCGGGTGGATCGGCCAGCAGAAAACACTCGCGCCAGATAAGCCTTTCTTTGTTTATTTTGCACCCGGCGCCACTCATGCTCCTCACCACGTACCCGCGGAATGGGCCGACAAATATAAGGGAAAGTTTGACGAGGGCTGGGATAAGCTTCGCGAAGCCACGTTCGCCAGGCAAAAAACTTTAGGGGTTATTCCCGCTGACTGTGAACTTACACCTCGTCACAAGGAGATCGCCGCCTGGAACGACATGCCGGAAGATCGCAAAGCTGTTTTACGGCGTCAGATGGAGGTTTATGCCGGGTTTATGGAATACGCCGATCACCATATAGGTCGGCTACTGGAGAGCCTTGAGACGCTGAACATACTCGATGACACCCTTATCTACTACATCATCGGAGACAACGGCGCCTCGGCGGAAGGCACGTTGAACGGCACGTTCAACGAGATGATTACCTTTAACGGCGCGTCGGCCCTTGAGACGCCTGCGTTCTTAAACGACCGGATCGAGAGGTTTGGCGGTCCGGACTCCTACAATCACTATGCCGTCGGATGGGCACATGCCATGAACACGCCTTACCAGTGGACCAAGCAGGTTGCGTCTCACTGGGGTGGAACCCGAAACGGAACGATCGTGCATTGGCCGAACGGGTTTTCGGGAAAAGGTGAAATCCGCACTCAGTTTCACCATGTTATCGACATAGCTCCCACACTTCTGGAGGCTGCCGGTATTCCCGAACCGCTTTCGGTAAACGGCGTGCAGCAGATGCCAATTGAAGGCGTAAGCATGTTATACGCGTTCGGTGACGCTGCGGCGGCCGAACGTCATGAAACGCAATATTTCGAGATGTTCGGGAATCGCGGCATCTATCACAAAGGATGGACTGCGGTGACCAGGCACAAGACACCGTGGTTGCTGATTGGTGAAGTAACGCCGCCCTTCGACGACGATATCTGGGAGCTCTATGACACCAGCAAGGACTGGAGCCAAGCAAATGACTTGGCTAGGGCAATGCCGGAGAAGTTGCATGACCTGCAGCGTCTGTGGCTCATTGAAGCGACCCGCTACAATGTTTTGCCTATGGACGATGACCTCGGACGGCGGATGAACCCGGACACTGCAGGCCGTCCCGTTCTTATCAAGGGAAACCGGCAAATCCTATTTGCTGGAATGGGTCAGCTATCCGAGAACTGCGTTATCAATATAAAAAACAAATCACATTCTGTCACGGCCGAGATCGCCGTTCCGACTTCGGGTGTTGATGGAGTGATCATTGCTCAGGGAGGTAACATCGGGGGTTGGAGCCTCTACGTGAAGGACGGAAAGCTACGGTATTGCTACAACTTCCTGGGCATTCGGTATTCCTACGTCGAGACTTCGGTCGCCCTGACGGTCGGCGACCACCAGGTACGAATGGAGTTCGCCTATGAAGGTGGCGGATTAGGGAAGGGTGGGCTAGTTACACTTTATATTGATGGAGAGAAGGCCGGTGCGGGTGAAGTTGCCGCCACCGCCGCGATGGTCTTCTCCGCCGATGATGGCTGTGACGTAGGACGCGACTCCGGTTCACCCGTTTCACAGGACTACAAGGCCCAAGTGAATGAGTTTACCGGGCGCATCAAGGGTATCGAGTTAGCGATTGCGGATGCAATCGGAACCAGCGACCATCTGGTTTCCCTGGAGGACAGTGTACGGATCGTCATGGCGCGGCAGTGACGTTCATGTTCGTGGAACCCGGAACGCTTAATGTTTTGTGCTTGTGGATGTCCGTCCTCAGTCGGGAGGACGGCTGGGCCATGGCGCACGACCTGAACGTCGCGAACGTCATGGAAGACCCTGAGCGTTCTAAGCCGACCCGTCACCGGTTTAAAGATAAGCCGCCGCCGATCTCGCGCTGGCGTCGGGGAGACAGACATGGTTCTACGAGCGAATTCACCATAACCTTCGAACGTAGAGAAAGAAAAGCATCATGGTAGATGGAAGTGACGTAAAAGTTTCGTTGTATAAACGTGCGGAGCACGAGTTCATAGAGCTTGTAGTTCTTACGTTGTACCTGTACATCGCGATTGGCGGCGTGATCATGATAAAGACTACGGCCCTGCATTCTCATGGTGTTGATTTTGCACCGTGGGGCCTGGCCATCGTTAAAGCCATATTACTTGCGAAATTCATCCTTATCGGCAATGCCATGAAAATCGGTAAGTACAAGACGATAGGTCCTTTGGTCTGGCCGACCCTACGACGATCACTAGCCACATTGATGTTTCTGATTATTTTGACGATAGTGGAAGAAGTGGTTGTCGGACTCATTCATCACCGATCAGCTATTGTCTCTCTAGGTGACCTTTTCGGTTCTCATCTTGAGGAAACGATGGCCAGTATTTTCATGCTTCTACTCGTTTTAGTTCCATACATTTCTTTTAGGGTTCTTGATGAGGCTCTCGGTGAAGGGGTATTGGTGAAGATGTTCTTTGTTAACGGAAGATTGAGCTAGAGCTGGATGTTCTCACTTGGCTCTGGAAGGAGCCAATGGGTATGACCTTGCTGAAAATAAAGACCTCGGAAGTAAAACAAGATAAAAGATAGCGCTAAAGCAACAAGTATTTTCAGAGCGAGGTTGACATTACTAGTGTGACTTTGCGTGTTGCATAAGAAATTTCTGGACTCCAATAATACATATGGAATTCTATATTTTGCGAATTTAGGCTAGTCTACTGCCTCTCGAGTTCTTCGTAAAACGGAGAAAACGCAGATAGTCTGTATCCCTTGTCGTGATACCAATTGTCCACCTCATCGATCGTTGCTCATTTGCGAATTCCAATGCAGCTGTTGCGATTTGGTTGATGAGGAACGGCCAGGCCTGCCAGCCGGCCTCCAGGATGTCATCGTAGCTATTCCACACCCGGGCGTAGAGTTTATTGGCGCGTGGATAGGCCCAGGCGTTCTCCGTCGTGGTCAGTGCGGAAATATAAGGCGGCAAATGCAACAGGACGACGTTGTCGGCACCTCAAGCTCACCACCGAGTTGGTTCCAGCCGGTGCCCGTGCAGATAAGAACAGTGCGAGCGCCTGAGCTGACCTGTCTGCTGTTTTTCTGCAGGTGCAGGTTCTTGCATTCGGTATTGGCAGCGGAAGTAATTATTGTAGCATCCAGATCGCGCCGAACAGGTAAGCGGTGTCGTGGCGATTGTTGCGCACCATCAGCGGACGCGAGCCGATTGATACCCAGATGGTAGGTCTGCGTGCCTGTCTCTCCAACGCCCTCATCTTGATACCATATTCAACGATGTTTCGGCGGCAGCGCCGAGCAGAACTTCCCACAACAGAGTGTGCGGACTTTTGTAGAAAATTACTCAGCTCTTGAATTCCTCCCAACATGACAGGGAGGCGATGAAAGCTGTATCAGCTTCAGCTTGCGTAGCCACTTGCCGATCGTGCGCTCGCTCATGGTCACGGCAAGATTGCGGCGAAACCTCGTCGCGCAGATCAACACATCGTCGTCGCACAACCGGACACACCGCCGCACCCGAACTAGCCACAACCCACTCGCATGGTTGGGGCAATTGCGCTTGGCTCAGCTTGGACATAAGTCCGGGCGTTGAAGGCGATACCGGGCCACTGCCGCTGGCTTCTTTGCAGCGATGCACTCGGTCACGCAGCGTTTGGCGATCCATGCCCGTCTGCCGAGTTGCACCCAATCGGCTGCTCCGCTCGCGCACAATGACAATCCCCAGAAGACTTCGACTTTGTACCACGTAGCGCGGCTCCGTCGCGAGCCCGCGAGACAGGCGGCTTGTGAGCTATTCGCGTGGTCTTATCGGCAGCGCTCCTCCATTCCTCCGACTCGGCGAATATCATGCATACTTAGAGGGTCGGAATTCCACGGCTTCAGGAAGCCCTCAAAGGGTCGTCCTCTGAGCCATTTGGCATAACCCACTTTACTTCAAAAGATCTGGTATAACTTTCACTGAGGGGTTACGTTGTAGCAAGCTCTGATATGAGGCATTTCCAGTCGATCAGTGCAGCTCGGAAAGTCCGGGGACGTTTCGATAGGCGTTTACACACAAGTAAGTAGAAAATTGGATAGCTCTATCACCAAGAACATTTGCATTGGATCCAATACTTTGAATAAGACAACAGCCGGAAGCACAACGATAAAGTCCATTCCGCCTGAGCCAACATCGGGGCAAACATGGTTATCTGCAATACCTGCTCATGGTACCGGTCGCACAATTATTGGAATCTGGAACATCCATGGGATAGTTCTAATCAAGTTTCGGCGCCAGGAGATGCAAGACCTGAGTATTGTTCGCCGCGAGCGCTTTCTGAATTGGATTAAACATGCTGAAGCTCGAGTAGGTAGTACGCCCCAAACCTGCCTTACAAAGGTAAGCCACAAAATTCCCGAAGCTGATGATTGATCGACTTCAATGCAAGACAGTCATTTAGGGTTGACGTAATGACCAAATTCAAAGGGCTATCGAGCCCGTTGTTCCTACCGCGTACATGATATAGACATCATTATCACAAGATGCATGCTGGAATTCTGAGAAGCTCGCTGGGTATGGCTATGTTAATGATGGATCTGCTGCATGTAATTCCGGCAAAGGCTCAGCCGGCTTCGGCAGCGCCGATTGTCCGTCTGGCGCCCTCACAGGAGCAGGACCAGAACCTCAACGGGAACATCATAGCTAGTCAAACCGATACGGATCTGTCCAAGGATACAGAAAATCCGATCGCGCACTCTATTGTCCTCCCATTGCGCTATGAGGCAGCCTTCAATAAC
>Ga0233335_1000233_pt1 | contig 10373 bp, 6 predicted proteins | sample GEONDECOMP222_FD_180695 | JGI IMG/M metagenome (GOLD analysis project Ga0233335, IMG submission 180695) | Leaf litter microbial communities from Shasta-Trinity National Forest, California, United States - GEON-DECOMP-222 | ecosystem: Environmental > Terrestrial > Plant litter > Unclassified... | reverse complement strand
CCGGCATCTATCTCGATGCCGCCACCGGGCGACGCTACGCCGCAGTCGCCGGCCAGGTGTATCAGGTGCGCAAGCTCGAAGGCCGCTGGACGATCATCGGCGATAACCGCGAAGGCCCGCCACTGCGGCGGGCCGCTCAAGGCTATTGGGAAATGGACACAGGCAAAGGCCTCCTCGGTGGTGGCTGCGCTTGGAGCGATCAGGGGCACGCGCAATCATTGCAGCGCGAGATCGATGCGGTATTCACCACCCAGGCCACGGGTATGCTGGACATGCACCGGTATTTCCCGGGCAACGCGAGAAAACTTGTGCGGGCCCATGCCAGAGCCCGGCGCTATCTCGAACGCTGCATGGCTGCGCTTACCCCAGCGCCTGGACAGTCCGCGATACCGAACGCCAGCCTGGAGGTGCTGAAGGAGTTTTTTTCGCTGACCACGGTTTCGCCGAATTTGATCAAGGACGTCAGGCTCATGACCGGCAAGCTCTTCGCCGAGCTGATGGACGCCAGCATGGATACCCAGACCTCACCGCGCTATGTCTTCGGTCTCAACAAACCAGGGTTGGCGTTTGTCGTCGCCTCTACCGATCCCAAGGATGCGCGACGCCGGATCTTCCTCACCGAAACTTTCTTCGACATACCCGTCTCGTTACGCGGCGCCGTGCGCAGCAGCCAACGCAGCTTCGATGTGCCCTCGCACTTTCGCGCGACATCGCTGATTCACGAGCTGTCGCACATCGTCAGTGGCACCGAGGACATCGCCTATGTCGAGGCCTCGGCGCCCTACCTGGACATGATCGATGCCACCCGACCCGGCGGCCAGACATTGCTGCAGGTCATCACGGCTGCACAGCATCAGACACTCAATGCCCACACCCCGGCGAGCGAACTCTTCACCGTTCTGAGCGACGGCGTGAGGCGCGACCTCACCGACGCCGATGGGCCTGCCTATAACCTCGTGCTCAAGGCCAGCAAGACGAAAAACCTGCAAGGCGCTCGGCACGTCTTCATGAACGACGAGGCGGCACGGCAGCGTATCATCCTCGCCAATGCCGATTCGGTAGCGCTGCTGATAACGCTGCTGTCTCGAAGCCAGCCCGGGCGCCCGTAGTGGCTTGATAGCCGAAGGTCAGGCACAAAGCGAGACCAAGGAAACCGGCCGATCCACATCTTTTTTCAAAAGGGGTGTGGATTTCGGCGTTTCATTCGTCTTGTCTAGAGAGACTGTTTTCTGGACAACATGAAAAGGAGCATTCGCATGCACAACCTCGGCTCTCCCGCCATCGAGCGTTCGCGGCGCAGAACGCTGCAGCGCCGCTCACGCAGCATCGAGGACGGCTTGCCGGTCGAGCGGGTCGATTACGATGGCATCAAGGCGCTGCTAAAGCACTTTGGCCTGCGCACCAGCCTGATTCGCCTGAAGGTGCTGGATGCGCTGCTCGATGCCCATCGCAACACGCAGAAGATCGGCGTACGCGGTGTGCACAGTTATCTGGATGCCCACGGCGTCACTTCATCGTTCCTGAGCGTGCGCGAGGTGCTCAAGCGCCTGGGCAGCGATGGCGTGATCCTTCTCGATGCCGACAAGCACTATTGTCTGAGCCCAGACGCCGAGGCCGTACTCCATATGAACCCGCAGTGAACAGCCGTCTCAGGAACGGATGACCTTGCGGCGCATGATGCCATTGATGATCACGACCACCACTGCGACGCCCATGGCAATGTACTGAAAGGCCTTTTCAGTGATGACTCCATGGCTCTGCAGATAGGACAACCCGAGCATCACCGCCAGGGTGGCCACGGCGATCAGCAGGGAATATTTGATGCGTTGGGACTGAGTCATTGCCGGTTCCTGATTACGTTTGTATCGATTCTGTATCAACCATCTCACCAACTGCATACCCTGTAAGCGGGATGCCCTGGCAATCGTGCGGTCACATGTTACAGCGCCCAAAGCCGATTTGGCACGGGCGCCTTTACGAACATGAGGACTTGCAGATGCTTCGTCGAATCACAATGTTGATTCCTATTCTACTGACCCTCACGTTGAGTGGGTGCTGGATGTTCATGCCACCGGGTGGCGGTGGCGGTGGTCATGGCGGCGGTGGCGGCGGTGGCGGCTACGGTGGTGGTGGCGGCGGCGGTCACGGACCGGGTGGTGGCCCAGGTTTCCAGGGACGATAAAAACAGCGGCGGGCTCCTTACGGGGCCCGCCGTTTTTCTGCCTGCTCGACTGCAGGAATGTCACAAGACTTTGCCAAACGCCACCAGTCCGTTAGGCTGCGCAGCCCATTTGGCAAGGTGCGCAGATACTTCGCGGCCTGGAAGCACTTGCCGCAGATTCGCCCTACAGCACCGAGGAAAAGCTCCTACAGATCAATCAGAAACATCCCCGCTACACGACGACCTTGTTACCTAGAGCCAGCTGCAGTGCTGGGAAAGAATGCGTCTTGCCCGAGATTCAACTTTCTTTTTTTCTGCAAGCTCACAAGGAAGTCCCATGAACATCGAAGACTTGAAACGTATCGACGTCAGCCATCTGCCCAAATCCCTGCAAACCTTGGTGGATTGCCTGGGTGTCGAGCAGGCCTACCGTCTCACCCGGCTATTCGGCGGGCGCCCCAAGTACATTCCCAAGCACGCCGAGCGCACCAAGCTGGCCAAATCGCTGCCCCCAAAATCGTTGCGCGCCCTGATCAATCGCTTCGCCGGCGCCTCGCTGGAAATTCCCAAGGTTGATCATTTTGCCCGTCAGCTACGCAACCAACAGATCCATGAAGACAGTCTGCGCGGTTGCTCGCGCACATCGCTCGCCCAAAAGTACGGCCTGAGCCTGCGCCAGATCGGCAACATTCGTCGCATGGATGCCGAGCCCCGGTAATGACGTGACGGGAGCGCTGCCAAGCAGCGTTCCCATCGCGAGGGCACGACGCTAGAAATCGCGCTTGTAGAAAATATCCAGCGAGCTGGCCACACCGCTGGCCACCTCCAGATAGACCTTTTTGCTCAACAGGTAGCGCAAGGCAATGGTGTTGGCAGGTTCGAAGACGCCCACGCCATAACGCAAACTGAGTTTTTCGGTAATCTTGCCGCTGGCCACGACGTTGGTGGTGGTGCCACTGCCGGTGGTGTCCAGCTGGAAGTCCTGGATACCCAGGTCCTTGGCCACCGAGTCCGTCAATGACGAACTACCGGCCAGCCCCAGGCCTAGCGCCGCTTGCGCTAACAGGTTGTTATCTTCACCGGTGGTGCTCAAGGGGCGCCCCAGGACCAGATAGGACAATGCCTGCTCCTGACTCATCGCCGGCTCCGCAAACACTTCGCTGGTAGGCTGCTCGGCACTGCCGGTCAAGCGAATGCCAGCGATCACGTCATCGACCTGGCGGACCGCCTCGATGTCCAGATAAGGCTGGTCGAGCGGCCCGGCAAAGAACAACCGGGCCCGACGGATGGTCAGGCGCTGGCCATAGGCGGCATACCGGCCATCCTTGAGATTGAGCTCGCCGCGGGTGTCGAGGTTATCGCCGATATGCACGTGCCCGACCAGGTTGGCGCTGAGACCGAAACCATTGAAGGTGAGCTTGTCCTGGCCCACGTCGACATTGATGTCCATGGCGATCGCCAGCGGCGCCTTGCCCTCCTCGGTCTGAGCGCCGACGATGACCGCATCGTCAGAGACCTTGACGGTCGAGGGCGGCAATTCGCGCACCAGGATACTGCCCTTGGGGATCGCCACATTACCCGAGACCGCCAGGCGCCCACCGCTCATGTGCACATTGAGCGTCGGTGTCACTTCCAGGGTTGCATAAGGCTCCACCGTCACTGGCAGGCGGGTGCCCTTGAGGTCCACGTTCACCGCCAGGCCTTGCGCCCAGTCGAGCGTGCCGCCGAGACTGCCCTGGCCCGTGTCGCCGCTCTTCCAGGCACCGCTCAACTGCACGTTCTCGCCGGCTATCCGGGCCTTTAGCTGCAGGGCCTGGAAGCTGACCGGTAGCTGCGCGCCCGCCACTTCGCCATCGTGCAGATCGATCTCGCCATTGACCTGTGGAGCCAGCAGACTACCGCCGAGTCGACCGCTGCCCTGCAAATGCCCATTGAGCCGGTCGACCATCGGCACGAAAGGCCGCGCCACCGACAGATCAAGCCCCTGCAGGCTGAAACTGCCGGACAGCGGCTTGTCCTTGGCCACAGGATCGATCTGCGCATCGAGCTGCAGGTTGCCCAGCTGGCCACCTTGGAATGTCACCTGGGTGTCAACGCGCCGCGGCGTCAGGTTGCTGTCCAGGCGCAATGCCTGGTAAGGGAAATCCAGCCACTTGTCGTTGTCGCGAATACGCAACGTGCCGCCGCTGGCATCGACCGTTACCCGGCCCTTGGGGCCACTGGCTGGCAAGTCGAGTTGTATGTCGGCATTGAGCTGGCCGTTCCAGCCAAGATCCTTGGGCAACCACTGCGCCAGACTCTCAAGCGGGAACTGTTTGAGGTGGTAACGCAAACGCGGCTCGGGGGCCAGGCGCTGATCCTCGCCGCACAGGCTGGCTTTGCCCGACAGCCAGCAATGCGCGCCGAAATCGATCTGACCGCTGGCCAGGCGCTGCAGCGTCGCCGGACTTTGCAGGCGCCAGTCCTGGCCACCCGCCTGGATATCGCCACTGGCCAGGCGGCCGCGCCAATTGCCACGATCCAGACCGCCATCCAGGCCCAGCGCTAGCGCAAGCAACGGGCCTTTGAGGTCGAGCTGCAGCTGCTGTCTTTGCACGGTCCCCTGGCCCTTGGCCGTCAGCGTGCCCAACGCCGTATCGCCGGCCTGAATGCCGCTGGCGGTCAGGTCCAGGTTGGCGCGCTGGGCGTTATCCAGGCGGGCTTGCAGATCGAGGGTCTGCAGGCGGTTGTCCGCCTGACCGAGCTGTTGGCCTTGCAGCGATACTTGCCCTTGGGGAGCTGCCAAAGTGCCGGCGACATCGATGCGGCCTTTGATTCGCCCTTGCAGGTCAGGCCAGAGTTGGCCCAGGCGCGGCAGGTCAAGATCGATACGTCCGGCCAGCCGCTGCTGGAGGCTGGCGCTGCCATTGATTTTGTTATCCCCCAGGCGCACTTCGAGCGCGCCCAGCGTCCATTGCTCGCCCGCCCCATCGACCTTGGCCTGCAGCGCCGCCGATTGGCCGCGCAAACGCCCCTTGAGGTCGATATCGGCCTGGGCCTGCAAGTGGCCGTCTTTGAATTGGCCTTTGCTGCGCAGGGGGCCGGCCAGAGTGCCTGGCAATTGCGCCACCCAATAGGCCGGATCGAGCGCGCTCAAGTCCAGCGCCGTGTCCCAGCCGATGCCTTGGGCAAACTGCAGATTGAGGTGGCCCTCAGCCTTGCCTTGACCGGCCTGCACGCTCAGTTGCGGCAGAAATATCTCCCGCAGATTGCCACTGAATGGGCTGGCCACGTTGAAATCGCCGGCCGGGCCCTTGAGCGCCGAGGAGAAGTTGCCTAGGTAGTTACCGTCGCGATACGACACCTCGCCGTTGAAACGCTGGAGGCTGACCGCCGGTTCAGCGACCTGCGAATACAAGCGATGCCAGGGAAAGTCGAGCCAGTCGATCTTGGCATCGGCCGTGAGCCCCTGCTGCCAGTCAATGCGGCCACTGACCGCGACCCGCTGTGCCGCGCTCGCTGCCAGACTCAACCCGGCGATATCGGCCCCCTTGGCGTCGACGCGGCCTTGCAGCTGCAACGCTACAGGCCCCTGCTCGGCCGGCAGGATGGCGGTGCCGTCAATCTGATAGCCCGCCTGCAAGTCGCCTTTGGCATCGAGTTGCAGACCATTGAGCACTAGGGTGTCAGGCAAGTCGGCGGCGGCCTTGAAGCTCCGACTGTCGATGTGCAACCGCGCTGGCAAATTGCTCGCCAACGGCTGGACCTGACCACTGACGTCGGCGTCCAGGTAACCAGTGCTGTGCCCCTTGAGCTGCAAGGTCTGCAGCAGGTCGCCCTGAATATTCAGCACCAGCTGCCAAGGCTTGCCATCGACCGCAGGCAGCTGCACTGCTCCATCCACGGTCAACGGCCACTGACCACCTGGCTGCAGGCGCCCGTGCAGGTCGAGGGCGATGGCATCGCGCTGGCCTTTGAGGCTGTCGATCTGCACACCCTCAGCGCTCCAGTGGGCCATCAATTGCAGGTTTTGCACCTGATCGACACCGTCCAGTTGCACACGACCAATCTGAATGTCGCCCAGCTCGAGGCCGATCGGCAGCTTCAGATCAGGCAGTTGCACCGGGTCGTTGCTGCCTTGAGCGCCAGCGCTCGGGGCGAACTGCAGGGCGACGCTGTCGACGTGCATGCGGTCCAGGCACACGGTCATGCGCAGCAGGCAACTAGGCGACCAGGCGAAGTCGACGTTATCCAAATGCACCTGCTGGCCCGGCTGCTCCCAGGTCAACCGATCAGCGCGCCAGGCACTGCCCAGCCGACCGTTGAAGTTGTCCAGCGTCAGGCCCGGAACGCGCGCCAGTATCCAACGGCTGCCTGACTCGCTGGCGATCAGCCCCAGGGCCGACGCCAGTATCAACAGAAGCAAGAGCACTACACCGGCCAGCGCCAGCAATGTCCGTTTTACCGCGCGGCTCATAGTTCAAGGCTCACTGTTGAGATTTCACAATTCGGGGCCCATGGAAAAGTGCAGGCGGATACCGCCAGGATCATCCAGGGCGTGGGCCAGATCGATGCGGATCGGCCCGACCGGCGACACCCAGCGTATGCCGATGCCGACCCCGGTCTTGAGGCTGGGCAGATCGAGATTATTGAACGAGCTGCCTTGGTCGATGAAGGTTGCAACGCGCCACTTCTCGGCAATCGAATACTGATACTCGAGGCTCCCAGCGACCATGTAGCGCCCACCGATCTTGTCGCCCTGTTCGTTCTCTGGCGACAGGCTTTGATAGTCGTAACCGCGCACGCTCTGATCGCCACCGGCAAAGAAGCGCAACGACGGCGGGATCGACTGGTAACCATTGGTGGCACTGCCGCCCACTTGCAATCGGCCGAGAAAACGATGGTTCTGCCACAGGGTGGTCAAACCCTTGAGCGTCACGTCGCCATGCAGCAGGTTGGTATCGGACAGCAGCCCTTCCTTGGCCACCTGGGCATCGAACTGCAGGCGATAGCCATGGTGCGGATCGACACGGTTGTCGCTGCGCAGATAGCTGTAACTGATACCCGGCATGACCAGATTGCTCAGGCCCGAGTCACTGCCAAGGCGATACTCCTCACGTTGCCATTTGAGGGAAATGACCCGCTGCCAGCCGCTGGGCAATTTGCTGTGCCATTCCGGACCGACGGTGAGGAGCTTGCTGACGGTGTCAGTGTTGGCGAGCTCCTCATACTGATAACCGCCGGCGAAGCGCAGCTTATCGGTCAGGGGTGGGTCGAGCGGCACGTCGTACCACAGCCCGACATTCTGCTTGGGCGCGGAAATTTCCGACTCGAAGCCGTAGCTGTGCCCCTCAGGGTTGACCCAGTGACGCGTCCAGTTGGCCTTGCCGCGCGGTCCGACGTCGGTCGAGAAACCCAGCCCGAGCCCCATGGTCCGCGGTTTGCGCGTTTGCAGTTCGACATCCACTGGAATTACCGCAGTATCGGCCGTACTGCTGGGCGCGGCATCGACACGCACGCCCTCGAAGTAACCGCTCGATTGCAATGCCTGGTTGAGCTCAGCGATCAATTCGGAATCGTAGGGGGTATTTTCCTTGAAGGGCACCATGCGCTGGAGCAGATCGTCGTCGAACGGCGTGTCGCCACTGAAATGCACCTTGCCCAAGGTGAAACGTGGGCCGCTGTCGTACACCAGCTCGATATCCGCCACACCCGCCTGGGGGTCGATGGCCAAGCGTTGCTGGACGAAATGCCCTTTGAAGAAACCATAGCGCGACGCCTGGTTCTGGATCAGCCGCTTGGCGTCGTCGTAGTAGCCGTGGTTGAGCACCGCGCCTGCACGCAACAAGGGCCCAGAAGGCAGTTTGAAGGCTTTTAGCTGGCTCGCCGGGCCATCGACCCGGATCACTACATTGCGCAGGTGAATGGGTTCGCCGGGCTCGATGTTCAGGATCAATGTCGGACTTTTGCCGGCGTTGACCTCACTGTCGATGTGCGCCTGGTAATAGCCCAGTGCCTGCGCCGCCTTGCGTGCCTGCTCCTCGGCACCGTGGCGAAACCGCAGCAGAGCCTGCTCGTCACGGTCACCAAGGGCGCCAATGTAGCCCTCGATATTGGCCTTGAGGGCATCATTGGCGGGCTTGATCCGAACCTGCAATTCGCTTTGCGCCTGCGCGGCAGCACTGATAAACAGCAGCATGAGGCTGCTGGTGAGACATCCTGGAAACTTCATGGGGCAGATGCTACCACGTCAAAAGCTTGTCACCGAGTGCGTACTGTTCCGAAACATTCCGATACCAACCAGGTGCTTGTCACAGGGCTGGCCTGTGACCGGCAGGTCCGTTAGCATCAGCCTTTTGCCAGGACTGCGGCTTCATGAAAATCGTCTCGTTCAACATCAACGGCCTGCGCGCACGTCCCCATCAATTGGCCGCGCTGATCGAAAAGCATCAGCCCGATGTCATCGGCCTGCAGGAAACCAAGGTCTCGGACGAGCAATTCCCGTTGGCCGATGTTCAGGCACTGGGCTATCACGTGGAGTTTCACGGGCAAAAAGGCCACTACGGCGTCGCCCTGCTCTCACGCAAGCCGCCGTTGTCGCTGCATAAAGGGTTCGAGGGGGATGACGAAGATGCCCAGCGGCGCTTTATCTGGGGCACTTATGCCGACGCCGACGGCCAGCCGGTGACGATCATGAATGGTTACTTCCCACAAGGCGAAAGCCGCGACCACCCTACCAAGTTCCCGGCCAAGCAGCGCTTTTACGCTGACCTGCAGACGTTGCTGACCAGCCGTTTCAAGCAGGATCAGCCGGTGGTAGTGATGGGCGACATCAATATTTCTCCCGAGGACTGCGACATCGGCATCGGCCCCGATAACGCCAAGCGCTGGTTGAAGACCGGCAAATGCAGCTTTCTGCCCGAAGAACGCGAATGGCTGGCGACCCTCAAGGGTTGGGGCCTGACCGACAGTTTTCGCCACCTGCACCCGGAAGTCAGTGATCGCTTCAGCTGGTTCGATTACCGCAGCCGCGGCTTCGAGGACCAGCCCAAGCGCGGCCTGCGCATCGATGTGATCCTGACCTCCACGGCGCTGTTATCGCGGGTCAAGGATGCCGGGGTCGACTACGATCTGCGCGGCATGGAAAAACCGTCGGATCATGCCCCGATCTGGCTGGAAATCGGCTAGATCCTCATTACTGGGGAGCTGAGCGCCAGGCGCCAAGCTCGTACTTGCCAACCGCTGTGCGGTGCACCTCGTCCGGGCCATCGGCCAGCCGCAGCGTGCGCTGCATCGCGTACATGTAGGCGAGGGGTGTATCGCCACTGACGCCCGCGCCACCATGTATCTGGATGGCACGGTCGATCACCCGTAACGCAACGTTAGGTGCCACGACCTTGATCTGTGCGATCTCGCTGCGTGCCACCTTGTTGCCAACGGTGTCCATCATGTAGGCCGTCTTGAGCGTCAGCAGCCGAGCCATATCGATTTCCATGCGCGAATCGGCAATGCGCTCCAGATTACCGCCCAGCAGCCCCAGCGGTCGGCCGAAAGCTTGCCGATCGTTGGCGCGCTCGCACATCAGTTGCAAGGCGCGCTCCGCCATCCCCACCGAACGCATGCAATGGTGAATCCTGCCTGGCCCCAATCGGCCCTGGGCGATCTCGAAGCCACGTCCGGGCCCCAGCAACACATTGTCGAACGGCACCCGAACGTCTTCGAAGAGCACTTCGGCGTGGCCATGGGGAGCATCGTCATAACCGAACACCGTAAGGGGCCGGAGCACCTTGACCCCGGGGGTGTCCATGGGCACCAGAATCATCGAGTGCTGTTGGTGGCGAGGGCCGGCCGGGTCGCTGAGACCCATGAAAATGAGAATCTTGCAGCGCGGATCGCAAGCCCCCGACGTCCACCATTTACGGCCGTCGAGCCGCCATTGATCACCCTCGCGGATCGCGGTGGCCTGCATGTTGGTGGCGTCGCTTGAGGCAACTTGCGGCTCGGTCATGGCGAAGGCGGAGCGAATCTCGCCACGCAACAGTGGTTCCAGCCAGCGCTGGCGCTGTTCAGCACTGCCATAGCGGACCAGCACTTCCATATTGCCGGTATCCGGCGCCGAGCAATTGAAGGGCTCCGGCCCCAACAGGGAGCGCCCCATGATTTCGGCCAGAGGGGCGTATTCCAGGTTGGTCAACCCCGCGCCGTACTCGGAATCGGGCAGGAACAAGTTCCA
>Ga0233335_1000232_pt1 | contig 10406 bp, 13 predicted proteins | sample GEONDECOMP222_FD_180695 | JGI IMG/M metagenome (GOLD analysis project Ga0233335, IMG submission 180695) | Leaf litter microbial communities from Shasta-Trinity National Forest, California, United States - GEON-DECOMP-222 | ecosystem: Environmental > Terrestrial > Plant litter > Unclassified... | reverse complement strand
TGCGGGTTCGCTAGATGTGGCGGCGAGCTTGCTTATCCTGATCATCTGTACTCGGATTCGAAAATTGAGGGGTTTATGCGATCTGACTCAAGGTGGCCTTCGCAGGAAAATGATCCGTCTGCATATGCACTTACACCTGTTGGCGAAGCCTACTGGTGGCGTAGCAACTGCATGATTATCGGCCCGATTTCGTTATTTGAAACAGGTTACGCGTCATTTTTCCTTCTCCTATCCTTCGGTCCGAAGCAAGGAGGTGGTTGCATGATACTTAGTATTTCGATATCAAGGCATAGCCTACTTCGCAGACATCTATTAGGCAGGTGGTAAAGGAAGGACCGCGCAACATTCTCAGCCGGCGTCGAGCTCGCCACCATGACGTGTCATATTTATCGCGATTAGGACTACCAAGTAGTCACCTTGCTTGCCACCATGAGTCACACCGCCATCTGCTGGTGCCCGACAAGCAACGCCGCTATGAGTTACACAGCATAAATCCCTCAATCATCTGATCGGAGCAATCTCCTGATCACTTCTAGCGAAGCAAAAGACACGTCATTTTTATTGCCACCTTGCCACCTTGCCACTTCGTCATCTTGCTCCACTACCATGATACGTCATTTTGCTTGCCACCACTTCGTAGAGTCACAACGCCTAGAACAGTGCCTGCTAAAACGCCAATACTTGCTAGTTCTGGCCAAGTAGTCCTTCATCACTGATCTGCATATGCAGCCTCCGGCTGCATAGGCAGGCCAGCTGGACAATATATCGGACCGATTTCGTCTTCTGATATAGGACACGCGTCCTTTTTGCTTGCCACCACTTCGTAGAGTCACACCGGCTATAACAGTGCCTGCTAAAACACCAAGACTTGCTAGTGCTCGCGTAAGTAGTCCTTCATCACTGATCTGCATATGCACGCCAGCTGCAGAATATATCGGACCGATTTCGTCATCTGATATAGGACACGCGTCCTTTTTTGCTTGTCTTGCTTCTTTGCTACGCATCAGAAGTGGTAGCAAGATAGTTGAAAACCAATGATTGGCTCTTCGAAGAGTGGTTATCTATCTTGCTCCCTAAATACTTGGCATGACTCCCGCATAACTTGTTTCATTCTTTCCCTCCTTGCAGCACGATAAGGCCAGATATACGGAGAAGTGGCGTGCCTGTTGCATAATATATGCGCTAATTTCGTCATCTGTGCTAGGTAGAGAATACTACTCGTCATCCATCTGCAAGGTATTTTCTTTTACTTTATGGATGATCATGTATATAAATAAGCTAACTTTCTTCCAGAATCGTCAAACCTCTTAAGCAAAAAAAACCTTTAATATCACGATCAAACATTTTCCAGAACAAAACCTCTTCGAAGAAAACCATCTTCGAACAACCGAACAAAGCCTCAACTTACGATATTTCAACCCTATATCTCACCATCTGAGGACCAGCAAGTCCCTTTAGCTGCCCAATATAAGTCATACCAGACCGATAAAGATAAAGCTGTTAAATATATGGTTAGTTTTTTTTTCTTTTTCCCTATAGTTTTGCTAGCACAAATAAAGTAGTGGTATTAACGGTGTTACAGGATCTTGCTAGTTCATATTACCTTTGGTATAATAGCAGGGTATCACCTGAAAGCCCTGATTTTCAATATCCTGATGGTATACTTCCTAGACATTTCGAATCTTTTATTAAGTATTAAACCCTTTTGGTAGTAAAATCGTGTTAATGTTCTAACTTTTATATCACTATAGTGATATCCCCCCCGCGTGTGCTTTGGCTTCGCCACTGCAAAAAAAAAGCCGAAGTTATAGGGCTAGCAAGGCAAATGCGGAAAAACGAAAAAGGTATACAAGGAAATGTAAAAAAGAGAGTAAAAGACGGGTGATCTTGGCTCGGTCTTGTAAGGATAAGGTTGTTAGCTACAAGTGTTAAAGACTAATACATGTAACGCAAGAAAGAACGAAAGATAACATCGATCCTAGCTGAGATAGTCCATATTTTAGTAGCATTCTATCTTACAATATGCAATTTGAGTATTAGACAAACAAAGTACATTATGTGCTAAGTATTTCATGTAAGCCTATCCAACTTTTCCTAGATATACTCATATTTCTTCATTCAAACCCTCAGATTTCTTCATTAAAACCCTCAGAGAACTTGCCCAAATATACCTTGAGATGGCGGCAAGTATTATTAAAAGACACAGAGAACTTTTTCATCTGTTCATCCAGAACGTGCTCGGTTTTAGTTACCTTCGCTGTTTCGTATCCCTCGTCTTTAATCTCAGATAACTTTGACTGGATAAAACCCTCAATAACGCACCATTGCTTAATAAAACCTCCCCCATGTCCAGGAAAAGGGATTTCCTTAAACCCCGGAATATCTGAACCACCTTCAGAAAAACAACCTTTCTCTACGGCAGAGCGAGAAGCTTTTAGCACCGCTTGCATAACCTTAAAACCCAGCGCCTCCAAGAAAATACCTATGAGGTTGCAGCCAGTTCTCCCATGTACTAGAAAAAGTGGATCGAAACAAGAGTCCTCGCTGTTATCCTCATCCATAAAAGTACACATGGCATTTTTATCTTGGCATTTTTCGTAGAGGTTCTCTAGACATTCTAGGACATGGCCCTAATAATAAATATTAGTATTAGTACTTGAGTAAGATAAAATGACACTAACTTGGATACGGCACTTTTGTTCTAACTTTTCATCTCCATCTTGACATCCCGGTTTTGGAATATGGAATATGCCGTCGTAAGAATCGAATGTCGTTGGAACACCATGTTTATCGAATGCAATTTCTTCTTTTATTGAGGGTCGGGAGGTAGCCTTAGGATAGGGGGTTTTACGTGTTTTTCTGGAAAGGTGGTTTGTTTTAGGCATGTTGGAATTTTGTTTTGCAGAAAAAGTGGATATGATTGTGATCTGGAGGTATTGTAGTGGTTGGTTGGGCAAAACAGAGGAGGTATGGTTTTTGCCAATAAAATAAGGCTTTGCTTCGCTAGGTGAAGAATACAGAACAAGAGAAAATACTCCTACTTATAGACTTTGGAGGTTTAAAGTTCGCTTATTCTTATCGATGATGATCGATAAAAAAGACCTTTTCAGGTGAATCACGCGTATTTTTTTTTTACTCTATCTAGCACAGATGACCCCTCCCCCCCAACGAAGTAAGGCCACGCCACGCTACGTCACGCCACCCTCCCTTACAGATAGAGGTCCACCTTATGCTAGCCCGCATATTGGAGCTTATGCAGGTGACGCTTAGCAGCGTCACCTATTACCTTGCAAAAGATAGAGGCGCAGCTGCAGGGATAGCTTGTGATAAGTTATTAGTCACGCCAAGGATTTAGGCAGCAAGATAGATAAGAACCTGCTTCGCTGACCAATAAAATATTGACAAGTGTTTTCTAACCTATTAGGTGTGAGTCATGCCAAGGATTTAGGCAGCAAGATAGATAACCTCTTAACCAATCATTGATTGACAAGTATCCTCTCGTGCGGAGCAAAAGCTAGAGAAGAAAAAAGGACGGGTAACCTGTTTCAAATAACGAAATCGGCCCGATAATCATCCAGTTTCTACACCACCAGTAGGCTTCGCCAACAGGTCTAAGTTCATATGCAGACGCATCATTTTCCTGCGGTTCGAAGAGCTGGCCACACCCTCAATTTTCGAACCCCAGTACAGATTATCAGGATAAGCAAGCTCGCCGCCACTTCTAGCGAACCCGCAAAAGACACATCTTTTTTGCCACCTTGCCACTTCGTCATCTTCCTCCACTACCATGACACGTCATCTCCATTCTCATCAAGAGTCACACCGTCTTGAGATCTTTGGTAAAACAATGAGTCACATCGCCAAGACACGACATCTTCGGTGAAAAGTTAGATCGTCATAATACGTCATAATTACACCGCAAGCCAAGGCATAAATCCCTCATTTGCTAATCCTAATCCGGAAAATGTAGAGAGGTAAGCTCGCCACCACCAGCTTCGCAGGTATACACCTCATCTTTATTGCCATTAGGACACGACATCTTCCCACATGAGTCACAACGCCTAGACCAGTGCAACCTAAAACGCCTAGACTTACTAGTCCTTGACCAAGCAGTGCCTCCTGACTCACCTGCATATGCCTCCGGCTGCATATGCAGGTAAGCTGCACAATATCTCGGACCGATTTCGTCATCTGATAGAGGACACACGTCCTTTTTTGCTTGTCTTGCTTCTTTGCTACGCATCAGAAGTGGTTGCAAGATAGTTGAAAACCTATGATAGGATAAGTGGTTATCTATCTTCAACCCTAAATACTTGGCATGACTCACAATCCATCACATCCTTTCCTCTCTTCCTACCAGCTGCATGAGTAGATCCACCTCTGCGGAGCAAGAAGTGGCGTGTCAGCTGCATAATTTCTCGGCTCTGGTTTCGTCATCTGTGCCAGGCAGAGAAGGGTAGTGTCATGCCTCACAAGGATCTCTCCCTGGTCTTATTTACCTAATGATAATGGTTAAGAATAAGCGAACTTTCTTCCTCCTAAGTCTATGCAATGATAACATGTCTTGATGGCAGGCTACCTTATCTCTTGTTTCATTTTAGGTCGCCTCTCCTCTTCAGATGATGATCATAGAGTGATAAGGATCCAGAATGAGTCATGCCAATAATTGAGCTTCACCAGCTCTTATTGCTCCCACTCCACAGTGTGGTGGATGTGGCAAAGTATGACTCACTCTTACCCAATAAAAGTCCTTAACCTTATCAAGCTAAAAAGTGTGAGTCATGCCAAGCCTTTAGGCAGCAAGATAGATAAGAACTTGACCAATCATAGTTCTTATCTTTATCCGGTGGCAAAGTCTGAGCCTTGGCTATAAATAATTAACCAGTCATAGATTGACTAGTGTCTTTTGCGAGATAAGTGTCCGTCATGTCTCATCTGTCATGTCTTGCACCGCCTCGCCACTTTGAAGGCTAGATAAATTATTAGCCTATAAGATCCTGACAAGTGTTTTTTCTTATCTATGAGTCATGCCAAGAGTTTAGGCAGCAATATAGATAACGACTTAACCTGTCATTGACAAGTATCATGTACCACATTGAGCAGAAAGGCGAAAAGGACATGTGTTGATAACCTGCTATGGGAATATGACGGAATAGACCGATATATTATGCAAGAGACACAACACTTCCTTTATGTGGCGTGACCATGTAGCAGGGAGGAAAAGCATTAACAAGGAGTAAAGCCAAATATTAGGTATCAGCCTCCCTATCTGCGCTTGTAAAAGCGCAGATGCAGCTTCTGTATGGGGTAAGCTGCAGTCTACCACTTCCTACCCTGCTTACGAAGTATGGATAGAGGCGCAGCTTCTGCAACAGGGGATGGTAGAGCATGTGATAAATTATGAGATATGACAAGAGTTTAGGCAGCAAGTAAGTAGTTGGCCTATCATTGGTTGACAGATATCTTGCACCACTCCTAGTAGATAAGCAAAAAGAACACCTACCTATCTCTACGAAGCAGGGATAATGGAATCGGACCGAAATAATGCAGCTCTCACACCACTTTTTGCTGTGGCAAAGCCAAATAACAGGTAGATGTGTTGATCCTGCAGGAAAAATAGAACATGATGAATCGTGAGTCATACTTAGAATTATACGGCAGCCATTCACTCCCCTGCACAGAGGTGCATATACAGCTCTAATAGGAATAACATGTAATAAACAGTGAGTCATGCCAAGTGTTTAGGCAGCAAGATAGATGACCACAAGGATTGATTGACAAATATCTTGCTGCCACTTCCTAGTAAAGAAAAAAAAGACGCGTATACTGTTTCAGATGACGAAATAGGTCTGAGGGATTATGCAGTTATGCCATTACCTAGAGAAGCAAGAAATAATCCATCAAAATAAGTTAACTTTCTTCCAAAGTCTATATAAGAAGTATTTCCTTATATTTTTGCCTTCTACATCATCAAACTTCCTATGCTAAGGACAAGACTTCAAGATCACGATCAGACCCTTTTCAGCGAAATAATACCTACATATCAAGATCGAGCCACACCTTCGCTACTTATAGTCATCTCAATTTATAAAGGTTAACCATGACCTACAACGCATCAGGAGAAAAGGTAGACGACAAAGAATGCTCTTGGCCTTATTGCGAAACTATCGTTGAGTACGAGGAAGAGAGCTTATGCTATACTCATGAGGTGAGAAAAAAAAATCCTGTTTACTGATATATATTTAACAAAATGAAGATGGAACATAGCACGCTTAAGTCTGATCTTGATGGTTGTGAATACAACTTAAGAGAAGCTCAAGAAAAAAAAGATGACGCCGAAAAAGCCCTGGAAGAAGAAGTTAAGGCAATAAGCGATCTTCAGGAACAACTCGATATTGAGTATAATGCCTATAAAGAGGAGAACCCTGTATGTGTTATCTGATATTTAATCATATAAATCTAACAAAGTCTAGGATCACCCGGATTCGGAGCTTGTGCCAGATCAAGCTGTAAGAGAAATCACGAGTAGTCTGGAAAAGCTTGAACAAGATAACACAACCACGGATAATCTGGCCCTGGCTAAAGCTAATATCCATAGTTATGAAAAAGCTGTGGAGGAAGCTAATAATGCTTTGACCGAGTTTGAGGCTAAGATTGTTTAGCCTTAATTCTAAGGGTTCTAGGTTTTCTTTTTTCTTAACAAAGAATTGTGGGCATGAACACTTAAGGAGGATTTTTTTTTCTGGGACATGGTTTTCCTTTTAGTGGCTGTTGGAGAGAGACGGATATGAAGGCTTTTAATGTCCTTTTTTTTCTAAAGGTTTTTTTTATGTTCAATATAGGTTGGTATTGTTAAGGGTTTATGTGGAGGATTTGGATCTTTTTATCTAGGGTGGTTACTTTTATTTGCTGTTCAACACAGATGGGCAAAGGATTGAGAGGTTTTTTTTTGTGCAGATGGTTCCTTTTAGTTACTGCTCAAGAAAAGCGATGTTTAGTTTTTAGTTTTCGAAGGATAGGGTTTGAGGATATGAAGGCTTAAGGGTGTTTTATGCAGGATGGTTTTTTCTTTTTACTTACTGTTCAACACAGATGTATGTGAAGGCTTAAGGATCTAAAGGTTTTGGATCCTGTAAGCTTTTCATTTTAGCCGCTCTTTAACTTAGGGGTTATTGAATTAAGGATTGTTATAAATTGAGAGGTTATATAACTAGATAAAATTTATTGTAGAGAAAAAAGGACTCTTTTAGGTCTTTTAATGCATATTGTCCAGATACTATCACCTATCACTTACTCTTACTATGTTTTCTTTAAATATAATTAAATGTAAACTCCCATCCAAGACTCGAACTTAGATACAGATTTATAGCTACGCTCGCCAAGTATGCGTAGTAGAAAATCCTGCTCTACCATTAAGCTAATGATAATTAAATCCCCCCCCCCCCCCCCCCCCCCTTCCCTTGCTACGAATAACAGTAAGAGATTTTAGTGATGTGCTTATCGCCTACACCTTGCTTGCCTAGCAGGCAAGATACTAAATCATCAACCTAAACCTTATAACTAGAAACCTTTTCTTTACAAGCCCTATAGAAGCTTATCCTTTGTTTACTCCCCCATACTTTAAATGTCTTATAGCTAATTTATCACTGATTATTTTTTCTCCAAGATACCAAGAAAACTTTTTAAATGTTTATTTATCTAGTAATAGGTCAGTGAAAATAATCTTAACACAACGGTACAACTTACTTATACACTTTGGTTTCACCCCCCCCCTTGCGACATTCTAGAGCTTTATATGCCTTTCTTGGTCCAAGACGGAAATTATACCCTTCAAAATTAAATGAAGGTTTCGCTAGTAGTAGGTCAGTGAAAATAATCTTAATAGAACAGTAAACTTACCCATACCACTTGGTTTCACCCTCCTGCTTTTTACCTTTTCTGACGCAGGAAGATCCCTCACCCCCTTCGGTATCTCCAGGGAGTTACGTAGTCGTGACGTCAAGCTGTTTTTCGTCTTCCGTTGCAACCCCTTCAGGCGGAGCCGTCATCGAACTTAAGGTAGCCGAATCTTGCGTGATTGTAAAAACTTCAACCTCTCTTTGAGGGCTTGAAGATGAATAGCAGTCGGCAAGGTAGCCATCGTCTGTCTCAGGAACCGGAAGTCAGGTGGCAGAAATATCCTTGCCAGTATCAACCTCCATATCATAAGGACGATTAGGGTCAGAATCATATAAGACCCAGTCAGACAATGCAGAGCCCAATCTTTTGACAGCATCATCTACTGGTGGAGGAACCCTTTCAGTTCTTTCGAATAGACCCGTAGACAATATACTATCCCAGAGATAGATCTTACAGCGATGAGCGAGAGACATCTCACAGTCATCACCAAAGGGAGTTAAATCAGGAAAAAGATCATCAATCCCTATAGCAAAGTTAACTTTTTTTATACTTATTATAAAAGGATAGTAAGATACTTCAGACCTATCATGCAAATTTTCCACCAAATTTGTGAGAGCTTCTACTTATTGGGGAATCTTTTCATTATTTTCGAAAGGAATGATATGCCGTAACGCCTCCCAGAGAGTTTTAGTCATTTTGTATCTAGGTTCTCTGTCCGACGTAAACCTTGACTTGAAGGCTTCTTCGATAAAAGAGTAGGTCGTGTAGTGATTTGGCATTTTCAGGATGGTGTGCTGAAAGAGCAGCTAGGTGAGGAGCTGGATGAGTTGGAAAAGCAGAAAGAGGAGATGGAAGAGGAGCAGGATGAGCTTAAAGAGCTGTAGGAAAGCTGAGAGATGAAAAGGGGGGGGGGTGAATGTGCTGGATGGTAACTTTGTGAGCTGATAGAGAACAAAAGGAGAGATAATGGGTAGATTGCTCATCTTGATATGCTTTTTCTTAGCCGAGCAAAATGAGGTGGTACCATGGTGGCAATAAAAAAGACATGTCTTTTGCTTCGCTAGAAGTGGTGGGGAGCTTGCGAATACCACTGGTCTGAAGGTTGAGGGATTTATGTAATATGACTCATAATGGCTACGGATATAGCGGTCTTACCCTTGGTGGAACCTAAATGACGTGTCTTTTGCTTCGCTAGAAGTGATGGCAATAATGAAGACATGTCTTTTGCTTCGCTAGAAGTGGTGGCGAGCTTGCTTACCCATATCTTCTCTGCTGGGATTAGAAAACTGAGGGGTTTATGCGATCTGACTCAATGTGGCCTTCGCAGGAAAATGATGCGTTTGCATATGCACTTACACCTGTTGGCGAAGCCTACTGGTGGCGTAGCAACTGCTTATGCAGCTCCGGACAAGTGCAGCAGGTGGAGGCGCATATGCAGGTGAGGTGATCCTTCTGTGCGTAACAAAGGAGGCACTGCTTTAGCAAAGACTAGTTAGTCTTGGCGTTTTAGCAGGCACTGCTCTAGCCGTGTGACTTAAGGTGGCAAGCAAAATGACGTGTCTTTTGCTTCGCTAGAAGTGGTAGTGGAGGAATATTACAAGGTGGCAAGGTGACAAGGTGGCAAGGTGGCAATAAAAATGACGTGTCTTTTGGTTCGCTAGAAGTGGTCATATTACTACGTATCAGAAGATTGAGGGATATATGCGGTCTGATTCATAGCGCCGATGCTTGTTTGCCCCTTCGGGCTCCAGGAGATGGCGGTGTGACTCTTGGTGACTAGTAAGATAACGTGTCTTTTGCTAGAAGTCATGTCAATAAAGATGACGTGCCATGTAGGGGAGCTTGCTTATCCTCTGGATCAGAAGATTGAGGGATTTCTTCGAAGAGATGTGTGACTCAGAGTGTGACCGTGGAGACTCATGGTCGCAAGCCTGATGACGTGTGCTAATGGCAATAAAGATGAGGTGTCTTTTGCTTCGCTAGAAGTGGTGGGAGCTTGCTTATCCACATTTTCCGGATTAGGATTAGAAATGAGGGATTTATGCGGTGTGATTAATGATGGTAGAAAGATGACGTGTAAGGGTGGCATTACATGCTTGATGCCGCCATGTGATATCTTATTACTCACTCCTGCTAAAGAAGCTGGGCTTACTACGTAGGCAAAACGCCAATAAGTATTTTCCTAGCATAACAAGACTCATGGAATGTTACCTCTTTGTAGGTCATAGATAAGAAAACTTGTTTTCTCACCTTTGCGGCCAAAAATTAAGAGTAATTTATCTTAAATTTCTAACTCTCTGCCTTACGAAGTATCAGCTAGCTTAATGGTAGAGCAGGATACTTCTAATATCTGGATCCGAGTTCGAATCTAGGATGGGAATAGGAGTAGGTAATTAGGGATATCCTATATAACCTATTCTAATTTAAAAAGTTTTTTCTTCTTTGCAAAGCATGAGTTTTAACAAAGCTGTCTTCTAAGAAAAACTCTTTACAAACCTCTCCAGCTA
>Ga0233335_1000231_pt1 | contig 10433 bp, 9 predicted proteins | sample GEONDECOMP222_FD_180695 | JGI IMG/M metagenome (GOLD analysis project Ga0233335, IMG submission 180695) | Leaf litter microbial communities from Shasta-Trinity National Forest, California, United States - GEON-DECOMP-222 | ecosystem: Environmental > Terrestrial > Plant litter > Unclassified... | reverse complement strand
CAGCAGACCAATGGCATCCTGCGCAACCTGCGCCAGGCTAACCGGTTCGTCGCTGTGTTGATGGCTGCCGGCGTGCGCAAAACTCATCAGGGACTGGACAATGCGAGAAACGCGCTTGGTTTGCTCGATGATCTGGCTGCTTAACTCGGTGATTTCGCCATCGTCTTCTCGTTCTTCGCGCAGGTTCTGCGCAAGGCAGGCGATACCGGTAATGGGGTTGCCTATCTCGTGTGCCACGCCGGCCGCCAGGCGGCCGATACTCGCCAGGCGCTCGGAGTGCACTAGTTTGTCCTCCAGCATCTGGGTGTCTGTCAGGTCTTCGACCAGCAGCACCAGCCCGGTATTGCCCGGCGCGAGCGGTTCGTCAATGGCAGCTTTATGCAAGTTGAGCCAGCGGGTCTGTCCATCCAGCGCCAGGCGCTGCTTGTGCAGGTGTTCGTCAGGCATATTGATAAAACCGGTCAGCAGCATCCGCCAGGGATCTGCGAGGGTGCTCAGGCGTGACCCGACTACCCGCACGGCAGCGATGCCCGTGAGGTCTTCCATGGCCTTGTTCCACATCAGGATCTCCTGATCCTTGGCCAGCGAGCACACCCCCATGGGTAGCTCCTGCAAGGTTTGGCGATGGTAGCGACGCAGGGCATCGAGCTCGGCGGCCAGGCCGGTGAGCCGCGAATGATAGTCTTCCAACCGGCTTTCGATGAAGTGGATATCTTCGGTGACATAGTTCTCGCTACCCGACTTGTAGGGAAGAAAGGTTTCGACCATGTCTTGTGCCACGCTGGGCCCCATCAGCCCTGACAGGTTGGCCTCGATGCGGTCGCGCAAGCGTCGCAAGGCATAGGGGCGCCGCTCATCGAAGGGCAGGTAGAGATCACGCAGTGCCTGCTCCACTTCTCGTTGGGCAGCCTTGGCGCCCAATGGCTTGGCGAGTTGCGTGGCAAACTCCTGCGGCGAGACGGCGTGCAGTTCGCGGCGCTGGGGACGACGCACATTGTCCACCGCGCAGGCTTCTGCGGCACTCGCTTCTTCGGTGCTGACTTCAGTGAACAAAGAAACAAGAGTGAAAACCAGAACGTTGGCCGCCAACGAGGCGATCGCCGCCATGTGCCAGCTGGTGTCGTCAAGCACGTAAATCATGTTCAGCAGCGGAACATAGAATCCTTGGAGGTTGCCGATCAGCGGCAGCAACATGGTCAGCATCCAGACAGCGATGCCCGCCAGCAGGCCGGCAATGAAGCCCCGGCGATTGGCGCTCGGCCAGTACAAAACGGAGAGTACCCCGGGCAGGAACTGCAAGGTGGCCACAAACGCGACGATGCCCAGGTTTGCCAGATCCTGCTGCGCACCCAGCAGAAGATAGAATCCGAAGCCCGCCATGATGATGGCCACAATCAGGCCGCGACGAGTCCACTTCAGCCAGCGATAGATGTTGCCCTCAGCCGGTGGCTGATAAAGCGGCAGCACCAAGTGGTTGAGCATCATCCCGGAGAGCGCGAGGGTGGTGACTATGATCAGTCCACTGGACGCGGACAGTCCTCCGACATAAGCCAGTAGCGCCAGGAGTTTGTTGTTGGCAGCGATACCGATACCCAGGGTGAAATACTCCGGGTTAGTGCTCACGCCAAGACGCAGGCCGGCCCATAGAATCAAGGGTACGGCGAGGCTCATGAGCAGCAGCAGGAGCGGCAGGCCCCAGCTCGCACTGACGATGGAGCGCGGGTTGAGATTTTCGGTAAAAGTCATGTGATACATGTGTGGCATCACGATCGCCGAGGCGAAGAAGACCAGCAGCAGCGTGCGCCAGGGGCCTTCTTGCAGGGGAGTATGCAAAGCGGCGAGTGCCGTCTGGTTCTGTAGCAGCCAGATTTCCAGGTCATGGGGTCCATTGAATACGCCATACAACGCGTAAAGGCCAACGCCGCCCAGAGCAACGAGTTTGATGATCGACTCAAACGCGATGGCAAACACCAGGCCTTCATGCTTCTCGCGGGTGGCGATATGCCTGGAACCAAAAAAAATAGTGAACAGGATAATCATCGCGCAAAAGCTTAGCGCTACCCGGTGGCGTACCGTTTCATGGGTCAGCAGGCCAATGGACTCGGTGACCGCCTGGATTTGCAGGGCCAGGAGCGGCAACACGCCGATCAGCATGAAAACGGTGGTAAGGGCGCCAGCCCAGGTGCTGCGAAAGCGGAAGGCAAATAGATCGGCCAGCGAGGATAACTGGTAGGTACGGGTTATTTTCAAAATCGGGTAGAGCAGCACTGGCGCGAGTAGAAACGCGCCGGAGACTCCCAGGTAACAGGCCAGAAAGCCATAGCCGTACTGATAGGCCAGGCCGACGGTGCCATAGAATGTCCATGCACTGGCATAGACTCCCAGCGACAGGGTGTAGGTGAGCGGGTGACGGATGATCGCTCGGGGGATCATGCCTCGCTCGCTGATCCATGCCACACCGAACAGCATCAGCAGGTAACCGGCGCTGATCAGGATCATTTGCGTGAGACTAAAGCTCATCGGCATCTCGTTGGCTCTGCAGGATAAAGGTCACGACGATGAGGATCAGCCAGAGCAGATACGGGCGATACCACGCCCCTGTGGGCTCGATCCACCAATCCATGATGGCGGGCGAGAACAGGTAGATACCGACAACCAGAAGCAGGACCAGGCGATAGATGTACATGGTGGCCTCTGCGCAAAAAGGGTGCGGCGATGGTAACGGATGCGGTGGCCGGTGGAAATGGCTGGGTGCAGTCCGTGGCAGGCGTTTGAAACCGGTGTCTCCATTACTGCTGGGGACTAGGGATTGGGAAGTGTCGCGACTTTTGGAATGTGTTCAGGGTTCCAGTGCAGGATGCCCCAGCGAACGACTTCTGCCGGCATGCCATCCAGCAGCTCGGGCGGCGGCTGCTGGCCCAGTATTTTCAAGGCTTGTACTAACCTGGGTGCAGCCTGTCTGGCTTGCAGCGGCGGTGAGCGGTAGCGTTTGCCTAGTTTGTGACCGTCGAGTTGCACGATCAGGGGTACGTGCAGATAGCGTGGCTGCGATAGCCCCAGCAGTTCCTGCAGATAGAGCTGCCGGGGCGTTGAATCCAGCAGATCGGCGCCGCGCACAATGTGGGTAATGCCCTGCCAGGCATCATCAAGGACTACGGCCAGTTGGTACGCATAAAAGCCATCACGTCGACGGATGACAAAATCACCGGACTCACGTCCCAAGTGTTGCTCGAAGCGACCCTGCACACGGTCTGCAAAGTGGTAACTCACCTCCGGCACGCGTAAGCGAACGGCGGCATCTTGCTGGGCGTGTCCGGCATTGCGACAGGTCCCCGGATAGATGCCGTGGTAGGCCTCCAGCTGTTTGCGCGAGCAGGTGCACGCATAGGCGAGGCCTTGGCTGAAGAGGCGCTGGATAACCGCATCGTAGGCATCATGGCGACGGCTTTGATAGGCAACTTCACTGTCCCATTCCAAGCCATAGTTTTCCAGCGCCTGCAGTATGGCGGCGGGAGCTTCCGGCATTTCTCTGGGGGGGTCCAGGTCTTCCATGCGCACATGCCATTGTCCGCCGACGGCTCGGGCATCCAGATACGACGCAAGTGCGGCGACGAGCGAGCCAAAATGCAGATAACCGCTGGGGGTGGGCGCAAAGCGTCCGATATAGGCTGGCTTTGTCATGGCTGGCACTTGAAAGCAAATGGGGCGCGTGTCGCACCCCATGAGTGGCCGGTTATTTACCGACCTGTTTTTCCTTGATTTCCGCAAGCGTCTTGCAGTCGATGCAGAGATCTGCGGTGGGGCGAGCTTCGAGGCGACGAATACCGATCTCGATTCCGCAGGACTCACACCAGCCGTATTCTTCGTCTTCAATCAACTGCAAGGTCTTGTCGATTTTTTTGATAAGTTTGCGTTCGCGATCACGCGCTCGCAGTTCAAGACTGAACTCTTCTTCCTGGCTGGCTCGGTCTGCCGGGTCAGGGAAGTTGGCGGCTTCGTCCTTCATATGGTCCACAGTGCGGTCTACTTCGTGCATCAGATCCTGTTTCCATTTGTTCAGGATCTTGGTGAAGTGCTTGCGCATCGGCTCGCCCATATACTCTTCACCCTTGGTTTCTACGTAGGGTTCGAAGCCTTGAACAAGCTGATTGCTCTGTTGCTTTTCATTCGTGGGCATGAATTGACCGCCTCTCGCTTTTCTAATCCATTGCGCAGGATGCTCCATCTCCGGCACCTGCCGGCCCTGCGACTGCAAGCCGGCGAACTTACCAGATCGAATCGGGACGCGCTACTCCCGGTTGTCGAGCCTATGACGGCGGGCAGGCCCGGAGGGCTAGCCATTGGCCGTGGTGGATATCGATCCATGGTTTGAAGAAACGTTCGCGTCATCGGTTCTGTAGAATCAATTTTTTTTCATTGCGAACTTCATTTTTACTCAAGGAAAGCTCATGGCCCAGCCTTATAGTGCGCGCAGCCGCGCCATCGAACCTTTTCACGTGATGGCTTTGCTTGCCCGGGCCAACGAGTTGCAAGCGCTAGGCCATGATGTCATTCATCTCGAAATAGGTGAGCCTGACTTCAACACGGCACAGCCCATTATCGCTGCAGGGCAGGCAGCGCTCTCCGCCGGCCATACCCGCTACACCGCGGCACGAGGATTGCCAGCGCTGCGCGAGGCCATAGCCGGTTTTTACCACCAGCGTCATGGCCTGACGATTGATCCGCAGCGTATTTTGGTGACACCTGGAGGTTCCGGTGCTCTGCTGCTGGCAGCAAGCCTGTTGGTCGATCCAGGCAAGCATTGGTTGCTCGCCGACCCTGGCTATCCCTGCAATCGGCATTTTTTGCGGCTGGTCGAGGGCGCCGCGCAACTGGTGCCTGTGGGTCCGCAGGCGCGTTATCAACTGACTGCCGAACTGGTCGCGAGCCATTGGGATCAGGATAGCGTGGGCGCGCTGGTAGCTTCGCCTGCCAACCCTACCGGCACCGTATTGTCACGTAGTGAGTTGGCCAGCCTGTCGGCGGCGGTCAAGGGGCGAAATGGGCATTTGGTGGTGGATGAGATCTATCATGGCCTGACTTACGGGATGGATGCGCCCAGCGTGCTGGAGGTCGACAACGACGCTTTTGTACTGAACAGTTTCTCTAAATACTTCGGAATGACGGGTTGGCGCCTGGGTTGGCTGGTGGCGCCCGAGCCAGCGGTTCCCGAGCTGGAGAAGCTCGCACAGAATCTATACATCAGCGCTCCAACCATGGCACAGCACGCTGCACTGGCATGCTTCGAGCCAGACACGCTGGAAATCCTGGAGCAACGGCGGCACGAATTCGGACGTCGTCGGGACTACCTCCTGCCGGCCTTGCGGGAGTTGGGATTCAGTATTGCGCTGGAGCCCGAGGGAGCGTTCTACCTATATGCCGATATCAGTGCATTTGGCGGCGACGCATTTGCTTTCTGCCAGCATTTTCTGGAGACGGAAAAGGTGGCTTTTACTCCGGGGCTGGATTTTGGCCGATACCAGGCTGGTCATCATGTGCGCTTCGCTTATACCCAAAGCCTGCCTCGATTGCAGCAGGCTGTGGAACGGATCGCTCGTGGCCTGATGAGCTGGCTGGCACGATGATATTTACCCCTGTGCTGGAAGAAGGGTGTCTGATCCGTCGCTATAAGCGTTTTTTGGCTGATATCCGATTGCCCGATGGGGAGTTGTTGACCATCCACTGCCCAAATACCGGTTCGATGTTCAACTGTATGGAGGAGGGCGGGCGGGTCTGGTTCAGTCGTTCCAGCGACCCCAAGCGTAAGTTGCCCGGCACTTGGGAGATCAGTCAGACCCCACAAGGGCGCCTTGCCTGCATCAATACCGGGCGGGCCAACGCGCTGGTCGAGGAGGCGCTGCTCAAGGGGCGTATTGCGGAGCTGGATGGGTTTCACACGCTGAAAAGAGAAGTGCCCTACGGCGAGGAAAAAAGCCGAATCGATTTTCGCCTGGAGAGTGCCAGCGGGCCAATCTATGTCGAGGTCAAGAGTGTCACGCTGGGATTTGCCGATACCCCAGTGGCAGCCTTTCCCGATGCGGTGACGCAGCGCGGTGCCAAGCATCTGCGAGAGCTGGCTCATTTGGCTCGGCAGGGTATTCGTGCGGTGCAACTGTACTGCGTAAACCTGACGGGTATCGACAGTGTGCGCCCCGCCGAAGAAATTGATGCGGCTTATGCCCAGGCACTGCGTAACGCTGTTGCTGCTGGAGTGGAGGTTCTGGCTTATGGGGTGCACCTGACCCCAGAGGAAATCTTCATTGATCGGCGTCTGGACGTATTGCTGGGCCGTTAGGCTTGCCCAAGTGATTCGCTTTTAGACGGGCAAAAAAAGACCCGGCAAAAAGCCGGGTCAAAAACCGTGATTAGCCTGATGAGGAGACAATCTGAAGGGTCCGACCAAGGTCCTTTCAGATCATCACTGATCTCGCGACCAGTTGTGATAATCATAACGATTCTCATTTCATAGTCAAGCGGTCATGAGAACTATTTCTATCTGCCCCATGAGGGAAGTCTATTGCCCGCCCGTAATTTGCCGATTGAGCTGGTCAATCCGGCGCGCCATGCTTTCGATCAGGCTGTGGGCAATACGAGGATTGGTCTGGGTCAAGCTGAGGAACTGTTCGCGCGGGATAAGCATGATGGTGCAGGGCTCGCTGGCGATCACCGTGGCGCTGCGCTTCTCGTTGGTAAAAACCGCCATGGCACCAAAGATTTCGTCTTTGGGTACATCTCCCACTTTTCGACCATCGACAAAGGCTTCGGCATGACCCTCGATGATCACGAATACGTGGTCAGCCTCGTCCCCTTGGGTGATCAGGGTTTCGCCGTTGGCCACATGCTTGAATCCGTTGGAGCTGCGGAACTCAGGTTGTTTGATTCGGGTGATCGCATCACAGAGCAGAGTGGTTTGCCCGGTCAGGTATTCAATCAGTTGTGCATGGGCGGCCGGGGTACGGGCGAGGTGGGTCAGCAGCTCGGCCCGCGCATATGGGATCAAGCGCAAGGGCCCATCGCTGCTGAGCAGGCAAAGCGGCGGAGTGACATCCTGGCGCCAGCCAAGCAGGTCACCCTCATGGAAATAGAACAGCGAGCGGTCGTTCATCCGCCCGTGAACCAGGCCATTGTCAATCAGGTAGACCCGGTCCTTGTCCAGTGCGTTACCAAGATCGCTCACCTGGTCAAACTCCAGCGGTGCTCCGGCAGGGGTCTGGTCGTGCAGGAACTGCGCTGGCAATCCTTGCAGGCGATTGACCCATGCATCGGCATAGGCCGGCTGTTCTCCTAGTAAATACATGATCAAGCTCTCTTGACTACTTGCGCCTGGAAGCGCGCCGACATTTAGGTCTTCTGGCGTGACGATATAGCTTCCAGTTGTTTATTCAAGGCATCTTTGCGTTCGGAGGGGATGTCGTTCCAGTGAATGTCCAGCAATGCTCCCTCGATGGCATAGAGTAAAACCTTGGAGGCTCTGAAGCCGCGAGCTTTGACGGCACGGTACGCATCCACCGCGCCGAGGCGCTGCAAATCTGTGGCGGTGTGTATACCCACCGCGTGTAGCCATTGTGCGGACGTCTTGCCAAGATTTTTCAGGTGCTGAAGTTCATCGTTCATCAAACCTCCGGGCGACGCTGCGATCGAGGGAAGTTGGAACACCTGTTTCTATGCGTTCGGGAAGAGTGTAGCGGGTGGGCGGAAGATGACCGCCCTTTCACACAACAGACTGTTTTAACGAGGTTTCATGGGTGATCGGCGACAGCACAGGACTGACGCCGAGATTTCACAAGCGTGTGATCAGCGCGGACGATAGCGCATGCGGGTACCGAACTTGACGGACATCAGAATTTCGTCTGCCGTGAGCTCGAGCGGGAAGTAGGTGCCGGAAATCTGCGCATGGGAAATGCTCGCGCCTTCCAGGCAGGTGTTGCGCAGATCCAGGCCCCGCAGATCAGTCGCCCGGAAGTAGGCGTCGGAAAAATCGATACCTTCAGCGTTCAGTTCCCGCAGGTCCAACCCTCGGAAGTCGCCGCCCTTGAAGTCAATGCTGGCGAGCCCCGCGCGACTGTCATTGAATCCTGTGACATCGTCCTGATGCAGCATTGCGTAAAGCGGGGAATCAAGCAATTTGGGCGGGCTCATGGAAAGCTCCTGTTGGAATTATGACGCCATTATAGTGCCACTATTGCGGTGCAGTGAATGTCGACTACTTCACGGCTTGATCAAATAGTTACAGCCCAGGCAAACGTTGGCGAATCTGATGGACCAGTTTGTCGAGGCTATCGCTTTCATTGGTTTCGACGCGTTTGCTGAGAAGCAGTTCTTCATCGCTCAACATTTCCCGCTCTGCCTGCTGCGTCTCTATGACTTCGAGCGTAGCGTCGGATGGATCGGTTTGTTCGGCCTGGCGCTGTGCCAGCCAGCTGGCGATGACGGGAGCGGGCGCGTTGCAGTCCAGAATCAAAAATGGAACACCAGTGATTTCGGCAATCCGGGATGTTGCTGCCCGTTGCTCCCGCTTGAGGTAAGTCGCGTCGATAACGACCGGCAAACCGGCATGCAGAACGATGCCGGCGAGGGTTTCCAGGTGGGCATATGTTTTCCGGCTGGCATCAGCGTCGTAAAGCTGATGCGCATCGGCGGTATCTGCGAACAAGCGCTTGCGTTCAACGTCGGAGCGCAAGCGGATGGCTCCGAGGGCTTCTACCAAACGCATGGCAACATGACTTTTGCCAACGGCCGAAACCCCGCTGGTGATCGCCAGGAAGCGTGAAGGAATTGCGCTGTAGCTCTCCGCCAGGTTGGCGTAGTTGCGGTAGGTCCTCAGCGCGGCAGCGCGCTGCACTCCATCAGCATCCTGCGGCATGCTGAACAACGCGACCTTGGCGCGCACCAATGCACGGTAGGCCTTGTAGAAGTTGAGCAGCTCAAGCCCCCGATAGTCTCCTGTCAGCTCAAGGTATTGACTGAGGAAGCGTCGGGCCAGGCTTTTCAGGCCTCGGTCTTCTAGATCCATCGCCAAGAATCCGATGTCGGCATATACGTCGGTAAAACGGAAGGGTTCATTAAACTCGATGCAGTCGAAGATAACGACTTGGCCGTCGATTACCGTCGCATTTCCCAAATGAACGTCGCCGTGACATTCACGAATGAAGCCTTCGGCCTTGCGCGCCAGAAACAGCGGATGCAGTCGTTCGAAGGTAGACTGCGCCCACGCCTCCAGCGCATCGACTTGCAGGAGGTCTGCCGGGTCCTTGAGGAAAGGACGGATCTGTTCGAAGTTTTGCAACACCGGTGCCATTACGCTGTCGGGTGTGCCTTGGGGGTGTTCGGCCGGCACGCGCGGCGCTTGGAGGTGGAACTGGGCGATCTGCGTTGCCAATGCATCAGTGTGTGTACTGGTAAGTTCGCCCTTGGCTTGCAAGGTGCTTAGCAAATTGTCTTGCGGAAACTGTCGCATCCGCAGCACAAACTCGATCGGTGTGCCGGTGCCGCCAAGCTGCGGCGCGTCGACGGTACCGGTGATCGGGATGACTTCCAGGTACATATCCTTGGTCAGGCGTTGGTTAAGACGAAGTTCTTCGTTACAAAAATGTTCGCGGGCGCTCAGGTCCGAAAAGTCCAGGAAGCCGAAATTGACCGGCTTTTTCATTTTGTAGACGTATGGACCGGTGAGCAGGACCCACGAAATGTGTGTTTCGATGACCTGGAAGCCGTCCACAGCATGGGGATACAGGGCCGGGTTCTGCAGGGCGGCGATCAATGCTTGGCTCACGGGCAATCCTTCTACGGCGAATGGTTCGAGATCACCATTATGGCGTCTGGGCGCCCGCGTGCAAACCGCTGAGCACTCCTGTCGATACGCCCTAAAATGCGTATAATCCGCCGCCATGACTCGTACCCGAACCTCCCGCACCCCCAAAAAACAACCCCTTGGCCGCTGGCGCAACCTGTTGGGGTGGGCGTTTAAGCTCAGCCTCGTAGGGTTAGTGATACTGGCCGGCTTTGCGGTTTATCTCGATGCCATCGTCCAGGAGAAGTTCTCTGGCAAGCGCTGGACTATTCCGGCCAAGGTTTATGCACGGCCGCTGGAGCTTTTTGTAGGTCAGAAACTTCAGGAAGCCGACTTTCTGACCGAGCTCGACGCCCTTGGCTATCGACGTCAGGCAGTGATCGACGGGCCGGGTACGGCTTCGGTGAAGGGAACTACGGTTGAGCTGAACACTCGCGGATTTCAGTTCTATGAGGGGTTGGAGCAGCCGCAGCCGGTGCGCGTGCGCTTCAACGGTGACTATGTAGCCGAGCTCAGCTCAACCCAGAATGCCAAGTTGGCGGTGGTGCGCCTCGAGCCGCTGTTGATCGGTGGTTTGTATCCCAAGAACCTCGAAGACCGGATC
>Ga0233335_1000230_pt1 | contig 10449 bp, 6 predicted proteins | sample GEONDECOMP222_FD_180695 | JGI IMG/M metagenome (GOLD analysis project Ga0233335, IMG submission 180695) | Leaf litter microbial communities from Shasta-Trinity National Forest, California, United States - GEON-DECOMP-222 | ecosystem: Environmental > Terrestrial > Plant litter > Unclassified... | reverse complement strand
TTTATTTGAATATAATTTTTTTTTAAATCTCTATTTCTTCTGCGTTTATCAAAAAAAAAAAACAAAGAATGATAATAGTTTTCTTTACTTTTATGTTTTATTTTTGAAAATGTCTTGAAGTTCTAAGAGTAATAATAGGTGCAACTTGTATTCAAATCAAATTCTGACATTGCTTTCTAATATCGCAGACATTACTAAGATTACTTTATTAACATAACATACATAACCTTGTAACAAAAACTTAACCTGACAAAAAAAGCTTAACAAAAATACACTTCTTATTTTTGTCTATAGCTTTTTTTGTTTTAAATGATATTTGAAAGACTGACAAAAAATGTAAACAAAAATACACTTCTTATTTTTGTCAAGCATTTTTTGTCAAGGTTAGGCATTTTTTGTAAGGTCTAAAGTTTTTGTCAAGTGATGTATGTTATGTTAAGAAGGTGATATTTAAAAAGGGTGTCTATATTTTTTATTTTTCAATACTTTTTTAAATATGGTTGAACCACTTTTATCTGGAATTGTTTTAGGTTTAATTCCTGTAACATTAGCGGGTCTTTTTGTTACCGCATATTTGCAATATCGTCGCGGTGATCGCGTAACTAGTTCTTTATAGTTTTTAAAAGTTTTAAGTTTCAAACAAAACTTTACTTTTTTGTTTGAAACTTAAAAACTTTTTATATTTTTATTTACATAAGTTTTACTGTTTCGAATTAAAATTCAAACTTAAGGTACTCTTACAAGAAACAAAATAAACTTAATCATTATTAATTTTATAATATTTATATTTACTTCATAACAAAAACAAATAAAAGAAAGTTCCAACCTTATGTTTGTATTGACCAAAAAAAATTATTTTGTTAAAGATGCAATATATTTCTTTTGTTCTAATACTAACATTACGGTCTTTTAGGAGTAAAAAAATTATTTACAAAAATGGTTTGGCGAAAACTGAAAAAAAAGTATCAAACAGAAACCTAATAAAATAGTATTTTTGACCCGTAGCAATGACTGTTTCTGTTTCAAGTTTTTTACGAGCTTTACTGTGCTTTTAAAATCCTGATAAACCGTTAACAAAAACTGAAACACTGACAAAAATATAAACAAAAATACTGACAAAAATTGAAACAAAAATACCATTTTTTGTCAGTGTTTCAGTTTTTGTTAACGGTTTGTTTAATAATTTAACTGCAATTTTCCTCAGATTTTTATCAGTTTTTGTCTCTTTTATGTTTCATATTTTCTATTAATTTAAAAAACTAATTTATGTTAACAATAATCAGTTATATAGTGTCGCTTACAACTATTTTTATTCTTACTTTAGTAATTTATTTAGGTTTATTAAAAGTTAAATTAATCTAACACTTTTAGATAATTATTTTTTTAGTATATTTAAGAATAGTAATTTTTTGTCAAAAATATTCTTTTTACAAAAAATAAGAACATTTGTATGATATTTATGGTCTTACGAAAACAATTTTCTATGATGGTGTTCTTATTTTTATATAGTTTTAAATAATATGATATATAAAAACAAATTTTGTTTAAAATTTGTACGTTACTTTTTATACTATTAATTTTTAAATTTTCTATTCATTTCAACATATTTATGTTCTATTTTTTTTTGTCAATTACAAATCTATAATTTTCATCTAATGAGTTTTTTCCAAGCTAAGAAAAGAAGTGGACTTACAAATAAAAGATAAGAAGATGAAACAAAAATACTGACCAAAAATGCTATTATGACAAAAACTTAACCTGACAAAAAAAGCTCAACAAAAACGAAGTTTTTGTTGAGCTTTTTTTGTCAAGCATTTTGAAACAAAAAATGTAAAACATTTTTTGTAAAGGTCAGGTCTCAAGTTTTTGCAAGTTTTCTTTTGGAAAATTTTATCTTTTCTTTGTATCTTTTCTTTATATTTTCTTGCAGAAAAGATAAAGAAAAGTGCTTCTTTTGTTTTACTTCGTAAAAAAACAATCCTTACAAAAAAGCGAAGCATTTGAAACAAAAATATTATTTAAAACAAAAAATGTAAACAAAAATACACTTCTTATTTTTGTCAAGCATTTTTTGTCAGGCATTTTTTGTCAGGTTTTTGTTTCAAACCTTTTTTGTCAAGCATTTTTTGTCAAATTTCAATTTTCGTCAGTATTTTTATTTCAATTTTTGTCAGGTTTGCTCTACATAAAACTTCGTTTGAAACAAAAAAAGCTTGAGACGAAAAAAGATTCTCTTTTTTCGTTAAGCTTTTTAAAACAAAAAATGGAAACAAAAAAAGCTTCGCTTTTTTTGTCAAACATTTTTTGTAAAGGTCAGTGTTAGAAAATTCTTTTAAATTTTGCTAATCAAGCTTATATTCCAAATAAAACTTTGGTTATTTTGTTGCTTCCTATTATAAGATGAACTTTTATGTAGGAAGCAAGGAAAAGCAAAGCTTTAAATAGAACATAAATTTGATAAAAAATTCTTTCTTTACTATTTCTACAAAAATTTATTTCAAACAAACGAAAAAATTAGAGGTTAAAAGTTTTTTCTAGCAATATACAAAAAAAAAGAAATACAAATATAAAAATATAATTTTTGTAAAGCAAACAAATCCTGACAAACCTGAAACAAAAACATTGTTTTTGTTTCAGGTTTGTTTAAGATTTGTTTGCCTTTTGATTTATCTAGTTGATTTTTTTGTTTTTTTTTTATAAAATTGAATTATAAAAAAGCCTGCTTAACTCAATTGGCAGAGTATCGGTTTTGTAAACCGAAAGTTATCGGTTCGACTCCGATAGTAGGCTTCAGCTTATAAAAACTCAACAATTTTTATTTATTTTCAAATAATAAATTTTTAAAAAATTAATATATGGTATAATACACGTAAAGGTAGCCTATAAACAATTTCAAAAGGTAAAAAATTATGTTAACATTAAAAATTTTTGTATATACTGTAGTAACTTTTTTCGTTTCTCTTTTTATTTTTGGTTTTTTATCAAATGACCCAGGTAGAAACCCAGGACAGAAAGATCTTGATTAGTTTTTATCTGTAGAAAACAATTGTCAAGTATCATAAATCTGCACAAGTTTTATAAAAATCTTTAACAAGCCGAAAACAAAAACAATCACAAAAAGGACATCTAACTTTCCAGGATTACCAGGGCTTGACCCTATTATATTTGGTTAACAAACTTATAAGAAACCTGAATAAACAATTGTTGCTATTGTTTTACTACCTTAAACAATAGCAACAATCGTTTATTTCAAATATTTTGAAATACTGACAAAAAAAGCTTAACCTGACAAAAAAAGCTCAACAAAAACTTGTGTCCCTTCAAAAACTTGTGTCCCTTCAAAAACTTAACAAAAACGAAGTTTTTGTCTCAAGTTTGAAACAAAAAAAGCTAAAACAAAAATACACTTCTTATTTTTGTCAGGCATTTTTTGTCAGGTCTCAAGTTTGAAACAAAAAATGTAAACAAAAATACACTTCTTATTTTTGTTTACATTTTGAAACAAAAACCTGACAAAAATACACTTCTTATTTTTGTCAGGTTTTTGTCAGGTCAGGTCTATAGCTTTTTTTGTTTTAAATATTATTTTTGTTAAGCTTTTTAAAACAAAAAATGTAAAACATTTTGAAACAAAAACCTGACAAAAAAAGCAAACCTTTTTTTGTTTCAAATATTATTTTTGTTTTTGTCAAGTCAAGGTCAGGTCAATACAAATTTTTTTTATCTTTACAAATCAATAGTTTGTTACTTTTTTTCATATGATAAGGTAACTTTAAGGGTTATCTCTGAACAAACTCTTAAGAATCTAGAACAAATCTAGACAAATTGGAGATAAAAATTGAAATAAAACTATTATTCCTATCAGATTTTTATTGAAGATTTTTTGAAAATTTGCCATAACAAAAAATTTTGACCTGACAAAAAAAGCTTAACCTGACCTGACAAAAACAAAAATATTATTTGAAACAAAAAAAGGTTTGCTTTTTTTGTCAGGTTTTTGTTTCAAAATGCTTAACAAAAAATGCTTAACAAAAAAAGAGAATCTTTTTTTGTCTCAAGCATTTTTTGTTTCAAACTTTGTTTTTGTTAGAGTGTCAGGCATTTTTTGTCAGTGTTTCAAAAGTTTTTTTAGCAAATTGTTGGTATGGTTGGTTTCAACTTTGTTAAATAAAGCGAACTTGTGAATCTTTTTATTAGTTTTTTATAAAAAAAGAAGCGCAACAATCATTTATGTATCTTTTCTAACAAAAACTTAACAAAAAAGATATTTGAAACAATGACAAAAAATGGAAAGCATTTTGAAACAAAAACCTGACAAAAAAAGCAAACCTTTTTTTGTTTCAAATAATATTTTTGTTTTTGTCAGGTCAGGTCTCAAGTTTTTGTAGGTCCCTTTAGGGACCCCTTATCTTTATCTTTTCTTGCAAAAAAGATACAAAGAAAAGATAAAGATAAGATAAAGATAAGTGCTTCTTTTGTTTTACTTCGTAAAACAACAATCAAAAAGTGCTTCTTTTGTTTTTGTTTTAAGTTTTTGTTTTACTAATTCAAACAAAAAAATTCAAACAACAATCAAAAAGATAAGGGGTCCCTAAAGGGACCTACAAAAACTGCGTTTAAAACAAAAAATGCTTGACAAAAAAAGCTATAGACAAAAATAAGAAGTGTATTTTTGTTGAGCTTTTTTTGTCAAGCATTTTTTGTCAGGTTAGCAAATCATGGTTTCCCGAAGGTTTTCCGAAGGAAAACTTACAAAAACGTAGTTTTTGTTAGAGATTATGGAGAAAATTTATGTTTTGTCATTAGTTTGTCCAAAGTATAGATTAAATCCTTTTTGTTTATAAATTCAATTTTATTATGCCACGATCTCAAAGAAATGATAATTTTATAGATAAAACATTTACCGTTGTAGCAGATATTTTATTAAAAGTATTGCCAACTTCAAATAGAGAAAAACAAGCTTTTACTTATTATAGAGATGGAATGTCAGCGCAATCTGAAGGAGAGTATGCAGAAGCCCTTCAAAATTATTATGAAGCTATGCGTTTAGAAATAGACGCTTATGATCGAAGTTATATTCTTTATAATATAGGGTTAATTCATACAAGTAATGGAGAACATGGACGCGCACTCGAATATTATTATCAAGCTTTAGAAAGAAATCCTTCACTGCCACAAGCTTTAAATAATATTGCAGTAATTTATCATTACCGTGGTGAGCAAGCAATTGAAAACGGTCAATCAGAAATATCAAAAATGCTTTTTGATAAAGCTGCTGATTATTGGAAAGAAGCTATTCGATTAGCCCCAACAAATTATATTGAAGCTCAAAATTGGCTAAAGATGACCGGACGTTAAAAAAATTCTAGATTGTTTTTATTAAAAAAATTTGAATCCTTCACTTAACAAAAATACTGAAACAAAAAAAGAATACTACTCTTTTTGATGCTTTTAAAATCCTGGCAAACCTGAAACAAAAATATAAATAAAAATCTGACAAAAAATGCAGTTATGACAAAAATATTATTTGAAACAAAAAAAGCTCAACAAAAACTTGTGTCCCTTCAAAAACGAAGTTTGAAACAAAAAATGTTTGACTTGACAAAAAAAGCGAAGCTTTTTTTTGTTTCAAATACACTTCTTATTTTTGTTTCCATTTTTTGTAAAGGTCAGGTCTATAGTTTGAAACAAAAAATGTAAACAAAAATACACTTCTTATTTTTGTCAAACATTTTTTGTAAAGGTCAGGTCTATAGCTTTTTTTGTCAGGTCAGGTTTTTGTTTCAAATGATATCCTTGTTTTTATTTTTGTTAGAAGCTTAACATCGCAGAACAAAAATAATATTTTTGTTCTGCGATGTTAAAAGAAGGGCCTTACGTTTTATTTTGCGTTTTATTTTTTACAAAAATAAAATCTTAGATAAAACAAAAAGTTGTGCAAGCAACACAAAAACCTTGTTTTTGTTAAATTTTATGACAAGGGCAATACTCTATAAGTTTTTGTTTTTTACTTTTTCTTTTTAAAATATCAAATCTTTACTAAAACCAGATAAAAACTTGAAACACAAGTTGAAACACAAGTTGAAACAATATTTTAGGCAAAAATTTTATTTTTGTTAGATTTTGGTCAGAATTTGATCTCCTTTTTGTTTTAAGTTTTTGTATCTTATGGACTGATAAATCTTAGAAATCATAAATAAACTTAAACAAACTCTGACAAATCAAATATTTTTGTATCTTTTCTAACAAAAATTTAACAAAAAAGGTAGTATCCCTTTTTTGTTAAGTTTTTGTTGGTCCCTAAAGGGACCCCTTATCTTTTCTTTATCTTTTCTTTGTATCTTTTCTTGCAGAAAAGATACAAAGAAAAGATAAAGAAAAGTGCTTCTTTTGTTTTAAGTTTCTGTTTTAAGTTTTTCGCTTTAAGTTTTTGTTTTAAGTAGTAAAATAAAAAAATTAAAACAGCAATCAAAAATAGTATTTGAAACAAAAAATGCTTGACCTGACAAAAAATGTAAACAAAAAAAGAGAAGCTTTTGAAACAAAAAATGTTTCACTTTTTTTGTCAATGTTTCCATTTTTTGTTTTAAAAAGCTTGAGACAAAAAAAGAGAAGCTTTTTTTGTCAAGCATTTTTTGTCAGGTTTTTGTCAGGTCAGGTTTCGGTTTTTGTTAGAAAACAATTGTTGACAACTATGGACGAAAAAAAAGGTCTAGGTTTTTTGTATTCTTAAAATCTTTTAGTAAAAAGAAGGTGACTTTTTAATACAGGGCTTGTAGCTCAGTGGATAAGAGCACGCGTTTCCGAAGCGCGGAGTCGAGGGTTCGATTCCCTCCTCGCCCTTTATTTTTTCTGTATCTTTTTGATTGTTGTTTTAAGTTTTTGTTTTACGTAGTAAAACAAAAACTTAAAACAACAATCAAAAAGATAAGGTTTTCCGAAGGAAAACTTACAAAAACTACGTTTTTGTTAGGAAATATTGATAATTTACTTTTAACTAAGTTATTTTTCTAATTATTTAGATTTTTTATTTTTGATAAGAATAATAAAGAAGAAAAAGCAAATAAGTAGTAATATGAATAGTAACGCAAATAATGATATGAATTGCTTATTTCTGTAAATTTTATTATTTTTTTAATAAAAAAATCTGCTATTACTTTTTAATATCCACTAGCCTTCTCTTTACCCTTATAACTTTTACTATGTTACTCTTTCTTTAAAAAAGTTATGGAAGCAAAGATTTTTAACAAATTGATAAAAAACTGAATTTTTAACTTCAAATCTTTAATAACAATAGAAGCAATGAAATATCTATTTTTCACATAATCTCCCTTCAGGAGATAATTGTTGCGCTTCTTTTGTTTTACGTAGTAAAACAACAGCAACCATGATTTGCTAACAAAAACGGAGTTTTTGTAGGTCCCTAAAGGGACCCCTTTTCTTTTTGATTGTTGTTTAACTTTTTTGTTAAGTTTTTGTTAAAAAAGAAACAGAAATAATTGTTGGGCTTCTATTATTTTACTACCTGTATCCGTAAACAAACCGCTCACAATGTTTTTGTGAGCGGTTTGTTTACGGATACAGGTAGTAAAATAATAGTAACCATGATAATATCAAAAATCTAAATTAAAAAATTCAAGTTGACAAAATATAGAAAAATCATATTATTATACTATATATCAATAAATTTTTGAGACGTGGCCAAGTGGTAAGGCAATGGATTTTGACTCCGTTATTCGTAGGTTCGAATCCTACCGTCTCAGCTTATTAATAATATTTATAAAACTGAATATCACTTTTTACAAATTTAAAACAATTTCACTAGTCACTTTATTTTTTATCTTTTTCTTTTAGGTCTTTCTTTTAACACCGATGAACAAAAATACTATTTGAAACAAAAAAAGCTTGAGACATTGACAAAAAATGTTTGACAAAAAAAGAGAAGCTTTTTTTGTTGAGCTTTTTTTGTCAGGTCAAAGCGGTGTCAGGATTCTAACAAAAAGATTATTTTTGTATTGTTTTTGTCTCTATTTTGTGAAAGGTTTATACATTATCTATATGACAAATCTGCAAAAAAAGTAATAATTAAAAAAACTGCTATTAAGATCCAAATTAAACGATTTAAAAAATTTCGAGTTTCGCCATAATTGGCAAAAAATCTTTTTTCATTTAGTACTCGTAATAATATATTTTCGGTAGGAGTTTGTGGAACAATAATAGCAATTACAAAAATTGCCATTAATAAACGAAAAAAATTGATCATAATAAAAAAGACTATAATGACTTTGCAGATTTAATTTTTAAAATCTGACAACTTATAGAATAACAAAAACTTTATTTTTATAAACTTTATAAAGTTTTTACTGCTTGTTATCTTTGCTTTGATTCACTTTGCTTTGATTCACTTTTCTTTGATTCACGTTGCTTTGATTCACTTTGCTTTGCAAAGTGAAAAAAAGTGAAAAAAAGTTAAAAGAAAAGATAAGAATTTTTAACAAATTTTGACAATTAAAAAATAAAAAAATAGATATCATCAAAACATCGCTTCATAGAATTTGTATTTAGCGATGTAAAAGCAAATGATCAAAGTAATTTAATTAAAAAAATGAGAAAAAAAGTATTGTCAGAATGAAAAGAATTGTGATATTCTATATTTAATAATCTATTTTTTTATTTAAAAAAGCCGGGATAGCTCAGTTGGTAGAGCAGAGGACTGAAAATCCTCGTGTCACCAGTTCAAGTCTGGTTCCTGGCAAAGTTGTATATAATATTTAATCAAGATCGAAAAAAAAAATATCAATATTTAAAAAATCTTATAAATATGTAACAAAATAATTGCCGTATCTTTTTTTTTTGTGCCTTATCTGAACAAATTTTTAACAAATCTTTAATAAGAATAGCTTTTTTTGTTTGAATTTTTACTACGAAAAATTCAAACAAAAAAATTCAAACAATAAGACACTGACAAAAAATACCTGACCTTTACAAAAAATGTTTTACATTTTTTGTTTCAAAATGCTTGACAAAAAAAGCTTGAGACATTGACAAAAAATGTTTGACAAAAAAAGCTCAACAAAAACTTAACAAAAACAAAGTTTGAAACAAAAAATGAAAACATTGACAAAAATACACTTCTTATTTTTGTTTCAAAAGCTTCTCTTTTTTTGTCAAACACTTTGAAACAAAAAATGTAAAACATTTTTTGTAAAGGTCAGGTCTCAAGTTTGAAACAAAAAATGCTTTGCATTTTTTGTCAGGTCTATAGCTTTTTTTGTTTCCATTTTTTGTTTCAAAAGCTTGAGACAAAAATCTTATTTTTGTTAAGCTTTTTTTGTTGAGCTTTTTTTTGTCAGGTCAGTGTTTCAAATATTATTTAATTTTTATGAAACAAAAAACTAAAAAAACTATCGAATTAGTTAATTTTTTACACCATCTTATAAATAAAAAAAAATTACTAAAACCTAATCAATCAATGGTTTTAGCCATCTCCGGTGGTCAAGATTCAATAAGTTTGTTTTTTATTTTTCTTCAATTAAAGAACCAATGGAATTGGAACTTAAGCATTATTTATTGTAATCATTTATGGCAAAAAGATTCTTTTTATACAATGTCACATCTATTTAAATTAGCATATTTGCTCAATATTCCTATATATTTAGCAGTAACTTTACAAAAGATTTTTACTGAACAAAAAGCTAGAAATTGGCGTTCTTTAACTTTTCAAAGAATGACGGGATTCTATTTTTTTAGTATTATTGTTCTAGGTCATTCAAAAAGTGATCGTGTCGAAACCGGTTTGTTTAATCTTTTTAGAGGATCCAGCACAAAAGGTGTTAGTTCTTTAAATTGGACAAAAATTGTTGTAAAAGAATGTTTTTTTAAATTAAGTAAAACGCAATTAAACCAAATCTCTAACAAAAACGAGCAAACAAATCCTGACAAACCTGAAACAATGTTTTTGTTTCAGGTTTGTTTAAGATTTGTTTGTTCGTTTTTGTTTGAACTTCTTCTCTTTAGTTTGTCAGAAAATATAAAAAATTTCAATAAAATTTGTTACAAAATAACAAAAAAAACTTCAGTAGAAACACAGTTATTAAAACCAATAATATCACAGATTGATCTAGGAAAATCTAAAAAAGACGTTTTCTTTAAAAGAAAAAGCTCCAAACTTATAAATAAAAATAGTATAACAAATGTTATAAAAAAATTTTTAACTTATAAAGTTGGAGTTCACTTTAAAGGTAATTTTTCAACAAGAACGACTCTTAACATTGCTGAAAGCGATGTCCATAATTCCTTATTTGAAAAAAAAATGTCTCAAAGTTTTGAAAAAAAAAAAAAAAAGATAATTCTAAAAGAAAAGCAAAAAAACTTCCTCAGTACACAACACCATATCTTTGCAATGAATTTAATGAACACTTTCGTTTATACTAACACAATTAGAAAAGA
>Ga0233335_1000229_pt1 | contig 10455 bp, 12 predicted proteins | sample GEONDECOMP222_FD_180695 | JGI IMG/M metagenome (GOLD analysis project Ga0233335, IMG submission 180695) | Leaf litter microbial communities from Shasta-Trinity National Forest, California, United States - GEON-DECOMP-222 | ecosystem: Environmental > Terrestrial > Plant litter > Unclassified... | reverse complement strand
CTTCATCATCGAAAGCGTATTCGGCCCCATGGGCATGCGCGGCGACCGGTCGGGCGCGAAGCGCCTTGAGGTCAACAATGCGGAATGAAAAATGGGTATCGCCTGATCGCTGCCGACCGCATTTTTTGATTGGCCACGTCGCGATCCTTCATTCGAGTCGAAAGACGTTGGAGACCATGGCGACGTCTAGATTCCGGCGAACGATCCGGACGAGCGATCCGGTCACAGCCCGACGAATTAGCATGCGGACGAGCCGAACAATCTCGAGGATCATGCGTTTGGCGCAGGATCCAACAGGGAGACGATCCGTGAAGATTTTGTTTTTTGGCGCTGCCGCACTGGCGCTCGTTGCAGCCGCCGCTTCGGCGGAAACGCCGACCAAGGCACAATTCGTTGAGAAGGCTGGTGCTTCCGACACGTTCGAAATCGATTCCGCGCGGCTGATGGTCACCTCCAAAAATCCCGCGATCAAGACCTTCGCGACGCAGATGCTAACCGACCACACCAAGAGCACAAAGATGGTCCAGGCGGCCGCCAAGGCCGATCACGTGGCACTCAAGAAGCCCTCGATGTCGGTTGGGCAGCGGACCGACCTCACCGCGCTCAAAGCGGTTCCTGCAGGCAAGACCAAGGACGATCTGTACGTCAAGCAGCAGAAGGCCGCGCATGACGATGCGCTCGCGCTGATGCAGGATTATGGGTCGAACGGAACGGCGCCACATCTCAAGTCGGCGGCGACGAAGATCGCGCCGGTCGTCGAGAAGCATCAGTCGATGCTCGCAACGATGTAAGGCCTTGTCCGAGGTCTTATCGGACACCGAAACAAAATAGGCCGCGCGCAATTCAAGCGCGCGGCCTGTTCCTTTTATCGGCCGCAAGATTGGGCGTCTGCTCTCCCGAGTTTTTTCGCACGGCATCGGCGCTCACGCCAACCTTCCTTACGGCCGCCTCAAGATCTTCGCTTGAGACGCCCAGCGCCGTGGTCCAATAGCGCGCTTCATAATCCTCATGTAGGTTTATCCGGGAGGCGTCCCGTGGGCCGCGATCGTTCTTGTCGTCAGACATAGCTGGTCTCTTCTCACAGTAGAACCCACGAGATTCCTGGAGGTTGACACACTCCCAAAGGCATCGGCCTCAGGCCGAGCGTCGCGCGAGGCTATCGATGATCCGCGTTGTCGCTTCGTCCTTCTCGGCGCCGAACCAGCGCTCGATCGCGGTATCAAAGGAAGGTGCGTCGGTTGTTTCAGCAAACAGCGTCAAGGACGATCGCAGTTTTATGGCGTCCACTGCGCCGAACACGGCCTTGGCGGTGGTACCCGTCAAACCCTGCAGAGCGGTCACGCATTCGTGATAGCGAGGCCCCAGTACCGGGTGCGCGAGATAGGCTCGTGCTTCCTCGATCGACGATATCGCATAGCGTTGCGCCATGGCGCTATGGCCGAGACCCGCGATCTGGGGGAAGATGAACCACATCCAGTGACTACGCTTTGCACCTCGCCCGATCTCCGCAAGCGCAGTGTCATAAGTGCCGGCCTGCGCCTCGACAAACCGCTCCAAATCAAAACGGTTCTTCATTCCTTACTCCTGTCGTCGCGGCCGTCCGCATCTCGGGAAAATGGCGATGCATTTGCTGCTTGAACCACCAGCTCTGCCCGAGCCTCTTAACGAGAGAAGGCAGTGGATGGCTCCTTTTGACCAGACGTGTCCGGGTAGAAATCGGCCAATCTGTTCAAACACGCGCGGGCGAATGAAACTCGCATTTGGCAAGACTGTTAAGTGCATGAGATAGCGAAAGGTTTGCGTGTGACAAAAAGACCGGGCCGCCGGGCGACGGCGGAAACAGACGCGGCGTCTGACGGGATTGCAAACATCCGCGCCCCGGACGTTCACATCGAATGCCGTTCGATGGCATCATCTGGCCGGACCGGTTGAGACGGTGGCCCATCTTTTGTGCCGTCTCGGCTTCCACCGATGGGAACGGACGCTTCGCACGCTCTATCGGGCGGGCGCGGTTCCCAGATGCGAGCGATGCGGTGTCAGCAAGCCAGCGTGAGAGGGACTTGCAAACCTGGGAGGGCGGTCGTCGGGCAACTACATGAAGAACTTGAATCCGCCCGAAGACATTGTCGGCATAGGTCCAGCGGTTAGATTAGGGACAGCAGCATCTCGCATCGATGGACCGCTGAAAGTCTGTGGCGCCGCTGAATATCCCGGCGATTTCAGGCTGCCGGATCTAGCCTATGCTGTCCTCGTACGAAGCCCGATGGCGCGCGGAACGATCTCGGCCATCGACGACGGCATCACGCGGGCGCTTCCGGGCGTCCTCGATGTGCTTACCCATGCCAATGTCGGTAATCAGGTTCGACATGTGGCTCATGTAATGGCAGGTGGTTGGGCAAACAGCACGCACCGTCCCCTGTCCTCGCCCGATGTCCACTACGGCGGACAGATCGTCGCGCTCGTCGTCGGCGAGACGCTTGACGCAGCAGCCTTCGGTGCGCAGCAATTGTCGATTTCCTATGAAACGCTTACCGCGCAATCATCTCTCGAATTTCCCGACGTCACCTCGATCCCGCTATCACAGATACGCGAAGGCTTTGAAGATCGCCGGGCGGGCGATATCGATCTCGGTTTCCGCCTCGCCGCGGCGACGATCCGGCAGGTCTATTCGACGCCTGTGCAGCACCACAACCCGATTGAGCTACCCACCACGACCTGTGTGTGGGACGGCAACAGTCTGACCGTCTATGAGCCGACCCGCTTCGTTGGCGCGGCGCGCGCGGGCCTTGCTGCGCAACTTGGGCTGGACCCGGCCAACGTGCGCGTAGTGGCGCGCTTCATCGGCGGTCATTTTGGCTCGAAACTCGCCCTCTCGCAACATACCGCACTATGTGCGCTCGCCGCCAAACGCGTCAATCGTCCCGTACATCTGTCGGTTAGCCGGCACGACGCCTATACCATTGCGAACCATCGGACCGAAACGCGCCACCATATTGGGCTGGGCGCGTCGAACGACGGGCGGCTGACGGCGCTGTCGCACGTTGCCGAGGTCGCGACATCCCGCTTCGATGACTTCGCGATGGAGGGAACCGACGTCAGCGCCGCGCTCTATGCTTGTCCGAACATATATGCCGAAGAACGCGTCGCGCGTGTGGATCGCAACACACCAGGACCGATGCGTGCCCCGCCCGAAGTGCCCTATCTCTTTGCGCTTGAAAGCGCGCTCGATGAGCTTGCGCATAGCCTGTCGATCGACCCCGTCGATTTACGCCGCCGCAACGACACCCTGGTCGATCCGGTCACTGGACATCCTTTTACGACGCGGCCTTTGATGCGGTGTTTCGAGCAAGGCGCGGCCGCCTTTGGTTGGGAGAAGCGCTCGGCCATGCCCCGCTCGATGCTGCGCGGTGGCTGGTGGGTCGGATATGGTTGCGCGGCCGCGGTCCGTCCGGTCAAAATCAGTCCGGTCGTGGTCCGGCTGACGATCGACGTGGACGGCGGAGCCCTAATTGAAACCGCACATCACGAGATCGGCAACGGTCTCTATACTCTTCTGGCGATGACCGTGTCCGACCGGCTCGGTATTCCGCTCGACCGCATAGCTGTCCGGCTTGGCGACACGGATCTTCCGCCTGCTGGCATCTCGGGTGGCTCCTCCACCACGACCAGTCTTGTCAACGCGCTGTCACAAGCCTGCGAGCGGATCGGCAAACATGGCATAGCTAGGTCCGTGGAGGTCGAGTTCGTGCCCGAGGGCGCTGGCGGCGACGCGATCGAGCAGTTGCGAGCGGGTCATATGAAGTTGGCCAGTCCGCCTGTGGGCAAACTATCGTGGGCCTACGGCGCACATTTCATCGCCCTGCGCGTCGATGCTGCCACAGGCGAGGTTCGCATCGACCGTCATGTCGGTGCCTTCGCGGCGGGCCGCATTCTTAATCCGATGACCGCGCGCAGCCAATTGCTCGGTGGAATGATCTGGGGACAGAGCTCGGCCCTGTTCGAGAAGACTGAAATCGACCCCAGGACGGGGGCCTATCTTAACGATGATCTGGCCGAATATCTCGTGCCCACCTTCGCCGACATTGGCCGCCTCGAAGCTATCATAGTCGAGGACGAAGACGCACTTGTGAACGCCGAGGGCGTCAAGGGTCTCGGAGAGATCGGCATTATCGGGGTCAATGCTGCCGTCGCTAACGCTGTCTTCAACGCCACCGGGCGACGCGTCCGGGATCTGCCGATACGGTTAGAAGCACTGCTGTAGTCCGCTAGCGCGAAACCGGGCTTGCTGCGTTCCTACCGAGCCTCCTGGACGACCGTGCTGAATGCGAACGATGCAAGCAGATCGATCTGCGGGATTATTACCGGCGACCCCAGAAGTTTCGGTGGTAACAGACGGCCACGCACTATGCCGATCCGGGCAGGCGCGGTGCGCGATTTGGCCATATCCCGCCAGGACGGGCGCAATCTGACCTACGGCTATGAGCATGCCCGTGCGACACGCACAGCCTGGGAAGGCTATCAGTAGCAGTGGGCCTGTGCCGTGACTTTGCCCGTCTAACGGTCGCGTTATGCCGTAGCATGAACAGCCCGCCCGCTATACTGGGACTGTTATCTGAGTGATATCGGTAGTGGATCCGGTCGACATCCGATGAATTTCCATGCGGGTTCGAGGCTTTTCCTGGCGGAAGCTGGAACAGCTTCGATGTCGGCACAACCGCCCTAGGATCGGCCCCGTCCTTATGGCCTGTGGCCGAGACGCGGCAGACACGGCGCTGACGACGGCTTTCGGAAACGCGCGTCTGGTCGTTTCAAGGTATTTACCCACTACGTCGTCTCGTCGTTGAGTGAATCGACGATCCGCTTGGCAGTCTAGCGATCGGCAACGAAGCGTGGTCGCCGCCGGGGCCAGGAGCGGATTCAGGCCGCCGCCAATCAACGGCTCCGCTCTATGTAAAGCAGCGGCCACCGAGCGCGTGCCCATAGCGTCGGGTAGCGCGTTGAAGGCGGCACACTAGTTTTAGGAGATCGACGTGAGCCAAAGCGACAAGCCAAACGACGACACCGCCGCACGGGAACTCGAGGAAGCGCACGAGCACGCCGACCCGAGCCGCGGAGACAAAAAGACCAAGGATGGCGAATACGTCAGCACGAAGAATAGCGAGCCGAACGCAAACCCGGGCAACTGAAGGCGCCAATCGCGGAACGGCCGACCGACCCGCCGCGCCCCGCGGACGCGGCGGATGGCCCTCATTTGTCGGGACGAAGCAGCGTCGTCTCCGTAAGATGCTCGGCGATGAACCAGACTTGTGGTTCATTGGTTCGAATGACGTTGCTAACCAATAGATCGTTAGTGCCGTCATCGCCGGACTCATCCGCTTCATCTGCGCCTTCGTGGGCTTCACGCAAAATGATTTCATGCGCTTCAAGAAGACGTGCCAATTGAGTAGGCACATCCTCGCGGCCCTTCGGCGGACGGGGAATCTTGGTCATCTCCGCCACGTCGGGGGCCATCGCGATGCTGATGCCTCCCAACGCCATGATCCGCTCGGCGATCATGTCCACGAGCGCAACCTGCGCTTCATAGTGAGCGTCGAGAAGCAGGTGGAGTTGGTAGAAGGTTGCGCCCGACATCTGCCAGTGGTGCTTCTTGTACATGTCGCGCAGCGTGATTGTATCGGCAAGAACCTGATTCAATGTCGCGACGCTTTTTGCGCGCGCATTGTCTTCAAGCGCGAGCGGCAACTTCTTGAGCGTACCATAGGGCTGGATCTCGCGATACTCCACCTTGTACTGCGGTTGCGCCTCGGCGGTTTCTTTCGGTGCGGCGGGCTTTCGTGCCATAGTCGAACTCTCCTGTTGGGCGCAGCCGTGAAACACCGGCGTCATCCGATCCAACGGCGTTCGGTCCGCTTAGCTCCGTTCCGTTCGCCGCAGACGACACCTAATGCAATGAAGGCTCCGACGAAAACCCTCCAAGCCGCTGCTACAGCCATGAGGCAGGCGAGGCCCTGTTCGAGACGTTCTCGCGCTACCCGCTATTGCTCAACGGGTGGCACGGGTCTCACTTGAACGAGGGCTTTGAACGCGTAGGCCGCCGCAGTAGCAAGGCTATAAAAAGCGGTCATGAAAAACAGCTGCAAAAGCAGGCCAGCGAAAACGCTTCCGGCCGTCACGCCAAATTGTAAACCGGCAGCCTGAGCATCATGCCAGGCCAGGAATGTTGCGGCGCTTCCGATCCCGACTGTCGCAGACCCGAGCAACATCGCACCACGCCAGCGGAACCGCGGGCCTAAGCTACCCAAACCGATTGCGATGAATGCCGCCATCAATCCCAACATGACGCCCCCGTCGGAATGCGCTTCGCGATGCATCCTCGCCCCACTCAACGCGTGTTTATCAGATGTGTTTCCTTGAACCGGTAGGGGATACATTCGGAGCCACCCTGTTACTTGAAAACCGCACCTCTGCGCTTCGTACCTATAGGTTCGGACATGCGCCAATCGCTCGACAGTGCCAACAATTGAGGTCCGACGCCGTTAGTGCGTCTTGGAGGGAAGCGAACCAATCAACGTAGCGCCGGAGTTGGACGCTGGGGAGCCGGAACGGCGGACTGGCATGGTGCCGTGTTGAAAACGGGCCCACTCAGCGAACGTTCAGGCAACCCCGCGCAGAAGAGCTCTTTATAACAAGGACATACATCATGCGCACGAACCATGTTCTTGCCAGTTTGCTTCTGTTAGCTGGCGCGCCGGGAATGGCAATCGCGAACGGCGATCACACGGCCGAGGCAGATCTCGCCAAGGCTATCGCCGGTCGCACAGCCAGCGCGCCCGTCGACTGCATCCAGTTGCATGACATTGAATCGACCGAAGTCTTCGATAAAACTGCGATCCTGTATCGGACGATCGGCGGGAAGATTTACGTCAACCGGCCCAGCGCAGGCCTTTCGTCCCTTCGAGATAACGATATTCTTGTTACGAAGAGTTGGACCCCCGAGCTTTGTAGCGTCGATACCGTTGACCTGGTCGATCAAGTCTCGCGCTTTCCGGATGGGTTTGTTTTCTTGAACCAGTTCGTTCCATATTCGAAGGCACCAAGGTCTGCGGAGTGAGGTCGGGCTCCGACGGGAGGAGAAACTGCGGTCGCACCTAACTCAGCACGCTATTTGGCGGCTTGGCAGGCTCGATACCAAGGGCGACCGGTCATCGCCATGCGCTTCGATAACCGCTCGATTTATACAACTGGCTTGATTCTTGGCATAATGAGTGCGTGCGACAAGCTGGCGCGATGACGGTCGCTTTGATAGTCCGGTGGGGGCGGTCAGCTATGCCGCGCTAACAAGGTATTGCGATCTCACGAAACTTCCTCGACCGCTCGCGTGTTGTGCGACCGATCAAGGGGAAGCATCATGACCGAGACAACGCGCCGCCAGGTAATGTCCGCCGCTGCAACTTTGGGTGCAGCGGCAGCTATGGCTTCTCCAGCATCTGCGCAGGAACAGGGGCCGGCGCGCGGCGGCAAGCAGGATCCACGGACCAAATATCCCACCCCCCCTTTCGCGGCGCAGTCGCAACCGTGGCCAGGGCTTGCCAGTCGTATGAATCCTCGCCCTGACCATGGTGAGACGAGCTATGTCGGCAGTGGCCGTCTGCGCGGGCGCAAGGCGCTCATCACCGGCGGCGATTCCGGCATGGGGCGGGCCGCCGCAATCGCCTTCGCGCGCGAGGGCGCGGATGTCGCGATCAACTACCTTCCCGAGGAGGAGCCCGACGCGCGCGAAGTCGTCGATCTGATCCGCCGCGCTGGCCAAAAAGCCGCACCGATCCCGGGCGACATCCGCTCCGAAGCTTTCTGCCAGCAATTGGTGCAACAGGCTGTGACCGCGCTCGGGGGCCTCGACATCGTTGTATGCAATGCCGGGCGCCAGCAGTCGGTACCTTCAATCCTCGACCTCACCACCGAGGAATTCGATCGGACGATGAAGACCAATCTCTATGCGCCCTTCTGGATCATAAAGGCGGCAGTGCCGCATCTCGAGCCCGGATCAGCCATCATCGGTACCACGTCTGAGCAAGCCTATGACCCCTCGCCTGATCTTTACGCCTATGCACAGACCAAGGCGGCGACGATGAACTACATCAAGTCGCTCGCCAAGCAGCTCGGCAGTAAGGGAATCCGCGTCAACGGAGTTGCACCCGGTCCGATCTGGACTCCGCTTCAGATCTCAGGCGGCGCACAGCCTGGCAAGGTCGTAACCTTCGGCGCAACTGCACCATTGGGTCGTCCGGGCCAACCAGCAGAGCTTGCCGGCATCTACGTTCGCCTGGCGGAGGACGATGGCAGCTATACCACCGGCAACATCTACGGCGCCGGCGGCGGCCAGGGCCAGCCATAAGGCCGAAGGGGGAAGTTATGCTCAGTTCAATCGTAGCCGGTGTCACTGCAGTTGCCGTCCTCGCTTCGGCAGCGGCGGTCGCCCAGGAAACCGGGTCTCGCCAGACCCGCGAATACGTTCAGTCGGCGGGGCAGTCGGATGCGTTCGAGAAGCTGGAGGCCGATACGGCGCTTACCCAAAGCGCTGATCCGCAGGTGCGGGCTTTTGCACGTAAGATGCTTCAGGATCACAGCCGGCTGAGCAATGCGCTTGTGCAAGCGTCAGCGCAGGCCGGGCTGCAGCCCCCGCCCATGGGAGTTGGCGCAGATCAGGCGCCGATGCTCGCCGCGCTGCAGAGCCTCAGAGAGCCGGAATTCGACCGAGCCTATTGGAAGCAACAGGTACTAGCGCATCGCTCGGCACTGATCACGACGCAGCAATATGCCACAAACGGGGATAGCCCTGCGGTTAGAAAGGTCGCTACATCAGCGGTGCCGACCATTTCGGCCCATCTGGCAATGGCCGAGCGCATGATGGCAAAATTCGGCGGGTCCTAGATACTCGACCCAGACGGTTATCTCGCGCGGCCGCCTGCCCGCACTATCTTGGTTATACGTACGGATCCTGACCTGTGCCACGCTTAGTTTAGGGCCAGCCCGGGTGCTGCGCGCTAATGCGAGGCTGCAGCTCCGGGGCCAGACAGTCCAGCGCGTTTGCAATTTACGAGACGCGGAGGGCACCGAATGCGAACGAGACCGTTACCGCTTTGAATCAGACACTTGCCCACGAGTTTGACCGTGAGAGGAGCGTCTGGATTTGTGTTCGTTGCATTTGAGGTAGTGCCATGGCCCTCTCAACCATAATGCGGGCCGCCTTTGGCTACCTCTTTCTGGTTTTGATCGTGCGCGTGATCGGCCGCCGGCCGGGCGAGCAGCTCACACCTTTTGAGTTCGTGCTGATCTTCTACATCGGTGGTCTGACGCTTACCGGCGTGGTCGGTGCAGAGGCGTCGCTGACGAACGCGGTTTGCCAGATACTCACGGTCGCGCTCTGCCACTACGGGCTTGTCCTGCTTCGGCTTCGATCGGACCGTGTGATGCGGCTGCTCGATGGCTCCCCGCTGATACTGCTCGAGAAGGGCGGATGGCGATCGGAAACCATGTACCGGATGCAGATCCAGGACACCGACGTGATGAACGTTGCCCGTGACCACGGCATTCGCGACTTGGCGAGCATTCGCCTGGCAGTGCTCGAGACCTATGGGCAGATCAATGTGATGCCCCAAGAGCCCGAAACCGGAAACTGAGAGCATCATGGCCGAGCCTTCCGTCTCACCCGTCGACGACACCGTTCCCAAGGTGGATGAGCTAGCCGTCGGCGAGGATCTCGTCTTCCAGCAGCGGTGGTGGCGCTTTGAGCGCTTCATCTGGGGAGTCTTTCTCGTCGTCATCATGTGCGATATTGCCGGCCTCCTGGGTCACGGTTGGCTGGCAGACGCCAAGGCCTCGACCCCGGACGGTTCGCTTGCGATCGATTATGAGCGGATCGAACGGGGAAGTTCACCATCGACAATGACGCTGCATTTCGGTCCGACCGCTATTCACCATGGCAATGTTCCAGTTTTTGTTAGCGACTCCGTGATCAGGGAGCTCGGCGCACAGCGGATCTCGCCACAGCCTGCTGTGTCCGCCATCGGTTCGGGCGGCGTAACCTACCTGTTTTCGGCAATCGGTGGTCCGGCCGACGTGCAATTTCAGCTCGAGCCCAACGTGCCCGGCTTGCACCAGTTCCGGATCTCGGTGCCGGGTGAGCCGGCCATCGAGGCCCGTGTACTCGTGTTGCCCTGACCTAACATGGAAACGATCGTTCGCGCCGTTATCGGCTACTTCATTCTGCTGGCCGTTGTCCGCCTCTTGAAACGTCGCGCGGGATCGCAGATGACGTTATTTGAATTTGTGCTGATTTTCCTCATCGGTGGCGTGATCATCCTCGCGACGGTCAGCAAGGACCGATCACTGACCAACTGCACTTGCGCCGTGATTGCGATCGGCCTGGTCCACCGGCTTGTCGCATGGGCTAAA
>Ga0233335_1000228_pt1 | contig 10483 bp, 8 predicted proteins | sample GEONDECOMP222_FD_180695 | JGI IMG/M metagenome (GOLD analysis project Ga0233335, IMG submission 180695) | Leaf litter microbial communities from Shasta-Trinity National Forest, California, United States - GEON-DECOMP-222 | ecosystem: Environmental > Terrestrial > Plant litter > Unclassified... | reverse complement strand
CGCCGGCCCGAACCCACGCTATTTCGGGCGCGAACGCGGCGTCACCTGGTACAATCTGGTTTCCGACCGTTTCTCCGGGCTGAATGCCGTGACGGTCCCCGGTACGCTGCGTGACAGTCTCCATCTGCTGGCGATTGTGCTCGACCAAGAAACCGAATTGCGACCGACCGAGATCATGACCGATACGGCCGGCTACACCGACACGATATTCGGAATATTCCACCTGCTCGGGCTCCAGTTCTCGCCGCGGATCGCTGACATCGCCGGCGCGCGGTTCTGGCGTGTCGATGGCAAGGCGGATTATGGCGTGCTGGACGATCTCGCGGCGAACAGGATCAACATCAAGCTGATCGTCGAGCATTGGGACGATCTCCTCCGCCTCGCCGGATCACTGAAGCTCGGCGTCGTGAGGGCGGCCGGACTCACCCGTGTCCTTCAGACCAACGATCGTCCGACCAGGCTGGCACGCGCGCTTCAGGAACTCGGCCGTCTCATCAAGTCGCTCTATATGCTGCGGTTCATCGACGACGAAACCTACCGGCGTCGTATCCTCGTCCAGCTCAACCGCGGCGAGAGCCGCCACCAGCTTGCTCGCACCATCTTCCACGGCAAGCGCGGCGAACTGCGCCAGCGTTACCGCGATGGACAGGAGGATCAACTTGGCGCGCTCGGGTTAGTCGTCAATCTGATCGTGCTCTGGAACACGATCTACATCGACGCGGCGCTCAACCAGCTCCGCGCCGAAGGCCATGTCATCCTGGACGAAGACGTAGCGCGCCTCTCCCCACTCGGCTTCCGGCACATCAACATGCTCGGCCGCTATGCCTTCACAATCCCCGACATGGTCGCGCGCGGCGAGCTTCGGCCGCTCCGCGATCCCGGCGCCACGGGCATCGATGACGCGTGAGGTAGCGCCTTATGTAGGTTTTCTGTTCCGTTGCTACTCAGCCCCCGATGCTCGGGATTCCTAATCGCCAGTCTCCACAGCGCGGCTAGGCGATCGCTCTCTTCTCGCCGCATGGGTAGGCGATGCCTCGCGGAAACAGAGATTAGGGCCATTTTTACGCGGAGGCGTAGTGATCGCGTTACCGCTTAGGGCGCCGTGTTCGCAGTTTAGGCGACCAGTGCGGGCCGAACAGATGAGCGATCCTTGGGTCGCATCACCACCACCGTCTCAGGCTTCCCGACCTTTCGGCCGAGCTTGTCGCGCGCTGGGACCTCGGGAACGATCTCCCGCACATCGATCGAATAAGTCGGCATTTTGTTATCCGCCGCGATCTTCTTCAACTGGCTTTTCAGTGTCCGCAATGGCGAAGTAGATCCGATCTTGGCGCCAAGAATATCTAGAGGCATTTCGTATTCCTCGTCCCGACAATAGCAGTGCGCCAATTCGTACAGACGCCGCTCGATCGAGCCGAGACGAAAATAGTCGTTATGATAGTCGTAGATCCGATTGTCGCGCGATACAGCGCGGACAAGCCAGTCGCAGATCTGCACGCGAACTGGCATCAACTGATCGACGCCGCTGGCGGTCTCGCGCGTGCTAGCCTGCGCCTCGGCGAACCAAGAGAAGAATCCCTTCGTGCCGATAGTGCCAGTCTTGATATTGGTTCGGATCTGCGTGCCCTGCAATCGTCCAAGGGCTTCAATAAAACGATCGTAATCGCGGCTGGACGGTCGTCCGACGCCCGTGGCGCGGAAGAAGTCGTGGGCATTGAAGGTGAAGACATTCTGCACCTCGCCGCTCCGGCCGATGCGTTGCACCATAAGTGACAGCACGTAGATCAGGATTTCTTTGTCCCACATGGTCGCGATGCCGCTCGAACTGGGCTTGATCTCGATTTTGACGCCGTCCATCTCATAGGTCATCGCCTCCATCTGAGGCCGCTTTGCCAGAGAGAAGAGCGGGAAATCCATGATGCTCTGTTCGCCGCGAACTTTGCCGTGAAGCGGGCTGTCGAGAAAATCGAACAGCTTTCCCTGTGTGAAGGCGACTTCTCGCGAATCCATTGTCGGGGCTCCCACCGCTATCGTCCAGCAAAACCCCTATAACCGATCGGCCGGAAACCTGCAGTCGGATATGCCACGGCGTTACCGATAGCACGAGGATTTGGAGCAATTTCGCCCTGAAAACGGAGCACATCGGCATTTTGATATCACGACACCGCCTCTGGCCTCTTCCAGACTCGTGCTATCGGTAACGCCGTGGCCGGTGTCGCAAGAGCCCATCGACACAACGGCCCATAACACGTTGCGAGGCATAGGGTTTCCGTCACCGAAGTGCGGCGCCGCGGGGAACGAGGCGCGACATCAGGCTTCCGATCGGGGTCGCGTCGGTTCCGTCAGACATCCCGCGCATCGCAACCACGCGGCTCGTATCCTTGAGACCGTGCAGCGTGCGCCCCAAGTTCAGCTCACCCTTTTCCGCCTTCGAGCTCATGCCCCGCAGATAGGCGCCGGGCCGCTGAACCTCTCCTCGCCGGTATTTCTGGATCGTTGCGATCACCGAGGCGGCAGCGCCGCGTTCGCCCATCACGCGGCAGGCTTCCCTGAAGGCATGGCTGCTGATGCCGGATTGGCCCGCCAACCGTTCCGCGGTCGCGACCATCTCGCCCCAAGATCCCTCCCGATAGAGAAGCCCGGCACAAAGCTCCGGCGCGATCGCGATGATGAAACCGGGATCGATGCCGTGTTTTTCGAGATCATCGTCCGTCGGCGTCGTTGGATGGGAGGGGAGGGCGTCCCCATTTCCACTACTCTTATTCGCCGAGCCACTACCGGTATCTGCTTTAGCAGATTGGAGGTGATTTGTAGTTGTAGAGTGAGTGTCCTCAGCGGCATGCCAGCATGAACTAATATCATGATCGGATTGTGATGCTGCCTCGATAATCACTGCTGCGACAGCGTCGGCGAGGGCTCGCGCCCGACCTTCGATTTGCTCGACACAAGCGGTCAGAAGGGCCAAATCGCGAACCTGCCGCATCTGATCGGTTGCCATCAAAGCGAGCGTCACCTCGTCATCCGCCTTTAGGCTATGGAGCTCCGCGTCGTAGGCGGTTTGCGCCAAGGCCCTGATATTCCTGCGGGCAGCGGCCAGTCGCTTTCGCAAGACCGTCAAAGCGGCGTCCTCTGCAGCCCCTCGCGCTGCGCGCGTAGCGAATTCCTGTAGCCTGGTGCCGATCGGGGCCAGGACGATTCCATAGCCCCAAGTGATAAATCCATCCACGCCCCGCCGTCCGCCTCGGTGACCGTTCGGACTGTCCACAAAGCCGATCAGGCCGAAGGCCTGAGCCTGATTCAAGAGCTTTTGCACCTGCCTCACGGTGACGCCCAGCTTTTGCGCCAGGAGTTCGTTCGAAGGCCAAACAACAGGCAACCTGCCGCCCTGCCAATCTTGGGGTTTTGTCCAGGCGAACAGGAGATCGATCACCGAGACCACCCGGAGCGGAACGCCCATATAGGGCGCCGCTCGTTTTAGCGCCGCCAGCGCGTTGGACGGGGCGGTGCCGGTCTCCAAACCGCGGAATTCCTCGACAAGTTTCGTCGCCTTCGCAGCGTGTTCGTCGAAACGGCGCAATCCCCTGCCGGGGCTTTGAGCAGCAGCCATCGTTCGGTTCTCCCTGGAAAGGAGCCCGTGCAGACAAGCCTTCCCCGTGGCGCCAGACGCAGCGCTTTGGGGTGGCAATATGTTGGGTTGCATGCTAAGTGAGGGTTCTCACATCCGTCCTAGCAGGCGTCCCGAAAAGCCCGGCCTCGCGCCGGGTTTTTCATGTCAGCACAGCGTCCCCTTAGATCGTTGTGGCACGCGCCCGATTGAGCGGTGGCGGCCCCGCGTTGTGCTGGTCCACATCCAAGATTGTTAAGGAACACTTCCCCGTCGGTCGTGCGCGGCGAATCGTGCTATCGGTAACGCCGAGGCGGAAAATCACGTGCTATCGGTAACGGAAGGCCGTTTGCACTCGTGCTATCGGTAACGCCGTGCCGCGTCGGGCACGTGCTTTCGGTAACGCCGTGCGCCGTCGGCCACGTGCGGTTGGCACGCCGCCAACCACCTCCTCGTGCTATCGGTAACGATGTGAAAATCGACCGATTCGATCGGACCTACACAAGAGATCGATTGTGGGATCAAATTGACCGGTCTAGCTTATGAAAATCGAGATATTATTTTACTTTAATTAGCACAGGTAAAACCCCAGTCATTTTTCATTACCAGTCGCTGAAAGTATTTTTCCTCGGCTTTCTGTGGATGATGCAGTTAAAATAAAAAAGTTTTCTTCTGTTTTACATGCGATTGTGCGTAGTTAACATTTTATAAATTATAACAACTTTTTCAATACGTTCTATCCTGTATTTCAAGCTCGGTGATTTGTATGTCAAGCCAATTCTCTAATGCACGCAGAAGTGGTGGAAGCGTAACTACGATCAGACGTCGGCCGTCATTAGGATCAGACCGCCTAATGATAAAGCCAAGTGCTTCCATGTGCTCGATGTGGCGCAACGCAGTAGTTGGCGAACCTCGGCTGAGTCTGCACAATTGGGATACAGCGACCCATCGCTGTTCTCGCGAAGCGACATATAGTTCAAGAATCATGTCCCAACTTGGGTCCTGAAAACGGACCCGGTCGAAGTAAGCCGATCTCCGCAGGCGACCGGCCAACACGGCGCGGGCCGTATCGAGACGACGTTGAGAACGATTTCTGAGAGAGGGCTGCGTCGACAGCAAAGTTTCTTCGATCGCCTTTCGCGGAAGCCGCAAGACGACTTCGATCAGCTCATGACCTTGCGATGCTGAATCCATCTCATCTTCATCCGTTTCGGATTACGACTCGTTATCCGTCGAGGCACGGGCATCATGACCGAAACATTCCGAAATTCTAGTTTATTCGTATGGGCTTAGAGCGTAACGCCAAAGCGTACTTCGCTGTCGGCTGACGATGCGAAGAAGGTCAGGCCGGTCGGCTCTCACTGGCATGTCCCGCGAGATTCAAAGAAGATAGCACCTGTCGCTAGACGGGGAGCGAAAAATTTGGCCGCCGCTTCCGCGATCGCCCCGCATCGCGATCGGTTGTCGAGCGGCGGCAGCGCTTTTCCGCGCAGCCGGTTTCCTGCGCCGAACGGCCAAGGAGCGCTTAAAACCCTCTATCATTTGTCCTGCTTTGTTGCGCGTCTTTTTGACAATGGTCCTCCTGTCGAAAAGACCTGGATGAGAGGGTTATCAACCACTTGGCTCCGGTCACCAGTTCTGCTAGCGTTGCAATGCGTTGCGCAAAGGGCAGCGCCGGGACTGGTAATCCTGCCTAGAAACTTGCTCGGGAATCTCGGTTTCCGGGGTGCCGCCGCGTATGTCCAGACCTTTGGGTTAAAGGCGGCGGCGCATGTCTAGGCATGTTACCAGCTCCGGCGGCTCCCGCGCGTACGCGCGGGAGTTCGGGACATTTGCCGCATTAGCCCCGTGCTTCCGTCCACCCGCAGATGCGGAACGGAGGTGTATCATGGGAAACTCTACTCACCAGACATCGCGCCAAGCTCTCCTCGGCACCTTGGCTGCCACTCCAACAACCACGCTCGCCACGGCCGCGAAGTCGGCACAGAATAATGCGTTGGTCGCACTTTACACCCTACACGACGATCCTCCGCCTACGATGGGCAGAACCAAAGATGGTAGGGAGCTGAGCCTCGCGCGCTATCACCGGGCGGAATCCTTCTTCCAGCCGGTCGAGCGAGACTATCCGCTCTCCCATTACCATCAGCTTTATCTGGCAGGGATCGTCGCCCAATTGGCGCTTAGTTCGCACCTGCTCGACATTGGCCTTCCCGATGACTGGTGCGCGCGCAATATCGGTTTGCGCGTCGCCAAATCCCTCGATTATGCCAATGCCACCGGCTTCAATCACCATTCCGGAGAGATGAGCCGGCTGGCCGACGTTCTCACACCCTATAACAAGTGGAATGCCATACAGTTATGGCACGAACCCACCCCGGATGACGGCGGATTTACTGCCGAACCGGTTCGCTTGCTGCTGCGGAATTTGCTTGACGAGATTCATCAAATTACCGGACATTCAAGGCCAAAAGGATGGCACGGCGCCGCTCACGACGCGGCGCGGTCATGACCGGTCTGACGCAGGAAGGGCCGCATCCACGGCCCTTTCATTTGAAACACAGGCCGATCAACTGCACACGACGACGATGGCGGACACGCGTCTATTCATGCGCTTCGGCTCGCGTCGTGATCGGTGCAGTTTATTAATTTAGGCTATCGCTTGATGATACCAAAAAGACTGAACCAATAAACATTATCGGTCGCTCTCGAAAACTGTCCGCGAACAGCGGTAAGGTGGCCGCCGCTCGACGTCGTTTCGGGTAGCCACATGCGCAAGCGGAGATCGCCCTTTGTGGGCGGCACAAGCAAACGATCTTTTCGACGATCAATCGTCGGGGTAGCAAGGATAGCCAGCTGCGCTGAGTGGGCTGGTCTGTCGGCCGTTCACGGCAGGACGCGGGATGCAAAGGCTGCCGCGGCCGCCAGACCGGTCTGATCGACGCTATGCCCAACTCCCGGCGCGACATGGGTTTCGACGGGCACGCCGGAAGCATCGAGGGCTTTCGAGGCTAGATCGAGCGATCGGAAGGGTACGACAGCGTCTTGCGTGCCATGGATAAGCAGTACCGGGGGCCGGCTGCGGATTTCCGCCTCCAGCCGGTCGGCCGCAACGAGCATGCCCGAGATCCCTATGATCCCTGCCAGCCGATCCGGGCGACGAAGACCAACCTGCAGAGCCATCATCGTGCCCTGACTAAATCCGACGAGAAGGAGACGGTCGGCCTTCAGTCCGGTCATCGCTAGCTCGGCATCGAGGAAGGCATCAAGCTGCGGCGCCGCGGCAGCGGCGCCCGTTGCACGTTCGACCTGGGAAAAGGATTCGATCGGCCACCACTGGCGCGCGTTTGCCATTTGGGGAAGCATCCCGGGCGCGTCGGGTGCGACAAAGGCAAGGTTGGGCAAGGACGGCTGGATCATCGCCGCGAGCGAAATCAGATCGTCGCCGTTCGAGCCATAACCGTGGACAAGCACCACAACGCCGGTCGGCCGATCTCCAGAAAGCGGCGCGAGACGCGGACCATCGAGCAAATCGGTATCCTTTCAAAGTCCGGGCGGTACGGTCGGCAACCTCAGCCGTACCACCCGAGCGGGTTAAGCGATGCCAGATCCGCCAGTCACGCCGTAGACTTCGCCGGTCGTGTAGCTCGCCTCTTGAGAGGCCAGCAGGACATAAACCGGCGAGATCTCGACGGGCTGGCCCGGGCGACCGAACGCACTGGCTTCGCCGAACGTTTGCAGTTTCTCCTGCGTCTGACCGCCGCTTGGCTGCAATGCGGTCCAGAACGGACCGGGCGCCACGGCATTGGCGCGTATGCCTTTCTCGATGAGCTGCTTGGAGAGCGCCTTGGTGTAGGCGACGATGCCGGCCTTCGTCGTGGCATAATCGAGGAGGGACGCCGAGGGGTCATAGGCCTGGACCGATGCCGTCGTTATGATCGAGGCGCCGGCCAATAGGTGCGGTACGGCAGCCTGCGTGATCCAATGGAGGGCGTAGAGGTTTGTCTTCATGGTCTGGTCGAAATCGTCCGAGCTGACCTTGGAGATGTCGTCGCGGGTTTGCTGATGACCGGCATTGATAACGAGAATATCGAGACCGCCAAGGCCCGCGACAGCGTCCTCGACGAGTGAGCGGCAAAATGCCTCGTCGGTGACATCCCCAGGAAGCGCGATCGCCTTGCGGCCATCGGCCTCGATCAGCGCGATCACCTCCTTGGCATCGCGCTCCTCGGCGGGAAGATACACAATCGCCACATCGGCGCCCTCGCGCGAGAACGCAATCGCAGCAGCCCGGCCGATCCCGGAATCGCCACCCGTGACCAAAGCTTTACGCCCGGTCAGCTTGCCAGACCCCGTATAACTGTCCTCGCCATGATCGGGCTTCGGATCCATCTTGGCCGCAAGACCGGGGACTGGTTGCGGCTGTTTGGGGAAGGGGGGCTTGGGGTATTGGGCGCGAGGATCTTGCATGGTCAGCCGGTCGGGCATGGGCGTCGCCTAATCTGTTTGAACGTCAGCACCCAACGCGTGGCCTTTGATCTCGCCCCATCGATCTTGTCATATCGGCTGGGGCGAAGCGGCCATAAGGTGAACGCTTCGACGCTGACCTCGTCACCGGATTTGGCTGGCCGCTAAAGGATTGAGAATTTGACCACCGTTCGAACGGTTTACCCCCCGATCGAGCCCTATCAGACCGGCACGATCGACGTCGGTGACGATCATACGATCTATTACGAACGGTCGGGGACGCCCCGTGCCAAACCGGCCGTCTTCTTGCACGGCGGTCCAGGGGGCGGGATCTCGGCTCGTCACCGGCAGTTTTTTGATCCCACCAAATATGACGTGATGCTGTTCGACCAGCGGGGCTGCGGCCGCGCCACCCCGCACGCCAGTCTCGAGGCGAACACGACTTGGCATCTCGTCGCCGACATGGAGCGGCTTCGCGAACTGGCTGGCGTAGACCGGTGGCTCGTATTCGGCGGATCCTGGGGCTCGACGCTCGCGCTCGCCTATGCACAAACTCATCCCGATCGCGTGAGCGAGCTCGTCCTGCGCGGCATATTTACGATGCGCGAGGCTGAGCTGGACTGGTATTATCAATTCGGCGCGTCCGAGGTATTTCCCGAAAAATGGGCGGCTTTCGAGGCCCCCATTCCGCTCGGGGAGCGCGGCAACATGCGTGCAGCCTACAGGCGACGCCTTGTGGGTAGCGACCAATCAGCACAGCTCGAGGCGGCAAAGGCTTGGGCATTATGGGAAGGGGAGACCATCACGCTATTGCCCGACCCGGGCACCAGTTCGGGTTTCCACGATCCTCATTTCGCACTCGCCTTTGCTAGAATTGAGAACCATTTTTTCGTCAACGGCGGCTGGCTCGAGGAGGGGCAGCTGCTGCGCAATGCCGCGACCCTCCGCGGTATTCCGGGCACGATCGTGCAAGGTCGCTATGATCTCGTCTGCCCGGCACGGACTGCCTATGATCTCCACATGGCTTGGCCAGAGGCGGCATTCCATCTCGTGGAAGGGGCCGGGCACGCCTGGAGCGAGCCTGCGATCCTCGACCAGCTGATCCGAGCGACGACGGCTATGCGGCCTAACGAAGTGACGTCGCCAGTCGCCGCGGAACGGTCACATCGGTGTCTCCGGACGCGGTGATCGCCTCTGCCATCACTCAATGCATCGGCGCGCGCGCGCAGGCCGGGTCCGTCGCGCCCGCATCGCCGGCAAGCGCAAGCGCCTGGCAGCGGCAGCCGCCCCAGTCAATTTCGCGGCGGTCGCAGGTCCGACACGGCGAAGGCATCCAGTCGGTCCCGCGGAAGCGCGCGAACGCCTCGGCACCATCCCATAGATTGGCAAGCGACCATTCCCGCACCGACGGAAAGCTCATGTCGGGAATGGTCTCTGCGGCATGGCAGGGGAGCGCCTTTCCAGACGGGGAGATGTTGATGAAGCGCTGGCCCCATCCGCCCATGCAAGCCTTGGGCCGGGCCGCGTAATAATCAGGCACGACATAGTCGATCGCGATCCGGCCGCGCAGGCGCGCGCGGGCTGTCTCGACGACGGCGGTGCTATGCTCGAGCTGGCCTATGGTCGGAAGCAGCGCGTTCCGGTTCCGGAGCGCCCAGCCATAATATTGGACATGCGCGATCTCGATCCGCTCGGACTGCAGATCTTCGCCTAACGCGATCATGCTTCGACACGATCGATATTCTGCCGATGCACGACGAAATTCGTCGTTAGCGGCAAGCCGGAATCACGGATGAGGGCAGCCGCTGCCAGCTTCTTCGCATGGCCGCCTTTGTATTTTCCGGACGCGTCCGCGAGGGCCGCCTCGCTGTCTTGGAAGCTAAGCTGCACATGGTCGACACCCGCTGCGATCAGGGCGTCCATGCGCGCGGCGTTGAGGAGGACGCCCGACGTGATCACGTTTGTATAAAGTCCTGCCGCGCCGGCATGGGCGACGAGACTTTCCAGATCCTGGCGCGCCATTGGCTCACCGCCCGAAAAATGGACCTGGAGCACGCCAAGCGCCGCCGCCTCATCAAGAACGCGACACCATTCTTCGACGCTGAGCTCGCTCGCAGGCAGATCCAGAGCCAAGGGGTTGGAGCAATAGGCGCACTGCAAGGGGCAGCGGTGCGTGAGCTCGATGATCAGGCCCATCGGCGGCGGCGTCATAACTGGATCGCTCCGCGAAGCGACAGATCGTCGAGCGCAGCAATCACGTCGGCCGCGATCGTTGCGCGTGGCGCATCGAACCGCGTCGTGAGGTCGTCGACGATCCCGCCGATTGACCGCGCGCCATCGACGAGCTTGAGAATCTCGACACCGATCTCGTCGGGCATGAACAGCTTCTCGGGGGCGAGCACGATCCAGGCCTTG
>Ga0233335_1000226_pt1 | contig 10486 bp, 9 predicted proteins | sample GEONDECOMP222_FD_180695 | JGI IMG/M metagenome (GOLD analysis project Ga0233335, IMG submission 180695) | Leaf litter microbial communities from Shasta-Trinity National Forest, California, United States - GEON-DECOMP-222 | ecosystem: Environmental > Terrestrial > Plant litter > Unclassified... | reverse complement strand
CCGAGTTCGAACGCCTGCGACAGCGATACGCCCTGTTGAAAAGCAGCCAATGGGGCGGTGCCGCGCCGTTCGACAGCTGGATCAACGCGCCGATGAACAACGCCAAACTGCTGCCTTTCGGGCTTTATGACCAGTGGGTTCCTGCGTTCGCGGCAGTGTTCCGGCAGGTCCATGGTGACTGGCCGGCGTTTTTCATCGAAGTGGAGCGGTTGGGGCGTTTGCCTGCCGATGAGCGCAAGGCCGCGCTGGTGCGTTTGGCGGCTATCAATCCTGATCAAACCCCTCCGCCAGATGTTGGTCCTTGAGCTTGACGTAGTTGCCGGCGGTATAAGTGAAGAACGCTTTTTCCTTGTCGGTCAGTGGCCGGGCCTGTTTGGCCGGACTGCCGACATAGAGAAAGCCGCTTTCCAGGCGTTTCCCCGGTGGTACGAGGCTGCCGGCACCAATGATGACGTCGTCTTCGACGAGCGCCCCATCCATGACCGTGCTACCCATGCCCACCAGGATCCGGTTGCCCAGCGTGCAGCCGTGCAGCATCACCTTGTGCCCGATGGTCACGTCGTCGCCGATCAGCAAGGGGAAGCCATTGGGGTTGAACGGGCCAGCGTGGGTGATGTGCAGCACACTGGCGTCCTGCACGCTGGTGCGCGCGCCGATGCGGATCCGGTGCATGTCGCCCCGAATCACGGTCAAGGGCCATACCGAGCTGTCGGCACCAATCTCGACGTCGCCGATGACGATCGCGGATCGGTCGACAAATGCACGTTCACCCAGCAGTGGGGAATGCTGCTGGAAGCTGCGTATTGCCATAATAGTTTTCCTCATTGGCACTGATAGCTGCGGTCAGGGTCGATTGTAATTAAGATGTCCGTGTGTTTCTTCCAGCCAAGGTGTGTAACCGTGAGCGCGAACAATCCGCTTCTGCAGTCCTATGACCTGCCGCCGTTTTCCTCGATCCGTGCCGAGCACGTCAAGCCGGCGATCGATCAGATCCTGGCAGACAACCGGGCGGCGATCGCCGGTATTCTCGAAAAACAGGGCAAGCAGCCTACCTGGGCAGGCCTTGTGCTCGCCATGGATGAACTGAATGACCGGCTGGGCGCTGCCTGGAGTCCGGTCAGCCATCTCAATGCCGTCTGCAACAGCGCGGAGCTGCGCGAGGCTTACGAAAGTTGCCTGCCCGCGCTCAGCGCCTACTCTACTGAAATGGGTCAGAACCGCGAACTGTTCCAGGCGTTCGAGGCGTTGGCAAACGGCCCCGAGGCGGGGTCGTTCGACATCGCCCAGAAAACCATTCTGGAGCACTCACTGCGCGATTTCCGCTTGTCGGGCATCGATCTGCCCCCCGACCAGCAGCAGCGATATGCCGAAGTCCAGAGCAAGCTGTCGGAGCTGGGTAGTCGTTTCAGCAACCAGTTGCTGGATGCTACCCAGTCGTGGACCAAGCATATCGTCGACGACGCAGTGCTGGCCGGCCTGACCGATTCGGCCAAGGCACAAATGGCCGCAGCCGCCCAGGCCAAGGGGCTAGAAGGTTGGTTGATCAACCTGGAGTTCCCCAGCTATTACGCCGTGATGACCTACGCCAAGGATCGCGCGCTTCGTGAAGAGGTCTACGCAGCGTACTGCACGCGAGCGTCAGACCAAGGGCCCAACGCGGGCCAGAACGACAACGGGCCGGTCATGGATGAAATCCTCGATCTGCGCCAGGAGCTGGCCCGACTGCTGGGCTTCGCCAGTTTTGCCGAGTTGAGCCTGGCGACCAAGATGGCCGAATCCAGTGATCAGGTCCTGACGTTCCTGCGCGATCTGGCGCAACGCAGCAAACCGTTCGCCGTTCAGGACTTGCAACAGCTGCGCGCCTATGCGGCGGAACAGGGCTGTGCCGAGCTACAGAGCTGGGATAGCGGTTTCTATGGTGAAAAGCTCCGTGAGCAGCGCTACAGCGTGTCTCAGGAAGCCCTTCGCGCCTATTTTCCCATCGACAAAGTATTGGGCGGTCTCTTTGCTATCGTCCAGCGTCTGTACGGCATTGAAATTACCGAACAGCGGGGTTTCGACACCTGGAATCCGGAGGTGCGCCTGTTCGAGATCAAGGAAAACGGCCAGCACGTCGGCCGCTTTTTCTTCGACCTCTACGCCCGTGCAAACAAGCGCGGCGGCGCCTGGATGGATGGCGCACGCGACCGTCGTCGTACCTCGGATGGCGTGCTGCAAAGCCCGGTGGCCAATCTGGTGTGCAACTTCACTCCCGCCGACGCTGGCAAGCCGGCGCTGCTGACGCACGATGAAGTGACGACTTTGTTCCATGAGTTCGGGCACGGCTTGCACCACCTCCTGACCCGTGTTGAACATGCGGGTGTCTCCGGTATCAATGGCGTGGCATGGGATGCGGTGGAACTGCCCAGCCAATTCATGGAGAACTGGTGCTGGGAACCCGAGGGCCTGGCACTGATTTCCGGGCACTATGAAAGCGGCGAGCCGCTGCCCCAGGATTTGCTGGAGAAAATGCTGGCGGCGAAGAACTTCCAGTCCGGCCTGATGATGGTCCGCCAGATCGAGTTCTCGTTGTTCGACTTCGAGATGCACGCTACCCACGGCGATGGTCGCAGCGCCCTGCAAGTGCTCGAAGGCGTGCGCGACGAAGTCTCGGTAATGCGGCCACCGGCGTACAACCGTTTCCCCAACAGCTTCGCGCACATTTTTGCCGGCGGCTACGCGGCAGGCTACTACAGCTACAAATGGGCTGAAGTACTATCGGCAGATGCCTTCTCCAAGTTCGAAGAAGACGGCGTGCTCAATGCCCAGACCGGCCGGGCATTTCGCGAGGCCATCCTGGCTCGTGGCGGGTCCCAGGCTCCGATGGTGTTGTTCGTCGACTTCCGTGGGCGCGAACCTTCCATCGATGCGCTGTTGCGCCACAGCGGCCTGAGTGAGGACGCCGCGGCATGACCACCACCAAGAAGCGCTTTATCGCCGGGGCGGTTTGCCCGGCGTGCAGCGAGCCCGATAAATTGATGATGTGGAGCGTCGGCGACGTACCGCACCGTGAGTGCGTCGCCTGCGGTTACAGCGACACCTTGAACGCCCAGGGCCAGTCGGTTCCTTCCGAGCTGGGCACGCGCGTGAACAAGGCGGCGCCCAAGGTCGCCAATCCGCAGGTGCAAACGGTGCAGTTCTTCCCCAATCCGAAACTGAAGAAACCGGGCGATCAATAACGGGTAGTAGTCACCTACCCTTCTGCTTGTGACGTTGGCTCCGAGAATGAGCGCCGGACGATTACCGTTCGGCGTTGCGTTCAAGGAGATGAACATGAACACCAATCCCCTGCTGGTCCCTTACACTCTCGCGGCCTTTGACGACCTGACCCCGCAGCAGGTCGACGAAGCCATTACCCTGGTGTTGGCGGAAAACCAACTGGCGCTGACCGCGTTGCTGGAGGATCAGGCCGGCTCGCCCTCTTGCGGCGTATTGGTCAAGTCGCTCGAAGACCACTACCAGCGACTGCAGTCGGTCACTGCTCCCTTTGTACAGCTCGCTGTCGTGGCTGGCCTGCCCCACTTGGCTGACGCCTGTCAGGCCCGTCAGGCAGAGATAAATCAGTACCTCATCGGGCTCACTCAAAATGCTGCGCTGCAACAGCTATTGGAAGCTTTGGCCACCGGGCCCCTCGCCACCAGTTACGATGCGCCATCCAGCCGTGCCCTCGCTTTGCTCAGACGCAACGGCCGTTTTGCCGGCACCCATTTGTCTGCGGCCGACCAACAGCGCCTGCTGGAAGTGAACGGAGCGTTGGCGATGCAGATGCAGTTTTTCGAACTCAATGTGATGGAGGCGGAACAGGCCTGGTCCAGGCTGTTGACCGACGAAGCCGAACTGGCTGGTATTGTGCCTGCTGACCTGGACCGCATGGCGCGGGCTGCGCGGTTGGCCGGGCAGGATGGCTGGTTGCTGACGCTGGATTTTCCGACCTTTATCAGCATCCTGACTCACGCCACGTCCCGCGACCTGCGCGAAGCAATGTACCGCGCCTATACAACCCAGGCATCGGACCAGGGCGACCAGGCTTATGAGTTTGATAACGGCCCCGTGATCAGCCAGATCCTCAGGCTTCGTCTTGAAAAGGCAAACTTGCTGGGGTTCGCCAGCTATGCGCACCTGAGCCTCGAAAAGCGCGGATTCGAATCGCCCGCCCACGCCCTGAGTTTCATGGAAGGATTGCTGGTCGATATAAGACCCCTGGCGCTCATCGAGCTTCACACCCTGGCGGAGTTTGCGCGCGAATCGGGAGTCGATGACTTTCAGCCTTGGGATCTGGAGTTTTATACCGAGCGCTATCGCCAACAGCATTTTGACCTTCGCGGCCAGGACGTCAGCGAGTATTTCACGCTCGACGGTGTTCTGTTGGGTATAGGCAAGATCATCGATCGGCTGTTCACGGTACAAATGACCGAGACTGCGGCGCAGGTATGGGACAGCTCAGTCAAGGTCTATCGCTTCGCAGAGGGAGCGACGACGCTGGGCTATCTTTACGTCGACGCATTCACTCGCGCAGGAAAGCGTCCGCACGTGTGGATGGAAGGGATGCGTGACCGGCACCGCTATCGCGACGATTCTTTGCAGTTGCCGGTCGCTGTCATTGGCTGCAATTTGAACCGGCCACAAGCAGGCCAGCCTTGCCTGCTTCGTCTTGAAGATGTTGCCCTGCTGTTGCATGAGTTTGGCCACGCCCTGCATCACCTGCTGACGACAGTCGATCACGCCAGCGTGGCCGGCTTGCGTGGCTTGGATGAAGACGCCGTCGAGTTGCCGGGCGTGCTGTTTGAAAAATGGTGCCAATCGGCGCCGGGGCTCGCGTTGTTGTCGGCACACCACAAGACCGGCGAGCCGCTCCCCGAGCAATGGCAGACCAACATTGCCCAGGCAAAGGCATTTCAGGCAACCAATGCATTATTGGACCAACTGATTTTTTCACTGTTCGACATGGACCTGCATCTATCTACCGACGCCGACCAGGATGCTCAACGTACGCTGGATGCCGTGCTGGACAATGCCAGCGTGCTTCGCCCGCCCATGCAAGCCCGCCTGGCTGCCACCTTCCTGCATCTGTTCAGCAACGAAAATTATGCAGCGGGGTATTACACCTACGTGTGGTCGGCCGTGCTTGCGACCGATGCCTACGAGCGCTTCGTGCAGGAGGGCCTGCTGAATGCCGCAACAGGTGCGTCATGGCGCCAGGAAGTATTGGCAAATGGGGGGACGCGACCGATGTTGGAATTGCTGACCCGATTCCGAGGCCGCCAACCCACCAGTGCGGCGCTGTTGAGGTTTCTGGGAAAGGCGCCATCCAGCTGACCTGAGCGGTGTGCCACGAGCGATACGCACTGTCACTCGCCTGTGGCGCTCGCGATACGTCGGGCGTTGCCCAGGGGCCGCCGATTACTGCGGCGGGGCCTCTGGTTCAAGGGTTTCGTCGTTATGGCCTCTGTCTTGCTGTTCTTTGGTACGAGCGCTCCGCTCGTCTGTCAGGAAGGAAGTCATGCCTAAAACAATGAAAGCAGCAGTCGTCCATGCCTTCGGCAAACCCCTCGAAATCCGCGAAGTCGCTGTCCCGACCCCAGGGCCGGGCCAGGTTTTGGTCAAGATTGCAGCCTCCGGTGTTTGCCACACCGACCTGCATGCGGCCGAAGGCGACTGGCCGGTCAAACCCAATCCGCCCTTCATTCCCGGTCACGAGGGCGTCGGCTACGTCGTCGGGGTGGGAGCTGGCGTGACCCACGTCAAAGAGGGCGACCGCGTCGGCGTGCCCTGGCTCTACTCGACCTGTGGCCACTGTGAACATTGCCTGGGCGGTTGGGAAACACTGTGCGAGACGCAGCAGAATACCGGCTATTCGGTCAATGGTGGCTTTGCCGAGTTCACCATTGCCGATGCCAACTATGTGGGCCGCCTGCCGGATAACATTGGTTTCGTCGAAATAGCCCCGATTCTTTGCGCCGGTGTCACAGTGTACAAAGGTCTGAAAATGACCGATACCAAGCCCGGCCAGTGGGTCGTGATCTCCGGTATTGGCGGCCTGGGCCACATGGCGGTGCAGTACGCCAAGGCCATGGGGTTGAACGTGGCGGCGGTTGATATCGACGATGGCAAGCTGGACCTGGCGCGTCGCCTGGGGGCAACCGTAACGGTCAATGCCCGCCACCAGGACCCGGCCGCGTATTTGAAGGAAACCATTGGTGGCGCACACGGCGCACTGGTGACGGCGGTGTCGCCCAAGGCGTTCGAGCAGGCTATCGGCATGACCCGCCGCGGCGGCACCATCGCTTTGAATGGCTTGCCGCCCGGCAACTTCCCATTGTCGATTTTCGACATGGTGCTCAATGGCACCACGGTACGTGGCTCCATCGTCGGTACTCGCCAGGATTTGCAGGAGGCTCTGGACTTTGCCGGCGAGGGTAAGGTCAAGGCAACGGTATCGACCGACAAGCTGGAAAACATCAACACGATCTTCGGCCGTATGCATGAAGGTCAGATCGAAGGCCGTGTCGTGATCGATATGGATCTTTGATTGCAGTTGTAGGACGCTCCGGGTACTGTACATAAAAACAGTATTCGGAGGTTGCATATGTCCACGCCTCTTCCCCCGCGCGGGCGCGGCACCGCCAGTAACCCGCCCAATCGGTTTGCCCCCACCCTCTCTGTAGCCGAAGACGATGGCTGGTATCAGGAGGTGCCGGTCACCCAAGCCACCGAAGTCAGGTTCGAAACAGCCAAAAGCATCATTGCTCGCAACAGTTCACCTGACCTGCCCTTTGACCGTTCCATCAATCCTTATAGGGGTTGCGAGCACGGTTGCATCTACTGTTACGCCCGACCGAGCCATGCCTACTGGGATATGTCCCCTGGCCTGGATTTCGAAACCCGGCTGATCGCCAAGACCAACGCGGTTTCGCTGCTGGAGCAGCAGCTGAGCAAGCCAGGGTACCGGTGCGCGCCCATCAACCTTGGGTCCAATACTGATCCCTACCAGCCAATCGAACGTGAGCAACGGCTGACGCGTGGCCTGCTCGAGGTGCTACTGCGGTACCGTCACCCGGTCACCATCGTGACCAAGGGCTCACTGATCCTGCGTGACCTCGACCTGCTGGTGGAGCTGGCGCAGCGGCGCCTGGTGACGGTAATGATCAGCCTGACCACGCTGGACGATGAGCTCAAGCGAATCCTTGAACCTCGTGCCGCGTCGCCCAAGGCCCGCCTGCGTGCGATACGGGTGATGCGCGGGGCCGGCATCCCCGTGGGTGTGCTGTGTGCGCCGATGATTCCAATGATCAACGACAACGAGCTTGAACAGTTGCTGCAGCAGGCGAGCGCGGCAGGCGCATTGACAGCCAGCTACATCATGCTGCGCCTGCCGCTGGAAGTGGCGCCGCTGTTCGAGGAATGGCTGCATGCTCATTACCCGCAACGTGCAGAGCATGTATTGAGCCTGATTCGACAAAGCCGTGGCGGCGACCTGTACGACAGCCGTTTCGGTGCGCGGATGCGAGGCCAGGGCGTCTTTGCCGATTTGCTGGCGCAACGCTTCAGCCGGGCGATCAAGCGGTTGCAGCTTGATCGGCGTGAAGGCTACGACCTCGACTGCCAGGCATTTTGCCCGCCGGGCCAACAATTGTCCTTGCTTTGAAATGGGCTTCAGCTTGAATTAAGTTAGTTTCGCTACGTTTGTAGCCCGAGACTCTTATGAGGAATGATCATGACCGACCAGGACCACTCCGCGCGCGATCTCGACGGTGAGCCGCAAAGCGCCGAGGACTCCCTCAAGCGTATCGTCGACGGGTTTCTGCACTTTCATCGCGATATTTTTCCTGAACAGCAAGACCTGTTCAAAAAACTGGCTCATGTGCAGCATCCACGGGTGATGTTCATCACCTGTGCCGATTCTCGCGTCGTGCCTGAACTGATCACCCAGACCTCGCCGGGCGACCTCTTCGTTATCCGCAATGTCGGCAATGTCGTGCCCCCTTACGGGCAAATGAACGGTGGCGTCTCCACGGCAATCGAGTACGCCATCCTGGCACTGGGGGTTCAGCACATTATCGTGTGTGGCCACTCTGACTGCGGAGCCATGCGCGCCGTGCTCAACCCGGGGACCCTGGAAAAAATGCCCACGGTCAAAGCTTGGCTGCGTCACGCCGAAGTAGCGAAGACTGTGGTCCACGACAACTGCAATTGCTCCAACGAAGATGAAAGCATGCTGGTGCTGACGGAGGAAAACGTGATTGCACAGCTGCAGCATTTGCGTACTCACCCGTCCGTGGCATCAAAAATGGCCAGTGGCCAACTTTTTATCCATGGCTGGATCTACAGCATCGAAACCAGCGAGATCAAAGCGTACGACGCTGAGAAAGATCAGTACCTGGCTCTGGACGGGTCAGGTCCGACCCCGAGCGCTACGCCCAAAGGCCGCTTTTAACGACCGACGGGCGACTATTTAGTACTGTGGTACGTACTACGTATCAGTAACCATATTACTTGTGCAGCAAGACTGTTTCACTACCTGTTCCGGCGATCATATCGTTGGCGCGTCGAGCGACAAGCCAACGCCCAACTGGCGCGAGAGGCAAGGCCAGCGGCTCCAGGCAGCTCCTGTGTCGGGGCTGCTTAGCTTCTCGCGGTATGCCTCTACTGCCTCTAGGGCAAAACTCTCTTCGTCGAGCATTTCGTCGACTGAATGGTGTACAGCCTCGTCCAATTGGTTAGCAAATTCCTCGCCAATCAATTGATGGGCGATGAGGTTGGCCACCGTGGTGTCGAGCGGAATGAGCGGTTGATTGAAGTGTTTGATGTACACATCATTGACCTCTTCCACCAGTCGGTGCGCCAGGTAGGCTTCGTCCAGCAGGCAGTGCAGACCGGTGTGTTGAGCGAGTAACACGGGCGGCTGCGCGAAGTATTGCTCGGCGATTTTCAACACAGGCTTGATCTGTGACTCAATGCCCGCCTCCCTGGCCACCTGGTTGGCCGCTTCCAGCATTTCCGGCACCTGGTCTATATAGGCGGTCACAAAGCGAGTAAGCACTCCTTGTGCGTCCTCAGTGGGTAAGTGAATACTGGGATGCAAATGTGGCAACTGTTGCTCGAGAAGGGTTTTTAGCTGGTGGGTGGCGGCCTCGTGTAGATGGGCGCGCTTGATCTGCTCTCGCAATGCAGCGGTGTTCATGGATTCTCCAGTAGGAATATGACGGGCGAAACGCCAACAATAGCTGGCACGTGCGCGGTGCTAAGACGTTTTCGAAATAGGGTGATCACGGCAAGTGACGATGCGTTATATCGAAGTGCCATCACCTCACCATGATAGTCCAAACTGGCCGCCATGCATTGACAGCAAGCCGATGGCGAGCCGGACGGCGAGCCATACCCCACAGGCTGGTGTACCGTTGTACCCGGTCGCAGGGTCCGGTTGGCACTGCAGTTGATCTTTATTCAGTAGTGGAACCCATGACTCGAGCCCAGAAAACAGTTTTTCTGCTGGTCGCGATCATCGCCGTGTTGATCGGCATGATCGTTTACCGCGTGCTACAGAATCAGGCTGACGAGTCGCCGGCTCTTTTCGACGCCGGTGTGGTTCTGCTGCAAACGAGTCGGCCGTTACCGACGCAAAGCCTGGTCGATCAGGACGGCCAAACCGTCCAGGTCGACAAATTGTACGGTGGCTGGACCGCGATGTTTTTTGGCTACACGTTCTGCCCGGATATTTGCCCGGTGACGTTGGCTCAGTTGCGCGAGATCCGTAGTCGACTGCCGCAGGCGGCGATGCAGCGATTGCGGGTGGTGTTCGTCAGCGTTGATCCTGGGCGCGACACGCCGGCAAAACTGAAGCAATACCTGGCTTATTTCGATCCGACGTTTCGCGGCTTGACCGGAACGCAAACGGCGATCGAAGCGCTAGCCAATGGCGTCGGCATTGCTTATGTTGCGCCGGATACCCGATCGCCCAACTATTTTGTGCAGCACAGCGGCAATGTGGCTTTGTTGGGTCCTGACGGCAGCCTGCGGGGGTTTATTCGGGCGCCGTTGAGCAAAGACAAACTGGTGGCGCAGTTGCCTGCGCTATTGATGCGTGACTAGAACGCTGGAATGACCGCACCTTTGTACTTTTCAAGGATGAAGTCCTTCACTTCGGGGCTATGCAGCGCCGCCGCGAGTTTTTGCATGGCAGGTGAATCCTTGTTGTCGGGCCGAGCCACAAGAATGTTCACATACGGGGAGTCACTGCCTTCGAGAAGCAAGGCATCCTTGTTCGGGTCGAGTCCGGCCGCCAACGCGTAATTGGTGTTGATCAGGGCCAGATCGACCTGGGTCAGTACGCGCGGCAGGGTCGCTGCTTCCAGCTCACGGATTTTCAGGTCTTTCGGATTCTCGGCGATATCTTTGGGGGTCGAGAGGATGTTGCTATCGTCCTTGAGCTTGATCAGCCCAGCCTTTT
>Ga0233335_1000225_pt1 | contig 10496 bp, 9 predicted proteins | sample GEONDECOMP222_FD_180695 | JGI IMG/M metagenome (GOLD analysis project Ga0233335, IMG submission 180695) | Leaf litter microbial communities from Shasta-Trinity National Forest, California, United States - GEON-DECOMP-222 | ecosystem: Environmental > Terrestrial > Plant litter > Unclassified... | reverse complement strand
AAATTATTTTCAAAAGGGACTACAAGAACTTAACAAAAACTTGTGTCCCTTCAAAAACTTGTGTCCCTTCAAAAACGAAGTTTGAAACAAAAATACACTTCTTATTTTTGTCAGGTCTCAAGTTTGAAACAAAAAATGCTGAAACAACAAAAGCGAAGCTTTTTAAAACAAAAAATGGAAACAAAAAAAGGTTCGCTTTTTTTGTCAGACTTTTAAAACAAAAAATGTCAAACATTTTTTGTCAGTGTTTCAAATACTTTATTTTTTTTGTTTTTACATAAAAAATAAAGCTACTAATATCGCCTAACGAAAATATCAAATAAAAACTTTATTTGATTTTTTTGTTAAGCTTTCTTTTTCAATGTTTTTTCTTGCAATGTTAGAAGGCAACGTCTGTGATGTTTGCAATGTTAAATAAACTTGACAAAAAATATAAAGCATTTGAAACAAAAATACTATTTAAAACAAAAAATGGAAAGCATTTTTTGTCAAGGTCAGGCTTTTTTTGTCAGGTCAGTATTTTTGTCATAACTGCAATTTTATCAAATTTTGTCTCAAATTTATTAGAATTCTGCAAAAAAATTGTTTTATCTAGTTTCTTCTCTTTCGAGAAGAAAAGTGAAGGGAGAAAATTAAAAGTATGTCTACAGCCTTATCTGAAAAATTAACTTTTGAATGTGAAACTGGAAATTACCATACTTTTTGCCCTATTAGCTGTGTAGCTTGGTTATACCAAAAAATCGAAGATAGCTTTTTTTTGGTTGTAGGGACAAAAACTTGTGGGTATTTCTTACAAAATGCTTTAGGGGTAATGATTTTTGCAGAACCTCGATATGCAATGGCCGAATTAGAAGAAGGAGATATTTCAGCACAACTGAATGACTATAAAGAATTAAAACGTCTTTGTTTGCAAATAAAACAAGATAGAAACCCTAGCGTAATTGTCTGGATTGGTACTTGTACTACAGAAATTATTAAAATGGATTTAGAGGGCATGGCTCCTCGATTAGAAGCAGAAATTGGAATACCTCTTGTTGTTGCTCGAGCAAATGGTTTAGACTATGCTTTTACTCAAGGTGAAGACACAGTTTTAGCTGCAATGGCACATCGATGTCCAACAAAAGAAAAAAATGTGAATTCTAACACTGACAAAAAAAGCGAAGCTTTTTTTGTTTCAAACGAAGTTCCTGTAGAGCGCCGCTCAAGTGATTTGCCTTTACTTGCAATGGGACAGGGCTCTAAAAATAAAAACACCACTGAAACAAAAACGTTTTTATCTGGATTAAAAGAAGGGCAAAATCAGAAACTTTTAAAGAATACATTAGTACAAAATTTTTTTCAATTTGCAAAAAAATCTCCTGCACAAAAAGAATCAAAAAATGAAACTTCTAATAAACCTTCGGTTTCTCCAGAATCTCAAACAACTCTAACAAAAAATGCAAAGTCAGGGTCAGTGTCACCACTTCCTACAAACAAAACGAATCACCCTCCATTAGTTCTTTTTGGATCATTACCAAGTACAGTAACAACTCAACTAACATTAGAACTTGAAAAACAAGGAATTACAGTTTCTGGTTGGCTCCCATCTCAACGATATACTGATCTTCCTATTTTAGGAGAAGGAGTTTATGTTTGCGGTGTAAATCCTTTTTTAAGTAGAACAGCCACCACTTTGATGCGTCGACAAAAATGTAAACTTATTGGAGCCCCTTTTCCAATCGGACCTGATGGCACACGTGCATGGATTGAAAAAATTTGTTCTGTTTTTGGTATACAGCCACATGGTCTTGACGAACGTGAAACTACCATCTGGAAAGGTTTAAAAGAATATTTAGAGTTAGTTAAAGGAAAATCTGTTTTTTTTATGGGAGATAATCTATTAGAGGTTTCCTTAGCTAGATTTTTAATACGTTGTGGCATGATCGTATACGAAATTGGTATTCCTTATATGGACAAACGATTTCAAGCAAGTGAACTCGCTTTATTAGAAAAGACTTGTCATGAAATGAATGTACCGATGCCTCGAATTGTAGAAAAACCAGACAATTACAATCAAATTCAGCGAATACGAGATCTTCAACCCGATCTAGCTATTACTGGAATGGCCCATGCAAATCCATTAGAAGCTCGAGGAATTAGTACTAAATGGTCAGTAGAATTTACCTTTGCTCAAATTCATGGTTTTACAAATTCACGAGATATTTTAGAACTTGTAACACGTCCTTTACGACGAAATCAATCACTTCAAGGATTAGGTTGGACTCAACTTGTAAAACAAAACGATATCTTACAACCAAAAATTACTAATACATTATAAAAAAATTGCTGTATTCTTTGTTTAGGGTCAAACCTGACCTGACAAAAAATGTAAAACATTTAAAACAAAAACCTGACCTGACACCCGCTTCGCTATGTTTCACATTTTTTGTTTTTTGTTTTAAAAAGAGAAGCTTTTGAAACAAAAAATGCTTGACACTCTAACAAAAACAAAGTTTTTGTCATTGAGACAAAAATAAGATTTGAAACACTGACAAAAAATGGAAACAAAAATAAGAAGTGTATTTAAAACAAAAAAAGTGAAACTTTTTGAAACAAAAACCTGACCTTTACAAAAAATGGAAACAAAAATAAGAAGTGTATTTTTGTCAAACATTTTTTGTTTCAAAAAGCCTGACAAAAATAAGAAGTGTATTTGAAACAAAAATAAGAAGTGTATTTGAAACAAAAATAAGAAGTGTATTTTTGTGAAGTCAGGTTTCAGCTTTTTTTGTTTCAAATACACTTCTTATTTTTGTTTCAAATGCTTTGCATTTTTTGTCAGTGTTGTAAACTTTGTTTTTGTTAGAAAAGATAAGGGAAATTATGATTTCTGTATCTTTTCCCTTATCTTTTCTGAAAGAAAAGATACAAAAAGATAAGGGAAATAATTATTGAGCTTTGCTCAATCATGAAGGTCATGTTTATAATGATTAACGTATTTTTATAACAAAATTTAAAAAAATATTAACAAAAACTTAAAAAAATTTATGTCAATTGTAAGAAATGAAGATCAAATTTTCTCTGAAATTTATTTAAATTTTATGACTCGAACTTAGAAAATTTTACAAATAGAGAAGTTTTACTCTTTAGTTATATAGAGAGAGATCCCAGTTTATTTTTGTAGCTATACTAAGACGTCTACTTTAGCGATGATGTAAAATCATTTTATAGTAGCTGTAAGCGATGAAAACATTATAAGAATGACAACAAGTTTCAAACAAAGTGAAATTCAAGTATCAAAGCAATTTATTTTGGCTCTGCCTGAGTATAAAACCATGAGTTCCCTTCGGGAAATAATTGTTGCGCTTCTTTTGTTTTACTTTTTTTGTTTTACTACGTAAAACAAAAACTTAAAACAACAGCAACCATGAATGTAAAAAGGAAGGTACACAAATTGCTTAAAATGTTATTATCTAGTTCGCGACTGGAACCTTTAACTAAAATGATTAATTTTCAGGAATGTGCGGAAACAAAAAAAGGTATTCCTACATTAATTTTTAATGCTCAAGGTACACACGGTAGATATAAGCACAACAAAGGTATAAGAAAGGCCATAAACAATGTTATTATATATTTTGTAACAACTAACCTGACAAAAAAAGCTCAACAAAAAAAGCTTCTCTTTTTTTGTAAAACATTTTTTGTCAATGTCTCAAGCTTTTTTTGTTAGGCATTATTAAATTAAAACCTTAAGCTATATAAAACGTTATAAAACGTTATAGTCTTTAAAAAATAAACATTTTGAAACAAAAAATGTTTGACAAAAAAAGCTATAGACAAAAATACACTTCTTATTTTTGTTTCCATTTTTTGTAAAGGTAGCTTAAGCTTTTTAATTTTTATTAGTAATCAAACATTTTATCTAAAATTTATTCTTCTTCTGCAACATCAAACATATATCTACTGTATTTCATGGTGCTTCTAATATCAGCATGGCCAATAAGTTGTTGAGCTTTATGAGCAGTGGTGTGATTTGAAGACTTAGTTACATAAGCGATACGAAAAGAATGACTTGAAACCTTGATTTTGTGCTTTTTGGGGAAGATAGCTAAAAATTTATTAACATTTTTAGTGAACTTTTCAACTTTTGTTTTTTCAGATGGAGGTAAAGGGAATATCATTTTATTATGTTCAAAAACAATTTTCTCTGTTTTTATAAAAACATCTTTGATAGCATTTGAAACAAAAAAAGCTTGAGACATTGACAAAAAATGTTTGACAAAAAAAGAGAAGCTTTTGAAACAAAAAATGTTTCACTTTTTTTGTCAAACATTTTTTGTTTTAAAAGCTTCGCTTTTTTTGTTAAGCTTTTTTTGTCAGGCAGCTTCAGTAAACCGAATAGTTCGATATTTGTTTACTTTACTTTGATAAAAATCCATATGGCTATTATCAATAATACTCTGGATCATTTCTTTATTTATACAAGCGATTTCATTTATTCTTAGGCCGGAAAAAAATAAAATAACTGAAGCCAATTGAAAGCGAGACCAAGTTAGTTGATGAGATGCTTTAGGTTTATCATTTTTGAGTATGTCCTCAAGCATGCTATTTGGTACAGGATCTCTTAATATTTGTGCTTTATTAGTTTTTCTTTTCCTGGGCTTTGTGTTGTTGTCGATTTCTTCCAGCCTCTCTAAAGGTTTGTCCATCTTATAACTGGTCATATCTGCAGAAAATTGTATATCGTCAAGTTGTTGCTTAACAGGCCCTGGAATGCCTTTAGAGCCATATCTTACATCATTTCTATATTGATAAACACCTTCGAGCGCTCCTTGATCAAGGAATCGAAGATCGTTACTAGCTAATACCATTTCTGGTTCAACTAATGTAGTCTTTGTAAACATTCTTCAAATTTAACTGGTGTTATTCCTAAATCTTTACCAGAACGTGACGTTGTGTTCATTTTGTGCTGTCTTTTATCACAAAAAGCTTGTAGGTCTCTCGTGCGCTTTACATTTGTAGGTAAGTCTAATTTTAAATGCTTTAATTGATATTTGAAGGTACGAATGATTCTTTCAATAATAACATTTCGAGTGGAAGCTCCACCACAGGTTTGACTTCCTATAAGATATTGATTATTAGAGACAAAGTCGTAAAACTCTTTTGAACTAAATTGACCACCACGGTCGAAGTGAACTATAAGCTCCTCAGAAATTGCTCTTTTAAGGTTTCCTCTAATATTTTTATAACATTTTTCGAACTAAACTTATTAGTTCTAGTACCAGAATAAAAAACCTTAGTAAACAAAAGTTTATTACTAAAAGGATCGACACCGGCAACAAGGGTGTGCGGAATTCCGGGTTGATTATCAAGTGTAACCTTTAAGTCAGTGGCATCGATCTGCCAAACTAAATTAGTTTTAGCGATAGCTGTCCGATTACGTAAAACATCCGGAAATCCATAAGTAGAAGGTGGTTTCTTATTTCGTTTATTCTGCGGTTCCCTTCTTGACGTGTGATTTTTTTTTTTTTGTACCATTATAGTGTCCTTTGATTTATTTTAATTTTTAAATAGTAATTAATGATTATTTTTTTTACCTTTTAATTTTGACTTTAGGTGTGCTGTGGGCAAAGTCCTTGGGCATAAAAAAAACAAAAACATAAAATCACTACTTAAAAAGCTGTTTATATTTTTCGGGTTAAACCCACCTAAGGGTGGGTTGTTTTTGGCAAAAACTGATAAATTTTAATTGTGATGTAAAAAATTAGTTGTAAAACTAAAATTTCGGATCCCTTAAAAGTACAAAAGTCGTTTTAGATTTACTATTTGAACTATATTTTTTAAATCTTTAATAGATTAAATATATACTATTGAATTTTACGTAAAAATTTTTAAAATATTATATTTAAAAAATATAGAATACAATTTATAGAGAGGCGGACTGGATTGACAGAATATTAGTATTCAGGATATTGTAAGAGTGTTGAGAATTAAAAAAATTAAAAGCCTTTACAAAAAATTATAATTATATTGTAAAGATTTTTAATTTTCTCATTTAAATCTTACCAAAAAAAGATTTTATAAAATCTAACAAAAAAGGGAGACTATCAAACAAAAAACTGAAACCTTACAAAAATAAGAAGTGTATTTGAAACAAAAAAAGCTAAAACAAAAAAAGAGAATCTTTTTTTGTCAGGCTTTTTTTGTCAGGTTTCAATCTTATTTTGTTTCAGTTTTTGTTAGAAAACCTTTTAAAAGATTTTTATAAAAGAAAAGGTCAAAGATAGAAAGGCTTACGGTGGATACCTAGGCATCCAAAGACGATGAAGGGCGTGGAAACCGACGAAACGCTTCGAGGAGCTGGAAACAAGCAATGATTCGGAGATTCCCGAATAGGGTAACCTCTTGTACTTCCTTTTGAATTCATAGAAAGGAAAGAGACAACCCGGTGAATTGAAACATCTTAGTAGCCGGAGGAAAAGAAAGCAAACGCGATTCCCGTAGTAGCGGCGAGCGAACTGGGAACAGCCTAAACCGATTCGATATTTTCGAATCGGGGTTGTGGGAAGAAACAAAGTTTTTTAGAGTATTTGTTTTTGTTAAAAAAAATATGTTTTTGAATCACTTACCTGATAAAAAACTATTATTAATTCAAATAGAATATTTAGCTAGACGAAGCAGCTGAATCCTGCACCATAGACGGTGAAAGTCCGGTAGTTTAAAGTTAAATGACTAAAAACAATTCTTATCCCGAGTAGCATGGGGCACGTGAAATCCCGTGTGAATCAGCGAGGACCACCTCGTAAGGCTAAATACTTTTGGATGACCGATAGTGAAATAGTACCGTGAGGGAAAGGTGAAAAAGAACCCCTGTAGGGGAGTGAAATAGAACATGAAACCGTAAGCTGTCAAGCAGTGGGAGAACAGGAAAAGATTTATATTTTTTCTAAGTTTGACCGCGTGCCTGTTGAAGAATGAGCCGGCGACTTATAAGGAGTGGCTTGGTTAAGGGAAAAACCCGAAGCCAAAGCGAAAGCGAGTCTTAATAGGGCGAAAAAGAACAAAAATAATATTTTTGTTTCAATGTCACTTCTTATGGACCCGAACCCGGGTGATCTAACCATGGCCAGGATGAAGCTTGGGTAAAACCAAGTGGAGGTCCGAACCGACCGATGTTGAAAAATCGGCGGATGAGTTGTGGTTAGGGGTGAAATGCCAATCGAACTCGGAGCTAGCTGGATCTCCCCGAAATGCGTTGAGGCGCAGCGGTTAACGATGGGCTGCCTAGGGGTAAAGCACTGTTTCGGTGCGGGCTGCGAGAGCGGTACCAAATCGTAGCAAACTAAGAATACTAGGCATTGCTTTCCGTTAACCAGTGAGACGGTGGGGGATAAGCTCCATCGTCGAGAGGGAAACAGCCCAGATCACCAGCTAAGGCCCCAAAATGACCGCTAAGTGGCAAAGGAGGTGAGAATGCTGAAACAACCAGGAGGTTTGCTTAGAAGCAGCCACCCTTTAAAGAGTGCGTAATAGCTCACTGGTGGAGCGTTCTTGCGCCGAAAATGAACGGGACTAAGCGGTCTGCCGAAGCTGTGGGTAATGTCAAAAATTTGATATTACGGTAGGGGAGCGTTCCGCTCTAGGGTGAAGCTCCAACGTAAGTTGGTGTGGACAAAGCGGAAGTGAGAATGTCGGCTTGAGTAACGAAAACATTGGTGAGAATCCAATGCCCCGAAAACCTAAGGCTTCCTCCACTAGGCTCGTCCATGGGGGGTTAGTCGGGACCTAAGGCCAGGCCGAGAGGCGTAGTCGATGGAAAACAGGTTAATATTCCTGTACTAATTTTTGAGTGGTACCGAGGGACGGAGGAGGGAACAGTTGGTCAATATTGGATGTTGGCGGAAACGTTCAAGGTGATGAGAGATAGAATAAAAACTATTCTTGAGCTGAGGCGTGATACGGTTTTATTCCCTGTATGAGAGCTTTGCTCAAATTCAAAATGAAACTCAATTAGTTGTCAAACTTCCTAGAAAAGCTCGAACTTCCAATACTTAAAAATTACCCGTACCCGAAACCGACACAGGTAGGTAGGTAGAGTATACCAAGGGGCGCGAGATAACTCTCTCTAAGGAACTCGGCAAAATGGCCCCGTAACTTCGGGAGAAGGGGTGCCCTCAATTAAGAGGGCCGCAGTGACCAGGCCCAGGCGACTGTTTACCAAAAACACAGGTCTCCGCTAAGTCGTAAGACAATATATGGGGGCTGACGCCTGCCCAGTGCCGGAAGGTGAAGGAAGTTGGTTACTTAGACTTTAGTCTGAGAAAGCTGACAACCGAAGCCCCGGTGAACGGCGGCCGTAACTATAGACTTTTGTAGTTATAAAATCTAGCTATGTGCTGGAAAATCTTGAAGATTCTCTGCTACTCGTTAAAAAAAGCTTTAAAGTAATTGACAGTTTTCTGTCTTAAAATTCATAGATCACTTTTTTTTTGTGTCTTTATAAAAACTTGATACCTAATCTGACAAAACATGTAAACAAAAAATGTAAAGGTCTGGTTAAGTTAAGTTTTTGGAAGGGAAGACAAAAAAAGCTCAACAAAAACGAAGTTTTTGTCTATAGCTTTTTTTGTTATACCAGGGTGATGTAAGGAAATGGCAATTATAACAGTGACAATGTAGAGAGGAGAGGCAATCAGCAGGAAAGATTTTTATGAAAAATAAAGCAAGACATATTGATCAAGTTCCACCAGATAAAGGACATTATATCGCAGGATTCGTGGATGGTGAAGGAAGTTTTTTTATTAGTGCACGAAAACGAAACGATTATACCTCTAAATGGAAGTTTGGGCTGCATTTTAACGTAAGCAATAATGATATTGTAGTTCTTGAAGTTTGTAAAAAATACCTTGGATGTGGGGTGATTCGAAAATCTAAACCAAAGTTTTATACTTTGGAAGTGCAAAATCGAAACACTTTAAAAAATTTCGTCATTCCTTTTTTTAGAAAATATAGGTTTCTATCTAACAAAAAAAAAGAAGAGTTTCGAGTTTTTCAAGAAGCATTCAATCTATTAGAAACAAAAATTCAAACTGAAACAGATTTAGAAAAGTTTTTACAACTTCGTTTAAAACTTAATAAATTTAGAAAAACTCAAATTATAAATACAGATCAAATAATTTATCAAAGCTTTATATTTATGGAAAAATCCTCAGAGACTATACGCTAGAAATTCTAACTTGACTTGACAAAAACCTGACACCCGTAATATTTGAAGGGACGCCAGTTTTTGTTATCAGATTGTCAGGTTTTGAATGATGATATAGTCCGATCTCTATGGTAACATAGAGGCTTTTTACTTTTATATTAAAGTAAAAGCACAAAAAACAACTAACATAATCTAAACAAAAACGTTTGAAACATTGAAAAAAAATGGAAACAAAAAAAGCTATAGACAAAAACTTCGTTTTTGTTGAGCTTTTTAAAACAAAAAATGTTTCACATTTTTTGTAAAGGTCAAACATTTTTTGTAAAGGTCAGTGTTTATAGTGGTTTTTTTGTTAACATAAATGAACGGTCCTAAGGTTAAAAACGCTCAAACAAAACAATTTATGTTTTTACAATCGCTAGCCTTAGTAAAACCAAACTATTTGCTGGAAACTCCTCAAAAACTTATCAGTACTCGTTTTTTATTTTTGTTTCAGTTTTTGTTAGGAAAAGATACAGAAATCAAAAATAAAGCAGTAAAAATCTGAAAGACAGGGGGACAATCAGCAGGGAAGATTTTTCATTCGTATAACTTATGATTAAAACCCTCAGAGACTATACGTTTGGAGGTAAAGGAGTTGCTATGGATTTACAGCCACAATGGATCGTAGGTTTTGTAGATGGCGAAGGATGTTTTTACGTTGGTATTTTTAAACGTAAAGATATGACAGTTGGTTGTCAAGTTCAATCTGAATTTGTTGTTGTCCAACACGAGAAAAATATACAAATACTTTACGCTCTCAAAAAATTTTTTGGTTGTGGTAAAGTTTGCCCGAATCATGGATCTCGCAAGTGCTTTAAAGTAAGAAAAAAAGAAGATCTTCTAACTAAAATTCTTCCTTTTTTTGAACGGCATTCTTTAAAAACTACAAAAAATATAGATTTTTTAAAATTTCGAGATATTCTTCTTTTGCAAGCTAAAAATGAAGATCTTACTTTTGAAGGAATCGCGAAAATTACAAAAATCAAAAATACTATGAATACAAGAGGTGAGCAACTTTCAGAACCTAAGATAGAGTCCAGCTCTACTTGAAAAAGTAAAGGTTAACTGAGCGAAATTCCTTGTCAGGTAAGTTCTGACCCGCACGAAAGGTGTAACGATCTGGGCACTGTCTCGGAGAGAGGCTCGGTGAAATAGACATGTCCGTGAAGATGCGGACTACCTACACCTGGACAGAAAGACCCTATGAAGCTTTACTGTAGCCTGGAATTGAATTTGGGCTTTTCTTGCGCAGTCTAGGTGGGAGGCGTTG
>Ga0233335_1000224_pt1 | contig 10521 bp, 10 predicted proteins | sample GEONDECOMP222_FD_180695 | JGI IMG/M metagenome (GOLD analysis project Ga0233335, IMG submission 180695) | Leaf litter microbial communities from Shasta-Trinity National Forest, California, United States - GEON-DECOMP-222 | ecosystem: Environmental > Terrestrial > Plant litter > Unclassified... | reverse complement strand
GCTCCCGATAGGCCGTTACTGACACACCGCACACCGCACGCCAGGCCTATCGGGAGCAAGCCCCCTCAGCACAGGGAAATGCCGACACGCCTCATCCAATACCGAAGGATCCGCCTCGATCATCAGCACCCCCCGCAGGGGCACAGCTATCGTCCTGGCAACCTTGTGGTGAGGGGGCTTGCTCCCGATAGGCCGTTACTGACACACCGCACACCGCACGCCAGGCCTATCGGGAGCAAGCCCCCTCAGCACAGGGAAATGCCGACACGCCTCATCCAATACCGAAGGATCCGCCTCGATCATCAGCCCCCCCCGCAGGAGCACGCCTATGGTTGCCGCGCACACATGATCGCCGCGACCCCCAACAGCGCCGCCGGCACCGCATAGATCCACACCGGCGCCATGATCGGCAGCAACAAACCTGCCAGCACCGGTCCGGTACCGGCGCCGATGTCGCGCCATACCGAGCGCGCCACCAGCGCCTGGACGCGCTCCGGCCCTGGCGTGCGCATCGCCACGATCGGCGCCAGCAACGGCAACTGCAGGGCCCGCAGCACGACAATCACCGCCGCCCCGCCCCATACCCAGCCCAGGCCGAAGCCCACCAGCGCCGCGCAGGTCATCAGCGACAGCACCACCAGCGTGCGTTCAGCGCCGAACTGGTCGGCCAGATGGCCACCCAGCGGGCTGAGCAGAATCTCCCCCAGGTAGCGCACCGCCAGCAAGCTGCCGGCGACCAGCACCGCACCGCCGGGCAGTACGTCACCGCCAAGGTACGACAAACCGATGATGAACAAGCCATCGAGCGTCAGCCCTTCGAGGAACGACCAGCTGTCCAGGCTGTTGGGCCTTTTGAGGCCGCGACGCCGAGCGGGCATGACGTGGGGCAAGGCCGGCAGGCCGCGGGTGACCAGCAATCCGGCCAGCGCCGCCAGGGCAAACACCCAGAACACCGGGCGCGGGCCGTAAAAGTGCGCGACCAGCGCCGCCAGCGGCAGCGCCACCACTGGCCCCAGCGCGGCAAACGCCCGCGAACGCCCCGAGCGCCGCGCTGCGCCTGCCGGGTCGGCAGTGGCCAGCGCCTGGGTCGACAGGCTCAATGCCGCAAAGCACAGCCCCCACAACAAGCGCAACGGCAGCAACAGCCACAACCCGGACAAACTCGCGTTACCCGCCGCGCACACCGCAGCGCCAAGCACCGCCAGGGTGCAGGTGGCGCGGTCGCCATGGCGGGCGTAGAAGCGCGTGACATAGCCGTAACCAACGATGCGGATCAACCGGTTGGCCGCCAGCAGCAGACCGGCCTGGGCCAGGGTCACGCCGAACTGATCGGCATACATGGGCAGCAGCAGATACAACACGGCGTCTGCCGGCAACGCCAGCGTCATCGCCAGGGCGGCAAGACGTGAATGACGGTCGACGGTGACAAGGGAAGATGGCGAGGCAGAAGTAGTCGGCATAAAGGGATGCAGCACCTTCGCAGCAAAAGACGCGAAAACGAGATCAATGTGAAGCTTGTGTGACAGCGTCGCACGACGGGGGCGCCCATCGCCAGCCCTGTTTGCGGTTGCAACCATGGAAGATGCTTACGCGACCTTGGCGATATTGCTCGCGACCCCACGCAGATCGAGGATCGACGCTGCCAAGCCATCGAGGCGGTGCTCGATAGAGTCGATCTCGGCCAGGTTGTCGATATATTTGCTGTGTCTGAGATAACGAGCGTGGCCTTCGAGCATTCGCGACAAACCGGCCAGATGGGCGGCGGTGTCCTCAAGGTCATGCTGAATAACGTCCAAGCGCTCGATCTGCATTGCATGTACTCCCCGGGGCCCCACTGACGCTCAAGCTGATGCGGATGAACGGCGTCAGCTCATTGATTGCTGTATCGACCTCCTTGGCAATCTCTGGATTAAAACTTGGTATCGACATCATGTACATATTTTTACATTAGTAGATACAGCCAATAAAAGATGGAACGAACAATTGGGCCAGGCGCTCCACTTTAATGACTATTCAATGCAGCTCAGTCCACGAGAACGCTGCGATTTCATTGAAAGCAGCAGGAGAAACGTGCCAATGGCTACCGACAATCAGTACACGATGCAAAACCCGCTGACCCAATATCCGCAACCGCAGTTTCCCCAACAACCGCAATCGGCGCCGGGCACGGTGCATGAACTGCAACCGGCCGCTGACCATGGCGAGACCAGCTATAAAGGCTTCGGCCGCCTGGCCGGACGCCGCGCGCTGATCACCGGCGCAGACTCCGGGATTGGCCGCGCGGCCGCCATCGCGTTCGCTCGCGAAGGCGCCGACATCGTCCTCAATTACCTGCCCGAGGAAGAAGCCGACGCCCGCGAGGTGGTCAAATTGATCGAAGCCGAAGGGCGCAAAGCGCTCAGCTTGCCAGGTGACCTCACGGACGAACGGTTTTGCCAGAGCCTGGTCAGCAAGGCGGTCGCTGGCCTCGGCGGCCTGGATATCCTGGTCAATGTAGCCGGCAAGCAGACCGCGCAGCAGGACATCGCCGAGCTGACCACCGAACAGTTCGACGCCACCTTCAAGACCAACGTCTACGCGTTGTTCTGGCTGTGCAAGGCGGCCCTGCCGCATCTGCCGGCGGGTGCGACGATCATCAACACCGCGTCGATCCAGGCCTACCAGCCGTCGGCGACGCTGCTCGACTACGCGCCGACCAAATCCGCCATCGTCGCCTTCACCAAGGCGCTGGCCAAGCAGGTCATCGGCAAAGGTATCCGCGTCAATGCCGTGGCCCCTGGGCCCTTCTGGACGCCGCTGCAGCCCAGCGGTGGCCAGCCGCAGGAGAAGATTCCCGACTTCGGCTCTGAAACCCCGATGGGACGCCCCGGCCAACCGGCCGAATGCGCACCTATCTATGTGCTGCTGGCCAGCCAGGAATCGAGCTACATCACCGGCGAAGTGTTTGGCGTGACCGGCGGCAATCCGCTGCCTTGATCCATGACGCGCGTTACGTTCTATTAAAAAGGAGTTTGACCATGTTGAAATTTCTTGGCGGTACCGTTGGCATCATCTTTCTGATCGGTTTGATCGTGGTGATTGCGCTGTTCAAGTTCATCTTTTGATGAGTTAAGGCTTTTCCCCGCCCGCTTCTCCAGTGGGCGGGGAATCACGCGGACGAAACTCGCTGGCGTTCCCGGCCATCCTCCATAGCCGTCGCAGCATTACTGAGCAGTGCCGCCACCATTGCCTCAACCACACCACCCGCCGCCATCCCCGTACCGCTGAACGGCGCCCACACTGCGGCCTGATTCAACAGGCTGACGATGCTGCGGGCACAGGCTGCGCGCGGCAGCGAGGGTGGCAGACACGCCATGAGCACCTGCTCGTAACGCTCGCGCTGCTGCAAGGCTTGCTGTTGATGGCCCGGATCAAGGTTGCGCCACTCCTGCTCGGCCAGCAGAAAGTGCTCGGCCATGCTGTCGTGCAACCCCAGATGCATGTGCAGCACCGCCCGCAGGCGCTCGGCCGCCGAGGCGCAATGGCGGGTGCGCATGGCATTGACGTAGAGCACTTCGTAGAGTTCTTCGATGAACTCGTAGAGCAGCGCTTCCTTGCTTTCGATGTGGTTGTAGATCGAGCCACAACCGATGCCCAGCGCGCTGGCCAGCTCGCGCATGCCGACGTTGGCATAGCCTTTGGTGGCGAACAGCGACAGGGCCAGATGACGGGTCTGCAATACACGTTTGATGATCGCGCGCTCCTGGGTCTTGTTGTTTTCGGGGTGACGTCGAGCCGCATCAGCATGCAGGGTGTGCTGGTCTCAGGGAATTTCGCAAAGGCTAACGGGGTGTTCGGCTGGGCTGAACTCGAGGGGTTAAGCAGAGCTTCAGGCGCTCTTGCGCAAAAGTGAATTCCACTGGTGGGGTCACGGGGGCGATGATCAGCCCGATGCGTCCTTGCGGAGTTACTCGCAGGCACAATAAAAACCTGACACAGGCGCACTTGTATGAAAGATGCTTTGATCGTTTCGCCCCTGCGTACCCCGATCGGCAAGTTCGGCGGCGCCCTCGCCTCCCTGACCGCCGATCACCTGGCGGCTACGGTGATCCGTACCCTGGTGCAACGTCTAGGCATACCGCCTGAATCGTTGGATGAAGTCATCGTGTCGCAGTCGTACGCCAACAGCGAGGCGCCGTGCATGGGCCGCTACGCGGCGCTACTGGCCGACCTGCCGCTGCAGGTGCCCGGCTATACCCTTGATCGGCGCTGCGGCTCCGGCCTGCAGGCGGTGGTCGATGCGGCCATGCACGTGCAAACCGGCCACGCCGAAGCGGTGATGGTGATCGGTGTCGAGAGCATGAGCAATATCGAGTACTACAGCACCGACATGCGCTGGGGCGCCCGCGCGGGCAGCGTCAAATTCCATGATCGCCTCGAACGAGGTCGCGAGCGCTCTCAACCCGAGGGCCGTTTCGGCAAGATTTCCGGCATGCCCGAAACCGCTGAAAATCTGGCCCGCGACTACGGCATCAGCCGCGAGGAAGCCGACCGCTTCGCCTTGCGCAGCCAGCACAATGCGGCGCAAGCCTGGCAGCAAGGCAAGTTCGCCGACGAGGTCATCGCGCTTGAAGTACCGCGCAAGCGTGGCGCCAGCGAAACCGTGAGCATGGACGAAGGGATACGCGCCGATACCACGCTGGAAAGCCTCGCCGCATTGCGCACCTTGCTTCCCGCAGGCGTGTGCACCGCCGGCAACTCCAGCCAGCAGAACGACGCCGCCGCCGGCTGCCTGGTGGTCAGCGCCGAGTATGCCAAGCGCCATGGGCTGACACCGTTCGCTCGGCTGGTGGATTGGGCTGCCGCCGGTTGTGATCCGGCGCGCATGGGCATTGGCCCGGTGCCGGCGGTGGCCAAGCTGTTTGCACGAACCGGCCTGACCCTCGCGGACATGGACCTGATCGAAGTCAACGAGGCCTTCGCCGCACAAGCCTTGGCTGTGCTGCGCGCCTGGGACTTGAACGACGACGCTCGCGTCAATGTCAACGGTTCGGGCATTTCCCTCGGCCACCCGATTGGCGCCACCGGCATCCGCATCATGACCACTCTGCTTCACGAAATGCGCCGCCGCGACGCCCGTTATGGCCTGGAGACCATGTGCATCGGCGGCGGCCAGGGCATGGCGGCGCTGTTCGAGCGTTTCGAGGAAAAAGCCTGATGGACTGGATCCGCGTCAATGGCCACGCGCTGCGCTATGAGCTGGGCCCGGCAAACGGCCCGCTGCTGGTGCTCATACACGAAATGGGCGGCACCTTGGAGAGCTGGGACGCAGTCTGTCAGGACCTGGGCGCGCGCTTTCAGACCTTGCGCTACGACGTGCTGGGTTCAGGGCTCTCGGAAAAGATCATCGGCGAGACCTCGGTGGATGAATTGGTCGACGACTTGCAGGCGCTCTTGGACGCCCTGTGCCTCGATCAGCCCGTAGCACTGTGTGGCGTCGCCGTGGGTGCGGCGATCGCGATACGCTTCGCCTCGCGCCATCCGCGGCGCGTCAGTCAGCTCGTAGCGCTGTCACCCGCCTGCGGGGTATTGGCCGAGGCTCGCGAAGCCACGCTGCAACGTGCCGCCGCATTGCGTCACGCGGGTCTCGACCAGCTGATCCCGGCATTGATGGACAAGACCTGGCCTGCGCCCTTGCGCACCGATCCTGGCGCCTTCGAGCGTTTCAGCCTGCGCTGGTCGAGCGCCGACCCTGGCAGCTTCGCAGCAATCTTCGGCATGCTCGCCAACTTGCAGCTAGAGGCTGATCTGCCCGCATTGCCCGCCCGCACCCTGATGGTCGCCGGTGAATACGATGGCCTGCGACCACCCGCCGAGATCGATCGATTGGCTTCGTTCGCCGACCATATCGAGGCCTTGCACGTGGCATCGGGGCACTTCATGCCCGTGCAGAGCCCGCGTTGGGTCAGCTACCTGCTCAGTGGTTATCTGCTCGAGGGGCGCAGTGGTGCCAGCCTGTATCAGACGTTCACCACACACCCCGACAACCTGCTGGGCGACAGCCGTCACGCCGCCTGAATACAACAATAAAAGGAACAAAACCATGATGCAGTCGCGCATGATCGGTGACGTCAAGGTCACTCGCATTCTCGAATACGCAGGCCCTACCCATGACCCGGCCTTCCTGTTCCCGGACATCGACCGGTCGGTGCTGGAGGCGCACCAGGACATGCTGGCGCCCCATCACTGGATGCCGCACATGAACAAACTGATCGTCACCATTCAGTTCTGGATCGTGCACGCGGGCAGCAACATCATCGTGGTCGATACCGGCGTCGGCAATTTCAAGCCACGGGCCGGCATCGCCCGCATGAACATGCTCAATACGCTGGTGCGCGAGTGGATGATCGCCGCCCATGCCCCACCTGAAAAAGTCACCCATGTGGTGCTCACCCACCTGCACGCCGACCATGTCGGCTGGAACACCACCTGGCAAGACGGTCGGTGGGTGCCAACCTTTCCCAACGCTCGCTACTACCTGCCCAAGGACGACTTCGTGTTCTGCAAGGAAGGCAAGAACAAGGAACCTGGGGTCATCGACGTGTTTGGCGAATCGTTTTTCGACAGCGTGATGCCCGTGGTGGATGCCGGCCTGGCATCGATGATCGAACCGGCGCAAGAGATCGCCGACTGCCTGCTGGTCGAGCCTGCCCCCGGCCACAGCCCCGGGCAGGTGGCCTTTCGCATTCGCTCCAATGGTGAAGAGGGGCTGTTCTGCGGCGATATTTTCCACAGCCCGCTGCAGATCGTGCGACCGGATGTGAATTCGGGCTACTGCATCTGGGCCGATGTCGCGCGCAACACCCGCCTGGACTTTCTCAACCGGGCCGCCGATCGGGAATCGCTGCTGATGCCGGTGCACTTCGGCGAGCCCCATTGCGGTTACATCCGCCGCCAGGGCAAAGGCTTCCGCTTCGAACCGGCCAGCTGGTAGCGGGGTTATGTGCCACCCTCGCCGCCAAGGCTCTGGACAGGGCTTGCCAGCAGCCAGTAACGTGCAGCATCCCTGTACAAGAAGCATAAAAAAATCATGGCGAGCCACTTCGATATCACCGATTTTCGGCTGTTCATCAACATTGCCGAAACCAGTAGCCTGACCCGCGGCGCCGAGCGTTCGTTTCTCTCGGTGCCGGCCACGAGCAATCGCATCAAGAACCTCGAGGACAACCTCGGGGTGCGTTTGCTGGAACGTTCCTCACAGGGGGTCAGCCTGACCAATGCCGGGCGCATCTATTTGCAGCATGCGCGGGTCATTCTGGGCCAGCTGGAGCTGTTGACCGGTGACCTGCAGGAATACACCGAAGGTCTCAAGGGCCAGTTGCGCCTGCTGGCCAACACCACAGCCATCACCGAGTACCTGCCGCCCGTGGTCGGTGAGTACCTGAAAACCCACCCCGACGTGCACATCGACATGCGCGAACGCTTGAGCGACGACATCGTGCGCGCCATCCGCGATGGCAGTGCCGACCTGGGCGTGGTCTCCGGCAGCGTGGTCACCGACGGCCTGCAAACCGTCAACCTGGTGTCCAGCCGCCTGGTGGTCATCGCGCCGTTGGGCCATCCGGTGCTGGCCAGCCGAGGGGTGCTGTTCAAGGAGGCGCTGCAGTACGCCTTCGTGTCGCTGCTCGAAGGCAGCGCCATCCATGTATTCCTCAGCCGCGCCGCTGCGGCGCTGCACATCCCCATGACCATCCGCGTGCAAGTCGCCAGCAGCGACGCGATCTTTCGCATGGTCGAGGCCGGTGCCGGCATCGCCGTGGTACCGCTGGCCGGCTTCGCCCGTTTGAAGGGCTCTGCCAATATCGGCTCTTGCACCTTGCTCGACCCCTGGGCGGTGCGCACCTTCCAGCTCTGCGCGCAGGACTTCGACGGGCTGTCCAGCTTTGGCCGCGATTTCGCCAATAATCTGGTGGACTGGTGCCGCGACCACGCGCAGCCCTCTTAAGCCGCGCTTAAGCGGCCGTTCAAAAATACGAAATTGCCCTGTGCGGTAGTGTCTGGGAGTCTGTTGGAACTGGCCAAGTCTGCGGCCAGCCTCCAACAACAAAAGGACAGGCCCGTGACTGCTCGCCGCTGGCAACATCGCCCCGAGGGCTCCAACTGGGGTGACTTCGGCCCCGACGACCAACGGGGTCGGCTCAACCTGTTGACCCCGGCCAAGGTACTTCAGGGTATCGCTGAAGTGCGCGAAGGCCTGGCGTTCTGCCTCAGCCTGCCGCTGGACTATCCCGGTGGCAACGCCATGAACGTCAACCGCCTGCCGCCGATCCTGCGCCCATTGCTGCGCAAGGGCGGCGTCAACATGAACTACGCCTACGAGCGCATCCAGCCCGGCCGTCCGGACGTGCTGAGTGACGACCTGGCGATCCTGCACCTGCAGTATTCGACCCAATGGGATGCGCTGTCCCACGTCGGCGCCCTGTTCGACGCCGACGGCGACGGCGTGGCGGAACCGCTGTACTACAACGGTTACGCCGCCGGCAGCGACATCCAAGGGCCCAGCGACATCGCCGACTGCGGGCTGCAAGGCGAAATAGCCCCGCACAGCACCTCCTGCGCCCACGCCCTGGGCATCGAGCGCATGGCCGAAACCTGCGTGCAGGGCCGTGGGGTGATGATCGACCTGCATCATCACTTCGGCAACGCCCGCACCCATATCGGCTACGACGAACTGATGCGCGTACTGGACGCCGACAAGGTCGAGGTCGAAGCCGGCGATATCGTCTGCCTGCACACCGGCTACGCCGAGGCGCTGCTGGGCATGAACAAGCAGCCTGACGCCAAGGCCCTCGAAAGCTTGTGCGCGGTGCTCGATGGCCACGACGCGCGGCTACTCAACTGGATTACCGACTCCCATCTGGTGGCGATCGCCGCCGACAACTACTCGGTCGAGATTTTCCCCAACGCCAGCGGCGATGACTGCTGCTCGGTGATGCCGCTGCATCAGCATTGCCTGTTCAAGCTGGGTGTGCACCTGGGTGAACTGTGGCACCTGACGCCTTTGGCGCACTGGCTGCGCGCCCATCACCGCAGCCGCTTTTTGCTCACTGCCCCGCCGCTGCGCCTGCCGGGCGCGGTGGGTGCTCCGCTCAACCCGATCGCCACCGTCTAGCCCCCAGGAAATAACAACAATGCACAAAGAACGCGTACTGATCACCGGGGGCGCCTCGGGCATCGGCGCCGCCATCGCTCGCCGCTGCCGCGAAGATGGCCTGGAACCGGTCATCATCGACCGCATCGGCGACGGCCTGATCGCCGACCTCAGCGACCTGCGCGCGACGGCCGAGGCCTTGCAGGCCGCATTGGCCGAAGGCCCGATCACCCGCCTGGTCAACAATGTCGGGATGGTCTGCCCCAACAGCGCCGAGGAGCAGAGCTTCGAAGAGCTGGAGAAAGTCTGGGCGCTCAACCTGCGCTGCTCGTTGCAGTGCATGCAGGCACTGTTGCCGGGCATGAAGGCCGCCGGCTTCGGGCGCATCGTCAACATGTCTTCGCGCGCGGCGCTGGGCAAGGAGCTGCGCAGCGCCTATGCCGCCACCAAGGCCGGGCTGCTGGGCATGACCCGTGTGTGGTCACTGGAACTCGGCCGTTTCGGCATCACTGCCAACGCCATCGGCCCCGGCCCGATTCGCACCGAACTGTTCGAGAGGGCCAATCCACCGGACAGCCCGCGCACCCAGGCGATTATCGACAGCGTCCCGGTCAAGCGTCTTGGCGTACCCGACGACATCGCCCAGGCCGCAGCGTTTTTTCTCGATACCCGCGCCGGCTTCGTCACCGGTCAGGTGCTGTATGTATGCGGCGGCATGACCGTCGGTGTCGCTGGCGTTTGAAGCTGGCAATGGCCGCTTATAAGGATTCACATCATGATCGATAAACGCAGCCCCAGCGCCCACGCTGCGCTGGCCGACATCCCCGATGGCGCGACCATCGCCGTCGGCGGCTTCGGTGGCGCCGGCATGCCCGATGACCTGATCACCACACTGATCGAACAAGGCGCGCGCAACCTGACGTTGGTCAGCAATAACGCCGGACAAGGCGATACCGGCCTCGCCGCGCTGCTCAAGGCCGGCCAGGTGTCACGCATCCTCTGCTCCTATCCGCGCATGGTCGGCTCCCACGTGTTCGAGAGCCTGTACCGCGCTGGCAAGATCGAGCTGGAAATCGTCCCCCAGGGCAACCTTGCCGAACGCCTGCGCGCCGCGGGCACCGGTATCGGCGCGTTCTATACGCCGACCGGCTATGGCACGCTGCTGGCCGATGGCAAGGAGACCCGCACCATCGACGGCCGTGGCTACGTGCTCGAGTACCCGATTCACGTCGACTACGCGCTGATCAAGGCCCAAGCCGCCGATCGCTGGGGCAACCTGATCTACCGCAAGACCGCGCGCAACTTTGGCCCGGTGATGGCGATGGCGGCGAAGACCACCATCGCCTCGGTGGGACGGCTGTGCGAACTCGGCGAGCTGGACCCTGAACAGA
>Ga0233335_1000223_pt1 | contig 10562 bp, 11 predicted proteins | sample GEONDECOMP222_FD_180695 | JGI IMG/M metagenome (GOLD analysis project Ga0233335, IMG submission 180695) | Leaf litter microbial communities from Shasta-Trinity National Forest, California, United States - GEON-DECOMP-222 | ecosystem: Environmental > Terrestrial > Plant litter > Unclassified... | reverse complement strand
CGCCAGGATCTGGTGCTGGACCATCGTGCGCAACGCCACCAGGCCGACGCTGGCCACCATCACGATGCCCATGCCCCACAGCACATGGCTTTCGCGCCCGGCCGCATCACCGCCGGCCTGCCAGGTCGAGAGCAGGTCCACGACCTGGCCGAGGAAGGAAAACAGCCAGGCTTCGTAAATCGATACCGCAGCGCTCAGCAATGCCAGCGCGAGCACATAGCCGCGCGCACCACGGGTGCAAGCCCACAAAAAACGCCCCAGACCCTCGGGCGGCGGGGGTACTTCGTCGGGCGGGAAAGGGTCGAGCCTGCGTTCGAATGCGCCAAGCATGGTTGTCTCCTGAACCATCAAATTGAGGAGATTCTGCCATCTAACGCAGGCTTGATGGGGGCTTAAGTCAAATCCAGGGTTCTCTTGTCGTGCAGCGCGCAGGCCCATGCGCGCTAATGGCGCAGCGAGGACTCGCTCCTTCGCACGAAAATTTGCGCCAAGCCACGTCAATCGTTGGCGTCCCAAAGGCTGGCATAGAGTGTGCAAAGACCAGATTGGCTTTGTATACATGAATGAACACGCTGGCCTGAGCCCTGCCCAGCCAGCCGATATTGCAGGGCTCGAGGGCTGTCGCGCGGCGCACAGCACTTCTTCCACGGCTCATTGATCAGGGGTAGCACCAATGTCGAATGTCGATCGTCGTAACTTCATCAAGTTGGCCAGCATCATCGGCCTCGGCGCAGCGCTGCCGCTCAGCCGCGCCTGGTCGGCCGATGCGCCACTGGTGGTGGGATTCATCTATGTGGGTGCCCGCGATGACTTCGGCTACAACCAGGCCCACGCCCAGGCCGCCGCCATCATCAAGACCTTGCCCAACGTCAAGGTGATAGAAGAAGAGAACGTTCCCGAAACCGTGGCCGTGCAGAAAACCATGGAAGCGATGATTCGCCAGGACGGCGCGACGCTGCTCTTCCCTACCTCGTTCGGTTACTTCGACCCGCACGTGGTCAAGGTCGCGAAAAAATATCCGGACGTGCGTTTCGCTCACTGCGGCGGCCTGTGGCAAAAGGATCGAGATCCAATGAACGCCGGCAGCTTTTTCGGCTACATCGACGAAGCCCAGTACCTCAACGGCGTGGTCGCCGGGCACATGAGCCAGTCGAAGAAACTCGGTTTCATCGCCGCCAAGCCGGTCCCTCAGGTGCTGCGCAACCTCAATGCCTTCGCCATGGGCGCGCGGTCGGTAGACCCCGGTATCGTCACCACGGTGATTTTCACCGGTGACTGGTCATTGCCGGTCAAGGAAGCGGAGGCGGCCAACAGCTTGATCGACCAAGGCTGCGACGTGCTGACCTGCCATGTCGATGGCCCCAAGGTGATCGTCGAGACCGCCGAAAAGCGCGGCGCCATGACCTGCGGCTACCACGCCAGCCAGGCTGCCCTGGCGCCCAAGGGCTACCTGACGGGCGCCGAGTGGAACTGGGAGACGCCCTATCGCGCCCACGTTGCCGCGATCCAGAGCGGCGCGCCAATGATCAACTTCCTGCGTGGCGGCCTCAAGGAAGGCTTCGTCAAGACGTCGCCCTACGGTCCGGCGGTGAATGCCCCGGCCAAACAACAAGCGGATGCCATCAAGGCACAGATGCTGGCTGGCAGCTTCGTGATTTTCAAAGGTCCGCTCAAGGACAACAAAGGCAGCGTGGTGATCGCCGACGGTGTCGCTCAGACCCAGACCGATATCGCCCTGGAAAGCATGAATTACCTCGTCGAAGGTGTCATCGGCCAAATCTGAGGAACGTCCATGAACGCCTCGCGTACCCTGCGCCGCCTTGCCGGCGCGCTGTTGCCCGGGCTGCCGACCCTGTTGGCAGTGCTGTCCTCGTGCGTGCTGTTCGTGTTGTTCCTCGCCGTCCAGGGCAAACCGGCCTGGCAGGCCTTGCAACTGGTCGGCGAAGGCGCGTTCGGCTCCTGGTTCGCACTGGAAAATACCCTGCAACGCTCCGCGCCACTGATGCTCACGGCGCTCTGCGTCGCGCTGCCGGCACGGGCCGGGTTGATCATCATCGGCGGCGAAGGCGCGCTGGTCCTCGGCGGCCTGGCGGCGGCCGTCACGCCGCTGGCGTTGCCGCACCTGGCGCCCTGGCTGATGCTGGGCTGCATGGGCATCGCGGCGATGCTCACGGGGGCGCTGTGGATCGGCCTCAGCGGCTGGATGCGCCAGCGCCGCGGCGTCAACGAGACCATCAGCAGCCTGCTCTTGTCGTACATCGCCCTGGCGCTGTTCAGGCAGTTGGTGGAGGGGCCGCTGCGTGACCCGGCGAGCCTCAACAAACCGTCCACCCGCCCCCTGGACGACGCCTACTTGATCGGCACCATCAGCGACAGTTTCGAGGTGCACTGGGGGTTGGTCGCGGGCGTGATCGCCTGTGTGCTCGCCTACGTATTGGTGCGCCATAGCGTCAAGGGTTTCGCCCTCGCGGTGGTCGGCGGCAATGTGCGCGCTGCGCTGATGATCGGGCTGCCAGTCGATCGCCTGATCCTCTTGAGCTGCCTGCTGGGCGGCGCGGCGGCCGGGCTGGCGGGCATGTTCGAGGTCACGGCGGTGCAAGGCAGCGCCAACGCCGCGCTGATCGCCGGGTACGGCACCAGCGGCATCCTGGTGGCCTTTGCCGCACGCCATCATCCACTGGCGATCATTGCGTGTGCGGTGTTGCTCGGTGGCCTGGAAGCCAGCGGCGGCTTGCTGCAACGGCGCTTGGGCTTGCCGGATGCGACCACGCTGATTCTTGAAGGCTTGCTGTTCACCAACCTGTTGCTCTGGGAAGCCTTGGGCGGGCGCCTGGCCGCCTGGCGCCTGAAGCTTGCGCAGCCACCGGTCACGCTGGAAAAAGGAGCGCTGCAACATGGCTGACATCGACCTGAGTACCTTTGTGCTGGCGCTGCTGGCCGGATCGATCCGGGTCGGTACGCCCTTCCTGTTCGTCAGCCTGGGCGAATGCCTGACGGAAAAGAGTGGCCGCATCAACCTGGGGCTCGAAGGCATTCTGGTAGCCGGCGCAATGTCCGGGTATGCCGTCGCCTGCATGAGTGGCTCGGCCTGGCTGGGGGTTGGCGCCGCCGCCGGCGTCGGGCTGCTGCTGGGCCTGTTGCATGGGGTGGCCTGCTCGCTGCCGCGGGTCAACGACATCGCCTTCGGCATCGCCCTGATCCTCCTCGGCACCGGTCTGGCGTTCTTTCTCGGCAAGGCGTTCATTCAGCCCCAGGCCCCGATGCTGCCGTCGCTGGCGCTGGGGGCCTGGAGCACTGCGGAACGCGTGCGCTCGGCGCTGAATATCAACGTGCTGTTCTTCGTCGGCGTGGCCTTGGCGTTCGTGCTGCACTGGGGGCTGCGCAGCACGCGCTGGGGGCTGATGCTGCGGTTGGTCGGCGACCACGCCGAGTCGGCCCAGGCGCTGGGTTATCGGCCACTGCGGGTGCGCATCGTGGCTACGGCGATCGGTGGTGCGCTGGCGGGGATCGGCGGAGCTTACCTGTCGTTGTACTACCCCGGCAGCTGGAACGAAGGGCTGTCCAGTGGCCAGGGGCTGATGGCCGTGGCCCTGGTGATTTTCGCCCGTTGGCGCCCGCTGGCCTGCCTGTGGGCATCGCTGCTGTTCGGCGCCGCCGGCGCCATCGGCCCGGCATTGCAGGCCGTCGGCATCAGCAGCGGCTATTACCTGTTCGCCGCAGCGCCCTATGCATTGACGCTGGTGGTGATGTACGCCACCTGTCGCCGCGGCCGGACCCTGGGTGGCGCACCCGGCGAACTGAGTCTGACTCGTTGAACCCAGTGTTTTTCTAAAGGAGGCATGACATGGCCAGTGGTCTTGGTGGCTTGAACAAATCGCCCAACGGCGTGGTGATCGGCCTGGCGCAGCTGGCGCTGCCCGATCCTCACACGCGCGAGGCCCTGTGGGCACAAACGCAAAAAGTCGTGGCCATGGTTGCCAAGGCCCGGCGCAGCAACCCCGGCATGGATTTGATCGTCTTTCCGGAATACTCGCTGCACGGCTTGTCGATGAGCACCGCCGCCGAGATCATGTGCGAGCTCGATGGCCCCGAAGTCGCGGCGTTGCGCCAGGCCTGCCGCGACCATCGCATCTGGGGCTGCTTTTCGATCATGGAAGCCAACCCAAACGGCAACCCGTTCAACAGCGGTTTGATCGTCGACGACCTGGGCGAGATTCGCCTGTATTACCGCAAGCTGCACCCCTGGGTCCCGGTCGAGCCCTGGGCACCGGGTGACCTCGGCATACCGGTGTGCGACGGCCCACGCGGGAGCAAACTGGCGTTGATCATCTGCCACGACGGCATGTTCCCGGAAATGGCCCGCGAGTGCGCCTACAAGGGCGCCGACATCATGCTGCGCACCGCCGGCTACACGGCGCCCATTCGCCACTCATGGAAAATCACCAACCAGAGCAACGCCTTCACCAATCTGATGCAGACCGCCAGCGTGTGCATGTGTGGTTCGGACGGCACGTTCGATTCCATGGGCGAGGCGATGTTCGTCGACTTCGACGGCACCGTGATGGCCGAGGGCGGCGCACGGGCCGATGAAATCGTCTGCTGCGAACTGCGCCCCGACCTGGTCCGCGAAGCTCGCCTGCACTGGGGGGTGGAAAACAACATTTACCAGTTCGGCCACCGTGGCTATGTGGCGGTCAAGGGCGGCGCGCAGGACTGTCCCTACACCTACATGCACGACCTGGCCAGGGGCCAATACCGCCTGCCCTGGGAAGCGGACGTGGTGCATACCGACGGCAGCGCCTGTGGCTTCGCCATGCCTGAGCGCGACTTCACGCCCACCCCGACCACCTGGAAGGAATGACCCCATGAGCGAACGCCATCTGGCTACCACGCCCTACCCCTGGCCTTGGAACGGCCAACTCCACGCGAGCAATACCGCGCTGATCGTGATCGACATGCAGACCGATTTTTGCGGTGTCGGTGGCTACGTCGACAGCATGGGCTACGACCTGGCGTTGACCCGCGCGCCCATCGAGCCGCTCAAGGCATTGCTGGCGCTGCTGCGCCCACTGGGGTTCACCATCATCCATACCCGCGAAGGCCACCGTCCGGACCTCAGCGACCTGCCCGCCAACAAGCGCTGGCGCTCGCAACGCATCGGCGCGGGCATCGGCGACCCGGGCCCCTGCGGGAAAATCCTCGTACGTGGCGAGCCCGGCTGGGAACTCATCGACGAGCTGGCGCCGCTGCCCGGCGAAATCGTCATCGACAAGCCCGGCAAAGGCTCCTTCTACGCCACCGACCTGGAACTGGTCCTGCGCACCCGGGGCATCGACAACCTGATCCTCACCGGCATCACCACAGACGTCTGCGTGCACACGACGATGCGCGACGCCAACGACCGCGGCTTCGAATGCGTGCTGCTCGAGGACTGCTGCGGCGCCACCGATCCAGCCAACCATGCCGCGGCCTTGAGCATGATCAAGATGCAAGGCGGCGTGTTCGGCGCCGTCGGGCATTCGTCGATGCTCAGCGATCTGCTGGGAGGCTGACCATGCGCGCCTTGAGCCTGGAAACACTCGGCGCCAGCAAAAGCTTCGGGGCCTTTCGTGCGCTGGACGATGTGTCGTTCAAGGTGCGTGCCGGCACCGTGCATGCGCTGTTGGGCGAGAACGGCGCGGGTAAAAGTACCCTGGTCAAAGGCATCATCGGCTACGGGCCGCTGCAGTCTGGGAGCATTCTGGTGGACGACCGCGAGCACGCTATTCGCAGCCCGCGCGACTCCCATCAACTGCAGATCGGCATGGTCTATCAACACTTCACGGTCGCGCCGGGCCTGAGCGTTGCGGAAAACCTCGTGCTGTCACGCGGCGACCTGCCCTGGCGCATTGATTGGGCTGCCGAGCACCAGCGCCTGCAGGCCTTCATGGCGCGCATGCCGTTTCGCCTGGATATCCAGCGGCCGGTCAGCAGTCTGGCGGCCGGTGAAAAACAGAAGCTGGAGATTCTCAAGCAGCTGTACCTTGAGCGGCGGCTGGTGATTCTCGACGAACCAACCTCGGTGCTCACCCCCCAGGAAGCCGACGAGGTGCTGGGGCTGATGCAGCAGATGGCGCACCGCGGCGAGCTGACCGTCCTGATGATCACCCACAAGTTTCGCGAAGTGAGCACCTATGCCGACGACGTCACCGTGTTGCGCAAAGGTCGCTGGGTCGCGAGCAGCGCCGTAGCCGACACCACCACCCAGGAAATGGCCACGTGGATGATGGGGCACGCGCCAACGGGCAGCCTCAGCACTGAGCGCCCAGCGACACACATGCGCCCGGCGCAACTGCAGGTCGAGGGACTGGACGTGCCGGGTGACAAAGGCACGCTGGCGGTGAAAGGTTTGAGCCTGGCGGTGCGGCCGGGCGAAATCGTCGGCATCGCAGGTATCTCCGGCAACGGCCAGCGCGAACTGACCGAGGCCCTGCTGGGCCAGCGCGCCTTCAGCGCCGGCCGGGTGCTGATCGATGGCCAGCCTTACCATGCCCGGCGCGAGCAGATGCAACGCCTGCGCGTCTTCAGCCTGCCCGAAGAGCCACTGCGCAATGCCTGCATCGGTGGCCTCAGCGTTGCCGACAATCTGGCCCTGCGCAATTTCGACCGCCCGCCGCTGTGCCGCCAGGGCTGGCGTATCGACCGGGGTGCGATGGCGGACCAGGCACGGCGCCTGATCGAGCGCTTCCAGGTCACGCCCAGCGACCCGAACCGGCCGATCGGCACGCTGTCAGGCGGCAATGTGCAGCGCGCCGTGCTGGCCCGCGAACTGACTCACGAGATTGCCGTGCTGATCGTCGCCAATCCGGTGTTCGGCCTGGACTTCGCCTCGGTGGCGTTGATTCATCAGCGCCTGATCGACGCCCGCAACAACGGCGCAGCGGTGCTGCTGCTGAGCGAAGACCTCGACGAATTGCTGGCCCTGGCCGACCGCATCGCCGTCATCCACGACGGTGAACTGGTGTTTGAAACCCCGGCGCACAGCGCCGATCGCACCGAACTGGGCCGGCACATGGCCGGCGCCGAACACTCGCACCGGGAGCCCGCATGATCGACGTCGATGCCCGTCCGTACCGTTTTGCCTTCGAGCCCGCTACCACCGCACTGGTGATCATCGACATGCAACGTGACTTTCTCGAGCCCGGTGGCTTTGGCGCCGCGTTAGGCAACGACGTCGTGGTGCTGCAAGCCATAGTGCCCACCGTTCAACGCCTGCTGACGCTCGCCCGCGCACAGGCGCTGACGGTGATCCACACCCGTGAATCCCATGGGGCCGACCTCAGCGATTGCCCGCCCGCCAAGCGCGAGCACGGCCTGCCCGGCCTGCGCATCGGCGACGCGGGGCCCATGGGGCGGATTCTGGTGCGGGGCGAGCCGGGCAATCAGATCATCGATGCCGTGGCCCCGCAGCCGCTCGAGTGGGTGATCGACAAGCCGGGCAAAGGCATGTTTTTCGCTACGGGGCTGCACGAGCGCTTGACGTCGGCCGGCATCAGCCATCTGATCTTCGCCGGCGTCACCACTGAAGTCTGCGTGCAGACCAGCATGCGTGAGGCCAACGACCGCGGCTATCGCTGCCTGCTGATCGAAGACGCCACACAGAGCTACTTCCCCGCTTTCAAACAGGCCACGCTGGACATGATCACCGCCCAAGGCGGCATCGTCGGACGCGTCGCGCCACTGTCCGCACTGGAACAGGCATTGCACCTGTGGAGCACACCCTGATGGATATCAACCTCCCCCACGTCGTCACCGCCGTCACCCAAGCCTTCGTCGACTACGAGCGTGCCTTGCTGGCCAACGAGCTGCCCACTCTGGATGCGTATTTCTGGGATTCGGAGCACACTGTGCGCTACGGCGTGGCCGAGAACCTGCACGGCGCCGAGACCATCGCGCTGTATCGGCGCCATTGCCAACCGGTCGGCCCCGGACGACAACTGTTACGCACCGTGGTGAGCACCTTCGGCGAAGATTTCGCCACTGTCAGTACCGAGTTTCACGATGGCGTCTCTAGCCGCCTGGGTCGGCAAATGCAGACGTGGGCGCGCCTGGAAGGTGGTTGGAAAGTAGTCGCCGCCCATGTCAGCATCGACCTCAGCAGTCTGGAGCCCGTCCCTTGAATTCCCCGTACACCGCCAACGCACTGGCCGAAGACGTTTACCGCCGACTCAAGCAGGAGATTTTCGATTTCTACCTGCTGCCCTCCGACCGCTTTACCGAAACCCAATTGGCCGACCGCTATCAGGTGTCGCGCACGCCGGTACGTGACGCGCTTTACCGCCTGCAGCGCGAAGGTTACCTGGATGTCGAGTTCCGCCGGGGCTGGTCGGTCAAGGCGCTGGATTTCACTCAGATCGACCAGCTCTACGATTTGCGTATCGTGCTTGAATGCGCAGCGGTGGAGCGGATTTGCGCCTCGGCAGAGGTTCATCCCGAACTCCATGCGCTGCGCGAGCACTGGCTGGTGGGGCGCAGCCTGTGGCACACCGACAAGCAGATCGTCGCCGACCTCGACGAACAGTTTCATACCCAGTTGGTCGCCGCCTCCGGCAATCTGGAAATGACCCGTGTGCATCGCGAGGTCACCGAGCGAATCCGCATCGTCAGGCGCCTGGACTTCTTCAAGAGCGCGCGCATCGAACACACTTACCTTGAACACGCGGCGATTCTCAACGCGCTGCAAGCGCGTAAACGCGACGAAGCCCTGTTGCTGCTGCGCTCGCATGTGGAGATCAGCAAGCTGGAGGTGCGCAAGCTGACCATTTCGATGCTCAGTGACGCGCGTCGCCGCCACCAGGAATGAGCCGCTTTCAGCGCCGGACGTGATTCGGGCATCCTGCACCCCAGCCGATCAATGGTGCATATCATTGCCAGTTTCATCCAATCGGACCTTGGAATCAGCCAACCCGCCCTCATAACAGGGGCTATATTCAACGTCCCTGAGGGGAAGGACAGACCATGACCAGCCAAACCGAAACCGCCATCCTCGCAGGCGGCTGCTTCTGGGGCATGCAGGACCTGATACGGCGCTATCCCGGCGTGCTGACCACGCGCGTCGGCTACACCGGCGGCGAAGTGCCGAATGCCACCTACCGCAACCACGGCAACCACGCCGAGGCGATCGAAATCGTCTTCGACCCGGCCGTCATCAGCTACCGGCAGATCCTCGAGTTCTTCTTCCAGATCCACGACCCGAGCACGCCCAACCGTCAGGGCAACGACATGGGCCCCAGCTATCGCTCGGCGATCTACTACCTCAGCGAAGCGCAACGGGACATCGCCGAAGACACCGCCGCCGACGTCGACGCCTCGAAACTGTGGCCAGGGCGCGTCGTCACCGAAATCGAACCGGCCGGGCCGTTCTGGGAAGCGGAACCGGAGCACCAGGATTACCTGGAGCGCCTGCCCAACGGCTACACCTGCCACTTCATCCGGCCGAACTGGAAGCTGCCCAAGCGCGCCTGAGTCCTGCTAGCAACCCGCATCATTGCGTAGCGCGGCCGCCGCCGCGTTGCGCATGACTGCCCTCTCGCCACACCTTTCCTGACACATCCCCTGAATCCATCCAATGTCATTTCGCGTGAGTGTTCCACCTGCCGCATAATCCGCACCCCGTGCAAGGCCTTGGGCCAAGCACAGCAGTCACTCGCAGCACAGGAACTGGAATATTGAAAATCGCCTCACGTTGGGCCTTGCCCGCCCTGCTCACCTTGCCGCTTCTGCTACTGGCCGGCTGCTCCAGCGCGCCGGGCTCGAAATGCTTTGCCAAGGCACTCCCCACCAGCGGCGAAGGCAGCCTGGCCTGGGACAACGACTTGACCACCGCACGGGTCAAATCCGTGGCTGACTGCCGGCGCTATGCGGCCCGCTCCGGGGGGAGTCCCGAGACGTGCAAGGTCATCGTGGCGAAGTGCAAATAGCCTTGAGCTGACAGGTGTTACCGGCGCCTTCGCCATTCGCATCAGCGACGCAAAACACCCTCAACCGACTCCTTTACCTCTGTATCGGACCGAGCAAACGCCCACGCCAAAGCCTTTGCGGTATGCTTGCCGGGATTCGCAACATCTTGTTACAGAATCCGATAATGATAAGGAGTACCCCCGGTGGATGTATCTGCTGTCGCCTGGATGTCCCACGACACCCGCTTGATTGTGTGTTGCCTGGCCGCCATTGCGGTGATCATCGTGCTGATCAGCGCGACCCGGCTGCCGCCCTTCCTGTCCATTCTGATCGGCACCTTCGTCGCCGGTGTCGGCGCGGGCCTCCCCCCTGAAGACGTGGCCAAGGCATTCGGTAAAGGCGCGGGGGCGATCCTTGGCGAAGCCGGGATCATCATCGCCCTGGGCTCGATGCTCGGCGCCCTGATGGCCGAATCCGGCGCCGCCGACCGTATCGCCTCGACATTGCTGGGCCTGGGCAAGGGCAAGTCGCTGCCCTGGGTGATGGCGCTGGTGGCGATGGTCATCGGTCTGCCGCTGTTCTTCGAGGTCGGGCTGGTGATGATGGTGCCGATCCTTTTCGTC
>Ga0233335_1000222_pt1 | contig 10601 bp, 11 predicted proteins | sample GEONDECOMP222_FD_180695 | JGI IMG/M metagenome (GOLD analysis project Ga0233335, IMG submission 180695) | Leaf litter microbial communities from Shasta-Trinity National Forest, California, United States - GEON-DECOMP-222 | ecosystem: Environmental > Terrestrial > Plant litter > Unclassified... | reverse complement strand
TTTCAGGACGCGACCCTGAGCGCCGAGAAGCTGGTGCCCGAGGGCATTGAAGGGCGGGTGCCGTACAAAGGGCCACTGGCCGCGATCGTGCACCAGTTGCTGGGTGGGGTGCGTTCGGCGATGGGCTATACGGGCTGCGGCACCATCGATGCGTTGCATGAAAAAGCGCAGTTCGTGCGCATTACCGGGGCAGGCCTGCAAGAGTCACATGTACACGATGTACAGATCACCAAGGAAGCGCCCAACTACGGACAATAGTGATCAATTGCGGCCGAACAGATTGCGCTGCACCTGTAGCAGATGCGCCTCGATCAACTCGCGTGAGAGGCGCTCGTCGCGGTCGCGCAGGGCGCTGACAATGGCGCGATGCTGCTCTTCGTACTGGCTGCGGCGCTCTGGGGTGAGAGAGTTTTTCTTCAGTCGACCCCACTCGCCTTCTTCGCGAATCAGTGTGGTCAGCTCGAGGATCTTGAGGAAAAAACTGTTATGGGTCGCTTCGGCGAACGCCTGATGCAGTGCGCCGTCCCAGTGCTCGAACTCTTCGATGGTGCTGGCGGCCTCCGAGCGCTCGATGCACTCGTCCATGCGCACGAAGTCGCTGCTGGTGGCATAGCGCACGATCAGCGACGGCATCTGCGTTTCGATCAACAGCCGGGCTTCCATGAGTTCGGCGGGGCTCGTCTGGATCGCCGACGCTTTGGCCGGGGCGGGCGGGATCAACTGGCTGACGTTGTCTGCGACAAAGGTGCCGCTGCCGACCGTCTGGGTGATCAGGCCCATTTCCTTCAGGTTCGACAGTACGCGCCGCACCGAGCCGCGCGAAGCTTGAAAAGACTCGCTCAGCTCGCGTTCGGCGGGCAGCTTGTGGCCAGCAGCCAGACGGCCGCTTTCTATCTCGTCTATGAGGTATTTGGCCAGGCTGCGCGCGCCATCGGCACGGACAGACTTTTGCGCCACCGTCTCGCTCACGGGTAAAGACCTTTTGGGAAGAAGGGGGTTGGTACGGGGCACCATATACCAATTGGTCTAATGCTGCAAAAAAATGGTTGCATTGGTACTTTGCTGGTCCTATATTCGGTGCCAGACGAACCAAAGATAGACCTAAAGAGGACCAATAAAAATGAAGTTCGCAACCATCGAAACCACCGCCGGCCAGTCATCCGTTGTTCTAGTGAACAGTGAAACCGAGCGTTACTGGCCTGTCTCCGAGCTAATCCCGAGCTTCAAGGGCGATATGAACCAATTGGTTCTTGATTGGGCGAAGTTCAAGGCTGATATCGTTCCTGCTGGCGAGGGGTACTCACTGGAGGATGTGACCCTCAAAGCCCCGATCGTACCGCCGCGCAATCTGTTCTGCGTGGGCAAGAACTACCACGAGCATGCCGCCGAATTCAGCAAGTCCGGCTTTGACCACAGTGCCAAAGATGGCGAAATCGCTCCGGAATTTCCGGTGGTGTTCACCAAGGCACCGCAAACCGTCATTGCGACCAACGACAAGATTCCACGCCACGCCACCGTGACCGACCAGCTCGACTATGAAGCCGAGTTCGCCGTGGTGATCGGCAAGGCTGGCCGGGGTATCTCCAAGGCCGATGCCTACTCCCATGTCTTCGGCTACACCATCGTCAACGACATGACCGCCCGCGACTTGCAGAAGAATCACCGCCAGTGGTTCCTCGGCAAATCCCTCGACGGCTTCTGCCCGATGGGTCCATGGATCGCTACGGCCGATGAAGTCGACGTCAATAACGCGACCATTCAGTGCTGGGTCAATGGCGAGCTGCGCCAGAACTCCAACCTGGGCCAGTTGATCTTCGACATCCCGACCTTGATCGAAACCATCTCCGCCGGCATCGAGCTCAAGGCGGGCGACGTGATCATCACCGGTACGCCGGTGGGTGTGGGCATCGGCTTCACGCCGCCGCGCTTCCTGCAATCGGGGGATGTGGTACGCATCGAGGTGGCCGGTATCGGCGCCTTGGAGAACGAGGTGGCAGAGTGAGTACGCAACTGCTCAATGGTCTGGCTGTCGAGGTGACCGGGGAGGGTGACGCGCTGCTGTGCATCCATGGCCTGGGTGGTTCCTCCAACACCTGGACGCCGTTGATGCCTGCGTTTGAAGCGTTCAAGGTGATTCGCTTCGACCTGCCGGGCAGCGGTCGCTCCGAGCTGGGCCGCAGTCCGTTGTCGATCGACCTGTATGTGCAAACGATCGAGCAACTGCTGGAAACCCTGGGGGTCGACAAGGTGCACCTGGTCGCCCACTCCATGGGCACCATCGTGGCGGCGCATTTTGCCGCTCGGCATCCACAGCGGATCCGCAGCATGGCCCTGTTCGGGCCCTTGCTGGCGCCACCGGATGCTGGCCGGCCAGGCATTCATGCCCGTGCCGACCTGGCCCGCGAGGGGGGTGTACCCGCCATGCAGGAAATCGCCGATGCCATCGTCAAGGGCGCCACGGGGCAGCAGACCAAGGACCAGCAGCCTGCGGTATTGGCGTTGGTACGCGAATGCATCATGCGTCAGTCCGCCGAAGGCTACAGTCAAAGCTGTACCGCGCTGGCCAATGCGCAGCCGGCCCCGATCGAACGGATCACCGCACCGGCCTTGCTGGTGACCGGCGATCAGGACGGTGTCGCTCCGGTGGCTGCCGTGCAGGCGTTTGCCGGCCAGCTGAAAGACGCGCGCTGCGTGATCCTGGATGCGTGTGGCCACTGGACGCCATTCGAACGGCCGCAGGCCTGCCAGGCCGAACTGAGCAAATTTTATCAAAGCATTGAGTGACCTTTGTGGGGGCAGGGCAGCGGTTGCCACGCCCCCACTGTTTTGACCGTGGAGAATCTTCAAGCAACACCCCAGCTCGGCCTGGGCACAATAAGACCAGATCTCGGAGAATTCAGATGCATAACAATAAGATTGCATTCACGAATGTCACCATTTTCGACGCCAGTGGTGAGAAGCCTTTCAAAGGCAGCGTATTAGTCGAGAACAACCGTATTTCGCGCATCCTTCGCGGTACCGCCAAGCTGCACGACCTGGACGCCCAGACAGTCGACGGCAAGGGCGCGTTCCTGATGCCTGGCATGACCGAAGCCCACACGCATTTTTCCTGGAACGATCAGCCGTCGCTGGCCGCCATCCAGATGATGCCGCCTGAAGAACATATCCTCTGGTGCGTCGGCGTCGCCAAGCGCTATCTCGATATGGGCTGGACGTCCTGCATCGGTGCTGCGGCGGCCAAGGCGCGCCTGGACGTGGTCTTGCGCAACGCCATCAACTCCGGCCAGTTCCCCGGCCCGCGCTATCTGGCCGGGAGTCAGGAGGTGTCGACTATCGGCGCACTGGGCGACAACACCCTGCCGCACCTGCCCTTCCCGGAGCTCAACTTCGGTTCGCTGTGCTGTGGCCCGGAGGAGATTCGCAAGACCGTCCGTACGTTCATCAAGTACGGCGTCGACCATCTGAAGATCAACCTTTCAGGTGAATACATCGCCGGCATCGCCGCGGAAACTTCGCCCTTTGCCGAGGAAGAGATCGCCATGCTGGTGTCCGAAGCCAAACGGTTCGGCAAGCGGGTGGCTGCGCATGCGCGCTCTGCGGAGTCAGTCAAGCAGTGCGTGCGCTATGGCATCGAGATGATCTACCACGCCAGTTTCGCCGATGAAGAAGCGCTGGACATGCTCGAGGCCAACAAGGACAAGCACTTCGTCGCCCCCGGCCTTGCGTGGCTGATCCGCACCACCTACAACGCTTCGGAATACGGTATCACCCCGGCGATCGCGGAGAAAATGGGCTACAAGCGCGAACTGGAAGCCGCCTGCGAGACCCTGCAGAAAATGCACAAGCGCGGTATTCGCGTGCTGCCCGGCGGCGACTATGGTTTCGCCTGGATGCCCCACGGCACCAACGCCATGGACCTGGAATACTTCACCACCTACCTGGGCATGACCAACATGGAGGCGCTGCTCTCGGCGACCCAATATGGCGGTCAGATCATGATGCAGGGCAGTGAATTGGGGCAGATCAAGGAAGGCTATCTGGCCGACATCATGCTGGTCACGGGCAACCCTCTGGCGGATATCCGCGTCCTGCAGGATCCGGACAAGATCGCCCTGGTGATGAAGGATGGCGTGATTCACAAGAGCAGTTTCGAGGTGCAACCCCCTCGGGCGGTCATCCATCGCATCCCCGATCACCAGAAAAGAACGCGGGCCGCGGCGCACTACTAGGCATTTGACACGAGGGCGCCGCTCGGCGCCCTGAATCAACCTTCGACTGATGGATCCCACGGCACGGTTCTGAACCCGTGTCGCGAACCCTGCTGTCTGGCGTTTGCCAGTGACACAGCGAGGCGATCCCTTGCGCTTCTCAATAACAACAACAATCGAGATCTGTCATGAACAAAATCATCCTGCCTGCTGCGGTCCTGTGCGGTTTGCCGATCACCGCGTTTGCCGACACCTATCCCGAATTCAACATCAACGTGGTCAGCGTCATGCAGGCCAACAACTCCAAGGCCGATCCGATTCTGGGGACTGGGACCAAGGACAAGGACCTGACCACCTACCAGTTCGAGCACTTCAGTACCTTCAAATACGGTGATATCTACCTGGATGCGGAGCTGTACGAGGGTAACCAGGTGGGCGGGCCGGGCGCAGGGTCGGGCGGTGGCAATGCCAGCTCGCAAAACCTGTTGGTTGCCAATCCGCGCTTGAGCCTGGGCAAGATGACCGGCAGGTCGTTCGCCTATGGGCCGGTCAGCGATGTGTCATTGATCGCCCGCTGGGAGCGCGCCAGCTATGGCGACTTTCGTTCACGCAATTACGGCGTGTCGCTGAACTTCAACGTGCCCGGCTTTATGTATTTCGAGTCAGGTCTGCTGCAGCGCACGACCAACTACAACGATGCGACCTGGTTGTGGCGCTCGTATCTGATTTCCAAGCCATGGGAGATCGCCGGGCAGCAATTCAACTTCACCTTGTTGTCGCTGATCAATGGCACCGACCACAACGGTACCGAGTATTTCACGCGTCCGGAGCTGTTGTGGCATGTCGACAAGGCGGGGGCGTTTCAACTGGGGGTGCGGGTCGAGACCCATCATTATCAGATCGCGGGCGATGGCTATGAGCGCATCACCCCGCAACTGATGTTCAAGTGGTTTCTCTGAACCGGCGCTCGGTTACTTCCAGAACGTAGCGCCGATCTTGTTCATCCACTGACTGTTCGCCGGCTTGGAGCCGAGCAGCTTGTCCAGGGCATCGATCATCGGCTGCAGCATGTTGTGTGCGGCCTTGGCGGCGGCGTCTTCCTTGCCGGCGACGATGGCGTCGATGATCGCCTGGTGATCCGCAAGGCTCGGCTCGGGCAGGTCGGTGTCGACGAAGATGCTGCGCGTGTGGCTGTGGATCGAGGCGGTGAAGTAGGCGTACAGCGCTTGCAAGGCATCATTGTGCGAGGCGGTGGCGATGGCGACATGGAAGTCGCGGTCGCGCTCGAGGAACTCATCGAGGTCGGCTTCAGGCGAATAGTGGCCGCGATGACTCAGGGCTGCCTTGAGGCGCACGATGTCTTCGGCGGTGTGGCGGCGTGCGGCGAAGCGCGCGGCTTCGGACTCCAAGACACATTGCAGTTCAAGATGGTCGCGCAGGCCGGCGCGGTTGAGCTTGCTGACGGTTTCGGCGACATCCAGCTCACGTCGCACATAAGTGCCGTCCCCTTGGCGGACTTCGAGCATGCCCGAGTGCGACAGCACGCGGACCGCCTCGCGCACGGTATTGCGGCCCACCTGGAATTGCTCGACCAGCTCGGCTTCGCGGGGGATGCAATCACCGACTTTCCAGACGCGCTGTTCGATCATGGCGCGGATGGCATCGATGGTGGATTCAACCAACGAGCGACGTTGTACGGGGGTAGGGGTCGGGCGTTCCATGAATACCTGGGTTCTCTCGTATGACTATAGATCCTGAGATCCTATCTCTCGATTATACGCACATCGAGTGATGCGAGCGCCGGCCGGTCAGGGTCACGGCCACCGACTCGGTAAAGCGCAGCGCCAACAAGCGCTCGACCTTGACCTTGGCATGCCTTACCGCGGCAAACCCCATGACTCTGTCGAGCAGGTCCTGCGCCAGGCGTTCCAGCAGGGCGAAGCGTTCATTTTCCACCAGTGGCATCAAGGCATCGACCACGCTTTGATAGTCGACGGCTGCGTCGACGTCGTTGTTGCCGATCGCCTGCGCCGCGTCATACATCAGCGCCACGCTGATGCGCAGGTCCTGCTTGTACATCATCTCGTCTTCCAGCACGCCGATGTAGCCACGCATGCTGAGGTTGTTGATCTCGATCCTGGCCAGCCCCGACTCGAATGTGCGCATGGGTTCAATTCCTGCGGATCAGTTGCAGGAATTCCTGCCGGGTGGTGTCCGATGCCTTGAATGCGCCCAACATCACCGAGGTGATCATCTGCGAGTTCTGCTTCTCGACGCCGCGCATCATCATGCACATGTGCTGCGCTTCGATGACCACCGCCACCCCGGCGGCATCGGTCACGTCACGAATCGCGGTGGCGATCTGCTGCGTGAGGTTTTCCTGAATCTGCAAGCGCCGGGCGTACATGTCGACGATACGCGCGACCTTGGACAGGCCCAGCACCTTGCCAGTGGGCAGATAGGCCACGTGGGCCTTGCCGATGAAGGGCAGCAGGTGGTGCTCGCACAGGGAGTACAACTCGATGTCCCGGACGATGACCATTTCATCGGTGGTCGCGGTAAACAGCGCACCGTTGACGATGCCGTCCAGCGTCTGCTCGTAGCCATGGCAAAGATGGCGCATGGCTTTGGCGGCACGTTTTGGCGTATCTCTCAGGCCTTCACGGTCAGGGTTTTCGTGAAGCGCTTCAAGGATGCCGCGGTAATGGGACTGCAATTGTTCATTCACGGAATAGGCCAACGATTGAATAGCGAATGCAATGATCCTAACATCCCATGTATTGCTGCGCAATGCGATAGATTCTCAGTGGCTCAGCCGTGACCGATGCGCTCCAGCAGAAAATCGGCAAGCACGCGCACTCGCTCGGGAATATAGCGGGTCGGTGGAAACACCAGGAAAAACTCGAACTGATCGCCCACGTGCCAGTCCTCGAACAGGGGGATCAGTTCACCCCGTTCCACCTCCTGTTGCCCGTAGTAGCTGGGCACCTGGATGATCCCCAGCCCGCGGCTGGCGGCGGCGACCAGCGCCAGACCGTTGTCGCTGCCCAGGCGCCCTGCGGGCTGCAGCTCGAATCGTGCATGCGCCTTGCGAAAACTCCAGGGGCGCGCAAGCAGCGCCAGGCAGTGCACGGGATCAAGCTCATCGGGAGTGCCGGGTTGGCCGATGCGCTGCAGCAGGGCAGGGGCGGCGAGTGTCTTGATCGGGAAGGCGACGAAGCGCCGCGCGATCAGGTTGGAGTCCGCCAGCGGGCCGAGACGCACGCTGAGGTCGATGCCTTCGCTGACCAGATCGACGTTGCGCGCGATCACGTTGATGAACAGATTGATCGCCGGGTATGCCTCGGCGAATTCAGCCAGCAATGGCAGCAGCGTGGTCTCGGCAAAGTGACCCGCCAGGCTGATCCTGATATTGCCCTTGAGTTCGGAGCGGCCCAGGCGCACTTCATCGTGGGCCTCTTCCAGGCCATCCAGCAGCGCGCGGCACTGTTTATAGAAGTGCTGCCCCGCCTCGTTGAGTACGCAGCCGCGCGCCGTGCGTTGCAGCAGTTGCTGCTCCAGCCGGCGTTCCAGCGCGCCGACCTTGCGGCTCATGTTCGCCACTGAAGAATCAAGCATCTTGGCGGCGGCACTGAAGCTGCCGCCTTCGGCTGTCGCGACGAATTCGGGAATGCCATCCAACAGATTGAGCTTTGCCATAGGGTAATGCTGCTTCTCTTTTTAAGGGCTACCTGCATCAATTCTGCAAGCTTACTCTAGCCCCCTGTCAAGCCCAACGCTTTTGTCGGGCCAGGAGGACTTCATGCCATTTGTTATCTACGCCTGCGCTTTGTGCGCCTTCGCCCTGGGGCTGAGTGAATTCGTGGTGATCGGCCTCGCGCCGGTGCTGTCACATGATTTCGCCGCCAGCGCCGCCCAGGTCGGGCAGACCGTGACCCTGTACGCGCTGGGAGTGAGTATCGGTGGCGCATTCCTCACGGCGTTGAGTGCCGGGTTGTCGCGCAAGCGTCTGCTGATCGGCACCTTGAGCGTATTTGCCCTGGCCCACGTCGCGATGTTCCTCGCCCATGCGCTATGGCTAGTCGATGTGGCTCGGTTGATTGCCGGCATGTGCCACGGCGTGTTTCTCGCCGTTGCTGCCAGCACGGCCACGCGGCTGGTGGATGCCAAAAAGGGCGGCAGCGCCGTCGCGATGGTGTTCAGCGGCCTGACCATTGCCTTGGTGGCGGGTGTGCCGATCGGCAGTTACCTGGGCGCACAGATCGGTTGGCGCCTGGTGCTGCTGGCCGTGGCGATTGCCGCGTTCGTCGGTGTGATCCTGCTGGCCCGCACGGTGCCTTATGACCAGCCCGACGGTCGAGGCGTGTCGCTGGCGCACTGGGGGCGGGTGGTAACCAACAAGCCGCTGCTCAGTGTCGTGCTGGTGACTGTGCTGACCTATACGGCGGTATTCACGGCCTACACCTATATCGCCACCTTCCTGACCCAGATCACCGGTATGTCCGAGACGGGTGTCAGCCTGGCGTTGCTGGTGTTCGGCGGCGCCGCGATCGTCGGCAATCTGTGCGGCGGCTGGTTGCGCGATCGCATCGGCTCCATCAGCGCGTCGTTGGCTGTGGCGTTGATGCTGATCGTCACCTTGCTGGCATTCAGCGGCCTGTCCAGCTCCTCACTGGCCATGACCCTCATCGTCGGTGCGCTGGGTATCGTCGCCTTCGCGGCGGTCTCGGTATTCCAGTCGCGAATTATTGAAGTGGCCAACAGCGTGTCTGCCGACAGTGCGGACATCGCTTCGGGCCTCAACATCGCCGGTTTCAATCTGGGCATCGTCCTCGGCTCGCTGGGTGGCGGTTGGGTGATCGATCACCTGGGGCTGAGCCATCTCGGCGCCTTCGCCGCTGCTATTTCCGTGTTCGGCCTGATCGTGCTGCTGATTCAGCGCAGCGCGGCGCAACGGCATCTCTCAACTGAAAACGCTTGATCCGGGCACTGCCCACTCATTAACCATTGGAGTTCATCATGTCTTATCAAGGTAAAAAAGTTGTCGTACTGGGCGGTGGCTCGGGCATGGGGCTGGCGCTGGCACGCAAGCTGATCAAGCAGGGCTCGCAGGTGGTCATCTGCGGGCGTGATGCCGGCAAGCTGGCAGTGGTTGCCGAAAGTCTTGGGGCGCACGCCAGCTTCCTGGCATTCGATCTGGGTGACGAGGCGGGCGTGAAGCATGCCTTCGAGACCATCGGCGCCTTCGACCATCTGGTCAGCACCGCCGCGCAACTGACCTTCGCACCAATGGTCGAGCTGACCACCGAGCAGGTCCAGGCGATGCTGGTGTCGAAATTCTGGGGCCCGTTCTATGCCTCCAAATATGCCGCGCCGCACCTTGCGAAAGATGGCTCGATCACCTTCTTCTCCGGGCTCGCGGCCTACCGTCCGGCGCCGGGCGCATCTATCGTGGCGTCGCTGAATGCGGCGATCGAAGGTTTCGCCATGACCTTGGCGCTGGAACTCAAGCCGATCCGGGTCAACGTGGTCTCGCCCGGCGTGGTCGATACGCCGACCTGGGCATTCCTGGGCGCCGAGGATCGCCAAGGCCTGTTCGACAGCGTTGCGAGCAGCTTGCCGGTCGGACGAGTCGGACAGGCCGATGATCTGGCGGATGCGGCACTGGCGATGATGGGCAACGGCTTTATCAACGGGACCGTGCTGCACGTCGACGGCGGTGGACGTATCGCCTGATTCGCGGGACGATTGAAACGCAAGGGAGCCATTGGGCTCCCTTGTGCCGTGTATGCTGTTCGCAACCTGTTTCACCCAGGGCCTGACCATGCGTCGCAACGACTATCCCGCCACGTTCACCCGCCGAGCCGTGCTGCAACTGGCCGGCGTGATGCTCGCAGGCTCGGCGTTGGCAAATCCATCTACCGCTTCAGGAGCCCGTCGCATGCTCACTCGTCCCATTCCGTCCAACCAAGAGCCGCTGCCGGTCATTGGCCTGGGTACCTATCGCGGTTTCGACGTGACGCCAGCGGATGGCAACTACCGCAACCTGCCTGCGGTGCTGGATGCGCTGTTCGACAACGGTGGTTCGGTGATCGACAGCTCGCCCATGTACGGCCGCGCAGAGCAGGTCACCGGTGAATTGCTGTCGGCGCGCAGCGTGCGGGCCGCGCCGTTCCTGGCGACTAAAGTCTGGACCCGTGGCCAGTCCGAAGGCATCGCGCAGATGGAGCGGTCGTTCAAGCTGCTGCAGACCGAATGCATCGACCTGATGCAGATCCACAACCTGCTGGATTGGCAAAGCCACTTGCCCACCTTGCGTCAATGGAAAGCGCAAGGCCGCATCCGCTATATCGGCATCAGCCACTACACCGCGTCGGCCTACACCGAGGTCGA
>Ga0233335_1000221_pt1 | contig 10646 bp, 9 predicted proteins | sample GEONDECOMP222_FD_180695 | JGI IMG/M metagenome (GOLD analysis project Ga0233335, IMG submission 180695) | Leaf litter microbial communities from Shasta-Trinity National Forest, California, United States - GEON-DECOMP-222 | ecosystem: Environmental > Terrestrial > Plant litter > Unclassified... | reverse complement strand
CGAGCCATTCTTCACCACCAAGACGCGCACCCAGGGCCTTGGCCTGGGACTGGCGATCTGCGATACCCTGATGCGGGCGCTGGGCGGCGAACTGCTGCTGGCCAATCATCCCAAGGGGGGCGCCCTACTGACCCTACGTCTGAGGGCCGGCGAGCCTGGCGTCAACCTTCAACCGCCTGAGGATTCTTCTGCATGAGCCGTATCGACAGCAGCGTTGAAGTAGTGCTGATCGACGACGATCCCCACCTGCGCCAGGCCCTTAGCCAGACGCTTGAACTGGCCGGCCTGAATATTCTTTCGCTCTCGGAAGCCACCGGCCTGCCCGCTCGTATCGAGCGCGACTGGCCGGGCGTGGTGGTCAGCGATATTCGCATGCAGGGCATCGACGGGCTGCAACTGCTGGAGCAACTACACGCACGCGACAATGAGCTCCCGGTACTGTTGATTACCGGTCATGGCGACGTGCCGCTGGCCGTGCAAGCGATGCGCAGCGGCGCCTACGACTTCCTTGAAAAACCGTTTGCCAGCGACGCACTGCTTGACAGCGTGCGCCGCGCGCTGGCGTTGCGTCGGCTAGTGTTGGACAACCGCAGCCTGCGCTTGGCGCTCAGTGATCGCCAGCAACTGAGTGCTCGCTTGGTAGGGCTGTCACCGCCCATCCTGCGCCTGCGCGAACAGATTGGGGCTTTGGCCGCCACCCGTGCCGACGTACTGATCCTGGGTGAAACGGGCGCCGGCAAAGAAGTCGTGGCCCGCGCGTTGCACGATCTCTCAAGCCGGCGCAGTGGACCATTTGTTGCGATCAATGCCGGGGCCCTGGCCGAGTCGGTGGTGGAAAGCGAATTGTTCGGTCACGAACCGGGGGCTTTCACCGGCGCGCAAAAGCGGCGTATCGGCAAATTCGAATTTGCCAACGGCGGAACGCTGTTCCTCGACGAAATCGAAAGCATGAGCCTGGATGTTCAGGTCAAGTTGCTGAGGCTTCTTCAAGAGCGCGTGGTCGAGCGCATGGGCGCTAACCAGCAGATTCCCCTGGATATCCGGGTCATTGCGGCGACCAAGGAGGACTTGCGCCATGCCGCTGATCAGGGTCGCTTCCGCGCCGACCTGTACTACCGGCTGAACGTGGCGACCTTGCGCATTCCGCCGCTGCGCGAGCGAGGCGACGATTCTCTGGTCCTGTTCCAGCATTTTGCCGATGCCGCCGGCCAGCGCCATGGCCTCCCCGCGCACCCTCTCCTACCCGGCCAGCGTGCCATGCTGTTGCGCCATCCGTGGCCAGGCAATGTTCGCGAGCTGCAGAACGCCGCCGAGCGTTTTGCATTGGGTCTTGAGCTTGAACTGGAACCCGACGAGCCGGACGAGAGTGCCAACCGCCCAGCTGGCGGCCTGAGTGAGCAGGTCGAGCAGTTCGAACGTTCGCTGATTGCTGCCGAACTCACCAGACCCCATGGTTCACTGCGCAGCCTTGCGCAGGCGCTGGGTCTGCCCCGCAAGACGCTGCACGACAAGTTACGCAAACATGGTTTGAGTTTCGGCGGGGCAGACGAACATGAGTGAACTAACCACCGCGCTTGAAACGCTGTTGCACCATGACATTCCCATTACCCGTGAGATGGGTTTACGTGTGCTTGGCTGGCAAGACCACCACCTGCAACTGCTGCTGCCGCTGGCTCCCAATGTGAACCACAAAAGCACACTGTTTGGCGGCAGCCTGTATTGCGGCGCCGTGCTGGCGGGCTGGGGCTGGCTGCACCTGCGACTGCGCGAAGCCGGCATCGCAGATGGTCATATCGTGATCCACGAAGGGAAGGTCAGTTACCCGCGGCCAGTCACCCGCGATGCTATCGCTCATTGCGCGGCGCCAACGCCTGAGGTCTGGCAGCGTTTCGTCGCAACCTATACTCGCCGCGGACGTGCACGCCTGATTCTGGATACCTGGCTATGCAATGAGGACAGCGACGAAGCTGCGGTACGGTTCAGCGGACAGTACGTCTTGCATCGGTAAAATGTTGCTACCCCTGCTACAGGACCGGGCAACGCCGCGAAACCTGTAGCAGCTGCTGCCAGGTCGAGTCCGGGTATCAGCGAGAGGGATTGGCAAGTTCCAGCAACGTATCCCGCCAGTCAACCCCTGCCGGCAACGCCAGAAAGTAGGCATTGAGCAGCGATTCGCGCGGCGGATAACTGAAGGTGTCCCCATTGAGTTGCAACACCTCCCCACCAGCTCCCTCGAGCACACCCTGGGCGGCAGCGGTATCCCACTGGGAAGTCGGAGCCAAGCGCGGATAGCAGTCGGCTGCTCCCTCGGCCAGCAAGCAAAACTTCAGTGAACTCCCCACGCTGGCCAGTTCCAACTCACCCACCGCTGCGCTCAAGCCCGCCAGTAGACGCTCTTGTTCAGGACTGGAGTGACGGCGGCTGGCAACTACCGTGAACGCCTCCCCCGGTGCCGGACGCTGACGCACCTGGATCGGCTCGGGCGCCTGACCCGGATCAATACGCCAGGCACCCAGACCAGCGCCACCGCAATAGCACCGGCCAGTGGTCGGGACCGATACCACACCGAACACCACGCGCCCCTGCTCGACCAACGCAATGTTGACGGTGAACTCCTCACTGCCGGAAATGAATTCCTTGGTGCCGTCCAGCGGATCTACCAGCCACCAGCGCTGCCAACCCTGACGCGTAGCAAGGGAAATCGCACAATCTTCCTCAGAGAGGATAGGGATGCCAGGATCCAGCGACGTCAGGCCTGCAACAATTACATGGTGCGCGGCCAGGTCGGCTGCGGTCACCGGCGATTCATCAGCCTTGGCAGTGACCGCGACGTTGGCGCGCCAGAACGGCAGTATCGAGGCACCAGCCTGATGGACCAGATCGACCACGCCGGGCAATAACGGGTGCGCCAACACATTCATGGCTGAAAGACTCCACGTTGGGTCAGAAGATCACGCGCCAGATACAGCGCCGCAAGGGCTCGACCTTCAGTGAATTGCGGGTGGCTGGCCAAACTGGCCAATTCGCGAAGGTTGATCCTGTCTACCCGCATGGGTTCGGGCTCGTCGCCTTCCAGTTGCTCTTCATACAACTGCGTAGCCAGTACCACCTGGATCTTCTGGCTCATGTAGCCCGGCGACAGCGACAACTCGGTCAAATGCTCCAGCTGGTGGGCACCAAAGCCGGCTTCCTCCTTGAGTTCCCGGTTGGCCGCAGCCAATACGTCTTCCCCTGGCTCGATCAATCCCTTGGGCAGCGACAACTCATAGGCGTCAGTCCCGCCGCAGTACTCTTCGATCAGTACCGCATGCTCGGCGTCCAGCATGGCCACGATCATGACCGCCCCATAGCCATTGCCGCGCCCGACCAGGCGTTCGTACGTGCGCTCCACGCCATTGGAAAAGCGCAGTTGCACTTCTTCGACCCGAAACAAACGGCTACTGGCGACGATCTCGCGAGCGAGTATGGTGGGTTTCTGGCGCATGGGGCGGCTCCTGGACGTTAACGGGTTACTATACCTTGGCTGGCGCCGTTGGATGCCACCGTCGTCTGTTCACTTCTTGAGAATTTTTCGTATGTCTCTTATACCCTGGAGCACTATCGATACTGTCTTGTTGGATATGGACGGTACCCTGCTCGACCTGCATTACGATAACCACTTTTGGATGGAACACCTGCCGCAGTGCTATGCAGAAGCCCGCGGCACCACCCGGGCAGAAGCTGAAATCGTGCTGCAGCCACTGTTCCATAACCATGCCGGTAGCCTCAACTGGTATTGCCTCGATTTTTGGACGCGCGAGCTCAATCTGCCGCTGCGCGAACTCAAGCGAGAAACTGCCCACCTGATTGCCTTGCGCCCCGATGCCGACACCTTCCTTGCCGCGATCAAGAAAGCAGGCAAGCGGGTCATCATGATCACCAATGCGCACCCTGACACGCTGGCGCTCAAGCTGGAGCGCATCGAACTGGCACCGTATTTCGAACGGCTGATCAGCTCTCACGACTACGGCTTCCCCAAGGAAAACCAGCAATTCTGGAACGCATTGAGAGAGGACACGCAGTTCGACTCCGCGCGAAGCCTGTTCATCGATGACACCCTGCCTATCCTTCGCAGCGCCCGCACGTATGGTATCGCCCATCTGTTGGCCGTCAGCGAGCCCGACAGTAAAAAGGGTCGCAAAGACACCGAAGAGTTCGACGCCGTGGTCGACTACCGCGAACTGATCAAGGGTTTGTAAGGAGGCGAATGGACATCAAGCAACTGAAATTCCTGATTGCTTTGGACGAGACGCGGCACTTTGGCCAAGCGGCTGCACGTTGCCATATCACTCAGCCAACGCTGTCCATGCGCCTACGCAACCTGGAGGACGAGCTACAGCTGCCGCTGGTCAATCGCGGGCAACGCTTCGAAGGGTTTACGGCCCCTGGCGAACGCGTTCTGGCATGGGCCCGCACGGTGCTGGCAGCCTACGACGGCCTGCAGGCTGAAGCCGCTGCCTGCCGGGGTCACCTGGTCGGTACGTTGCGAATCGGCGTGGTGCCCCTTTCCAGCTTTGATCCGCTGCCGTTGCTGCGAGCGTTGAACGCCGAGCACGTCAATCTGACATTTGAACTCAGTTCCCTCAGTTCGGAAAGAGTGCTGGAGGAGCTGGCCAGTAACCATATCGACCTCGGGGTTTCCTATCTGGAGCGGCTGGATCGTTCACGCTTCGAGGCACTCGAGCTGGGTGAGACACGCATGGGGCTGCTGTACGACCAGCGATACTTCAGCTTCGGCGACGAGCCATTGAGTTGGGAGGCCTTGACTGAACTACCGCTGGGCCTGCTTAGCAGCGGCATGCACTTTCGCCAGTCCATTGACCATAATTTCCACAGCCGCAATCTTTACCCCAAACCCCTGCTGCAAACAGATGCCGTACACCAACTATTGCAGACCGTACACGGCGGCCTGTGCTGCGCAATCATGCCCATGGAAAGCAGCCTTGACGCCTTGACCGAACATCTGCGTCTGCAACCCATCGAAGCAGCGCATACGTTGGCGCCGCTGGGCATCATCATGCGCAGCCAGGCGCCTCGCTCCGCCTTGGCCGAGGCTTGTTTTGCCTTGATAGCACAAATGAATAACGCCACTTGATCGACAGGATCTATCAACACATCGGCACAAGCGATTAGACGCCCTACCCTGACAGGCCTAGGCTGAAGATATGTAAACTGCCGGTTACGTTCTCATGAACGCAAAATTTCCGGCCAGCGCCGAGCCCGCTTCCGAGCCCTCCGCGCCGGCTGCCAGTCAGATCTACGGCTATACCCACCTGAATGAAAACATCTCGGACAGCACTCCGCTGGCCGAAGAGGTTGCCTTGGCGATTGCCTACAACGGAATCAGCCAAGCGGTCATGCTGGTCACCCCTGCGGATCTCGATGATTTTGTCGTCGGATTTAGCATCGGCAGCGGCATCATCAACCACGCCGACGAAATCTACGAGGTCAGTCTCAGTGGGTGCGGCTCTGCCCATCAGGCACAGGTGGAAATTACCAGCCGCGCGTTCTGGGACCTCAAATCTCAGCGCCGACAGTTAGCGGGCACCAGCGGTTGCGGATTGTGTGGTGTCGAGGCGGTGGAACAGGCCTTGCCTGAACTGGCCGTGCTCCCTGGGGCACCGCTCCCTCCTGCCGAGTGGTTGCAGGGGCTGCGTCAACGTATCGGAGAGTTCCAGCCTTTAGGTCGCCATTGTGGTGCAGTACACGCCGCGCTGTTTATGAACGGCGAGGGCCAATTGCTTCTAGGCCGCGAAGATATCGGTCGGCACAACGCGCTCGACAAGCTCATTGGCGCGTTGATCCGCCAGAACATCAGCACCGCTGGTGGCCTGGCAATTGTCACCAGCCGGTGCAGCCTCGAGCTGATCCAGAAAGTGCTGCGTGCCGGCATCCAGACCCTGGTCAGCCTTTCGGCGCCCACCGGCCTCGCCCTGCAATGGGCCCGCCGGCACAAACTCAATCTTATCCACCTGCCGCAGCACAGTGCGCCGCGGGTCTATAGCCCCGTGATGGAGAATCCAGCGTGAGCAACCACAATCAAGCCGACAAGACCCCAATCCCACGCTACAAGCCATACAAGGGCGCAGCCGGTGGCTGGGGGGCACTGATCAGTGTGACGCAAGCCTGGCTGACCAGCGACAACGCCCTGAGAAACTTGCGCACAATGCTCAAGACCAACCAGAACGGTGGCTTTGACTGCCCGGGTTGTGCCTGGGGCGACTCACCGGAAAGCGGCCTGGTGAAATTTTGCGAAAACGGCGCCAAGGCAGTGAATTGGGAAGCCACCAAGCGCCGGGTCGATGGCGCCTTTTTCGCTAAACACAGCGTCACGGCATTGCTGGAGCAGAGTGACTATTGGCTCGAATATCAGGGCCGCTTGACCGACCCCATGGTCTACGATGCCGAAACGGACCACTACAAGCCCATCAGTTGGGATGACGCCTTTGCACTGGTCGCGCGCCACCTGTTGAGCCTGACGACACCCGACCAGGCGGAGTTCTATACCTCGGGCCGGGCCAGCAACGAGGCGGCCTATCTGTATCAACTCTTTGTACGCGCCTATGGGACCAACAACTTCCCGGACTGCTCGAACATGTGCCACGAGGCCAGTGGCGTAGCGCTGTCGCAAAGCGTGGGAGTAGGCAAAGGCACTGTGACCTTTGACGACTTTGAACATGCGGATGCCATTTTCGTGTGGGGCCAGAACCCCGGTACGAACCATCCGCGCATGCTTGAGCCCCTGCGCGAAGCCGTCAGCCGTGGTGCCCAGGTAGTCTGTATCAACCCGCTCAAAGAGCGCGGCCTGGAACGCTTCCAGCATCCGCAACATCCGATCGAAATGCTCACCAACGGCGACCGACCCACCAATACTGCCTACTTGCGCCCTGGCTTGGGTGGTGACATGGCGCTGATGCGCGGCATGGCCAAATTCCTGCTGCAGTGGGAACGCGAGGCCCAGGCCGAGCAAACGCCGGCCGTATTCGATCACGACTTCCTCAATGAACACACCGCAGGCGTGCTGGACTACCTGGCGGCAGTTGACGAAACTCCATGGGAGCAGGTCGTCGAACAATCCGGCTTGAGCCTGATCGAGATAGAACAAGCTGCTCGCATGTATGCCAAAGGTAAAAACGTCATCATGTGCTGGGCCATGGGCATCACCCAACATCGGCACTCGGTGGCGACTATTCAGGAGATCGCCAACCTGATGCTGCTGCGCGGTAATATCGGACGGCCCGGCGCCGGGCTCTGTCCGGTACGCGGCCACAGTAACGTGCAGGGCGACCGGACCATGGGTATCAACGAGCGGCCACCGGTGGCGCTTCTGGATGCGCTGGACAAGCGCTTTCAATTTACCGCTCCGCGCACCAACGGGCACAACGTCGTAGAGGCCATCCATGCCATGCTCGACGGCCGCGCCAAGGTGTTCATCGGTTTGGGCGGTAATTTTGCCCAGGCTACTCCAGACAGTCCACGAACGGCACAAGCCTTGCGCAATTGCGAACTGACCGTGCAAATCAGCACCAAGCTCAATCGCAGCCACCTGATGCATGGCAAGGACGCGCTGATATTGCCTTGCCTGGGGCGTACCGATATCGACATTCAGGCCGAAGGCCCGCAGGCGGTCACTGTCGAAGACTCCTTCAGCATGGTTCATGCGTCCAATGGACAACTGCAGCCGTTGTCCAAAGCCATGCGTTCGGAACCTGCAATCATTGCCGGGATTGCTCATGCGACTTTGGGCAAGCACCCCGCTGACTGGAACTGGCTGATCGCTGATTACCGACGCATTCGCGACCTGATCGCCGACACCCTGCCCGGTTTCCAGGACTTCAATCGGCGCCTGGAGCACCCGGGCGGGTTTTATCTGGGCAACAGTGCCGCGCAGCGTCGCTGGAATACCACCAGTACCCGCGCCAACTTCAAGTCCAACAAGCTGCCCCAGGACCTGGTTCACAGCAGCGTACGGGCAACCGGTCTGATCCCGGACCTGATCATGCAATCGATGCGCTCCCATGATCAATACAACACCACCATCTATGGTCTGGACGACCGCTATCGTGGGGTCAAGGGCCAGCGCGATGTGTTGTTCGCCAACGAGGCCGATATCATTCGACTGGGCTTTCAACCGGGGCAGAAAGCGGATCTGATCGCTATCTGGGACGACGGCCGCGAGCGTCGCGTAAGCGGCTTCACCCTGCTGGCATTCGACATCCCTGCGGGCCAGGCTGCCGCATATTATCCGGAGGTCAATCCGCTGGTACCGCTGGAAAGCGTGGGCGACGGCAGTAGCACGCCAACCTCGAAATTCGTGGCCATTCGTCTGGAGCGATCGCAGTCCAATCGCATTATCTAAGCGCTGCTGGCCAATCCTTTTTCAGCGGTTTAAAGTCATTGGCGCGACTTATGTTCCGTCACGGCACTGTCACGGAGGTCGGCGAACAAAGGATTCTGCGCGCATGCAGCCACCAAGTGATGACGAAGGTGTTACCCACTTCCAACGGCTTCGTCCAGACGAATTCGATGTGGTCTTGAGTACTTACCCTACGCGACTGGCGGAAAATTTCCGGCCCGGGCTTGGTCCCGGTGTATGGGCAACGTTGATTGCTGTGCTCGGCGTGGGTGCGTATGCGATAGGGACGGCAGTGATGCCAGCGTCGCCCAGGCCTGTTGCTGTTGCTGTTACTGCTCCCGTCGCGCCGGCTGTGGTGGCCGCCGCCGTCGTAGACGATAGGCCGGTTATACGGCCAGCTGCGCAGCCCGTTATCTCGACATATACCGACCCTTCACCAGTCCAACTGCCTGAGCCTGCCCAAGCTGCGCGCCAAGTCAACGCCACACCGTCGAGCATGGTGTCCGCAAGCTACATGGAGCAATACCGGACCGAGCTCAAGCGCGGTGTCCCGGTCAAGGGGCGACCCTTCCAGATTGCCACGGTGTCCATTCGTGAATGGGACGGGCGCAATGCCTACCGCGCGCAATGGCGCATCATGGACAACCAGATCGACAACGCCAGCGTTTGTACGAACTTTCTCGAAGGCTCGGTCGAGCGGCGCGAATGTCGCAAATCCGCCGCTGTGTATTTCCGCGAACAGTGTCGCGACTGGACGCAACGGGCCCAGCAACATCCTGACGAGCAAAGCCGCGCGACAAAGACCCGCTATTGCACCGCAACCACCAGCTTCGATGCGGCGCAAAGATGAAATAATCCTGTAAATAAAAAACCGCCCGGAGGCGGTTTTTTTATGACCTGCTTCGCTTACAGCTGCGGGCCAGCCGCAGTGATCGCATCGCTTACTTCAAATTTCTTGAAATTCTCGATGAACAGCGAAGCCAGGCCTTTGGCTGCAACATCATAGGCATCCTTGTCGGCCCAGGTGTTGCGAGGAGTCAACAGGCCGGTGTCGACGCCCGGAACAAGCTTGGGTACGTCAAGATTGATGATATCCAGGTGTTCGGTCTCGGCGCCGATGAGCGCTCCACTCTGGATGGCGGCAATCACGCCACGGGTGGTCGGTATATTGAAACGCTTGCCAACGCCATAGCCGCCACCGCTCCAGCCGGTATTGACCAGGTAAACCTTGGAACCGAAACCACGAATACGCTTGATCAGCAACTCTGCGTACACACCAGCCGGGCGCGGGAAAAATGGCGCGCCGAAGCAAGTTGAGAATGTCGACTTGATGCCGCTTCCAGAGCCCATCTCGGTAGAACCCACCAGCGCGGTATAACCGGAAAGGAAATGGTAGGCCGCTTGCTCTTCGCTCAGGATCGACACGGGCGGAAGCACACCGGTCAGATCACAGGTCAGGAAGATTACCGCATTTGGCTCGCCGCCAAGGTTCAGCGGAGCGCGCTTGTCGATCAGCTCACGCGGGTACGCGGCACGGCTGTTCTGGGTGAGGCTGTCATTGGTGTAGTCCGGCAGACGAGTGTCCGGATCAAGCACCACGTTTTCCAACACTGCACCAAACTGGATCGCTTTCCAGATGACGGGTTCGTTCTTCTCGGTCAGATCGATGCACTTGGCATAGCAGCCGCCCTCGATGTTGAACACTACGCCAACGCCCCAACCATGCTCGTCGTCGCCGATCAGGTAACGGCTCTCATCGGCAGACAAAGTGGTCTTGCCCGTGCCCGATAAACCGAAGAACAGGGTGACATCGCCCTCTTCGCCCATGTTTGCCGCGCAGTGCATTGGCAATACATCAGCGGCTGGCAGCAGGAAGTTCTGCACCGAGAACATGGCTTTCTTCATCTCACCGGCGTAACGCATCCCGGCAATCAGGACCTTTTTGGCGGAGAAGTTGATGATGACGGTGCCATCGGAATTGGTGCCATCGCGCTCGGGTTCGCACACGAACCACGGAGCGTTCATGACCTGCCATTCCTGCTGGGTCGAGGGGTTGTACTGTTCAGGATTGATGAACAGGCAACGACCGAAGAGGTTATGCCATGCGGTTTCGGTAGTCATCTTGACTGGCAGGTAGTGCGCCGGATCAGAGCCAACATGCACGTGCGAAACGAAGCGCTCACGCTCGCCCAGGTAGGCTTCAACGCGAGTCCACAGGGCGTCGAACCGGTCCGCTGGGAACTTGCGATTG
>Ga0233335_1000220_pt1 | contig 10677 bp, 11 predicted proteins | sample GEONDECOMP222_FD_180695 | JGI IMG/M metagenome (GOLD analysis project Ga0233335, IMG submission 180695) | Leaf litter microbial communities from Shasta-Trinity National Forest, California, United States - GEON-DECOMP-222 | ecosystem: Environmental > Terrestrial > Plant litter > Unclassified... | reverse complement strand
ACGGACAAACACGGTCAATTCCTGGAAACGATCATTCATTTGGTTTACGGATAGCTGATGTTCGTGAGTGATGGATACCGAAACGAGTACCTGTAGAGCAACATGACCGCCGAAGCGCCGCTTATGTGGCCCATTTTTATGTCGATCATCATCCTACATTATGGGGTTCGCGTTATGTCACCTTTCATTTCAATCGACACGTGCCTGGATCCTACGGTAAGTGATTGTGCTGTCAGCAGCATGGGAGCTTGACGATGAGTGTCCTCAGGCAAGCATTGGTGGTGGGTGCCAGCGGTATTATCGGTAATGCCGTCGTAGAAGCGCTTGTAGCCGATCCACAATGGAATGTCCGCGCTGTGCGCAGTAGCTTGAATCCCGTTGTCGAATCCATCGATTGTGATCTTGCCGATCGGGTAGCGACGTTCGCGGCACTCACCCATGCCAGCGACATTACCCACGTGTTCTTTGCCGCCTACCAGCCACATGGCAATGCGTTGCTCGAGGCTCAGACAAACACTGCGATGCTACGCAATGTCCTCGATGCGCTCGCATCCTCAGGAGCAAACCTTCAACGCGTGGTCCTCTATCAGGGCGCCAAGGTCTATGGCGGGCATTTGGGTGGCCCGGTACCCACGCCATTTTACGAAGACGCGTCACGTCATTTGGCTGCGAACCTGTATTTTTCCCAAGAGGATGTATTACGCGAAAGACAGCTCGCCGGTGGGCTGGAGTGGTCCATCCTGCGTCCAGACGCAGTGCTCGGGGATATCGCGGGCAACCCCTTGAACATCGCTATGGTCATTGGCGTTTACGCATCGCTTTGTCGAGACGCAGGCGTGCCTTTGAAGTTTCCTGGCTCACCGCGCACCTACCGCGAATTCTACGCCCAGCTGACAGATGCCCGATGGCTCGGTCGGGCAAGTCTATGGGCGGCTACGGCTGATAACGCACGCAATGAGGCGTTCAACCTGGTGGGCGAGCCGTTTCGCTGGAACTACTTGTGGAAAAAGTTGGGCGATGCGTTGGGCATGGAAATCGACGAACCACAACCGATGTCGATGAGCGTGCATATGGCTGATCAGGCAAACGCATGGGGCCACATCGTTGCACGGCACGACCTCCAGGCAATCCCCTACGAGCGACTGGTGAATTGGGCCTTCGGCGACTTCGTCTTCAACCTGCAACAGGACCTGATTTCAGACATGGGCAAGATCAGGCGTGCTGGATTCACCGAGCCCATGAACACAGAAACGGCATTGCTGGACATGCTCGCAAGCTTGAGAGCCAAGCGCGTACTGCCTTGACCGTCATCGTTCATGCGCGAGCACCGAGAGCGCCGACCTGATGCTTTTTCGGTCGGCGGCGGTGCAAATTTTGCTCATCAGGTTCAGGACCGATTCCCGTTATGCGTATCGCACACTTTTTCATCGAACGGCCTCGCTTCGCCATAGTGGTGAGCGGTTTTTTGACCTTGATCGGGCTGGGTGTGATGCTCGTGCTGCCGGTCGCTCAATATCCGGAAATCGTTCCTCCTACTGTTCAGATCACTACGGCCTACCCCGGGGCCTCCGCAGAAACCATCGCTCGTACCGTCGCAACGCCTCTGGAGCAACAGATCAACGGCGTGGAAAACATGCTGTACATGAACAGCCAATCGACCGGTGACGGAAACTTCGCGTTAACGGTGACCTTCCGCATTGGTACAGATCTCAATGTTGCCCAGATGTTGACGCAAAATCGGGTACAAGACGCCCTCACGCGGCTGCCAGAAGACGTGCAGCGCCAAGGCGTCCATGTGAGAAAGACAACTCCCAGTATTCTTGTCGCTGTGCACTTCTATTCCCCGGATCAGTCCCGCAATCTGCTCTACCTCTCCAATTACGTCACCCTCCACGTCAAGGATGTATTGGCGCGATTGCCTGGAGTGGGTGACATACAGTTCTATGGAGAGCGTCAGTACGCCATGCGTATCTGGCTTGATCCGGACAAAGTGGCCGCTCGACAACTGAACGCCAATGAAGTGATGCAAGCATTACGCGCTCAGAACCTTCAGGTTTCAGCCGGGCTTCTAAATCAGCCCCCTGTCCCGGGCGCTAACGCTTGGCAAATCAACGTCGAGACGCTGGGGCGACTTTCCACCCCGGAGCAATTCGCCGACATTGTCATCAAGGCCGATGATCAAGGGCGAGTCACCCGCGTGCGGGATATCGGTCGAGTCGAACTGGGCGCTGCGAATTATGGCTCGTCGGCTTACATGGACCGCACCGACTCGGCATCCCTGGCCCTGTTTGCTGTCCCTAGCGCTAATTCGTTGACCGTCGAAAGGGACATCCTTTCCACCATGCAGGACCTGCAGAAACATTTCCCGCCCGGCGTGGATTACAAAATAATCTACGACCCTACCAATTTCGTTGGAAAGTCTGTGGATGAGGTTGTTCTGACCATCTTCATCGCCATCTTGCTGGTAGTGGGTGTGGTCTTTATCTTTCTCCAGAACTGGCGTGCCACGATCATCCCGGTAGTCGCCATTCCGGTCTCGTTGCTAGGGTCTTTTACCCTGCTGTATCCGTTCGGCATCTCGTTGAACAACCTGTCCCTGTTTGGTTTGGTACTGGCGGTCGGAATCGTGGTCGACGATGCCATCGTGGTAGTCGAAAACGTCGAGCGGAACATGGCAAACGGCCTGTCCGCCAACGAGGCTACGCATCGAACGATGGATGAAGTGGGCGGTGCGCTGCTGTCCATTGCGCTTACGCTCTGTGCAGTGTTCGTCCCCGCCGCCTTCATCAGTGGCATTTCAGGTTTATTTTTCCGTCAGTTCGCAGTCACCATCGCCGCCTCGACCGTCATTTCCTGCTTCGTTTCCTTGACGCTGAGTCCCGCGCTATGTGCCGTCCTTTTCAAAAACCATGAGTCGCATCAACCTCGGTCCGGCGGGGTTTTACGACGGTTTTTGGATCGCGGTTTCGCCAGATTCAACAGTGCGTTCGACAGGGTATCAATGGGGTACGCCCATTTGACCCGGCGCTTGATACGAGGCCTGGTCGTTGTTTTGGGAGTCTATGCAGCACTTATCGCGGTGACCGGTTTCGAGTTCTCTCGTACACCTACCGGTTTCATTCCAGAACAGGACCAAGGGCTGCTGCTCGCGATCATTCAGCTACCGCCGGGCGCGGAACTTGGCCGAACCGAGAAGGTTGTAAAACAAGCGACTGACATCATATTGGGCACCCGCGGCATCGAGCATGTTGCTCCATTTGCAGGCCTGGACGCGACGACCTCTACCATTGCCTCGAACGCAGGTACGGTATTCATCGGCCTCCCATCGCTCTATAACCACAGCGTTGAAGGCGTATCTGCCAGTTCAGCGCTCGCCGAGCTACGTCAGCGTCTATCTATAATCAAAGATGCGCGAGTACTGGTCATTCAACCGCCACCTGTTCAGGGGCTGGGGAGCGCTGGCGGTTTCAAAATGATGATCGAAGACCGAGCAGGCCTAGGTTCCAAGGCCCTGGTCGAAGCCACAAGCGCTCTGGTCGCCGCAGCAAACAAGGACCCAATCTTTGCCGGCGTATTCACATTGTTCAATGCCAATTCTCCTTCTGTGTATGCCGACGTCGACAGGCTCAAGACCCAGCAACTCGGCCTGACTCCCACCGACGTTTTCTCGACATTGCAGGTGTATCTCGGCTCCCAATACGTCAACGACTTCAACTTCCTCGGTCGCACGTATCAGGTCATCGCTCAGGCTGATGGCGCTTACCGACAAAACGAGCAGGACATCGGCCGCCTCAAGGTTCGTAACGCTTCAGGATTCATGGTCCCGCTGAGTGCCGTTACCCAGATGCAAAGCGACACGATTGCTTACCGCGTTCCGCGCTACAACCTGTTCCCTGCGGCTGAAATACTAGGTGGCGCAGCGCCGGGTGTTGCGTCGGGAACAGCGCTCAAGCGAATGGAGGATCTGGCCCGGCAAGTCCTGCCAAAAGGCATAGAGTTCGAATGGACTGACCTGGCATTTCAGCAACAGCAGCACGGCACGCCGACGCTGCTTGTCTTTGCCGCGGCCGCTCTGTTCGTCTTCATGGTGCTGGCAGCCCAGTACGAAAGCTGGAGACTCCCCCTGGCCGTCGTACTCATAGTCCCCATGTGCATTCTGGCATCGGTGAGTGGACTCATTGCACGAGGCATGCCCATCGATATTCTCGCTCAGATCGGCTTTGTCGTTCTGGTGGGACTTGCCGCCAAAAACGCAATCTTGATCGTCGAGTTCGCTCGCCAGAAAGAGCGCGACGGTGCCTGCGCGACCGAGGCTGCCATACACGCAGCACGAACCCGCCTGCGCCCCATCCTGATGACTTCGTTCGCGTTCATACTGGGAGTCGCACCACTCGCTGTCGCAACCGGAGCTGGCGCGGAAATGCGCCAGTCCCTGGGGACCGCAGTGCTGTTCGGAATGTTGGGAGTGACGGGTTTCGGACTGTTGTTCACTCCGGCGTTTTATATATTGGTCCGTCGCTTTCAGGGCAAAGAGCAGCGCTGATCAGCACACTGCTTGCCGACCATTTTCAGCTTATCGGTCAACATTGATTCTGCACGCTACGAATCGAGTTGCAGATTTTTACGGATACCCGCGTCGAGAATTCCCGCTGGCGCGAAGGACCGCAGAAGGCGCAGACGTCCGGCGGCGACTCCTGCGGTATAGCGGAGTTTGTCGATACAAGCTAAATGTCGCTCATTGAGCGCGGCTATGGCTGCTGAAGGCTCGCACCCGTGCCGCCTGCGACCGGCCAGTTCCTAAGGGCACGCTCAACTATTTGCTTCAATTGTTGCGATGGCGTTCCCGATGCCGCCTGCAAGCAGAGCCCATCGAAAATTATCTGGATGTAGAGCGCCAGGACATCGGGGTCCTCGCGCTGATCAAGTTCTCCCGCTAGCTGTGCCTGGGAAAATCGCTCGCGCATCAGCAGGCGCACTCGATTGCGCCGTCGCGCCAACTCCTCGGCCACATTGCTGCCACCGATGCTGGCAGCGATACCTGACTGAACCAGCAGGCATCCCAAAGGCTCGTCCGTTGCAGTCAACCATTCAACGGCCCCCATCAACATCCGCTCGGCGGCCTCTAGCGCTGTGGTCGCTGAAAGCACCCAGTCACGGTGCTTGATCCTGCGCACGTCGTAACGCGCCAGTACCGCCTCGAACAGCCCCCGTTTGCTTTCGAAGGCAAAGTAAAGACTGGGTGCGGTCATCTCCATCGCCTTGGTCAGCTCCGCCAGGGAGGCGCCGTCGTAGCCCTTGGTCCAGAAGACCTCCATGGCTCGATCCAGCACCTGGTCCTCGTCAAATTTTCTTGGCCGGGCCATCGCTGTCTTCTCTAGATAGTTTAGTGATCATTCTATTATGAGCTTGACCAATATTGCCATCGCCCATAATGTAGTGATCACTCTATTACGAATGAGGCGTCGAAATGGATCATCCACTGCACGGAAAAACAGCGCTGGTCACCGGGGGCAGTTCGGGCCTGGGTTTGGCGACGGCAAAGCGTTTCGCATCGCAAGGCGCGCGTGTATTCATTACTGGCCGCGGGCAGGCTGCTCTCGATGAGGCAGTTGCACTGATTGGCGAACGAGCCATAGGTATCCAAGGTGACGTCTCAAGTGCAGCGGACTTAGACCGGGTATTCGAGCGCATCACCGCACAAACAGACCGTCTGGATATTGTGTTTGCCAACGCCGGCATCCTGGAGCGAGCGCCCTTGGGAGATATCACCGAAGCAGCGTTCGACCGGCTGTTCGATGTCAACGTTAAGGGCATGCTTTTTACCGTGCAGAAAGTACTGCCTTTGCTTGGCCAGGGGGCTTGCGTGGTGCTGGTCTCGTCACTGGTCGCTGGCAAGGGCATGCCCGGTAACAGTGCCTATTCCGCTACCAAAGCAGCCATTCGCAGCTTCGCACGTGGCTGGATGGTCGACCTCAAGGATCGTCAGATTCGCGTCAATGTCATCAGTCCCGGAGCTATCGAAACGCCAGGCCTGAAGGGCGCTGCGCCGGACGAACAGGCCGCCGAGGCGATGCTCGCGCACTTCGCCCAACTGATTCCGGCAGGCCGCGTCGGCCAACCCGACGACGTGGCACAGGTGGCAGCCTTTTTAGCGTCAGACGCATCGAGCTACATCAATGGCGCCGATATTCCAGTCGACGGTGGTTGGTCACAGGTTTGACAGTCAGCCCCCTCCCCCTGAACGGAAGATCAATCATGAGCAAGATATTAGTAACCGGCGCTTCCGGGGAGCTTGGACGCGAGACCCTGCACGCTTTACTCGAAACCACGGATTCAAGCCGCCTGGCAGCGATGGTACGTGAACCAAAAAAGGCATCATCACTGGCCGAACAAGGAATCGAGATTCGGCGTGGCGACTACCTCGACCCCTCCTCTTTGGCACTCGCCTTTGCAGGAATCGATAAGGTTTTGATGGTATCGGCAGTGGCGTTCACCGACCGCCTGGCGCAGCATCTCAACGTCATCGAAGCGGCGAAGCAAGCAGGCGTCCAGCACATCGTCTACACGTCTATCCAGCGCAAGCCAGGGTCGGCCCATGTAATACCAATGGTTACCGAATCGGACCAGGCCACTGAACAGGCGCTGGCGCGCAGCGGCCTTGACTACACGGTGGTACGCAACAGCCTCTATCAGGAGGTACTGCCATTCATGCTGGGCTCGGACTGGGCGGCTGGCGGCGTTCATATGACGGCAGGCGATGGGGGCGCAGCGATGGTCTCACGCAAGGATCTTGCTCTGGCCAATGCGCTAATCCTTACTCAGCCAGGCCATGTGGGCAAGACCTACACCCTCGGCGCCAGCGAGGTGATTTCATTCAAGGAAATAGCACTCACACTGTCGGCGATCACTGGTCGCGAAGTGCCCTATAAGATCGTATCCAAGCATGACTTTACGACCCGCCTGATCGCCGCAGGCTTTCCATTGGCGGTTGCTGACTTTTTGCACGAATGGGTGATGGCGGTCAATCTGGGAGAATTCTGCGAAGTGACCGGCGACCTGGAGCAACTCATCGGCCGACGACCACAAAGCTGTCAGGACTTCCTCGCCTCGCATTATCACAACATGAAAACGGCCGGATAACCGGCCGGTTCATCTCACCCCTGCTGGCCGCTCCTTGCCAGCAGGTTCAATGGGCGCATCACCGGCTCGCCCTCCAGCTTATCTTGCAATAGTGCGAAGAAAGCCTTGGTGTAGGACTGGGCCATGTGGTCGGCATGGGCCTCGGGAGAGGCGAAATACTCGAAAAAGCAAAAAAGGTTCGGATTGTCAGCCGCTACCGTCTGATGAAGTGCAATACAGCCTGGCTCCTTGAGCGTAAGCGCCAGGGTCCTCGCAGCCGCTTCGGCGACCTGATCGAAAAACTCCGCTTTGACTTGGGCTTGCACCCAAAGAATAAAGGGCTGTGCGTCCATGTGGCAGCCCTCTCAGGTTGAAGCTGGGGGATTGAAATAAATCGCATCGGGCAGCGATAAAGTCGATTTGATAAGGCGAGTTTTCTCATCGACCAACACTTCGAGGTCGCCCGCCTCCACCCCTTCGTACACCGTGCGCACTACATCAAGGGGATCAGACTTCTGGACATCGAAACCTCGGACCAGGTCGGTGTCGATAAAACCGACATGGACCGCAACCACTTGGGTGCCGCTTGCTTTCAACCCCAGACGCAAGGCGTTGGTCACGCTCCACGCTGCCGACTTGGAAGCCGCATAGGCCGCCAGCATCGGCACGCTCAGCCAAGCGACATCCGATAGCACGTTGACTATTGCGCCGCCTCCATTGGCAGCGAGGACAGGGGCAAAAGCCTGGCTGGTGCGAACGATGCCATAACAGTTGGTCTCCATCATTTTGCGGGTGAGTTCAACCATTCCGGCATCCAGCGCCCCGTCCTGGACAATACCGATACCGGCGTTGTTGACCAGTAGCGTGGTGTCTGGACATTGCAACGCCGCAGCAGCGACCGAAGCATCATCGGACACGTCGATCTTTATCGGGATCAATCCTGGCACATCGAACCCGGACGGATCACGCACCCCGGCGTATACCTTGGAGGCGCCTTGCGCCAAAGCGACTTTGGCAAAAGCCAGCCCGAGACCGCGACTGGCGCCCGTAACGAAAACAACTGATCCTGAGATATTCATAGTGCATTCCTGATTGGCTTGATAGCGCCGAAGCGACTGCCCCGACGATGATTTTCAGAGCCCCTGAACCTGGGGCAGGAAGGGTGCAACTTCTTCGGCGCGAGTAACCGAGGGGTCAAGACGGTTATTCACTGTCGAACCACCGATGTATCGCTCGATGATTTTCCAACCTGTTTCAGTGCGGCGTAGCCGGTCCATCATGGGCGAGTACAGCCAAATGCCCGGCAAGTCGTCAGCACTGTGCATCGCCTCCCCGGCCCCCAATGCTGCCGCTGCCTGCGGTGATGCATAACGCACGAGCAAGTTCTGATAGCGCACCACGACGCCCTCTTCGTCGTTGTCGACGATGTGGTTCGTTGCATGCCGACTGACACCCGGAATCAGGTACGGATAGTCGTTCGCGAAGAATTCACGAATCTGTTCATGCCCATCAATCGTGCCGTGGAAATGGTAGGCCACGGCCTCAGGCAGAAAAGCGTCGACCATCGCTTCTACATCCCAGGTTTCAAACCACCAATTCACGCGGTTTACAAAATCGATAGCGCTGATTCGATCCGCAGGATCGACCGCAGTACCCGTTTGGATCTTGGGAAAAGCCTTCATCTTTGCAACCCCCTCAGTCGTGATTTTCTTATGTGTAATTACACATATAAAGACAAAAAAATCAGCCGTCTCTGACGGCTGCATTCAGCGAAGTCCTTATCGATATCGCCTTATCTTGCCCAAGATGATGCTCATGCTCTTGTTGTGCAGCTTGCCAGAACGGCTCGCACTCTTTGAGTTTGCCGGTACCCGCTACCGACAATGACAAGCTCAAGGCGCCTCGCGGCCCATGAGGCTCAGCGCTGACGAACCCTTCCGATTGCAATGGCTTAAGCGCTCTGACCAGAGTGGTGCGCTCCATCACCATGGCGTCAGCCAATTCGGCAATCGATATTCCCGGGCGCTCGTGAATCAGCGCCAAAATCGAAAACTGCGAGATTGAAACCTTGGCACCCGCAAGGTGCCGGTCGTACAGACGAGTCAGATAGCGCGCGTTACGCCGCACAGCGAGACAGTGGCAGCGATCAGTTCCAGGAAGTTTGTTCATGGCTTGATGATATGTGTAATTGCACATATGTCAAGTGGTCAAAGACACAGATGTAATCAAGCCGGATTTTTCACGCTGGGACGTTCCGCCACTTTGGCCTGCCAGGCAGTCAAGGCGACACACTCCTCGGGAACATCGATGCTGGCAAAACCGGCGAAGACCAGCCCGGCGAACACGGTAATGTCGGCCATGGAAAACTGCTCCCCTGCCACATAAGGCTGGCTCTGCAACACCTGATCGAAATACTTCATACCCGCCACCGCTTTTGCTCGCTGCCGGTTACCCCAATCCTCGCGCCCAGGCCAATCGGGGCTTTTGTAGGCTTGCAAGGCCGCGCCCAGCCCGGGTGTGGCATGGTGAAAATAAAAGCCGACCGGGTCGGCCAGCTCGGACTCGGCACGCTTTTGCATCATGTGAACGATGGCACGCTCCTTGGCGGTCTTGCCAGTCAAGGACGGGTTCCCGTCGAGGTTGTCCAGGTACTCGGTGATGGCGGTGCATTCGGAAATGTAAGTGCCATCGTCCAGCTGCAATACCGGGACGGTGCCGAGCGGGTTGATCTTCAGAAACGCCGGCTGCTTGTGTTCAGCGGCCGGCAAATCGACCTTCACAAACTCGATGGCGGCTTGCAGGCCCTTCTCTGCCAACACGATCCGGACACGCAAGGGATTGGGAAAACCGGGGGTATCAAAGACTTTCATTCGAAGCTCCATAGCTATCTATCTACTGGTAGATATACAATGGCCCTCGATAATATGACTGTCAACATCTATCTACCGATAGAGAGGTAAACATGACGATGGACACCCGAGAGACCATCATGGCGATTGCTCGGAAAATGGTTCAGACCCGCGGTTACAACGGCTTGAGCTTCCGGGAGTTGGCAAAGGAGGTCGGTATCAAAAGCGCGAGCATTCACTACCACTTCCCTACCAAAGGGGATTTGGGGGCTGCACTTGCGAAACGCTACACGGAGGACGGCCTGAGGTACCTGCAAGGGCTGCGCCTGGAATCTGATGACCCGGCGGTTTGGATCAAGGGCTACACAGAGATCTTCCGGATGGCTTTGGTCAATGAAAATCGGATGTGCTTGTGCGGGATAATGGCCGCCGAGTACGACGACCTCCCGCCAGAGGTGCGCAAGGAAGTCGATGGTTTCACCGACCTCAATGTGCAGTGGCTGGCCGACGTCTTGTCCATTTGCCAATCGCAACTGGATGACCAACAGCGACAGCGGCATGCCTTGGCTATCTATGCCGCTGTCGAGGGCGCTCAGCTGATCGCCCGCGGCAGGGGCGACATCAGCGTCTATGACCGAACCATCGAGACTTATCGCGTGGCCGGGCTATTGCCTTGAGCAGTGCTGTCCGCAGTCTTGAGCGGCGGGAT
>Ga0233335_1000219_pt1 | contig 10705 bp, 3 predicted proteins | sample GEONDECOMP222_FD_180695 | JGI IMG/M metagenome (GOLD analysis project Ga0233335, IMG submission 180695) | Leaf litter microbial communities from Shasta-Trinity National Forest, California, United States - GEON-DECOMP-222 | ecosystem: Environmental > Terrestrial > Plant litter > Unclassified... | reverse complement strand
TATTAATAATCTCGGTGGGTTGCGTGGAGACAATAGTGCCAGTGGCGGGTTTATGAATCACTTTTGGTGTTGATTTGACTGACTCAGAACGTCTATAATTGCTGGGAATTACTTTTTTAAAGCGATTATTATGCGTTTTAGAGCTCGGGCTACTCGCTTTTTGGCTGATAAAAATTCTTTTGATGCTTTGCAATACTTTATTGAAATTTTGCATGACCTGACCTAATAAACCTTGTTTCGAAAGAACTGAGGTCATGCGCTCTTGCCCAAAACCTTTGACGGCTGGTATTTCAAAGGGTAATGCAGATGTGAAAACAGCAGTATCATTAGATTGAAGGGTATAGCTTGGTAATTTCGGATTAAATTCTTCAGCACCAAAATCCAAAATTTCATAATAGCTATTTTTATAATCAAAAGTAGAGGTTAAAATGAGCGTGCAATTGTGATCTTCTTCCAGTTGACGTATTATGCTCCGTTTTTCATTACTTAAATAGGTCATCAATTCGATAGAAGCTTTGACTTGGATGTACTTTGTTTCCCTTTCAAACAGTTTTTTTTCTATTGTGCGAATCACAGCTAGTGCTAACGATTCTGTGCTACGTTTTGTTCCATCTCCTTGGCAATAAGGACAAACATCTTCATTTGTTTTACCTAAGGAAGCTCGCAATCGTTGACGCGACATTTCAAGTAATCCAAAAGATGAGATTGGATTCATCTGGATACGCGCTCGATCATCGACAGTACTGTCTAATAACCTTTTTTCGACTTGCCTTTTGTGTTCCTCGTTTTCCATATCAATAAAATCGATTACGATTAATCCGCCTATATCTCGGAGGCGTAATTGTCTTGCAATGACTTCGGCTGCTTCTAAATTTGTTTTTAGTGCAGTTTCTGCAATATCTTTATGTCTTGTAGAGCCACCAGAGTTAATATCAATCGCTGTCAAAGCCTCGCAGCGATTAATGACAATTGTTCCACCAGAAGGTAGTCTTAAGATAGATTGGAAAGCAGATTCTACTTCATCTTCAATATCAAAAGCTAAGAACAATGGCTTCTTGCTGCGATGCAAGTAAAGCTTTTTCAGTAAATCCGGACGAATTTGACTGGTATAATTTTGTACTTTTTCAAACGTTTTGGGATCATCTACAATAATTTTTTCGATATCTTCTCTTAGATAATCGCGAATAGCGCGCGCTAGAATGTCACCTTCTTGGAAAATTAAAAAAGGTGCCTTTTGCGATTGAAAAGCTTCTTCGATTGCGTTCCAGTTAGTAATTAATAAGTTTAAATCATTTTGCAGTTCTTTCAGTGGTTTATCAACTCCCGCTGTACGTAAAATAATACTCATTGATTTTGGAAATTCCAATTGATTGATAATTTCCTTCATAGATTTTCGATCGTTGTGATCGATACGCTTAGAAATGCCGCCTGAACGTGGGTTGTTAGGCATTAAGACAAGATAGCTTCCCGCTAGTGTAATATAGGTCGTTAATAAAGCGCCTTTGTTACCTCGTTCTTCCTTTTTAATTTGTATGATAATTTTCCTGTCCAGGAAATTTTCCATATTTTTGCGATCGCCTTCCTTAAAATAAGCTGGTGCTATTTCACTGAAGGGAAGAAACCCATGTCTTTCTGTTCGTTTTTCTGATTTATCTGCTTCTACTTCATATTTAATAAAAAGTGCATTTAATCCAGGTCGAACATTGCTGACGATGCCCGCATAAATATTTTTTAATGATGTCCTTTTATTAGGATTTTCAATATATAAATTGGATATTTTACATGTATTTTTTTTTTCTAACAATGCGACTCTAACTTCTTCCGCTTGGTCGGCATTGATTAACAATATACTCATTTCAAGTCCCCTGTTGTTAAGCTACAACTATTAATCTGGCTAAATTATCTCATTGCAGGGTTGCCTTTGTATTAGATGTAAGCTTGTTTGTTTTATTTTATATCAAAAAGAATGCCGAAGAGAGGACTCGAACCTCCACGGGTTGCCCCACAGGTATCTGAAACCTGCGTGTCTACCAATTCCACCACCTCGGCTTTTAAAAGATGAGTCTTTATAGTCAGAGTTTTATTCTTCTTCTATAACAACTAACTCTTTTTCTACTTCGCTTGCTTGCATAGATAATTTAATTCTATTCCTTCGATAATCAATATGTTCAACTTTTACCGTAATACTTTGCTCTTCTTGTAGAATCGCACTGATTTCTTGATCAGGATGTGTTTTACTGATTTCCGAAACAGGAATAAATCCTCTACGACCTGGTAAAATTGAGATAAAAGCACCTGCATCGATCACTTTAACCACCACACCTTGATAGGTCATACCCAATTGTACTTCAGGTGCATCTTCTATCGTTTCTTTGATGCATTCTATCGCTTTTTGACAAGCACTTGCATCTGGAGAGGAGATACGTGTTAAACCTGTTTCTCGATGAATATCAATTAACGTGCCCGTCTCTGCGGTAATCATTCGAATAGTAGCGCCGCCTTTTCCAATCAAGGTTTGAATTTTATCAACTGGAATCTGCATATTTACTATTTGAGGTGCGTATGGCGAAATGTTGGATCTTGAAGTGGATAAACTCTTTTCCATGATGCCAAGGATTTCTTGTATGCCTTCATACCCTTGCTGAATAGCTGCTAATAAAATTTCTTTTGTAATACCATCAGTTTTAATATCCATCTGTAATCCAGTAATACCTTTTCGGGTACCCGCAATTTTAAGATCCATGTCTCCAATATGATCTTCATCGGCGGATATATCACTCAAGATTGCAAAACGGTCTTTGTGCTTAACAAGGCCCATTGCAATGCCCGCGACATGCCTTGTCAGTGGAATACCAGCATCCATAAGGGCTAAGCTTGTACCACAGACAGTTGCCATGGAACTTGAGCCATTAGAGCTCATAATTTCAGAAACAACGCGTATGACATGAGGGCATGCATTTTCGTCAGGTAAAACAGCGCGCATAGCACGTTTTGCTAAATTTCCATGTCCAATTTCTCGACGTTTTGGTGCGCCTACTCTGCCAACTTCTCCTACAGAATAGGGTGGGAAGTTATAATGAAGCATAAAGGTTTCTTTATATTCACCGTCTAATCCTTCAACAGTTTGAGCATCTCTTTCGGTACCTAAGGTTGCAACGACTAATGCTTGTGTTTCGCCGCGAGTAAAGATAGCAGAGCCATGCGCTCTAGGTAATACATGCGTTTGAATTTGAATCGGACGAATAGTGCTTGTCTTACGACCATCAATTCTTACATCTTTTTCTAAAATTCTGTGCTTCATGTATTGGGCTTCAATTGTTTTAAATACCGTTTCTAATTGTTGAAGCGTAACTTCAGGATGTGTTTTGAGTAATTGATTGGTGATGTCACTTTGTACTTGCATTCTCGCTTGTTGCCTAGCAGCTTTATTTTTGTTTTCGTATATGCTTTCTAAAGAGGCTTCAAGTAAAGTACGGACTTTTTCTTCTACTTTAGAATCTAATGCTATGGGTAATACTGACTTCCATTCTTGAGAAGAGACTTGTTGCTTTAATTTTAAAATCGCTTTAATAGGAATTTGGATATTTTGATAGCCAAACGTAATGGCATCCATGATTTCTTCTGGGCTTAATTCGTTGGCTTCGGCTTCTATCATCAAAATGCTTGATTCAGTACCTGATATGACAAGATCCAGATCTGAAGTCGTCATTTCAGTAGCATTGGGATTTAAAATGAAGCCTTTTTCATTTGAGCCAACGCGTGCGGCGGCAACCGGACCACGACAAGGCAAACCAGAGAGACTGACAGCAGCCGATGCTCCTAGTAAAGCAGGGATATCATTGATAACGTTTGGATCATCAGAATACACCTGTGGGTTAATTTGTATTTCATGATAGAAACCTTTAGGAAATATAGCTCTTAAAGTACGATCGATGAGCCTGGAAGTGAGTATTTCAGCTTCTGTTGGAGCACCGCTCATTTCTCGTCTAAAACGATTACCGGGCACCTTGCCACGCGAATAGCTTTTTTGCTGATAATGCACACTCATAGGCAAGAAATTCGCATCTGGATTAGATTCTTGCATAGCAACTAAGGGGACAAATACAAAAGTATCTTCGACATGGACTGTGATAGCGGCTGTAGCTTGTTGCGCTAATAAACCTGTTTCTAAAGTCACGGTGTGAGTACCGTATTGAAACGATACTTTTTGAATAGAAGGGTTAATGGACACGTTCATTTCCTTTAAAATAAATAATATGAAAATTTACGAAAGCAGTGACTAAGTTCTGTCTCTTAAATTTAATTTTTGAATCAGCGCTTGATAATTTTGATTATCAGTTCGCTTTAGATAACGCATTAATCGACGTCGTTGACTAACTTTACCTAACAATCCGCGTTTTGAATGATGATCATGAGGATGTTCTTTAAAGTGTTCGGTCAATAACTGGATGTTTGTTGATAATAATGCAATTTGTACTGCAGAAGACCCAGTATCGCCTTTACCAGTTTGATATTGATTGACTAAATTAGCTTTGGCTTCAGTAGTTAATGCCATGGTTATATCTCTACGAATGAATTAAATAGTTAAGTAGAAATATTCTAGGGTGAATTACATCAACTAGCAAGCAGGAAAGCAAACTTTATTCAATACCGAGCACATTTTTGCAAGATAATTTTTTAAAAAGCCTTCTGTGCTATCCCTGAGTATCATGGTTGGGTGATAGCACAAATACTTTTCGGTTAATGCAGCTTTAAGCAGACAGTATGGTTGGTAAGTGTTCAATTAAAAATATGTTGGGGATCTTTTGTGATTCCAACGAGCAGGGGTAGGAAAGGGAGGGAATCTGTCATTTCGGGAATGCCGATTGGTGTCTGCTAAATTCACCAATTCATTGCTAGGGTTTACTGGATTAGGACCTCGTAAGGTTGGAATACTGCCCTGTCGTGGTGTCGTAGGCGTCTGATCTGAGAATGAGCGTTGATGATGGGTTATTATAAGTTTTGGTTTTTGTAAATCAGTATTTGAAGATTCGTTATACGCCTTAGATGCTACTGTATTAGCATGTTCTGCATTTGTTTGATCTGGTGCATCTTGAGGAGATTGTACAAGGTTTGATTCGGCTCGGCTATGTTTTTCGAGCCAATGATCATGCAGTACTTTTAAATCAGATAATACGGCTTCGTGTTTTTCTATAGGTCCTATTATAGATGATATTGCTTCATGAATTTTGTTCACTAAAGCAATATGAATGTTCATGTCAGTCATAGATAAGTCTTGAATTAATCCTTCCAATTCTTTTCTAATTGATTCTTTACTGGTATGAGATAATCTTTGATAAGTCTTCTTGATAGTATTCAAATACTCTTGGTAAATTTTTTCGGAAACCTCGGGTATAATATTATGTTGTGTCGATATAGTATTGCTCCACTGACCATATAAAAATTGCAAAGTAAGTTTTATCTTTTCATCTAATCCGTTTGTCAACTGCATTGCTTGGTGAATTTTTACCACCCATTGCTTAATTTTTATGTCGTCGTCGTGCATAGATAAATCTTGAATTAAGTGTTCTATGATTGCATGCTTATCTTGATCAGATAACTGTTGGTAAATTGATTGGATAGATTGTAAATATTGCTGATCAATTACTTTGGAAGAAGGGGTATGCAATGTTTCCTTTATATTAGGTTTGTAATACTTGGGCACCAGTGTACTATCTGTGTCTACACTGCTTGAACTTCCCGATGAGGTAGATGAGGTAATATCAGAAGCCTCTAGCGCAACATTAGGATGTCTTAAAAATGGTCCCAACAAATTGGCTTTCGTAGGGAGCTTGTTCTTCAGCTGAGCCATTTTACCGGAATCATTGACTGAAACTGTGGAGGTATTGTTTTGCATAATCCATCCCCATGCTTTGGAACGATTATCAAGGGTGTTTATAAGCTCTAAACAGCTCTTAGGCCCTTTGAAGTGATAGGTATTATCAACTAACGTTAAATGCTTTAATGGAGGGCCTGGAAGTTGATTGGAGGCCTCTGGGATATGAATATATTCAGGTTTGCAAAAGCTAGCTTTTTTAGCAATAAAGTAGCTTATTGTATTTTGACCTATGCTCAAATGGGTAGAGGGGCCCTTAGCATGCACAGCTGCAATATGCGAATTTTCATTATTTGCATAAATATCAATTTTATTGTTATCAAAGGCCGATCTATTTTCAATAGCTATTTGATTTTGATCAAATCTTCTTTCAGAGAGTATACGTATTGCCGTCATGACTGACGTGCCGCTTAAAGTGATGCGTTTATTTTGTGGTTTTAATTTGTCTTTTTGATCCAGTGAAGAATAACAATGGCCAATACATAGCTTGCTATGCCTGAGTGTAATATTGGATTGGCTTACGTCAATGCCTCTATTCTGACTATTGATCGTGGCACGTTCTATGTGGGTATTATCAGAGCCCTCTTCAATAATGATGCCATATTGAGATTGTATAGTAGGTAATTCAATAATGGCAGAACCCAATTTAAAAGTACTGCCGATAATAATATCCTTAATATCAGTATAGGGACTGTTTTTAATTGCCATACCAGTCTTTGCATTTCGTATATGAATATTTTGAAATTGGCTATGGGGAGTATTTGCCAATTCTATGCCGGTCTCATAAGAATATTCTTTAGAGCCAAGCAAATCCACTGCTTGGATTGTGACATGATTTTTATTGTGAATAATAATGCCTGTGTTGGTGCTAAGAGCTGCATTGGTATTTTTTTCAAGCACCGTATGGGCACTACTTCGATTTAATGGGTAAAGATTGATATTTTCTAATTTTGTGTCATTTGCTAAATTGAATACTTGTCTGAGGGCAGGCCTTTCAAAAGCATAACGCGGCTTTTTTGAAAAACTATTTGTGGTACCTATTAACTGCTGACCGGGCTTTAAAATAATTTCAACTTCTTCATTAGAATGAGGTGTAAATTCCTGTTGTCCATAAGGAAATTTTGAGAGGATAAAAATCGGTTGTTGACTAGGCTCGGACGGTTGTGTGATTTTGACACATTCCACTGTTTCATCACATAAAGTGATTGTTTCTTGTTGCAAAGCGTTATTCGTAACAATTGCATTGAGAATTTGCTCAGAATCTTCCGGAAATATCAGATGTGCTTTAGGCCCGATTGTTTCGGCTAATATATCAACAGCCTTGACAAAGGAGGGTGGATTTTCTATTAGGAAAATTGTATTTTCTTTGGCTTGATTAACTAAGGCTTGTGTTAAAACAGAAGACGGATTTTCAGCAGTTGCTTGGGTGGCTCTTAAAGCGGCGCTATCTTGCTTTTTAAAGAAGAAATATTGCTGCTCGGTAGCTTGAGTACTTTGCAGATCAAGGGGGCTTATATGACGCACCGGTTTTTGCCAGAATGCTTGTTGAAGATCTCTTTGACGACCTGCATTATGCTGATGAGTCAATTGCAAGCCTAAACGAATATAGTGTTTGTGAAACTGATCAAAGTGATATTGTAATCCCAATTTGAAGTTTGGTAGTATTGTCACATCCGTACCGACTGTGATGCCGAGCAGTACATCTTGTGCTTGTTGATGATGGTAATAGAATCCCAGAAAAGGCTTAATTTTATTGAAGCGAGTGAGTGTTAATTGCGCATCTATGCTCGTTTGATCTTGTTCCAAGTAGCGCGTTTCAATTTTTTGATGACCTCGAAATTCATAAGTTTTCTCAGGTGATATACACTGAAATTGTAAAGGCAGATAAAAGTTAAGGGTACTTCGAATGTTCGGTTTGTAATACGCGTCTACACCAATATTAAATTTGGAATAATATCCATTCTGAGCTAAACGTTGCCCAATATCCAAATAGAGATGTCCTCCATAGATGAAATACGGCGTTAGCATGGTCCTGTAACCACTACCGATACTCACTAAAGAGCCTAATGATTGATAGAGTGTCTGGGTTTGAAAAGCCCAATACCATAGCGATCGCGTGCGATTTAAGATAGGTAACATGATGTCACCTATCACGAGATGGTTATCGACTAGGAGGCTTGCATGATGAGGGAAGGTTCGTAATGAGTACTGCTTTAATGGATTTTTCGTACGAGCATCGACAATGATTGCTGAAGCGCCAAGCAGTGTGATTAACAAAGAACTAATAAGTCGAGCTTTCATCATGAAAATCAATTTTATTCCTTAGATATTCTTTATAGTATTACGTAAAACTTTAAAAATCGAGTCTTATTTTGAAATGAATTTTAATACACTCAAAAATTATATCTTGATGCATGAGACTCATTTCATTTGAATAAAAGAATACTCTTTATAAAAGCAGCTAAAAATTTATGAAACATGATGACAGTGATTAAAAGATTAAGGGTTTTATCTGATTCTAATATCAGTTTTGTTTGATGCTTGAGTCCATAAAGTAGCTAATAACATTCAATCTTTCCAGCGTGATCCAGGTAGTTGAGGAGGATTGACACTATCATAATAGCTTGAATGCCCTCGTGGCTATTGATGCTATCAACAAGGGCATGGTTGCTAAAGTCGATCGTTCCTGTTGTGAGAGCATGGTATTATTGGAATCTGGGAGGGAGCTAAAAGCTGATTCTGGCATGCTGCCTGAGATAAAAGGTGGCTGATACCGATAAGATTCGCTATTATCTATTAGTGCATCTAATAAATGAGTATTATTCATATTTTGATCAGTCGTGGCTTTTGTGATTGGAACGAGAAAGCGATCTAGAGCCTCTTACAGGCGAGCTTCTAAAGCGTCGAATACTTGTTCAGAAACTGCTGGATTTAATTTGAAGATTAATGATAATCCCTTACAAGAATGTGTACCCCAGACTTGTTTTAATTGTACTTCAAAATTGGAATAGTACATCGCTATTCCTGCGACGAAACTGCTAACGCTTGTGTTTTATCCTACCCGCCCATAAAGAAAATATAATGATCTTATAGCTTATATGAAGCTTGTATGTCCAGTAGTATGAGTGACTGTAAATTCTTCAATCTTTCAGGCGTGATATAAATATTATGGACTGCTTTAAAATAGTTGTTGATATATATTCCAAGCTAATATTACAAAGGGTTTGGCTAGACATAAAAGTATTTTGTAATGAATAAAAATTTCCTCCTATGGCAGTATAGAGACCGAAAATCTTATGAGCGCTAATCATCTTTCTTCTACCTAAACCGCCATGCGTAAAATATCCTTTTTGTGTCAGGGAAGGCAGTTATAAGTGAATGCAGGCTGTAATGAGGGCCCAAAAGAGTGAGTGAATATCCGAATGATACGAGAGCAGTGACGGTATTTTGTATTATCGTATGCTCAAACAGATAAATAAATTTATTGACAAAGTAAAGGGAGAGTTATGATTAAGTGCATTATTGAAGTGTAAGCTTACTGTTCTTGTGTCTAAGAGAGGAGTACAGCGAGTTAGCGCTAGAAACTGTTGATTCAGGAAGTGTACTCTGTAAAATAGTATAAGCCTGGTTTAAATGTTGTTGCAACCATATCTCACGAGGGGTCAGTATATCGTGTTCATTAAACTTCTTTTGCAATTGAGTATATAATTTATTAAGTTCTGCCTTGGAGTTTGGGTTGTTATTGCTTTCGAAATGTGCACCTTGAGTCAGCGCGTAATTTCTCATATTTGCAATGACTCCCAATGCACCAGCTTGCGTTATTGGCTGTCCGCAATGGTCATAATCTAGCACTGCTGTATTGTAGGGTGTGGGTATTATGTGGTATTGGATAGGATTGCTCAGGTAATAAGCGATCGAGTTTTTAGAAGGATTTCCTTGTAATCGTGCAACAGCACTGATGGTAAGGGAAGGAGCATTGGTATTATTGATCACTCCGAGGGTTTTGATAGCAAAATATTTGAGTATTAAATATTCGCACTCAATACTCATGCCTATTGTGTTGAATGGTTGATGATGCACATAATAACCTGTGATGGAAGTTAGCCACTTTGAGAACTGAGGCAAGAGACCACTGACTTGAATAGCAGAACCCCATCGATCAAAAATATGAGGATTACCAACAAACCTCGATCCTATATTAAAGCCTGTCCTTCCCGTGCGTAGGTTATGTAATGTGTAATAAGCATGCCATCTGATATAGATGGGTAATGAAACAATTTCCATCCCAAAATTGAGTTTAGTATAGTAATCCAGATGGTAAAATGAAGTTTGTTCTCTGGTATTGCCTGAAAAGTAACAGACTTCGAAATCCAGATAAGCGCCTAATAGCTGACTAGGCCCAGTCACTTTGCGAATACCGCCCCCCCAATGTTCTTTATGTAATTGAATCCATGAAGGGAGATGGTATGTTTTCAAAAATACAGGTAGTACATGCTTATAAAGCACATTATTATGTAATGGAGCCGTATAACTAGCAGAATTTGTTTCGGTATAATTAGTATAGTCACAAGGCCAAACATTGACTTCATCTTCATGATTATAAGCGAGCCAACCACTATAGCGTTGATCTAATAAGCTGATAATGCCTAACTGCCATTGACATGGAAAGTCGAGTATGTGGTGCATTTTTTTAAATGATGTACCCTCGAGTTCCAAGATTTTAATGTCCATCATTCCGATAGCATGATGGGTTATCTTGGACATTTGCGCGTTCGTTGAATGTGCCCAGCTCATTGCGAGAATAATTGATAAAAATATATTGAGCATATT
>Ga0233335_1000218_pt1 | contig 10719 bp, 9 predicted proteins | sample GEONDECOMP222_FD_180695 | JGI IMG/M metagenome (GOLD analysis project Ga0233335, IMG submission 180695) | Leaf litter microbial communities from Shasta-Trinity National Forest, California, United States - GEON-DECOMP-222 | ecosystem: Environmental > Terrestrial > Plant litter > Unclassified... | reverse complement strand
GTGGTGGGTCAGCAGGCTGACAAACCCCCGCTTTCGAGCGGGGGTTTGTTGTTTAGGGACCCTGAAAATCCGCTCCGGTTGCGGCAGATCTTGAATCTGCCGCAACTTCAGCAGGCCAACTGACGCCGCGCGGGAGTGGGGGCACACACCCCACCCCAAGAAGTGACTTCAACCGCGAAAAACACCACGCGGCACAAAAGAATTTTTTGATACTCCGTTCGCGGCTGAAGCCTTTCCTACAGAACGGGTGATAGGGCATGCGCCGACGGCCGGGCTGGCTCAGCCAAACATTACTAAATGTAAAATTTATATGGCAGCCCCCCGAAACAGCGCGTAATTTAACGCTCCTGCGAATTGGACCAAGCTCAAATAACATCCAAGGTTCTGCCGGTGAATTTTTCTACCTCTGCCCGTACCGTATTTTCTCAACCCGGTTTCCTTGCATTTGTAGGTGTGCGCCTGGCCGCAGTCTTCGCCATGCAAATCCAGGCTATCGTCATCGCCTGGCACATGTACGACCTGACCCACAACCCTCTCAGCCTGGCCTATGTCGGGATGGCGCAGTTCATTCCGATGCTGGTGTTGCTGCTCCCCGCTGGCGACCTGCTCGACCGTTATGATCGGCGCCGAATACTTCAAATCAGTTGGTCTTTGGCCGCATTGTGCAGCGCTGCCTTGCTGTGGCTGACAGTGAACGACGTGCATGACACCCTGCCCTATTACCTCGCCATGCTGGTATTCGGTTGCACTCGGGCGTTCACTGGTCCTGCCCTGCAAAGCCTGTTGCCGCAAGTGGTCGCTCGCGAACACCTGGCCCAGGCCATCGCGACCAACAGCATGATCATGAAAATCGCCGTGATTGGCGGACCTCTGCTGGGCGGCATTCTCTATGGCGCCGTTGGGGGGTTGACCTATGGGGTCTGCCTGGTGGGCTTTGCCGTCGGCGTGTTGTTGTTGCAGTGGGTCCCTACACGGTATGCCGCTGTAGTGCCCCCCACCGCAGGCTCAACCGGCTTTTCGCGATTTACAGCCGGTATCCGCTTCATCACCTCACGGCCTATCATTCTTGGCGCCATTTCACTGGACCTGTTTGCAGTGTTGCTGGGCGGTGTGGTTGCGCTGCTGCCAATCTATGCCCAAGACATCCTTCACGTCGGTGCTCCCGGGCTGGGGCTATTGCGCAGCGCTATTGCCATTGGCGAGTTTTTGATGGGCTTCTACCTGAGTATCCGTCCGCTGAATCGTAAAATGGGCCGGCGCATGTTTCTCGCTGTGGCCGTTTTCGGCGTTGCCAATCTGGTGTTTGCGCTCTCGACCTGGTTTTGGGTCTCGTTTTTCGCACTACTGATCGCTGGCGCCGCCGACATGATCAGCGTGTATATCCGGTCTTCATTGATTCAATTCGCCACGCCGGACGAGATGCGCGGTCGAGTCAGCGCGGTGAACATGTTGTTTATCGGCTCATCGAATGAGCTTGGCGAATTCCGCGCCGGGGTCAGCGCGCACTGGCTGGGTACATTGCCAGCCGCAGTGTTTGGCGCTGTCAGCACGCTCGTCATTGTCAGCCTGTGGTCTCGCCTGTTCAAAACCTTGCGCGACGTCGAAAACAACGAGTCGGTGATCCCCCAACGCAAGGCAGCTTCAGCCGACGCATGAATCCGGCGTGAGCCACTCGACAGCCGCCGTGGGTGCAAGGCACAGGCACTTTTCCATGTATGTAAGGGTGAAACCCGGCGCCGGCGTCGAATGCCCTGTACCCACATAGCCCATCTCTTGATAAAAAGGCCTGGCGGTTTGCGTACTGGATAGCTGGGCATGGGAAGCGCCATGGCTGAACAGGTGGCTTTCAAGCGCGCTCATCAAACCGCGCCCTACGCCTCTGCGCAGGCAATGGGGTAGAACGTAGCACAGCTCGATACTGGCGTGATCCGTGGCCATGGCAATGCCGACCGGCTTGCCTTGCCACTGCGCCAAACGCCACTGGCCGATGCCTTCAGCCAGCAATAGACAGGCCTGCCGGATGATGCGATCAGCCCATTGCCGAACCTGATGCTGGTCATTGCGGTGATCGCGAGCGCAGCCACCGCGTATCGAACGCTCGATGATGCGAGTGATCAGTTCCTGGTCGGCGAGGCCGGCGGGGACGATTTTCAGACTGACATCCATGTCGTGCTCCATGCGTGGGAAGAAATCGTTGCCCACCTTAACCGGGCAATGCTTCCCATGCGACGCTCTGCCGGTTACAGGACGTGTGACAGCGGCGAGACCAACGGCAACTCCAGGCGCACGCGCAGACCGTCGTGCCGGCTGTCAAATTGCAGCTTGCCATCACAACGTTGGACGATTGCCTGGACGATTGCCAGGCCTAGGCCGCAGCCGGCCGACGTACCGTTACGCCAGAAGCGCTGGGTCAGGTACTGAATATCGGCCGCCGCAATGCCCGGCCCCTGGTCGCGAATTTCAAAGCAGACGCCCATGGCGCTTGGTTGCACCCGCAGGCTGACCGGTCGGGAAGCGGGGCTGTGGCGCAACGCGTTCTCAAGCAAGTTGCGCAAAGCCACCACCGCAAGCGTGGCCGGCATTGCGACGGCTGTGTCAGGCAGCGCTCCGTCGACTTGTATGTCGATACGGCGCGCACCATCGTGGCCTGCATCCCCCACCGCCAGACCGGCAACTTGAGCGGCATCGCAAACAATCCCGTCATCGAACGACAAGCTGCCCTCAACGCGTGCCAGCAGCAGTAACTGTTCAAGCGTACGATGCAGACGGTCGGCGCCCAGTTCTGCCTGCTCCAGTGCTTGGTCGCGTGCCTCCCCCGTGGTCATGCTTGCCACTTGCAAATGGGTCTTGATGGCGGTCAGCGGGCTGCGCAGTTCATGGGCAGCGTCGCCTGTGAGACGACGCTCGCGCTCCAGGGTTCGACCAATTCGCAGCAACAACTGATTTTGCGTTTCCAGCAGCGGCTGCAACTCGCTCGGCAGTGCATCAACCTGCAACGGCTCCAGCGATTCGGCGCTGCGTTGGGTAAGCGCCTCGCGAATCCTGTCGAGCGGTGTCAGGCCTTGCCCTACTCCCCACCACAGCACGCCAAGGCTGCCCAGCAACGCGACCAGGACGGGAGCAGACGCGGCCAGCAGAACGGAGCGATTAAGCGCTTCGCGCTCCTGCTGGCGGTCGGCGGTGGTAATACGCACATCGCCATGGGCAAGAGTGAAACTGCGCCAGCGGGCGCCATCGATGTCCTGATCATGAAAGCCGCTCTGCTGGTCAACCAGAGTGTTATCCACGCTGGAGTGACTACGAGCCAGGATCTCGCCGCGCAGCGAGCTGACCTGGCACGCCATGCCATCCGGAATACTCGACTGGTCGGCACTGAAACGAGCGGCAATGCCGTTTTGAGTCAACGGCTGAGGAAGTTGATCTACCAGGCCCGCCACCATCCGCGCCGAGGCGACCAGCCGCTGATCCAGGGAAAACATCATCTGGCTGCGCACGTCGCTGAACATCCACGCCGAGGCAAGTGCCCAGATGACTATGAAAGCGGCGCCCAGAATCAGGCTCAGACGCACCCGCAAGCTCATCGATGCAACGCCTCGCCAGCCATGCCGAGACGGTATCCGAGGCCGCGCACTGTCTCGACAATACCGGCGCCCAGCTTGCGCCGCAGGTGGTGAATATGCACATTGAGTGCATTGCTTTCGACTTCATCGGTGAAACCGTACAGGCTGTCCTTGAGCTGATCGCTGGACAGCACTCGGCCGCGGTTGTTGAGCAGCGCCTGCAGCAACGTCTGTTCGCGCCGCGACAAGTCGACCGGTTGGCCGCCCAACCAGGTTTCGCGGGTGCTGGGATCGTAAGTGAGAGCACCATGCTCGATGAGATTCACCGCGCGGCCCGCTACACGGCGCAACAAGGTGTGCAAGCGTGCGCACAACTCGCGCAGGTCGAACGGTTTCAACAGGTAGTCATCGGCACCTGCCTGGAGCCCGGTGACCCGATCGGTCACCGTGTCACGGGCAGTCAGTACCAGTACTGGCAAGTTGAAACCCAAGTGGCGCAAGCGCTGCAGCAGCTTGACACCATCTTCGTCGGGTAGTCCGAGGTCCAACACCATCACATCAAAATGCGCCGATTGCAGCATCGCCCGGGCCGCCGAAGCCGTGCCCACCCTATCTACCGTCAAGCCCTGTGCCTGAAGGCCGGCAACAATACCGCTGGCAATCAGGTCGTCATCCTCGCAAAGCAGTACGTGCATCGGCGGTCTCGCATCAATGGCTGGGATCAGGCACAAGCCTGGCCCTTGTCGATTAAGGCCAGATTATCCGCCCTGTTCTCTCGATGCACGTTTCACGTGTGCTGCCAGCTGCCATTGGCGCCCATACGAATCAGCTTCCCCAAAACACTGTATTGCTCCATCCGCGACTGTAAATGGGCACGCAACAAGGCGAGGCGTCCCGGCTCGACATACAATTGCCCTCCGGCGATGCGGTACAGCATGCGAAATTGCTGGAAGTCGGGCAGCCGGGAATCGATCACCTCGTTGAACAACGCGGGCCCCGTGACGTGGCTGATCCGCCGAGCGTAGTCAGTCATCCTGGCTTCGGTATCGAGAAAGTCGTAGGGACGAGTCATATACAGGTCCTGGTTAACCAGATAGCGCTGGTATGAAAGCTCGGAGATTCTATCAAGCAGCGGGTTGTTGGGCAGCGAGCCGAAATGGCTGCAATTGAATTCCGTCAGCATGTCCAACTGACGATGAAAGACCACCGAACCCAACAGCAACTCGCCGGGACGGACCTTGAAGGGATAGTCACCGAACTCCCGGGCGCTCAAGGTCAGGATGTCGTCGACATCCAGATAAAGCCCGCCCTCGTGATGCAGTAACCGGTAACGCAGGACATCCACCGCACTGGCGTAGTTCACCGCCGGACCCGAGCTTGCCGCTTGATATTGGGCATAGCTGGAGCTTCGCCGAAAGGTCTGGAAAAAGGTCGTGTCCTCAAGGGTATGAACCTGCAGCGAAGGAGCCCCATTTGCCAACCGCCGGTGGGTCAACGCCAACTCCAGGGGATCTTCGATCGACAAATACAAATGCATCTCGAACGGCTGTGCGCCCTGCGCCGCGCGTTCGGCGTTTTGAACTACCAGCCGGGCCAGCTTGCGCGGCAGTTGCCGGCCAATCCAGACGCTGTGGATACGACGCGGGATGGCCAGCGCACTTTCATCATCCAGCGGCGCAACACGCCAGGGCAGGCGCGCTTCGATTCCCAACTGCGCGACAGCGTGATCAATGGCCTCGGCGGGTGGTGCCGGCAATGTCCCGGTTCCGGTTCCGGTTCCGGTCCCGGTCCCGGTCCCGGTCCCGGTTCCGGTTCCCACGTCCTGCACCCGCTCGAAGCGCCCCTCGGCGGCATCAAGACGAAAGGCATGAATTTGCCGGTCGCGCCACGTATCGGTCCAGGGATCATAACGAACGATGACTGGTTGACCTTCATACTGCAGACTGTAAAGGGGGACCTGGCGGCCGCCGGCAGCGGGGAACACCGTCACTCCCTGCATGATGGATGGCCTGCCGGCAGCCACCGAAGCTGCAGGCGCGCCACCCGACAGACGCTCCACTTCGTCAGCGGCGACCAAAGAAATGCGTGAAGTATCGAAATCAGTCAGCGCCACGTGGACTTCATCGTAGAGCCAGGCGTTATCGGCAAAGTCACTGAGCGATCGCCCGTTGCGCGCACTTTGCTCCAGAAAGTCACTCGCCATGCCCTCACGCTGTAGCGTCGCCCGGGGGTTGTCCCTGAGGTTCTCCCTGAGCGATGCAACCTGCAGCCCCTCAGCATCGATTTCGTACAGGACGAATGGGCCGTCGAACTCCGCCTGCGCATAGTGCACCGCGCCCTGCACCGTCGCGAAAGCCCGCAGCGCAGGGCCGTCAAGCATTCGCTCGGCGTGGTCAAAGCGCTGGATTGGTTCGAATCCCTGGCGCAATGCCTTTCCCGGAGCCTGGCCGCGCGGCAGTATCTCGACGCGATAGAGTCGTTGCAGGTCTGAGCGCTGCAGCTGTCCCAAACTATTCAAACGAGCACCTGCCGGGATATCTGCAGGGCTCAGCCAGTCGAGTAGCGGAATTTCCTCGGCGTAGGGGTCTACGCTTGCCGATTCGGCAAGTGGCTCCCACTCCGGTGCCAACGCATCGCCCAATCGACCGGCCTCGAAGAGAAATGGAGCATTGAATACGGTGGCAATGGCGCTCGAAATCGCGCCGATAACACCCGCACGCCGCTCCTCGGGGTTAGTGGCTTGCAGGGCTTTTTTGGCATTCAGTACAACATTGCCGACCCCTGCCCCGACGACTGCGAGGGCTACCGGCCATGCCGCCGGCGCCAGCGCCGAGCCAAAGCTGATAAAAGTACCCAGGTAGCCGATCCATAACTGCTCTCGCAAATACTCGTTACTGGTCAACAAGCGCGTTGCCTGGGCCTGCATCTCGCTGTGAGCGATTTTGCGCAGGAACCTGAAAGGATCGCCGGTGACCTTCTGCGCCTCGCTGCTCAGCAGCATTTGGAAACGGCCCGACTGATCGTCACGGACCTGGTCCAACAGGGCTTCCAAGGCCTTGCGCGCGGTTTCGGCCGGAGCGGTAAAAGACGAAAAATGTCGCAGCAAATCCTCCCTGCCACTGGCTTGCGCCGACGCTGACCGAAGCCATTGATAGAGCCCATCGACGTCGGCAAATACCCGCAGCGTCACCCGGTCACCGGGTAGATAGAGGATCTGGCGTCCCTGTGCATTACTGATGCACAGCACATCGCGGCTGGCCTGGCCCCCCAGCACCAGCGGGCAGACCTTGCTCGACGATGCATCACCCAACATCCCGCGCAGCATGCGCAGATCTTCGCGACTCAGGCGATTGGCCGCATGGGCGTCGGCCACGGCCGCCAGAAAATTGATTTTTGCCAACAGCACAAAGGTGTCGTCTTGCCGAACCCAGAAGGCGTCGAGGCGAGAGCGGTAGAATTGAGCAAAATCGAGCCGCCAGAAGTCTGTTGCGACATCGGCTGCCAGCAAAGGCAATTCATTACGCTCATCATAAGTGCCGTATAACGGGCCGTCCGTGTAGAAGCCGCCCTCGACTTGCAGATTATCGAGACTGTCCTGATCGCGTGCTGCGAAGCGCTGCATCAGTAGCTCCACGAACGTTCTGGACTCGCTGGGCCGGCCCTCATGCTGCCAGCCGCTGAAAGTATGCGGGTTGCTCACGGCAGTGTTGTCGAAGCTATGCCACCACACTTGTTCAGGATCCAGAGTGCGACCGGTATGTTTCAGCAGGATCTGGGCGGCCCGCTCACATGCCACCTGATGCAGGTCAGGAAATTGTCGCGCCCATTCGACGGCTCTTGTTCGCAGTTTCTGCGCAGTAATCGCCGGGTTCGGTTCGCTCATGGTGCTGCTCCTGGGATAAAGCGGCGAGGTTGGCACCCTTCCCAGGCACGAATGTGCTAATTAGTGCTGGCGTTAATAGCTTGTTAACCCGCTCTGCGTAGCCTTGAACGCTTGTACAGGACAGGAACACATCCCCATGCTCAGTTTGACTTTCGGCCCCTTCACCCTGGCGGTCGACCATCTTATCCTCCTGGCCGCATTGGGCCTGGCTATGCTGGTGGGCTGGCGTACCGCACGCAACAGCCGGGGGGAGAACCCCGAGTCATTGTTGTTCAGCCTGTTTGTGGCCGGCGTGGTGATCGCCCGGATTGCCTTCGTCATAACGTACTGGCCGCAGTATCGGGATCAACCGGGCCAGATCATCGATATCCGCGATGGCGGCTTCCTGCTCTGGCCGGGAGTGATGGGTGCGTTGCTCGGCGCAGCCTTGGGAGCCTGGCGGCGGCCCGCCAAGCGGCGACCGCTGGCAATGGGTCTGGCCAGTGGTCTGTTGCTATGGTTGCTTGCCGGTCTGGGTAGCCAGTTCCATAGCCAGGGCGAACAGTTGCCCGCCCTGACACTGACCCGCGCCAATGGCAGTGAAGTGCAATTGACCGCGTATCGTGGCAAGCCGCTGGTGGTCAACCTCTGGGCCACCTGGTGCCCGCCCTGCCGACGCGAAATGCCCGTACTGGCCCGCGCACAACACGAACGCCAGGACGTACAGTTTATTTTCGTCAACCAGGGCGAAGCGCCGATGATTGTCAGCAATTTTCTGGACACGACGGGCATCGACATCAGCCAAGTGTTGTTCGACGGCAACAGTGACCTGTCACGGGAGGTCGGCTCGATGGCACTCCCCACCACGCTGTTCTACAGCGCACAGGGCTATCTGCTCGGTAGCCACCTCGGAGAATTGTCAGCGGCCAGTTTGATGCATGCGCTCAAAACGTTTGATGTCAATTAGGGCAAGCGTTTTCCACGCGGCAATACCGCCACATGCATCGGCGAGAAAATACGCACCATTTCGCCATTGTCGCGCAACTGATTCAGGTATCCGTTCAAGACCACTGGGCTGATCGCGGAGTCGGGTCGCAACAAGGCGTAGTGGTGGTAGACCTGATCAACCCGATCGGAAAGCAGGAATTTGCCCATGTCCTGAGGGTTGCGTGCCAGAAAATCGAACAGGTAGGAGCGTGTCACCAGGGCGATGTCGGCTCGTTCACGCAGTACCAATGCAAGGTTGCTATCGTGGGAATACGTCAGCGCTGCGTTGTAATGCCGGGCAAGGTACTGGGGGTCGCTGTTGAAACCGGCAAACTCATAATGGTAGCCGCTGAACAGCGCCAGGCGCTTACCCTCAAGGTGGGTGAAGTACGTCTGTTCGCGCCCTGGGTCCTTTCGGGCGACAAAAATTTCCGCGTCCTCCAGTCCAAGGTCCACATTGACATGGGGAATGTTCTGCCATCCCCACTCCGGATTTTCAAAAATGGCCATATCGAAGCGGCCCTGCTGGAAATCTCGAAAGCGGCGCTGTAGAGAGGTCGGCACGATCACAAAATGGTATTGGTCTTGCAAGCGGTTGAGTGCCTGAATCAGCTCCGGCAACAAGCCGATATCGAGGCCCTTTTCTGGCTGGTTGACGTAGGGAGGAAAATAGGCCGCACCCACTCGTACATCCTGGGCTGCGCACACATGCGTACTGAGCAGGCCTGCACAGGCAACGACAAAATGCCAGAGGGAAGCCCGCAATAGCTTCAAGACCAAGGAATCAGAACCCCTACAGAAAGACGAACGCGAAACAGACTGATATGTTTATTGATGACGCCAGGATTGAGTTGCACGATCAGGCAGAGCATACCGGAACTCTGCTGCGCGATGATGCCTAACCTCCACAACGGCTGCGCAACGGAGCTTGCAATGGCACTTTGGCTGGTGATCGATCTGGAAGCCACCACCGACGAAGGTGGTTGGCCGGTCACGGAAATGGAAATTATCGAAATCGGCGCCACCCTGGTGCATCGTGACGGCCGTGAAGTGGATCATTTCCAGCGCTTCGTTCGACCTGAACGACGCCCTCTGTTGACCTCTTTCTGCACTCACCTGACTCATATCAGCCAGGCCAACGTCGACGATGCGCAGCTCATGAGCGAGGTCTGGCCACAGTTTGAGCAGTGGCTCCAGCCTTACCGCTCAGAGTTGCAGGCGTGGGTGAGCTGGGGCGACTATGATCGCCAGCAGCTGCTGCAAGACTGGCACGACCTTCGGCTGGGCAGCTACCTGAGCGCCATTGCCCATATCAATCTCAAGCAGCGGTTTGCCAAGACCCGACAGCTGCAGCGACCGCCCGGGCTGACCGGCGCGCTGCAAATGGCCGGTTTGCAGTTTACCGGTCAGCAGCACCGCGCCCTGGAGGACGCACGCAATACCGCCCGGCTGCTACCGCTGACCCTGCCGCTGGTGACGGGCAAAAGCGGATGACGACCTGATTCACCTTGGGCATACTGGCGAGCCTTTTTCCAACCATTTCGAGGAGTCTCTGTATGTTCAAAGTCAACGAATATTTCGATGGTACGGTCAAGTCCATTGCATTCGAGGCGCCTGAAGGTCCGGCAACGATCGGTGTCATGGCGCCCGGGGAATATGAGTTCGGGACTGCCCAGCGGGAAATCATGCACGTCGTTTCCGGCGAGCTCGTGGTCAGGCTTCCGGACAGCACCGAATGGGAAACCTTTGAAGCCGGCACCCGCTTCACTGTGCCTGCCAGCAGCAAATTCCAGCTCAAGGTTGCAGTTGAAACCGCCTACCTCTGCGAATACCGCTGAACCCGTCCAGCCGGGCTGCGCTCAGCCGGGCTGCGCTCAGCCGCTGGGCGCATTGAATTGCAGGGCTGCCAGCCTTGCGTACAGAGCATTGCTGGCAATCAACTGCCGATGCGTTCCAATGGCGACGATCCGCCCCGCCTCCACTACGGCAATCCGATCAGCGTGCTGCACCGTCGCCAGGCGGTGGGCGATGACCAAAGTGGTACGGCCCTGCATCAGCGTGGGCAACGCTTGCTGAATCAGGTGCTCGCTTTGCGCATCGAGAGCGCTGGTGGCTTCATCCAGTAACAGGATCGGGGCATCAACCAATAACGCTCGTGCGATTGCCAGCCGCTGTCGCTGGCCACCGGACAGGCCCAGACCTGCCTCGCCCAAATGTGTCTGATAACCTTGAGGCAATCCCAGAATGAACTCATCGGCGTGCGCTACCCGCGCAGCTTCGCGGACCTGTTGGTCTGTTGCATCGGGCCGG
>Ga0233335_1000217_pt1 | contig 10813 bp, 11 predicted proteins | sample GEONDECOMP222_FD_180695 | JGI IMG/M metagenome (GOLD analysis project Ga0233335, IMG submission 180695) | Leaf litter microbial communities from Shasta-Trinity National Forest, California, United States - GEON-DECOMP-222 | ecosystem: Environmental > Terrestrial > Plant litter > Unclassified... | reverse complement strand
GTGCGCCAGACCGGTGCGTGCATATCGGCGATCGGGAAAGCGATATTTACGAGCTTTATTGTCTGGCCGAAGAACTCGGGACCAAGTTCCTCGTACGCAGTTGTGTTGATCGTCTAGCTCAGACTGGCAAGACAACTATCGCTAAAGTGATGGAAATAACACCACCCAGCGGCACACACGAAATAGAATTCCGCGACGCACAAGGAAAGGAGCAGCGTGCGGAGCTATCCATACGGCATGCGACAATGACTGTCCGCCCTCCTATCGGAAAACAGAAAAATTTCGGGCATCAAGATCTCCAGGTCATTCATGCCGAAGAAATTAATCGGCCGGAAGGCCGTGCACCGATCTACTGGAAGCTCATTACCAACTTACCTGTCGCGGGCCATGCAGATGCCGTGCATAAGCTTGAATGGTACGCCTTGCGATGGAAGATTGAGACATTCTTCCGGACCCTGAAACCGGATCTCGGATCGAGGAACTTCGCCTAGCCACCGCCAACCGTTTAGACAACAGCATCGCGTTGTGCTGCGTCGTTGCGTGGCGCGTGTCATGGCTGACGATGTTGTCTCGTGAGGCGCCAGAGACCTCGCCTGCTGCCGTCGTCACCGAAACAGAGCGTGATCTGCTCGATCGCTCGACCCCAGAGTCGAGGCATCGCCGTTCCCGCGGCCTCACCTTCTATGTCAGAGCTGTAGCAAGGCTCGGTGGCTATCTCGACCGTGCCTCTGACCCCCCTCCCGGCACCACCGTCATATGGAAAGGAATGACGCACCTAGCCGATCTCGTCGAGGGAGCCCGCATCTTAAGCCCCATTGGGTACTTGTGGGTAAGAACAAGCTCTACCGGATGCGTACGGTTCAAGCGGAAATGACGGCTTTGTCCCATCTGTGGCCGGCCAGCGGCTTCGGCAGCATTCGACCCATGCAAGACGTTTTCCGCCGGCTATCGATAGCTGGTCATGGCATTAACAGTCGTACGCCATGATCGGACGTGCCGATCGGCCGATATCAGTCGCTCCCATCACTTTTATGGTCCTGATGGCCGTTCCAAGCCATTGTTTCCACGAACACACACCTGAGTGCTCTCGATTATTGGCTTTGTGTGGTGGCAATCGTCATGGCATGTAACTCGTGCAGAGTGGCTGCAACGATGTCTTTGTGAGCGGCGAAAACAGAGGCAGCGTCGACCTCGCCAGAGTTCTTTTGAACCTGGCCTGGTGGAAGTGTCAGGGCCGGCATGGTGCCGGCGATCCGCATCTTCAGACCCGAAAGGACCTGATGGAGTTGCGCGGCACACTTGCCGCCGCCATGGCCGCCATAGGTGACGATCGCGGCGGGCTTGCCGCGCCACTCTGCGTATAGGTGGTCGATCGCGTTCTTGAGAACAGCGGGATAGCCCCAATTATATTGCGGCGTCACGAACACGTAGCCGTCCGCACCACCGACCTTGGCACCCCAGGCTCTCGTATGCGGCTGCTCGTAGCTGCCCTGCGCAGGGATGCCAGGCTCATCATCCATCGGCAGCGGCCAGTCGCGCAGATCGATGATCTCGAAGGTCGCGGATATGGTCTTCCGGCCGATATTGGCGACCCACTCTGCCACATCTGGCCCGATCCTTTGCGGGCGCGTGCTGCCGATGATGACGAGGAAATGAGGGTAGGCCATGCTGCGGTCCTTCTTCGGTCTAGCTGGCAAGCGCGTCGGCGAAGCGCCGCATCAAGACGGCGAGCGTATCGACATCATGGCGTGGCCAGTCCGCGAAGGCAGTGCGCATCAGTCGCTCGCGCGCGGTGTCGATGGCATCGTTCATAGCCTTGCCGGCAGGGCTGATGATCGCCTCGTGCACGCGGCGATCGGTGGATCCGGCGCGTCGCTCGATCAGGCCGAGCTGTGCGAGCCGGTCGAGCTGACGACTGACGGTGGTGTAGTCGCGTCCCACCCGATCGGCGAGCGCGACCGTGCCGACGGGGCCGACCCGATCGACCAGGACCAGCAACGGGAACAATGCCAGTTCGAGCGTCACGCCCGCTTCACTGAGAATAGCATGATCGCGCTGTGGCCCATTCATCTCACCAACGACGTCCAGGGTAGCCCGGTGGAGTTGGTCTAGGCGGGTTGAGAGCGATGGATCGTTCATGTCTACCTCTTGCAACGAAGCATGTCTTATAATATGTGCACCACGCATATATTGCAAGCTGGGCTGGAGATTGAGCATGGACATCGGAATGATCGGGTTGGGCCAAATGGGCTCCGGGATGGCCGGGCAGTTGATAGCGGCCGGCCACTTTGTCACCGTTTGGAACCGGGACAGTGCCAAGGCAGGGCCGTTCGTCAAGCGCGGCGCGCTATTGGCGCCCACTCCGGCGGCGGCGGCGCGTCCCGGCATTGTCCTCACCATGCTTGCCAACGACGCGGCGCTCGAAGCGGTGGTATTTGAGCAGGATGGGTTGCTGAACGCCGGACCCGGCGTGCTCCACGTCTCGTGCAGCACCGTCAGCGTGGCGCTGACCGAGCGGCTGACGCAGGCGCATGCAGAGGCTGGCCAGCGCTTCGTCTCCGCTCAAGTGCTTGGCCGTCCCGATGTGGCAGCGGCAGGCAAACTCTCGGTGATCACGGCGGGACCGGACGCGGACCTCGATGTCGCCCAGCCGGCGTTCGATGCGATCGGCGGCAAGACGATACGCATCGGCGAGCGCCCCGCTATGGCTGCTGCCGCCAAGACCGCTGCGAACTTCGGTATCGCCGCTGTGATCGAGACGATCACCGAGCAGATGCGGATCGCTGCCGCGCAGGGCGTGGAGCCCGCCCGTATGGCAGAACTGCTCGTGACGACGGACTTCGGAGCCCACATCTTCGCCAGCTACGCACCGATGATCGCTGCCGAGCATTTCGAGCCGGCCGGCTTCCCGCTGCGTCTGGGCCGCAAGGACATTGGCCTCGCGATTGCAGCCGCGGGTGGCCTATCGCTGCCATTCGCTGCCCTCCTTGCGCTGCGCATGGACTCCATCATCGAAGCAGGAGGCGGCGAGCGCGATTGGTCGGCGCTTGGGCAATCGCTCGCGGGTGAGATAAGCTGATCGCTTCCTTCTCCCCCTCCCTTTCGGAAAGCCGATGCCATCCTCGACAAGAGCCATGAGCTATCGCGGTTCCGAAACCAGCCGGTCTTGCGTCCACTGTCCCTTCGCGACCACTAGCGCTGCCTGGATTCGCCCGCGATGACCGCTCCCGGCTGAAGCTGCCGTTGAACTGCTCGCATGAATGACAGCTTTGTCCGAAATCTCGCCATTGCGGCGGACGACAGCTCACGACCAGCTCAAGCGTTCCCGATCCCGCGCGTGGACGGCCGCTCGTGCCGCAAGCGGTCGTTCCCGTTCCGTTGAGCGGTCCGGCAGCGGTGGGCTCAATCGAGACGCCGCGATATGGGTCTATTAAAAAGTCGCCCGCTGTTCGTGTTCGCGACAGAGCTGCGCCTAGGGCCGCTTCTGCCGTGCCAGATCTTTACATCTTCAGCCGCAACAGCGCCGCGGCATTGCCGTGCGCGACCGCGGCGCGCTCGGTCTCGCTGAGCTTGGCGCCGTCGATCCAGTCGCAAGCGATCTTGGTGTCCTCGAACGGATAGTCGATCGAAAACATCACGTTGCGTGGCCCCAGTTCGTCGAGCGCACAGCGCAACGCTGCGTCCGAGCATACCCCCGATGTGGTGATGAAGATGTTCAAGCGCAGATAATCGGACGGCTTCTTCGCGATCGGATAGCGGTGGTTGCTGATGGCGTAGCGGCTGTCGAGCCGCCAGCGCTGGATCGGCAGCGTTTCGCCCATATGGCCCAGGATCAGTCGTGCGTCGGGGTAGCGGTCGAACGTGCCGCGAAAGATCAGCCGCAGGGCGTGCGTGCAGGTCTCGGCCGCCCAACTCCACGTCGGGCCCCACAGTTCGGGATGATCGGCATAAGCCGGCGCCATCGCCTGCGGATTGCCGGGATGGAGGTAGATCGCCGCCTTCAGTGCGGAGACGCGCTCCCAGAAGACGTCGTAGCGCGGATCGTCGAGATACACGCCATTGGTTTCGCCGTTGATCAGCGCACCAGAGAAATTGAGGTCGCGCATGCAGCGCTCCAGCTCGTCCGCCGCTTCTTTGGGATCCTGCAGGGCGAGGTGGGCGAAGCCGCCATAGCGGGTGGGGCGCTTCTGCATTTCCTTGCCCAGCCTATCGTTGGCGGACCGCGCCAGGCGCACCGCCGTAGCGGTGTCCGGCTCAACCTGCACGCCGGGGCCGGAGATCGACAACACTGCGAAATCGACACCGTTCGCGTCCATCACCTCGAGCCGGCGATCGCCGAAGTCGGACAGGATCGGCACCGCCTTGTCGAATAGACTCGGCAGGATGTTGGGCTTGGTCTCGCCGAGATAGCCGACGAAATCGGGGAACATGATGTGCTCCTCGAGCCCGATCTTCTTCACTTTGGCGGTGCCCCTCGACGGCGTTGCCATAGCGCTGGTCGCGGCGACACCAGCGGCCGCGATCCCAGTCAGGGTCAGCGCGTCGCGGCGTGTCGGATGATCGGTCATGCTGGGTCTTCCTTTATATGTGTGTGGATTTCGCGGCGGCCGCCAGCACGAAGCGCCACCAAGCAGGTCGCCGCGGCGAGGCTCGTCGCCACCATCAAGATCGCCATCACCAGCAGCGGCTGGCCGAACGGTGCAAGCCAGGCGACAAGCGCACTTGCCGTGGCGCCCAGCACCATCTGCGTGCAGCGCAGGACGCCCGATGCGGATCCCGCGACCTGCGGCAGGCCGGACAGAGCGGCATGGCTGGCGCTGGGGCCGATCAGGCCGAAGCAGAAGATCGCCAGCGCGACCAGCGGCACGATCGTGCCGACCTGCGCTGCGCCCGTCAGCACGACGAGCAGGATCGCCCCCGCCGACACGACAAGCCCGATCACGCTGGCATTGACGATCGTCGCGCTCGATACGCCGCGCGCGTTGAGCCGTCCGCTGAGCAAGGCGCCGAGCAGCGTGCCGCACGAACTGACGGCGAACGCCAGCGCGAAGGTGCCGGTCGACAGACCGATCACCCCCATCAGCACGGCGGGCGCGCTGGAGATGAAGCTGAACATGCAGGCGAAGGCGAAGGCGTAGAGCAGGGTATTGCCAACGAATGCCCGGTTTCGCACCACCATCGCATAGCCGCCAAGCAGCACCGCAGGATCGAGCCGCCGGCGTCGCGCGATCGGCAGCGTTTCGCCGAACAGCGTGAGGGTCGCCACCAGCAGCAGCACGCCGCACGCCGCCTGCGCGCCGTAGATCGCGCGCCAGCCGCCCACGGCCATGACCCAATTGCCGAGCACCGGCGCGAGCATCGGCGCGAGCCCCACGACCGCGGTGATCCGGCTGAGGTGATGGCGCGCATCGGCGCCGTCGAACACGTCTCGTACGATTGCCAACGGCATGATGACGCAGGCCCCGGCCGCCACGCCCTGCACCAGCCGGCATGCCAGCAGAAGCGCAAAGCCCTGCGCCAGGACGCAGGCGCCGGCGGCGAGCGCGAAGATCAGCAAGCCCACCGCCATGGTCGCGCGCCGCCCGAACCGGTCGGCGAACGGCCCGCAGCACAGCGGCGACACCGAGAACCCGGCGAGGAACAGGCTCAGCGTAAGCGCGCCGTGGCTGGCCGCGCCGGAGACACAGGCTTCGATCGCCGGAATACCGGGCAGCCCCATGTCGATCGACAGCGGCGGCAGCGCCGACAGCGCCCCGAGGAAGACAGTGAAGGCGAGCCCGTCGGCCGGCATCCACGGTTTGCGGATGCGTGGTGACACGCCCGCGGCGGCCGGATCTCGGGCGACGTTCATGGTTGCGGAGCGGGGTGGATCATGCAGCAGAGGTGGCGCTCCGCGCCTTATTCGTCCAATAGTGGATTATGCTATCTGTGATCACCGCTCGTGATAAGTCCTGAGATCCGCCACCTGCGCGCGTTCGCGACGGTCGCGGAGGAGCTGCACTTCGGGCGCGCGGCCTTGCGTCTGAACATCGTCCAGCCCGCGCTCAGCATGCAGATCCGCGGCTTAGAAGAGATGCTGGGCGTACAACTGCTGCATCGCACCCGGCGGGTGGTGGCGCTGACCGAGCCCGGTCGGCTGTTTTTGCAGGAAGCGCAGCGCATCCTGCGGCATCTCGATCAGGCGGTCGACCTCGCGCAGCGCGCAGGACGCGGCGAAGCCGGGCACCTCGCGATCGGTTATTCCGCCGCCACCGTGCATTCGGGCCTGCTGTCGCGCCTGGTCGGCACGTTCCATCGCGCGACTCCCGACGTGACGCTGACGATCCGCGAACTCCATCCCGCTGTCCAGCGCGAAGCCTTGCTGGCCGGCGAACTGGACGTCGGTTTCGTGGTGTCGGATGCCGCGAGCAATACGCCGGAGTTCGCTAGCCGCGTCGTGGAGCGCTGGAAAATGACACTGGCCCTGCCATCCGGCCATCCGTTTGCCGGCCTTGATACGGTGGCATTGGACAGGCTGCGCGGCGAGCCGTTCATATCCTACGAGGCGCTGGGCGAGGATCTCGGCATTGAAGCTTTTCGCACTGCCGCGGGTTTCACGCCGAAGATCGCGCATTATGCTGAGAACCCGGTGATGATCCTGGCACTGGTCTCTGCGGGTCTTGGAATTGCCACCGTACCTGCCGTGCTAAAGAATACGGCGCCACCTGGAATAGATTTCGCTGCCGTCGACCCCTCATTCCCCGATGTGCCCATCGTTGCATTGTGCCGCGTAGGAAACCCGAACGCTGCGTTGCTGCGCTTCCTGGACGCCATTCCCGAGCAATGACGACGCGACTAACTTCGAGGAGGTGTAAGTCATCGGGCCGGGAAAGGCCGTCATCTGATAACTACTCCGTGAAAAAACATAGGCGACCGTCGACCAATTCAAGCCATTTCGAGTTCGAAAATGAATTTCGGCTCTCGTCAGAAGCCGCCGTTGGTTGGAAATTGGACGCCACCACAGCTGTAGGAAGCGCGTGTCGGCTGAGGCGTGCTCATAGTCATCGTGACGGTCATCGACATATTTATCGATTTGGCGATCTCGTCGGCGTCTTATATTACTCACATCGTTCAACGCGGCGATCGCCACCACATAGAATTTTCCTAAGGCTGCTTTGGTACCCTGTCCGAATGCACGGACGGCACAGGTCCTGCAGAATCCATAGTGAAGATTGGCCTTCGAATTTCCAGGCTGGATCCAGGCATATTCGGACAACTTATCCTCACCCTTTTCGATCTTGAAGTCGTCGGCCTGCACGATTTTGAACCAGAAGCGCGTCTTGGCGCATATCGAGCGATTGCACCGCATAGTCCCCTTCGCGAATTCGATGTCTTCGGCGCCTTCTGCAGCACATCGGCCAATCCCGCATGCTCGCGGTGCGTGCCGGCCAACGGCCAGTCTTCACCGGGGATGATCCACTCGATATCCTCGGCGGCCAACGACAGTAGATCTGGCCTAAGGCCGTTGCCCATTGCCGCAAAAAAGTTCTTCACGATCTGGACATTCGCTTCGATACTCATCGAAATCTCTCCATTTTACCAGATCTTGTCCGAACTAATTTGGATGCGTTGGAGGCCTGCGACGTGGTGTGGCCGGCTCAGCCGATTTCGACGTTCATGGCGATGTCCCAGGAGCCGGCGCCGTTCTTGGCGAGGCCGATCATCATCAGGCCAAGCGACTCGAGCGTCTGCGCCATGTTCAGGCCGCCGACATCGAGCGGTCGCAGGCCGAGACTTTTGATGAAGGTCGAAACCCGCGCCTTAGCCTCTGCATCGTCCGCCGCAAAGAAGGCGTCGAGGTATCCGCCTTTGGCAAGGACGTGGCCGAAGATCGTGTTGAAGGCCTTCACGAAACGCGCGCCGGCCGGGCCACTCTTGGCGATCTCCTGGACACCAGAGCTACCGGCGGGCGTAACGAGGCGCGTGGCATCGGGAGAGACGGGATTGGTGATGTCGATGATCACCTTGCCGTCGAGCGCTTTCCCGAAGTCGGCCACCACCGCCGCGGCGCTGCTGTACGGCACGGCGAGGATGACGATGTCACCCGTCGGCGGGGCGCTATATGTACCTGTGATCGCTCCGGCTGCGAGCTTGTCGGCTAAAGCCTTTGCCTTGGCGGGGTCGCGGCTAATGACTTCGACAATGTGTCCAGCGCCGGCGATACGGCCGACGACCGCGGCGGCCATGCCGCCTGAGCCGATGATGCTGATGGTGCTCATGTTCAGTCTCCTAGGGAATGGGAGGATGCTCGTAGGGTGCATGCGTCAGGCGGCCGGGAAGTAATGGCCGTTGTCGAGGTCCTCGATCAGGCCGAGCTGCATAGGCTCCCATCCGAGAATCCGACGGGTGATGGCGCTCGAGGACGGGGTGTCCAACGTGACTAGATTAGCCAGGAACCCGAAATATCCCGGCAGCATGAGCACGTCCGCAGGAATGGGGACGGCCGGCAGGTTCAGACGGTTGCCGATGGCCTCGGCGATCTGGCGATACGGGATCGCTTCATCGGCAACCGCATGCCAGTTTCTGCCGGCGGGGCTCTTCTCCAACGCTAGGCGAAACACGGTGGCGAGATCACGCGCGTGCACGGCCCCCCACCGGTTTGCGCCATCTCCGGGGTAACCGACGACCCCCTTTTGCTTTGCCAGCCCGATCAGCAGCGGCAGGAAGCCGGCGTTGTCGGTCGCGCTGTGCATGATTTCGGGAATTCGCACGATCGAAGAACGAACGCCCTTTTCGGCGAGGCCGATCACCGTTGTCTCCACGATATTACGAACCCGCAGGGTGTTCTTGTACGGATCGCCTCCCGGGAGGGCTGGATCCTCCTCGGTGGCCGGCCTGCCAAGACCTTCCCAGCCGGGCGAACCGATGCTTCCCGACGCGACCAGCGGCTTGTCCGTGCCCGCTAGGGCCTCGCCGTAAGCGAGCATGATCTGAAGTTCCGCGGCGGCCACTGCGTTTATCCCGCCTGTCGGAATCAGGTCTTGCCGGTGGGCGACGTGAATGACGCCGTCCGACGCAGAAGCCGCATCCTTGAGCCCCTCGAGATCCTCCAACTCACCACGCAGCACCTTCGCGCCGAGCGCGGACACCGCTGTTGCTGCCGCGTCCGACCGGGCGAGGGCCGTGACCACGTGGCCGGCGGCGATGAGATCGGAAATGATGTACGGACCGGAATGGCCGGTCCCGCCAGTGACGAAGACGTGCATGCTACTAATCCTTGAATGATATGAAGAGGCGGGACGCTCAGCCGAGAAGGCTGACACCGATCGCGAAATTGGTGTGCTTGACGGAGTGGGCCATGAGGCCAAGCGACAGCAGGCAGACGTGCTCCAGCGTCCGCGCCATGAGGAGCGGACCGGTGTCCAACGGGCGCAGTCCGAGGCTCTCGACGAATGTCGAGATCCGCGCCTTTGCCTGCGCGTCATCCCCGGCGAGGAACACGTCCAACGGGCGGCCCTCGAGTGGACCGACGGCTAGGACGTGGGAGAACTGGGTGTTGAAGGCCTTGACGATAATTGCATCGGCAGGAGCAGCCTTGGCGATCTCCCGCGCGCCGAAACTGTCCTCAGAAGTTACAAAGCTCGTGAGGTGGGGTGCGATAGGGTTAGTGATGTCGACGAGGAGCTTGCCTGCGAGCGTTTCACCATACTGCTTCACCACGTCGAGCACGGCGGAGAAGGGAACCGCCAGGATGACGATATCCCCGGCGGGGGCGGCGCCGAACAGGCTCGTCGTTGCGCCGGCTCCAAGCTGCTCGGCCAGCGCCCGAGCCTTGGCGGCGTCGCGCGTGGTCACCTCAACGGCGTGGCCGGCCTTGGTGGCAAGACCGCCGATTGCTGCGGCCATGCCACCTGAGCCGATGATGCTGATAATGCTCATGTGCAGTCTCCTGAAGCGGGGACGCTGCCCGAACTTTCTGATTGGTACGGTGCGCGCGGCCTTGTGGATCGTCGGTCCCGATCTTAAATTGCCAGATCCGAACCACTGATCCGAATATATGGTTCAGTGATCCACTTATCAAGGTGGCTTATGCGCGCCGACGCCAGAAAAAATTACAGCCACATTCTCGCCGTCGCGCGGGAGGTGGTTACCGAGCACGGGATCGATGCATCCATGCGCGATATCGCGCGTCGGGCTGACGTCGGGCTGGCGACGCTGCTTCGTCATTTCCCGAGCCGAGAAGCCTTGTTCGAAGCCTTGCTGTGCACGAACCTGGACGCCTTGACGCAGAAAGCGCAGGAACTCGAAACCTCGGACTCCGCTAGCGAAGCGCTCGTATCCTGGTTTGGAGATTGGGTGGCATTCGCTCAAAGCTACCGGGGCGTCGTTAGCCTAATGGCAGCCGCCCACACGAACCCGGACTCTGCGCTTTATGCATCGTGCGCGGCGATTCACGCTGCGAGTGCTCGACTACTGGCGCGCGCTCAGGACGACGGGATGGCGCGCGCCGATATGAACGGAGACGACCTGTTCGGCCTGATGTCAGCCCTAGGCTGGCTCGTCGATCTGCCCTCCTTCGCGCCGCGGGCCAACCATCTCGCTCAAATCATCACCAGCGCCATCTTGACCAACCCGTCGAGCAAAGAGATCGTCTGAACGTCTGCTTCCGCTGAGCTGACGTTTGCCGTAATTGCCGGGAATGGCAGTAATGTCCGTGCGCCGTGCCAAGGCGGCGCTTTCCAGTGGGTGAGAATCCCACCCGGCAACATGCTCCAGCCGGAAGCAACCGGGGCAGGCATGGAGGTGACGAAGTGTCTGAAGCCCCCGGATGACG
>Ga0233335_1000216_pt1 | contig 10933 bp, 9 predicted proteins | sample GEONDECOMP222_FD_180695 | JGI IMG/M metagenome (GOLD analysis project Ga0233335, IMG submission 180695) | Leaf litter microbial communities from Shasta-Trinity National Forest, California, United States - GEON-DECOMP-222 | ecosystem: Environmental > Terrestrial > Plant litter > Unclassified... | reverse complement strand
TGCGGCACCCAGAACCTGCCGTGGCTGGTGGGCGAAGGCTGGGCCAAGCGCATGATCCTGTGCGGCGAGCGGGTCGATGCGCCCACGGCATTGCGCATCGGTCTGGTAGAGGAAGTCGTGCCGCGCCAAGGCGCACTCGAACGCGCGTTGCAGCTGGCACAACAGGTCGCCCGGCAGAGCCCGGTATCGGTCAAGCATTGCAAGGCACTGATCATGAATGCGCGCAGTCAGTCGCAGGCATCCGGATGGGCCAGGGAGCGCGTGCTGTTCCTCGACCTGTTCACCACCCGCGACCAGCGCGAAGGCGTCCAGGCGTTCCTGCAGAAACGCGCCCCCGAGTGGGTCAACGGCTGAAACAGAGGTGCAGCGCTCATGAGAAAAATCAACGTCATCCTGCGCAACGAAGACATCGATCCAGCCTGCATGACCGACAAGGTCATGGTGATCATCAATGCCCTGTTCAGCACCTCGGCCGCTGTCCACGCGCTGGCCGAAGGGGCCGCAGAGGTTCAGGTGCAAGGGAGCTGGCAGGCCGCCAGGCAAACTGCCAGCGGCCGGGGCCCCGAGCATTGCGTGATCGCCGAGTCACCTGACACCGAGGCCGGTTCGCGATTCGCCAACCACGCCGCGCTGACGATGGATCGCGCTACGCTCGCGGGTCACTCGCTGGTCCTTACCTGCCGAGCGACCTGTGAGGCGCTCTACATGGCCAGTCCGGCCGCGCGGGTGTATGTCGCCGCCCTGCTCAACGCACCGGCCATGGCCGCCCGGCTGCTCGAACATGAAGGCCAGGCGCTGGAGCTGATCTGCACCGGCCCCGGTGGTCGCCCTGGCCTGGTCGACCTGTATGCCGCCGGCTATCTGGTCGAGCACCTCATGCAGCACTCCCAGGGTGCCTGGCTGTGCAGCGACTCGGCGCTGATGGCGCGTGCCGTCTACCGGCAATACCGCGGCCAGCCCCAACACTGCATCGACGACAGTCTGGCCGCCACGCTGCTGGCCAGCAAAGGCCTGGCGGCCGCGGCAAAAGATATCTGCGCGCTAGGGCGCCACACAGTGGTGGCGCAGTTGCACGACGGCGCGCTGGTCAGCAGTGCGCCGCTGCGCAGGACACCTATCATTCGCCACACACGGACTCAACACCATGGCCTCTGACGCTCAGCTGTTGATCATCGGCAATGGCTGCGCCGGCACCGAGCTCGCGTTTTCGGTGCGGGCTGGCGGCTGGAGCGGCCCCATCACGCTCATCGGCGACGAGCCCCATGAGCCTTATCATCGGCCGCCGCTGTCCAAGGCCTACCTGATGGGCGCCGTCCAGCAAGACGCGTTGAGCCTGCGCGGCACCGCCGCCTACGCCACGGCGCAAATCACTTCGCTAGCCCGCCACCGCGCAGTCGCCATCCACCGAGGCCGCGCCCAGGTCGAGCTGGAGGACGGCCGACACTTGGCCTATGACCACCTGGTGCTCGCGCTGGGCGGCCGTCCGCGGCCCCTGCCGTTCATGGTGCAGCTGTCCGGCCAGGCGCCGCGCAACCTGCATTACCTGCGCACCCACGACGATGCCTTGGCCATCCGCGACAGCCTGCGACCCAACCACTGCCTGGTCATCATCGGCGCCGGTTATATCGGCCTCGAAGTCGCCGCAGCGGCCATCAAATCGGGCATGCAGGTGGTGGTGCTCGAAGCCGGCCCACGGGTGCTGGGCCGAGTGGTCGCGGCGCCGGTGGCGGCTTTCTACGAGGCCCTGCACCGCAGCGCCGGAGTCGACATTCGTACCTCGGTGCAGGTGCAGAGCTTCGAGTCGGCCGAGGATGGCAGCATCACCGCAGTGGTCTGCGCCGACGGCACGCGCTTGCGTACCGATCTGGTCGTGGCCGGCATCGGCCTGTTACCCAATGCCGAACTCGCCGCCCAGGCCGGGCTCGATGTCGACGACGGCATCCTCGTGGATGCGCAACTGTGCACCAACGACCCCGCCATCATGGCGATCGGTGATTGCGCGCGCTGGTTCAGCCCCCTGTATCAGCGCAGCGTGCGGGTCGAGTCGGTGCCCAATGCGCTGGAGCAGGCGCGCAAGGTGGCCGCACTGTTATGCGCAAAAGTGCCGCGCATCGATGCCGCACCGTGGTTCTGGTCCGATCAGTACGACATCAGCCTCAAGACCGTCGGGCTGTCCCAGGGTTACGACCGCCTGGTGATACGGGGCGAGCCGCACGCCAAGGATTTCAGCGCCTTCTATCTGCTGGGCCGGCGCATCCTGGCCGTGGACACGGTCAACCGCGCGCTGGAGTTCAACCTCTGCAAACCGGTCATCGCCCAAGCGCTCGAAGTCGATATCGAGGCCTTGGCGGATGACTCCGTCCCACTCAAGTCGATTTTCGCTACGCACGCCCCAGCAGCTCTGGCTCTCACCCCCCACAGCGGATCATAACCATGCCAAACGCCATATTCGTCTTGCCGGACGGCGAGCGCAAAAACGTCCAGGTCGCCGTCGGTACCCACCTGATGCGCGCTGCCGTCGACCACGGCATTCATGAAATCGTCGGCGACTGCGGCGGCAGCGCCGCGTGCGCCACGTGCCACGTCTACGTCGAAGAACAGTGGCTGCACCGCTTGCCGGCGCCCAGCGACACCGAAGATCAACTGCTCGAAGGCACGGCGTCACCACGCCAGGCCAACAGCCGCTTGAGTTGCCAGCTGAAAATGACCGATGCGCTGGACGGCATCGTCGTTGAAGTGGCCCCCGAACAATGGTGAACAACATGCGACTGAACGGCAAAGTAGCGCTGGTTTCGGGCGGCGCCCGGGGTATGGGTGCGTCCCATGCACGGGCGTTGGTCGCCGCCGGGGCGCGGGTGGTCATTGCAGACCTGCTTGATGAGCCGGGCTTGCAGCTGGCACGGGATCTGGGGCCTGATCATGCGCTGTACGTGCATCTGGACGTGACGCGCCTGGCCAGCTGGCAAGCGGCCGTGGGCGCCACGCTGGAGCGCTTCGGCAAGCTCGATGTGCTGGTCAACAACGCCGGTATCGTCAACCAGGGCAGCCTGCTGGACTACACCGAGGAGGACTGGAACACCATCATCGCGGTCAACCTGACCGGCCAGTTTCTGGGCATCAAGGCGGCGGTCGAGGCACTTGTCGCCGCAGCACCGGCATCGATCATCAATATTTCCTCGACCGCCGGCTTGCAGGGTATCGCCGAACTGCACGGCTACACCGCCTCCAAGTTCGGCGTTCGCGGCCTGACCAAGTCCGTCGCGCTGGAGCTGGCCAGCCGCAACGTCAGGGCCAACTCGATCCACCCAGGCACCGTCGCCACGCCGATGAACGCCGGGCTGGACGTAGCCGACTTCAACGCCATGGGGCGCATGGGTGAGCCGGCGGAGATTTCCAGCATGGTGGTGTATCTGGCCAGCGACGAGGCCAGCTTCGTCACCGGCGCCGAGTTCGTCATGGATGGCGGCGAACTCGCCGGGATGGGGCCGCTGAAAAGCCGCCAGGATTGATCAAAGGCATACCCGATAACAATAACAACAACCTGTACAGGAGCTTCCCATGACCGACCTATCCGCCTCATCCGTCGCGACCAAGCCACGCGCCCCGACGCCGGCCAACGTGCCCGCCGAGCGCGTGGTCGACTTCGACATGTTCAATCCACCTGGCTTGCAGGACGGTCTGCACCTGGCCTGGAAACGCCTGCAGGAAACCGGCCTGCCGGATCTGGTCTGGACGCCCCATAACGGCGGCCACTGGATCGCGACGCGCGGGCAATTGATCAAGCAGATGTTCCTCGATCACGAGCACTTTTCCAGCGAATGCCCGTTCCTGCCCAAGGAAGCCGGCGAGCAATACAGCTTTATCCCCACCTCCATGGACCCGCCGCAGCAGCGCCCCTATCGGCGGGTGCTGAACGAGGGCATCGGGCCCAAGGTGGTGGCGCGAGTCAAGGATGCCATCGAAGAGTTGTCCTGCACCCTGATCACCCAGCTGCGCGCACAAGGCCATTGCGACTTCACCCGTGAATACGCAGAGATCTTCCCGATCCACATCTTTTTGATGATGGTCGACCTGCCCATCAAGGACGCCGCCCACCTCAAGTACATCGGCGACCAGATGACCCGCCCGGACGGCTCCATGAGCATGGCCGAGGCCATCGCGCAGTTCTTTGCCTATCTGTCGCCGTTCATCGACGAGCGCATGGCCAACCCGGGCGAAGACGCCATCAGCGTGATCGTCCACAGCAAGGTCGAAGGCCGCGCGCTGAGCAAGGACGAAGCCCTGAACGTGTGCGGCCTGGTGCTGCTGGCCGGCCTCGATACCGTAGTGAATTTTCTCAGTTTCAGCCTGCATTACCTCGCGACCCATCCGGTCGAACGCCAGCAACTGGTCGACGACCCGGAGCTGATACCGGCAGCCACTGAAGAACTGCTGCGCCGCTTCGGCCTGGTATCCGATGCGCGCCTGATCAAGAAATCCATCGAGATCGACGGCGTGCAGCTCGAACCGGGGGACATGGTGGCCTTGCCCACGCTGTTGTTCGGCCTCGATGAACGCGAGCACCGTTGCCCCATGCACGTCGATTTTGCCCGTGAAGACAAAAGCCACATCACCTTCGGCCATGGCGTGCACCACTGCGCGGGCGCTCATCTGGCTCGTCTCGAGGTGCAGACCACGCTGCGCGAATGGCTGCGTCAGATACCTCGGTTCGAGGTCGCCGCAAACGCCACGATCGGCTATCAGTCGGGGATCGTCGGCGCCATGACCAGCCTGCCGCTGGTGTGGTCCGCCGACGCTTCGATTGCCCTTTGAGGACACCCAGAATGAAGCTCAACAGCAGTCAGGAAATCATCGAGGACATCAGGGCCGGCAAGATGGTCGTGCTGATGGACGATGAGGACCGCGAGAACGAAGGCGACCTGGTGATGGCGGCCGGCAACGTCACGGCCGCGCACATCAACTTCATGGCCCAGCATGCCCGGGGGCTGATCTGCATGCCGCTGAGCCGGGCGAAAAGCGACGCGCTGGGGCTGGATTTGATGGTGCGCCGCAACGGCACCGCCCATGGCACGCAATTCACCTGCTCGATAGAGGCCGCCAGCGGCGTGACCACCGGCATTTCGGCCGCCGACCGCGCCCACACCGTCCGCACTGCGGCGCGAGTGGGCGCAAGCGCCAGGGACTTGGTGCAGCCCGGGCATATCTTCCCGTTGATCGCCGAACCCGGCGGTGTGCTGGTACGCGCCGGGCATACCGAGGCGGCGTGCGATCTGGCGCGCCTGGCCGGGCAGGAAGAAAGCGCGGTGATCTGCGAAATCATGAACGACGACGGCACCATGGCGCGGCGCGCTGAACTTGAAGTGTTCGCCGAACTTCACGGTTTGAAGATCGGCACGATTGCCGACTTGATTCACTTTCGGGTCGTCAACGAAAGTACCGTCCAGGCCCTTGGCTCGCGGCCGGTAGTGACCGATCACGGTGCCTTCGAGCTGCATCGGTTTCGTGATCAGATCACTGGCAGCATTCACTTCGCCCTCGTCCACGGCCGGATCGTAGCTGGCCAGCCCACGCTGATGCGCGTCCAGCAAGGCCTGTGCGCACGTGATCTGCTGAGCATCCAGGCGAGCGGCAGCAGCGGCTGGAACATTCACCGCTGCCTGCAACGGATCGTGCAGGAAGGCGCCGGTGTGCTGGTGCTGCTGGCGAGCGCCGAATCGGCCGACGATCTGCTCAACAGCGTCGATACGGGCGACGGCAGCGTGGTGCGCCAGCGCAAGATCTCCAATCATCATCACTCGTTGATGATCGGGGTCGGCTCGCAGATCTTGCGCCAGCTTGGCCTGGGCCAGATGCGCCTGATGGGGCGCAATCGCAAGTACCACGCGATTTCCGGCTTCGATCTCGAAGTGGTGGAATACCTGCAACCCGACAGCCCCCTGGCCATGCGCCCGAGCCTGGTCGCCGCAGCCCTCTAGGCTGCGGCTAGCGCTACCCCTCCCCGTTCAAAGGAATCCCCATGAAAACAATCCCCCTGCGCGGACAAGCGGGGTTGCGTCTGGTCGCCGACATAGGCGGCGACCCGCAACGCCCTCCGGTCATCCTGTTGCACGGCGGCGGCCAGACGCGTCACTCATGGCGCCAGGCCGCGCTGCAGTTGGTCGACAGTGGCTATCACGTTATCAATCAGGACCTGCGCGGGCACGGCGAAAGCGCCCGGGCGGTCGACGGTGACTATTCGCTGGATGGCTTCGTGGCCGACCTCAAGGCCGTGTGCGCCACCCTGAGCCAGCCACCGGTGCTGATCGGCGCCTCGCTCGGCGGGGCCGCAGCATTGCTCTCTGCCGGTGAACCCCCGGCATTGAACATCCGCGCCTTGATCCTGGTGGATGTGGTGCCGCGCATGGCCCAGGAAGGCGTTGAGCACATCCGCGACTTCATGACCCGTACGCTGGAGGGGTTTTCCACGCTGGAAGAGGCCGCCCAGGCCATCGCCAGTTACACCCCGGGGCGCACCCGTGCGCCGACCACCGAGGGGTTGCTGCGCAATCTCAGCCGCAAGGAAAACGGTCGCTACCATTGGCATTGGGACCCGGCCTTTCTGCAAGACGAATCCCGCGCGGCATCGGAGTCGTTCGCGCTCAGGCTCGAAGCTGCCGCTGCCACAATCGAGGCGCCGGTATTGCTGGTGCGTGGCGCACAGAGCAACGTGGTAACCGAAGACGGCGCTCGCTCGCTGCTGAAATTGATCAGCCACGCCGAGCGCCTGGATGTCGGCGGCGCCGGGCACATGGTGGCCGGCGACCGCAACGATATCTTCAACCATGCGATTCTGGCGTTCCTGGGACGTGCCCTGGCCTGAGCTGGCGAAGGTGTTGCCACGTGGCAGAAGCGACGTGGCAGCGCAGGATTACGCCGAGATCCGATTGAGTCGCTCGCGCAAGGACTCATCAGGCAATTGCACATCGTCCAGCAGTATCTCTGTCGGTGCGACATCTTCCTCTCGGGGCTTGAGCAGATAGACCGCCAGGCTGGGCACGATCACCAGGGCGCCGACCATATTCCACAGGAACATGAACGCCAGCAGGATGCCCATGTCGGCCTGGAACTTGATCGGCGACCAGATCCAGGTCGCCACTGCCACCGACAACGTCACGCCAATCAGCGCCACGACCTTGCCGGTGAACATCAACGCTCTGCGGTAGGCCTCGCGCACCGAACAGCCTTGACGCAAATGCGACAGGTAGACAGTCAACAGGTACAGCGAGTAATCGATACCGATGCCCACCCCCAGGGCGATCACCGGCAAGGTCGCAACCTTTACGCCAATGCCGAGCATGACCATCAACGCCTCGGCCAGCACCGAGGTGACCGCCAGCGGCAGCACCGCCACCAGCACCGCGCGCCAGCTGCGGAAGGTGATCAGGCACAGGATCACCACCACCGCATACACCAGGCCGAGCATCTGATAATTGGCGCGGGCCACCGTCTGGTTGGTCGCCGCCTCGATACCGGCATTGCCCGCCGCGAGCAGGAACTGGCGGTCGGCGGTGTTGTGCGTGGCGGCAAAGGCCTCGACCAACTTGACCACCGACGCCAGCGTCTCAGCCTTGTGGTCGGTGAGAAAGGCAATGATCGGGGCCACGGTGCGAGCATCGTTGACCATCTCCGGGCTCGCGGCGTTGACGTTGTTGATCGACTCGTTGATCACCGCCGGGTCGCGGTTGATGGTGATCCACTTGGGCGAGCCTTCGAACCCCGCGGCGGTCAACGGCCGCCCAAGGCTGGCCAGCGAACTGGTGGTCTGCACGCCGGGCAGATCCCTGAGCTGTTGCTCGAGGCGGTCCATCTCCATCACGCTTTCAAAGTTGTCGAGGCGATTTTTCGGGTTGGTGACGATCACTGCGAACTGATCGCTGGACAGCTGGTAGTGCTGAGTGATGAACAGATCGTCACGGTTGTACTCCGAGTCCGCCCGCAGCTCCGGCGCGCCGGCGTCCAGGTCGCCGATCTGCAGCTGGCGCGAAACGATCAGGCCGCCGATGGTCAGCACGACCGTGCCCAGCAGCACCCAGCGCGCCACACGCGGGTCGGTGAACTTGAGCAAGCCCTTGATCACCGGGTGCTCGGCGCCTTCGTTGCTGCGCATCGCGCGTGCGGCGGCCTTGCGCCCCACGCCGGTATAGGACAGCAGCACCGGCAACAGCAACAGATTGGAAAGGGTCAATATCGCCACGCCGATACTGGCCTGCAGCGCAAGGTCGCGAATCGCCGGGATATCGATGATGGTCAGCACGGCAAAGCCCACCGCATCGGCCATCAATGCCGTCAGCCCAGCCAGGAACAAGCGCCGAAAGGTATAACGTGCGGCTACATAGCGGTGCGTGCCGCGGCCGATGTCCTGCATGATGCCGTTCATCTTCTGCGCGCCGTGAGACACGCCGATGGCAAAAATCATGAAGGGCACCAGGATCGAGAACGGGTCCAGCACATAGCCGATGAGCTGCATGATCCCCAGTTGCCAGACCACTGCCGCCAGCGAGCAAGCGATCACCAAGGCACTGCTGCGCATGCAGCGGGTGTAGAGGTAGATGATCGCCGTGACCAGCGCCGCAGCGACCAGGAAGTACAGCATCACCTGCATCAGCCCATGGATCAGATCACCGGCCAGCTTGGCGAAGCCGATGATATGAATGCGCACGCCCTTGGCTTCGAACTCGGCCTTGAGCCCCTCCATCTGATCGCGCAGCTGTTTGTAGTCCAGCGGCTGGCCTGTGGCGCCATCACGCTCGAGCAGCGGAATGAAGACCATGCTCGAGCGTTGATCGTTGGCCACCAGCGAGCCGACGATGCCCGAGCGGTAGATGTTCTGCCGCAGCCGTTCCAGGGCCGATGGCGAGCCGTCGTAGTCCTGAGGCATCACCGGCCCGCCGTCGAAACCCTTTTCGGTGATTTCGGTCCAGCGCACCACCGGCATCCACAGCGACTTCATGAAGGAGCGATCGACCCCCGGCAACAGGAACAGCTTGTCGTTGAGCTCGCGCAGCGTGGCGATGTAGGCCGGGTCATAGATGTCGCCCGCAGGATTTTCGACCACCCAGCGCAGCGAGTTGCCGAGGCCGCGCAGGGACGCTTCGTTGTCTTTGTAGTTCTGGATGTACGGATGGGATGAGGGAATCATCTTGTCGAAGCTGGCGTTGACGTCCAGGCGAATGGCGCTGAGCGCCAGGCCCAGGGTCAGCATCGCGCAGACCAGAACGATGGCGAAGCGATTGTTGAAGATCAGTTGCTCGAATCGAGACCCGGATCGCGTATCGAAATCTTCTACCCGTTCAATGACAGGCATATGGCCGAGGGCCGCGCTTGAAAATGACATGTCGAATACCTGTATAGGGGCTTAGCGTGACGCCAACTGCTTTTCGACCACACCGGTCAGCCCGGTCAGCGCCACCGCACTGTCGCGCAGCGCAATGACCGAGGTCAGGCGCATGTATCGATCCAGGCTGACGATGCGCAGGCGGTCCGGGCTGTCATCACCCACCAGCAATTGGCCGGCGCTGTTGACCAGCACGAAGCCGATACCGGGCACCGCGGTACCGGCGCTGATGGTGGCTTGCGATGGGGTTTCGATCGGCACCCAGGTGGTGCCGTTATCCGCACTGCGGTAGACGGTGCCGCGCAAGCCATAGGCCAACAGCGTGCGGGCGTTGCCGGCGATACCGAAAAAACTGCCGGTGTAGCCGGTGGCCAATCGCTCGAATCGCTGACCGCTGGGGTCGAGGCGGAACACGTTGCCCTGCTCGGCGGCGATGTAGATGTGCCCGTTGATACCGCGGATGGCGTTCAGGTGCAGGCCGTCCGGGTTGTCGATATGCAGCAGCCATGGCTGCCAGGTGCGGCCGCCATCCAGGGTCGCCATGATGTTGCCGAAGGCGCCGACCACATAGCCGTGGCTGGCGTCGCTGAACCACACATCCAGCCAAGGCAACGACGGACCGGAGCGGTAGTTGGCGTCAAGTACCCCCAGCGCCTGGGTGGCCGGATCGTCCGCCGCCTTGGCCATGGGCGCGTAGAAGTCACGCGCCTGGCGCTCGGCAGAGGCGCCGTCCAGTTGTTTGGTCCAGGTCTGGCCGCCATCTTGCGAATGCAGGACCACACCGTCATGACCGACCGCCCAGCCCTTGAGCGGCTCTGGAAACTGCACGGCGAGCAGGTCGCTTTGCACTGGCACACTGGCCTGTTTCCAGGTAACGCCCTGGTCGTCGGAATACGTGATCAAGCCGCGCAAGCCAACAGCGACCAGGCGCTGCCCTGCATAAGCGATGCCGATCAACGAGCGCTCGGCAAGTTTCGACTGGGCGATGGCAGGCGCATTCAGGGTGTCCTGAAAACCGCTGGGTTGCTCGACGGTAGCGGCCTGCGCGGCCGCACTGACGGCCAATGCCGCCAACAGTGCACAGCAGCGCTGGCGCAATCGGCGGCTGGATGATTCGGGCAAACTATTCATGCGCGCACTCTCCTCGATGCTCCCGTGGGGCGACCCCTAGGGGAGTCGCCCCGGTTGCCAACCTAGCGAACGCCACCAGCCAGGGACGCGGGCGTCAGTTTTATCTGCAGGCCGTCGGTCGAGGTGTAGCTGCGGTTGTAATAGCCGTCGTCCGTGGCGCCGTAGTTCATGATGAAGTAGTTGCCCTTGAGCAAATCGTTGAAACCCACGGTCATGTTGTTCACGCCGCCCACGTCGTATGTCGGGAAGGTGTAGATGGCACCGGCGCGCCACAGGTTGCCCGCATCGTCGTAGGACTCGTTAGCGACCACGCAATTGCAGTCCTCGTCGACATAGAAGCGGCGCAGCTTGTACGCATGGCGTGCATCCGCCTTGCGATGGGCTTCGACGACCCACACCCGATGTTTTTCATAGCGGATGGATTCAGGC
>Ga0233335_1000215_pt1 | contig 10960 bp, 12 predicted proteins | sample GEONDECOMP222_FD_180695 | JGI IMG/M metagenome (GOLD analysis project Ga0233335, IMG submission 180695) | Leaf litter microbial communities from Shasta-Trinity National Forest, California, United States - GEON-DECOMP-222 | ecosystem: Environmental > Terrestrial > Plant litter > Unclassified... | reverse complement strand
CGTTCCACACCGAGAAGTCCGACGCGGGCGAGTATGTGCCCGTGCGCGACCGCCGGCCATCGGTGCGCTACGCCCTGTGCCGCCTGGTGGTGGACGATTCGGTATCGATGCTGTTCAGCGAGGGGCATTTCCCCGAAGTGCAGTGCGATGACGTGCCGACCAAGGAGGCGCTGGCCCAGATCATCAAGGAGTCGGTGCTCAACGACGTCATGATCGACTCGGCAACGCGTGGCAGCGTCGGCAGCGTGGCCATCATGTTCCGCGTCATCGAAGGCCGCGTGTTCTTCGAGGTGATGGAAACAGAATACCTGACACCGACGTGGAACCCGCTGGCGCCCGATACGCTGCTCAGCATCACCGAGCGCTACAAAGTCAAGGGCAAGGTGCTGGCCGCCGGCGGCTACACCGTCAAGACCGACGAAATGGAGTCTGATTTCTGGTTTCGGCGCGACTGGGATGCTCTGGCCGAGATCTGGTATGTGCCGCAACTGGTGTCCACCGACAAGCCCATGGCCGTCGACGCTGACAAGACCGTCAACCACAAGCTGGGCTTCGTGCCATCGGTCTGGGTGCGCAACCTGCCGGGCGGCGACGCCATCGACGGCGCATGCACGTTCCCGCCCGAGGCCATCGACGCCAACATCGAGATCGACTACCTGCTGTCCCAGGGCGGCCGCGGCCTCAAGTACAGCGCCGATCCAACGCTGCTGATCAAGGAGCCAGCCACCGGCACCAGCGGCAGCATGCTGCGCGGCGCCGGCAACGCCATCACGGTGGGCCCTGACGGTGACGCCAAGATGCTGGAGATCAACGGCACCGCGGTGTCCGCACTGATGGATTACGTCCGCATGGTGCGCGAGCTGGCCCTTGAATCGGCGCACGGCAACCGCGCCAACGCCGACAAGATCAGCGCGGCCCAGTCCGGCCGCGCGCAGGAAATGCTCAACCAGTCGCTCATCTGGCTGGCCGACAAGCTGCGCATCAGCTACGGGGAGGGCGCGCTGCTGTCCCTGCTGTGCATGGTGGTCAAGGCGTCGAACAAGATCAACCTGGTGCTCAAGGACGGCACGAAGCTGCCCAAGATGGCCACTGATAAGCCGATCGCCTTGCGCTGGCCGGCATGGTACTCGGCGACCGCGACAGACCGTCAGGCCGAGGCCACGACACTCAATGCGCTGATCACCGCCGGCGTGCTGAGCAAGGAAACGGCCATCAAGATCATTGCGGCCGAATACGACATCGAAGACGCGGCCGCCGAAGCGCTGCTCATCGCTGCCGACCGCAAAGCCGAACTCGAATTACTTGCCGCGACAACGCAGGCAACCAGCCAAGTGAAAGTGACCGCAACATGACGACATACAACCTCGTGGCTACCGGCGTGCCCGTCTCGCAGGCAATTACCTCGGGCGTCACCAGCGTCAACGTGAAGAACAACGGCCCGACGTTTATCTCGGTCGCGTTCGGCACGGCCGGCGTGCTGGCGACGCAAGGTGATCGGCGCTTGGCGCCTGGCTCGTCGGACAATTTCACGATGCCGCTGGGCACGAGCGCCATGTCGGTGATCGCGGACGGTCGGCGCTTCCCATGCCCGGTGACGGTGGTGGAGGGCGCTGTTGATCCGCGCGTGGCGTCTGCTGCTGGTGGTGGTGGCGGCGTACTGGCGACCATTTCCGGCTCGTATATTGCCGGGCAAACGCTGACTGCAGCCTACCCTGCCGGCACCATCGGCACGATCCAGTTCACGCATACCATGATCGCGTCGCCTTTCACGAAGTCGGCAATTTCCGGCGCCGTGGCCAGCGCGGTCAATAGCCTGACCTACCCACTTACGACAGCCGACCTGCCTTACACCATCGGCGTCGATTGCTCGAATCAGGTGTCGTCGGTGGTTGGCGGCGTGATTGCGGGCGCGCCAGTCGGAACGACAGGTTTTGACATCATCCTGATGGCGGGTCAATCGAACATGGCCGGCCGCGCGGTCATCGGCAGCTATGTCGATACGCCTAATGCAGCAGTGCAGCAGTGGGGTTCGTACGCCACAAACACAGCGACCTACCAGAAAATTGTTCAGGCGGCTGATCCGCTGTCGTTCCCTGATGCTACTACCGCAGGCGGAACATCGGGCCCCGCGTTGTGGTTCGCCCGCTCGTACTTGAGCACGCTCGCCAGTGGCCGACAGGTGCTGATTGTGCCGGTCGCTATCGGTGGCCAAGCTATGGTTGCAGCTGGCGCACCGTGGCACCCCGGAAGCCCAGGCGGCGTCACGTTTGAAATGGCGGTGGCGCGCAGCAATGAAGCCATTGCCGCCGCAGTGGCCGCATACCCATCTTCAAAATTCGTCGGCATCGCGTGGTTGCAGGGCGAATCGGACGGCGACGCTTCTGTTTCCCAGGCCGACTACGACACCAATCTGCGCCTCGTGGTGTCGACGCTCCGTTCGCGCATCACTGGCGCTGCCAATTCGTGGTTCGTTCTGGGCGGCATGGTGCCGGAAGCGCTCACGGCTCATCCGCTCTACTTGCCGATCAAGGCCGCCCAAAAAGCGGTTGTTGCGTCCGTGCAGCGCATGGCGTATATCGAGGGCATCAGCGGCTACAGTGCCGACAACCTGCACTACACGGTATTGGCCGGCGTGCAGCAGGTCGGCCCGCAGATCGCCGGCATCATTCCGACGGCAATCGCTGCGGTGCAGCAGGCCGGCGTTGCGCCGGTAGCATCGGTTGCCCCAGTCGTCACCGGCAGCACTGTGCAGGGTGGAACGCTGTTCTGCACGCAGGGCACGTGGTCCAACTATCCTGACAGCTACACCTATCAGTGGTTGCGCGCAGGAACACCGGTCGCCGGGGCGACTGCATCGTCATACCCAACAGTGTTGGCCGACGTCGGTAGTACTATCTCGTGCCGTGTTACAGCCACTGCCGGTGGAACCGCAGGGGGCTCGACCAGCACAGCAACAGCGGTCATCACTGCCGGTGGGTCTACGACAACAACCGTCTACAGCTTTGAGGCGGACACGGTAGGGGCTCAGCCGGCCAACACGACGGCCACCAATGGCACATATGAGATCGTCGCAAGTGTGGGCGCAGACACGACGAAGGCGTTGCACATGTCAGTATCTCAGACAGCGCCAAATCCTGGCGCGCTTTCGTTCGACCTGCTGACATCAGCAAACGCAGATCAGACATTGACGTGGAGGCGGCAACAAACGACCGCGTCAGCGCGAGATGGCATGTTGCTGCGGCCACAGGCAGCATTTACGACGCTTGCCAGCAATACGACGATTCGTCAGGGTTACCTATTCCAGACGAGTACTGCGCAAGGTGCCCTGCGAGTATTCTCCGTGACCGCTTCGGCAGTTACGCAGATCGGCTCCAACTTTACTCTAGATACCAGCACAGCGACGCATTTCAAGGCGTCTTGTATTGGCTCGACGATCACGTTCAGCTACTCGACGGACAATATGGCTACGTGGATTGCGGCGATCACCGTGACGAATACGGACAACCCGGCAGCCAGCGCCGCTGCAGTGCAGTGGATCAACATCGCAGCGTCCCTCACGGCATTTGTGGATGACGTTACGTTGACGGCTTGACGACGAACGTTGTTTTAATGAGAACTTATTGATGCATTCAAAAAAATGATATTTTCTTAATTGCAAGTTGCAATAATTTAATGCGATGATCTTGGTTCTTTTCCAATAATAAAGAACTATATGCTAAGAGAAATATTAGATGCACTTAAAAGTCCGAATGATCATCCGGGTACATCGGCCGCAATATTCTTTATATTTTTGATATTTCTGGGCTTTATTTGCCATGCGTATCTAAAGCCTGATTTGGCGGCGATTGCAGTAATCGAGCACCGCAGCTTACTGCCTCCCCGTAGTTGATCGACTGAATCGCAAGACCCGCCCCGTGCGGGTTTTTTTACGCCGGCCGATCCGGCACCCGCAATGCCGCCAGATGGCGGCTTTTTACTTTGGAGGCCAGATGGCTGACGCAGAAACAATTAGCACCCTCGCAGTGAAGATTCGCCAGAACCTGAAGGTCGCGGCCGCAATCGTCATCATCCAGCACGAAGGCGGCGCCATCAGCATGGTCGCGGACGGCTGCAACCACGCGGTGGCGAACAGCATGCTGTCGCTGGGCATCCACCTGAACCTCAAGCAGCACGACGAGCAGGTGCTCGCTGGCGCAGCTGGTGAGGCCGCACAGGCTGCCGCGCAAGAGATCGAGGAGGCGAACCATGTTTAAGACGTCACGCCTGTTCGGCGCCATGATGGCGCGCTACATGGACCCTGCCACCGAGACGCTGCCAGGCGGCGGCGCACCAGCACCCGCTGCCGGCCCGGAAACGTTCAGCCGCGAGTACGTCAGCGAGCTGCGCAACGAGTCGAAGACCTACCGCCTCAAGGCGCAGGAAACCGAAGCCAAGGTAACGGCGGCCGAGGCCAAAGCGGCCGACGCCGAGCGGGTCGCAAACGAGCGCGTTACGGTGGCCGAGACCAAGGCCAACGAGCGCATCATCCGCGCCGAGCTGAAAACGGCGGCCCTGAAGGCGGGCATGCATGACCTGGACGGCCTGAAGCTGGCCGACCTGTCGGCGGTCAAGCTGAACGATGCTGGTGAAGTCGAAGGCGCTGATGCGCTGATGGCCGCCATGAAGGAATCGAAGCCGTACCTATTCCAGACCGTCAGCACCACGACGCAGACGGCGCCGGCGCCGGGCAAGACTCCACCAGCCCCCGCTGACGCCCGCAACATGACGCCGAAAGAGTACGACGCACACAAAAAGGCGCTGTTGGCCGGCAAGTAACACCGCATTTCCCGTATCGAGGACTGACTCCTAGGCGGATGAAAACCATTTCTTTCATTCAATTAGGAGTCCCTCATGGGCATTCAAGCATTCCCGGCCGCGCTGCAGCCGATCATCCAACAAAACATGCTGGAGCGCGAATTCCAGGATGCGCTGCAGTCCGTCACCGCCTTCCGTTCGATCGCCAGCCGCGAGCCGTTCCCGAACAACATCGGTGAAACGCTCACCAAGACCCGGCGCGGCCTGAAAGCGCCGGTCACCACGCCGCTGACGCCGGCGAACAACACCAATCTGGACAACGGCCTGACGCCGGCCAGCTGGACCGTCGAGCAATACTCGCTGGCCATCAATATGTATGGCGACACGATCGACCTGAACATGGTCACGTCGCAAGTCGGCCTGGCGTCGCAGTTCCTGCAAAACGCCAACGTCAACGCCATTCAGGCCGGCCAGTCGCTGGATCGCCTGGCGCGCGGCACGCTGTTCAATGCCCACCTGGGCGGCAACACCCGCGTGCGCACCACGCTGGGCGCCGCTGGCGTGGCCGTGTCGGTCGATGACATCCGCGGCTTCCTGCTGGTGTTCGCCAACGGCGTGCTCGTGCCTGTGTCGTCCAGCGCGCCGATGACCGTCACCATCGGCGTCGACGCTTACACGCTGGTTGGCACCGCTGCTGACTCGACCAACGTGTCGACCGCTCCGGGCGGCATTTCGGGCGTGCTGACGTTCTCGACCAACGTCACCGTTGTCGACGGCACCGCGCTGCAGCCTGTCGTGTCGTCGGTCGCTCCTGCCGTCCTGCGCGCCAATGGCCGCAGCACCACGGCCGGCCTGGTCTCGGGCGACGTGCTGACGATGGGCTTGTGCCTGGACGCCGTGGCGCAGATGCGCAACAACAACGTGCCGACCATCGACGGCATGTACAACTGCTACATGGACAACAAGTCCGCGCGGCAGCTGTTCACCGACCCGGACTTCAAGCTGCTGTTCCAGGGCGCCAACGCGTCGGAAGTGTTCCGCACCGGCCGCGTGGTCGAGCTGCTGGACCTGCGATTCATTCCGACGACCGAGGCCTACCAGCAGACGCTGGGTAGCGTCGCCGTCAAGCGTCCGATCATCTGCGGCAGCGGCGCGCTGATCGAGGGCAACTTCGCGGCGCAGGGCCATTCTGACGTGCCGACCGGTAACGCGATGGTCAGCGAGCACGATGGCGTCACGATGGTCACGCGCGAGCCGCTGGACCGCTTGGCGCAGATCATCGCCCAGTCGTGGTACTGGATCGGCGGCTTCACCGTCCCAACGGACATGACCGCCAACAGCACCATCATCCCGACCGCGACGAACAGCTACTACAAGCGCGCGATCGTGCTGGAAACGGCGTAACAACCTGGCGCGGGGTCGAAAGGCTCCGCGCCTGTTGGAGGCAACATGGTCAAGAAAACGGCATTACCAGAAACACCAGATTCCGAACCGCTGCCGGCCCGCATCACCATGGTCGACCGCGCGTTCTACGAGATCGGCACCAGTGGCGTGCACCGCGATCTCATCCCCGGGACCGTCGTCATGGACCCGGAAATCATCAAGGAAGTGCTGGCGCGCGGCGCTGCACACTTTTAAGGCTGCCATGTTCACAGATGCGGAAAAAGTCGATATCCGGCGCTTTTGCGGGTTCCAGGCCTATGGCTCGGCCGCTGTGCAGGCGTTCGGCCATCGGTTCTACACGCACTATGGCACGCTGGAGTTTCGGATAAACAACTACAGCGATGCGGAGGAAACAGTGATCCGCACGACCTACCTGGCCAACCTGTATCCGCTGGAAACGGCGATCTTCGGCGCCAGCGACAACCTCGACACCGACGTCGCGGCCATCTGGACGCACAACAAGCGCGAGGTCGCCGACCGCCAAGGCCTGTTTGACCTGGTGCGGCGCCAGCTGTGTGGATTCATCGGCATCCCGCCCGGGCCCGGCCTGGCCCAGTCCGGCAGCGGCATCACGCTGATCGTCTGATGAGCACCCGCTTCCCGGAAGTAAAAATAGACGGCTGCTACGTGGCCGACAACACGTTCAGCGAGGACGGCAAAGTCTGGCTCGTGACGAATCTAATCGCGCGCGCCAAGGATTTGGAGGTTTTCGACCTGCCGCTGGCCGCGATCTACTCGGACACGGAGGTTTGGACGCCGGTCGGGTCAGCCTACGGAATCGCACACCATGTGCGCCGGGCGCTGGACGTCAACACCGAGTACCCGGTCATCCTGAGCCAACAGGGCTTCATCATGGATGGCTGGCACCGCGTGCTGCGCGCCCTGATGGATGGGGAAAGCACGATCAAGGCCGTGCGTTTCGTCACGACGCCGATGCATGATTACCTGAAGGCAACCTGATGGACGGCGCCAAAATTCAGAACCGCGTGTATCGCGGCTACGCCAAGGCGGCCAGCAAGATCGGCCTGGCGCACGCGCTGTACCGGCCTGTTGGCGCCGGCGCGGCGCTGGCACCCGGCAACTTGATCACGTCGCTGCCGGCCAGCTTCAACGCCGAGGACATGAAATATGGCCGGCCGAACAAATATGGCAAGCCGACGTGGTTCGCCATTGTCGACGGCGCGCAGACGCAGGTCGGCGACTACCTGGTCGGGCCCAGCGGCACGTTTTTCATCGCCGCCCAGCAGGCGCTGCTGCCAATCCTGGCCGTGCAGTGCTCCAACACGATCAACGTGCTCCGACCGCAGCAGCAAGGCGGCATCGGCGCGCAGCCATACGGCGGCGACACCGACGCGAACGAAACGCCCCTCATGACTGGCTGGCCCGCATCGGTGCTCCAGGGCACGAAGGGCGAGAAGAGTGAAACGCAGCTTCCCGGCGACACGCGCACGCCATGGTGGGCCGTTCTGGTGCCCGCGCTGGCCGACGTGACGCTGCGCAGCAATGACATCATCACCGACGACCTCGGGCGCCGCCTGATCGTCAGTTCGGCCGAGCTCACCGATATGGGCTGGCGCATCACCGCAATGCAGGCCATGACATGAGCGACATCAGTGACGTACAGAGCGCCCTGGTGGCGATGGTCGCGGCAGCCGTCTACCCGAGCGGCACTGGCGCGGCGTCCATGTCGGGCAAGGACATCGTGGTGTATGCCGGCTGGCCGACCAGTTCGCGCCTCGACGCGGACCTGTTGGTCGAAAAGGCGCACGTCACCGTGTTCCAGACCAACATCGAGACGAACAAGAGCCGTTATTCGAAGGATTGGGACGAGCAGACGGTGAGCGCGGCCGGCCTGGCCATCGCCGTGGCCGGGCAACAGATTACGATCACCGGCGCGCTGCCGGATCCGTACCAGCAGGAAAACGTGTCGATCACCGTCAGCGGCAAGCCTTACGTGCTGGTCGCGCTGGCCGACGACACGCCCGCGACGCTGGCCGCCGCGCTGGCGGTGCTGATCGCTGTCGACTGGCCCGGAGTTGCGGCCGCCGGCGGCGTCATCACCTTGCCAGGCGCGGCGAACATCATGGCGGCGCTGATCGGCGTCACCGGCACGACGGTGCGCGTGCTGCGGACGCAGGACCGGATTTTCCAGATCACGGTCTGGTCGGCCGCGCCGGCGCAGCGCGACATGATCGGCGCGGCGTTGGACGTGGCGCTAGCCGGCATCGAGCGCTTCACGCTGCCAGATGGCTTCGGCGCCCGGCTGATTTATCGCAATAGCCACATCACCGACCAGCTGCAAAAGGCGAAGCTCTACCGGCGCGATTTTCAGTACAGCGTCGAGTATTCGACCACGCAGGCCATGGCGGCGACGCAGATCACACAAACCACGCTCAACGCGACGTTGAGCACCACATAAGGCGCACCATGAACATCGCACTGACCGTTGTCGAAGACTTCCTCACCCACATCAAGGGCGAGATCATCAGCGACGCCAAGCTGGTCGAGCAGTACCTGGTGTCGGAGTATCAGGACCATTTCGTCAAGACGGCAGCGCCGGCTGCTGCGGCGCCTGCTGTCGCGCCGGCCGCCGCCAGCGCCGCACCCGTCCCGGCCGACGCCGCGGCGAAGTAACCCAGCCGCAAGCCATTTCGGCCGCCTCCGGGCGGTTTTTTACTTTCTAGGAGGCGTCCATGCCTGTTGTCCAAAGCGGTAGCATCAACACCACCGCGCTGATTGTCCCGGATTTGTATGTACAAATCGTTCCACCGAGCGTCGCGTTGCTCAACGGCGTGGCCACCAATATCCTCGGCATCGTCGGCACCGCGCCCTGGGGCCCGGCGAACGCGCCGGTCGTCGTCGGCGACATGGCCAGCTACTCACGCCTGTTCGGCGCCATCCAGGCGCGCAAGTACGACATGGGCACGGCTGTTGCTGCCGCCGTGCTGCAGGGCGCCAACAACTTCCGCTGCGTGCGCGTCACCGACGGCACGGACGTGGCCGCCAGCGGCACGCTGACCGCAGCGTCGGCCGCTGACGCCGCCGCCATTGCCGCCGCGATCAACGCCGGCCAGTCCGGCCTGCGCGGCGCGTCGCAGTTCGTCGTCGCCACCTCGGCCCTGGCCGTCGTCACCGTCACCGCGAAGTACACCGGATCGCTGGGCAATTCGCTGGTGGCCACCATTGGCGCCGGCACGAAGACGGCAACCAGCCGCGTCACCATCGCCCTGGGCGGCCAGGTGCCGGAAGTGTTCGACAACATGGGCGCCGCCGCCGCCACCGCCGCGACCGCGACCATGACCGGCGGCACGGACGGCGCCACGACCATCACCGGCGCCGTGCTGGTGGGCCTGGACACCGTGCCGCGCAAGGGCATGTACGCGCTGCGCAACACCGGCACGTCCATTGCCATGCTGACCGATGTTGACGACTCGACGCAATGGTCGACGCAGGTGGCGTTCGGCCTGTCCGAGGGCATGTACATGATCGGCGTCGGCCCGGCCGGCGACACCATCGCCAACGCCGCAGCGGCCAAGGCCACGGCCGGCATCGACAGCTACGCGTTCAAGCTGCTGTTCGGCGACTGGGTGTATTTCAACGACACCGTGAACAGCCTGATCCGCCTGATTTCGCCGCAGGGCTTCATCGCCGGCAAGCTGGCCAACCTGTCGCCCGAGCAGTCCAGCCTGAACAAGCCGCTGTATGGCATCGTCGGCACGCAGAAGAGTTACCAGAACCTGGTCTATTCCAGCGCCGAGCTGGCCCTGCTGGGAACGGCCGGCATCGACCTGATCACCAACCCGATTCCGGCCGGCGCCAGCTTCGGCGCGCGCTTCGGTCACAACAGCTCGAGCAACGCGGTCACGAACGGCGACAACTACACGCGGATGACGAATTACATCGCCTACACGCTGAACGCCGGCATGGGCCAGTACGTCGGCAAGCTGCAGTCGCCGACCGTGCGCCGCTCGGCCGCCGCCGCGATCTCGTCGTTCCTGGAGTCGATGAGCGGGCAGGGCATGATCGGCAGCGCCGACGGCACCACACCGTACAGCGTCCAGATCAACGACGCGAACAACCCGCAGGCCCGGGTCGCGCTTGGTTACATGCAAGCCGATGTCAAGGTCCGCTACCTGTCGATCATCGAGAAATTCATCGTGAATCTGGAGGGCGGCCAGTCCGTGACCATCAGCCGCACGTCGACCGCCCTGGCGTAAGCCGCTCATCAACATAGGCTCGCTCCGGCGGGCCGCTTCCTTATTGGAGCACCAACATGCCAGCAAACGGTTATTCCGTCGGGCGCGACCTCTCGCTCGACCTTACTGGCCCGAACGGCCCTTTGACCTTCTCGCAGATCGTCGGCTTCACCAGCAAGCCCGACATCACCGACAAGAAAATCAAGGGCCTCGACGGTATCACCCGTCACCTCCGGTTCCCTGACGGCTGGTCGGGCACGTTCGACATCGAGCGCCAGGACAGCACGGTGGACGACTATTTCTCGCAACTGGAGGCGAACTATTACGCCGGCCTGAACGAGTTGCCCTGCACGATCACCGAAACCATCCAGGAGGTCAGCGGCGCCATCACCCAGTACCGCTACCTGCAGGTGCTGCTGACGCTGGAGGACGCCGGGAATTTCAAGGGCGACGACAGCGTGCACCAAAAGATGCGATTCGTGGCTGCCCGCCGCGTCAAAGTGTCGTAATTCACCCGTCGCCGGCCG